>Ga0209656_10000105_pt1 | contig 53354 bp, 45 predicted proteins | sample BogFormECP12_OM2_FD_188239 | JGI IMG/M metagenome (GOLD analysis project Ga0209656, IMG submission 188239) | Bog forest soil microbial communities from Calvert Island, British Columbia, Canada - ECP12_OM2 (SPAdes) (version 2) | ecosystem: Environmental > Aquatic > Freshwater > Wetlands > Bog ...
CAGAGCACTTGGCAAGTTCTATCCTGAACTGCATGCCCAGCTTCAGAAACTAGTATTAGTGAACAGCCGCGCTCCACGGCCCGGCGAAGTGGATGGCGTGGACTATCACTTCCGGACGCGGGCTCAGGTGGATGCGCTGCGGGCGGATCGTCGATACGCTGTACTGGAGGCGCGGGATGATCTGCAGGCATTGGACATCCAGGAGCTCGAGAGTTTGCTTCGACGGGGCGATGTATTGTTCGAGGGCAATCCCTATGTTGGGCGGGCGTTGCAGACGCACCCTCGCCTGGCGGAGGTGGAGCGGCTGAGTATTTTTCTCTCGCCGCTTTCGAAGGACGAAATCACTTACTTGAAAGCCCCGGAGCGCAATGTGTCCCTTCATGAGTTTCTTACCGATGTCATGCGGCGGAAGCTGTTGCGGCGGACGCGGCGACAGAAAGGCGAGCTATCGCTGAAGGACCTCGAAAACATTGAGACTCGTGCCTCCAGTGCTTACCGCGAACTGCGAGAAGCGTGCAACTTTCAGTATGTGATTCCGAATCACGACGGCGAGGATAGCGACAACTGGGAGGCGTTCTATTACTTGATCGGCGACGCGCGCAAAAGCCTCGACGCGTTTGCTTCCTTGCTTAAGGGCTCGGTTCCTCCGGGCGTGGAGCAATGGGAAGAGAACCTCGTTCCGTGAAGCCACATAACCGCTAATGAGGCAGATACCCTGATTCCATAGGCAATTTGCCGTCCACGCGAATCACATTGATGGTGTTGTCGACGGAGCGCACATCCACCAAGCCGATGGCTCCGGGCGTGGATTGCACAATCTTGAGCACTTCGGCATCGGAATCCACCAACTGGATGGAATCCTTGTGAGCGGCGACGAGCGCCTTCAGTTCGGCAGGGCTCATCTTGATCAGGCGCTCCAGCGTCTCGCTTTCGCCGGCGGAATCCTTGTGCAATACGAGAACGATGGTCTTGCCGTCAGGCCACTTCTTGACCTCTTCGCGCAAGATTTTCGACAGATGGACGGCGGTGACATTGCCAACGTTGTTGTCCTTATCGACCACGACCGCCATGTGGTGGGCGAAACAAGGGGTAAGGAATGTCACGAGAAAAACGACAAGCGCAGCAACTCGGTGCAATCTCATAAGCCATCCAGATCGAACGATTACCGCAGGGCCCTACGATGAGGCTAACTGAGAATCTCGTCCCGAGTAGTAAAAACATTGTCAAATCACGGTGAGGGTATCCAGGAAGAAAACAGGGACAAAACAAGGAAAAAGGCGGAAGAAAATATGTAGATCCAACAGGGAATCTCAGCTGGATCGGGTCGAAAATCGGAAATTGACAATTCGTCTTTGCGCCGTACAATCCGCACTTCATGGCCATTGGTCCAATCGAACTGATTCAGCGGGCGACGCCGGGACAACGGCGGACGCTGCTGGCGGCGGCGCTGGGCTGGGCGCTCGATGCCTTCGACGCCATGCTTTATGCGCTGGTTCTGGCGCTGCTCATGCGCGATTTTGCCATGAGCAAGACGACCGCAGGATTGCTCGGAACATTGACTTTGCTGGCTTCCGGCGTGGGCGGCGTGCTTTTTGGGTTCGTGGCGGATCGCATTGGGCGCAAGCGAGCGCTGATGGCAAGCATTCTGACGTACTCGGTGTGCTCATTTGCGTCAGGCCTAGCGACGAGTATTGCGATGCTGGCGGCGGCACGATTTGTGCTCGGGCTGGGCATGGGCGGTGAATGGAATACGGGCGCTACGCTGGTGGCAGAAACCTGGCCTACGGAACTTCGCGCCAAGGCGATCTCGATAGTGCAGAGTTCGTGGGCAATCGGTTTTGCTGCGGCGGCGCTGGTGGCGGGACCGGTGGCGCGTTACTTCGGATGGCGCGCGGTATTCTTCGTCGGCATTCTACCGGCGATGCTGACGTTGTGGATTCAGCGGGGAGTGCCGGAATCGGAGATGTGGGAGCAGAGCAGAATTTCAGGGGCCACTGCCGCGCCTCTTGGGGGAGCCTCGAGCGACGCTCAAGGGTCGAGCTTTCACGACAGTTTTTGGGAAATCTTTCAGGCTCCATATTTGAAGCCCACCATCGCGCTGCTGCTGTTTAACTTCTTCTGCATGTTTGCCTGGTGGGGACTTTTCACATGGATGCCACCGTACCTCTCACTTCCCGTAGCGCAAGGCGGACGCGGTTTTGGCGTGATCGGAACGACGGCGCTGCTGGTGGTGTTGAATCTGTTCGGCATGCTTCCCGGCTATGCCAGCTTCGGCTGGGTAGCAGATCATTTCGGACGAAAGAAAGCATTTATCCTCTATAGCTTGGCAGCGGCTCTTCTGATCCCACTTTATGCTGCCGTGCGGTCGCCGGTGGTGCTCATGATGCTGGGGACGATTGTGGCGTTCTTTGGTACCGGGTTATTTTCCGGTTCCGGAATCATGGGCAGCGAGATATTTCCTACCAGCCTGCGGGCTCGCGGGTTGGGCTTCACTTACAACGGGGCGCGCACGATGAGCTCGGTTGCGCCGCTGGTGATTGGGAGGGTTGGCCAGTCGAGAGGATTGGGCTGGGCGTTCTATTTGTGCGCTGCAGGATATCTGCTGGCTGCTCTGGCGACCACGCAGTTGCCAGAGACCAAGGGAAGGAAGCTGGAGTAAGACTGGAGGTTCATCGCCAAGGTGCGAGTCGCGATTGTTACTCCATCGGCTCAACTACCACTTGCTCTTCAGCAACGCTACGGCCAGGACGCTGCACGATCACGATGGCGGCGAGCACCAGCACAATTCCAACAGTCTGAACCGGACGGAGAACTTCGCCGAGCAGCAATGCCGCGAGGAGAATCGAGAAGACCGGCTCAAGGCAGCTGGCGATGATGGCTCGGGTGGGCTCCAGATGTTGCAGGCCGAGGAAGTAAAGAGAGAACGCTCCCAGTACTGAGATCATCGAAAACACGAACAGAAACAGCCATTGAGCCGGCGCATAGTGCGCGGCAACAATTTTCCATGGAGGGTTGACGACGAGCCAGAAAGCGGCGGCGGCGGTCAGCGTCCACACGAGGACGCGCCAGCGGTCGTGACGGGCAAGGATGCGGTGCCCGGCGACGTTATAGAACGCGAAGGAGAATGAGGCAAGCAAGGCCGCGATGATGCCGTAGGGATCGAGGTGGAGGGCGGTACCGGATGTAGCTCCGAGGAGATCGATCACCAAGGCGATTCCTGTGACGGCGAGGGCGACGGCAACCACCCTCTGCGCGGTCAGTTTCTGCTGGCCGCGAGCCACCACGTAGAGCAGAACCCAGACGGGTGCGGTGTATTGCACGATGATGGCAGTGGCGACGTTGGTTCGTTGGATTGCGACGTAATAGAAATAGTTCGAGACGGCCACGCCGAGCATTCCAAGCACGAAGCAGTAGGCGAGATCACGTGCGGGAAGCCTGACGCGCTGCCAGCCCTGCGATGCGATGAGGATTGGAAGCAACACGAGCAGAGAGAATGTGGTACGCGTCTGCGAAAGAATCAGCGGATCGATTGGACGCAGGGCTAAGGCTCCCAGCGGCAGCCTTCCAGTGAACACGGCGCGGCCCAGGGCCGCAGAAACGCCCCAGAGAAAAGCGGCGGAGGCAATAAAGAAGTATCCGCGAAGAGGATGTGGGGTCGAGCCTGGCTGAGTTGGGTTTGGGATGGCGGCCTCGCGAATCGATTTGATGATCAGGCAGCCGAAAGGAAGCGATCAAGGCGGTCGGGGTCGAAACCTTCGATCACCTCGGCGCCGGATGCGCTCAGAATGACCAGGGTTGGCGCAGTGTTGCTGTGGTAAGTCTCGAGCAATTCGATGCGGGCGGCAGCATCGAGATTCATATCCCGTTCCTCGAAGACGATTTCTTTCGCTTCGAGAAAAATCTTCATCATCTCGCAGGAGAGGCAGCCGGGCTGGGTGAAGAGGAAGATCTTATGCTGCATAGTCTGCCTAATTCTACGCGTCTGCGTATTCAATCACGGTTGTGATTTTCGCGGTCTTCTCGAGCATGGCTGAGACCGAACAGTATTTCTCTTCCGAGAGCCGGACTGCATCCTCGACGGCCTTGCGCGACACTTTCCCGCCGACGCGGTAGATGAGCTTGATTTCTGTATATACGGACGGAGGATTGGGGGCGCGTTCGGCTTCAGCGCGGACGTCTAGGCTGGTGAACGGCTCGCGCTTCTTCTGCAGAATGGAAACGACATCGTAGCCGGTACAACCGCACAAACCGATGAGAACGAGTTCCATGGGACTACTGCCAGCGGTCTTGTCTCCGTCGACGACAATTGTGTGGCCACTGTCGGATACTGCGTTGAACCGGTGCTTCTCGATCCATGTCGCGCGCGCGTTCGTCATACGATCTCCACTCTCTTGAATTCTACCTACGATTATCCGTGCTGGGCTCGGGATGAATCAACACACGGAACAACTCGGGCGCGGCTTGCTTAAAACGGATCTCGAGTTCGGTCTGGATGTCATGGACGCGCACGAGAGAAAGATGATCGGCGATCGTGCAATGGCAGGAAACGTAAAGCCGTCCGCGAACGCGAGTGATGATGAACTCGTGAACGTCCAGGATGTCGGGAAACTCTGTCGCGACGACTTTGAGGCGACGCTCTAGCTCGGCGTCGTGCACCTGCTCTTCCGGCTTTTCGATGGTGGCGGGCTCGCTCTCTATGTGGGTGAGGATGGCCGCGATTTCCGGCACATCATGGCGAATGTCGGCTTCGAGTTCGGTAACCTGATCGTGGGCAGCCTTGAGAGTCATGCGTTCGTCGAGCTCGACGTGCTGCTCGACATGAAGCTGACCATCGAAATCCTGCACCGTGATGTCGTGGACGTTGAGATTGTGGCGAGTGGCGACGGCGCGAATACGATCGAAGGTATTTTCCGAACGCTGGGCGCGGGGGAGCGGTTGAACCGTGACGTCCGCATCGGGGAGAACGCCATGGACCGCGGCCGTGACCGCTGCGACCAGCTGCTCGGAGCGCTGGAAGGTAACGGTGCGGGCGAAGCCAACGGCGAGATCGGCGAAGTAGCGATTGCCGGCGCGGCGTATGCGGACGCGACCGATTTCGAGCACGCCATCCACGCGCGAAACTTCACCGATAATCTGGGCACGAACCCCGGCGGGAGCGGCATCGAGCAAAGCATCGATGGTGCGCCGCGCCAGCCGCCAACTCACGGAAACGATCACACCCGCGACGAAAAGGGCAGTGATGGGATCGGCCAAGCGTAGCCAATCCAAGTGATAAGTTCGTCCCGCCAGGATGAGAACAAGACCGAGGACGACCACGCCCGCGGACCAGATGTCAGTAGAAAAGTGGAGCGCATCGGCTTCGAGCGCCTGGCTATTGTATTTTGTGGCGATGCGGCCCAGGGCGCGGGAGCGCCAGTAGTCGACTGCCATCGAAATCAGCATAACCGCAAAGGCCCAGACCGACGGCTCGACATCAACGCGGCGGAAAAACAGGCGCACAATCGCCTCGTAAATAACCCAGCAGCAGGTCAGCAACAGCAGGCCGGTTTCGACGAAAGCAGAAAAATTTTCCACTTTGCCGTGACCGTATTGATGATCGGCGTCGGCGGGCTTGTCGGAAACTCCAACGGACAGATAGGTGAGCGAGGCGGCGACGAGATCCAGCGCGGAGTGCGCGGCCTCGGAGAGAATGCCCAGGCTGCCGGTGGTAACGCCTACCACGATTTTGCCACCGGTGATCAGCAGTGCGGCAAGAACCGAGTTTCCAGCCACCGCGCGCTTCTCGGCGCGCATGGCAGTGGGTGAATAGAGGGCCGGCGTACCGGACATGATGGGATTATCAGCGATAAGGCGGAATTGCGCCAAGGGAATCGGCGCGAGAAATTCAAAACGACAACTGACAAAAGTCCCGGCGCTACTGCGCATCGCGGGTCCTATGCTAGGATGCTAAGTTCAAGTTGTTCCAACTTCCCGATGTACCAATCCTGGAGGATTTTTCGTATGCGTAAGAGTTGGCTGCTGTGTGTGCTGTTGGGCGCGATGGCTTGGGGGCAAGCGCCGTCCGGAACCGCGCCGTCTCCGAGTCCCGCTCAGACTCCGAACAGTGCTGCGCCCGCGAGCGCGCCGCCCGCCGCGGAAGTGCCCGAGAACGCGGTCGTGTTGACCGTTTTTGGTGTTTGTCCGGCTACCTCGACCACGGCAGGACCTAAGACCGTCGCTGGCAGCAAGACAGCCACTACTGCGGCGAAGACGAGCGTCGCGAAAAAGCCGGCCGACTGCAAGACCGAGATCACCCGAAAGGAATTTGAGAAGATCGCTAGCGGGCTTGCGCCGACGGTGACGCCGCAGTTGAAACGTCAACTGGCCGCGGCCCTCCCCAAGTTCATGGCGATGTCAGAAGCGGCGAAGGCCAAAGGTCTGGATAAGACTCCGCAATATGAAGAGACGCTGAAAGTTGTGAAGATGCAAATTCTGACTCAGCAACTGCAGCGCTCGGTGCAGGAGGAAGCAGAGAAGGTGTCACCTGAAGATATTGACGCATATTACAAGCAGCATTCTGAGGCGTACGAGCAGTTCTCTTTGGACCGGCTCTTCGTTCCGCGTTTCAAGCAAGCGGAAGTCGCGGAGAAAAATAATGAGGAGAAGCTAACCGAGGAGCAGCAGAAAGCCAAGGAAGCGGCGGACAAGGCCAAGCAGGAAGCAGGGGAGCAGGAGCTGACCAAATTGGCCGAGAACCTGCGAGCGAGGGCCGCGTCTGGAGAGGACTTCGCCAAGCTTCAGAAAGAGGCGTTCGAAGCCGCAGGAATGAAAATGGATTCGCCGACGGTTACCATGAAAGTGCGGCGTACTGGACTGCCTCCAGCCCATGCTGCGGTGTTCGATTTGAAAGCGGGAGAAGTTTCCGCGGTGATCACCGACAATGGCGGACACTACATCTACAAAGTGGAGAGCAAGGAGGTCCTTCCCCTCGATCAGGTTAAGGACGAAATTCGCAATACCCTGAAGAACCAAAAGATGAAGGACACAATGGAGGCGTACACGAACTCCTATCACGCGGAGACCAACGAGGCATACTTTGGTCCTGCGGGACCGAGTACGCAGATGGGAAGGCCGATGCCGCCCCGCATGCGTCCCAATATGCCGCCTTCTGGCTCGCAACCACAGCCGCAAGCGGCTCCGCCAGCGCAGCCTCCGGCGCAACAGGCGCCTCCGTCTAATCCGAACTGATGGTAAGCGATAAACCTGTCGTCGTCGTCACCGGCATTGCGGGCAACCTGGGATCCCGGTTGCTCCCGCTGCTGGGCGAGTTTTCAGTGATTGGGGTGGACGTGAGTTCACCCCAAACTGATTTGCCCCTGCAATTCGAACGTCTGGATCTGGGGGAGGAGTCCTCGACGCGCGTCCTCTACGAATTGCTGCGCGACACACGACCGGTTTCGGTTGTACATCTCGCTTTTGTCATCGATCCGGTGCGCTCGGGCGTGCTCGATGCGGAGCGCATGTGGCAGATCAACGTCGCCGGCACCGCTCGGGTGATGGAAGCCATCACCGAGGCCAACCGCACCGCCGATTCCGGGATCAAGCAATTCATCTTTCCCAGCAGCGTTTCCGTGTATGGTCCCAGCCTTACAGCGCCAGCGACGGAAGAATCCCCGATGGCCGCGCATACGCTGCCTTATGCGATCCATAAGAAACAGTGTGACGAGGTCGTGCAGCAGCGATCATCGGCGCTGCGCGGATGCAGCGTTTACATTTTGCGTCCACACATTTTTGCCGGAGCGAGCGTAAGCAACTACCTGCTGGGAGCATTTCGCGGCAGTCCAAACGGCAAGAGCGCGCGTGCAGAGAAGATGCGCAAAGAAGGCAAGCGACTGCCCTGCATGCTTCCGCGCGGCCAACAATATTTGGACAACAAGATTCAGTTCATCCACGTCGACGACATGGCGCGGCTGGTTACGCACATTCTGCATCGGGATCCGGAGCCACAGCGGCTGACCATTCTCAACGTCGCGGGACGGGGAGAGCCGCTCACTTTCGGCCGTTGCATTGAAATGGCGCAGGCGAAGCTGGTGCGCGTTCCAGGAAGATGGGCGATGCGACTGGTGCTGGAGTTCCTCTGGAAGCGGCAGATCTCCGCGATTCCGCCGGAGGCGCTGCCCTACGTGATCGGCGAGTACATTATGAATACCGATCGGCTGCGCAGGTTTTTGGGTACGGAATACGAAAGCGTGATGCAATACAAGATCGCGGACGCGTTTGCCGACAGCTTCACGAGCATCGCCGCTGGTCCGAGCGACGCGAGCGCGAGTTAGAAGCTCGTCGCAAGATTCCTCCAAAACTCACGAAATATTTTCTCCGGCACATGGAATAAATCCAAGGGTGGCTGGTTTACTCTATGCGGGTGTCTGAAGAGCGGCTCAGCGCGGCGTCGTTTGAGGATCTCGCACTGCCCCTGTTCGATCAGCTTTATAACTTTGCGCATTGGTTGACGCAGGACAAGGCTGAGGCCGAGGATTTGGTTCAGGAGACGTACGCGAAGGCCCTGGGCGGATTCTCGTCATTTCAGACAGGTACAAATTTTCGTGCATGGATGTATCGCATCCTGCGAAATTCCTTTCTCAGCTCGCGGACTGGATTGAAAACCATGGTTGTTTTGGATGAGGAGAGCAGCGAGAGTCTGCCGACAGAAAACGCTACACCCGAGGTTCTCTTCCTCGAACAAGTGAGCCGCGAAATGGTGCAGGAGGCTCTGGAAGGATTGCCCGTGCAATTCCGGGAGATATTGCTGCTCTGTGAAGTGGAAGAGATGTCATACCAGGAGATTTCGGAAACGCTGGCGATTCCGATGGGGACGGTAATGTCCCGATTGTATCGCGCCCGCCAGGCACTGCGCGCCGCTCTGCGAGCCAAGATGGGAGGGCAGCATGGCATGTGAGCAGTGGCGCGGAGATCTCGACCGTTACCTCGACGGTGAACTGGCGGCGGCAGAGTCCGCAGCATTGGCGGCGCACCTGCGAACGTGTGCGGCTTGCGCGGCCGAGGTCTTGGAGCGCGTGCAACTGAAACGATCGATACAGATGGCGGGGACGCGATACAAGGCAAGCGCGGAACTGCGGAACAAGATCACCAAGAGCGTTGCGGCGAAGTCGAAGAGTGGAATTGCCCGACAGTGGAGACTCGTTTTCGTTCCAGCGCTGGCCTTGGTGGTTGCAGCACTTGTGCTGACCGTGTACGTGGGGCAACAGCGGACTGCCCGGCAGCGCGTTTATGGAGAGTTAGTCGACCTGCATGTCGCCACCCTGGCTAGCAGCACGCCCGTCGACGTGGTTTCCTCCGACCGCCATACGGTAAAGCCGTGGTTCCAGGGACGAATTCCCTTCACCTTCAACTTGCCGGAGTTGGCGGGATCAGACTTCACTCTAGTCGGAGGGCGGGTCGCTTATCTCGAACAGATTCCGAGCGCACATTTGATTTATCAGATTCGGAAACACTTCATCTCCGTTTTCATTTTGCCGGATCGGGCGGCGGAGATTAAGAGCCTTCCGTCGGGAACAGCTGATCGACTTTCGTTCCGAATGGAAACGTGGACGCAAAACGGACTACGGTATTTCGTCGTTGGAGATACAAGCGAACAAGATATGCGGGCATTGAGTAAGTTGCTGCGGGATGCCGGGTAGTAAATCACGGCCGAGATTCACCTCTTCCCGCGGTACAAGCCAGCAATTCCGAAAGTGTAGGGCGTCCAACTGGCTTCGCGGAATCCGGCGGCACGCATGCGGTCGAGCATTTCCTGTGGTTCGGGAAAACGTTCGACCGAATGAGGTAAATAAGCGTACGGGCCGCGGACGCCCGAAAGGATCGTGCCCACGCGAGGAAGCACTTCCTTGAAGTAAATACGATAGAGACGGCCCATCAGCCCTTTAGGCTCGCTGAAGTCGAGGACGCCGCACTCGCCTCCCGGCTTGAGGACGCGCACGATCTCGCGCAGGCCGGCATCGTAATCCGCGAGATTGCGAAAGCCGAAGGCGGAAGTCACCAAGTTGAAGTTCTGGTCAGCAAACGGAAGGCAGAGGGCGTCGGCTTCAATCCAGCTCGGCATGGCTAACGCGTTCTGCCCGTTCTTGCCGAAGGACTTCGACCGCGCACGCTGCAGCATGGCATGAGAGAAATCGGCACCCAGAATTTGCGGACTGCGCTTCCCTCCCGTCTTTCTTGCCTGCTTGCGTAAAGCGAAAGTCATGTCGCCAGTGCCGCAGCATAGGTCAAGAATGCAGCAGTCGGGCCGTGCGAAAATGTGCGCGAAAGTACGAGCCGTACGTCGCCACCAGAGGCGATCCACGTTGCAGGATAAAACGTGATTCAGCAGATCGTAGCGCGGGGCTATTGAGGTGAACATCTCACGCACGGCGCGCGCAGCGGAATGGGCATCAATTGCGCCCTCCGGAGCGGCACCGATAACCGTGGGCCGTTGAGCCTCAGCCATGCGACTCATTTCTTCCAAACTTCACTTCTTCCATACCCAGCCGCCGTGAGACAAGCGGCGCAATTCTTCCACGGAATCGAGCACGACTTTGTCCGGCACATCCGAGGCGATTTCGACTTTCCCAATTTCTCGAGGCAATACAAAATGGACCGCGCCGTTTTGCGTTTTCTTGTCGGCTTGTAGGCGAGCGAGAATCTTGCGGGCGCTCACTTTCAGTTCCGGCAAGCGGCCGAGGCTCAAGACAGCGTCAGCAATACGGCCCGCAGTAACGCTGTCGGTGCGCCCTACCGTAAGAGCGATGTTGGTTGCGGCGATCAATCCCCAGGCGACGGCCTCGCCGTGGAGCAGGCTACGGTAGCCCGTTTCCGTCTCCAGCGCGTGTCCGATGGTATGTCCCAGGTTCAGAACGCGGCGTAAGCCGCCCTCTTGTTCATCCGCCGAAACGATTTCGGCTTTCAACTTGACGCTTTGAGCAATGAGACCCTCCACTTCGACGGGATCGCGCTTCAGGATCTGTGCCCGCTTCTGCTCGAAGCGCAGGAAAAGATCGAGATCGCCGATGATGCCGCACTTGAGTGCTTCATAAAGGCCTGCGCGATAGGCGCGATCTGAAAGCGTATGCAGAACTTCGGGGTCGATCAGAACGACGCGCGGATGATGATAAGTTCCCAGCAGGTTCTTCCCTGCCCCGAGGTTCACGCCGGTCTTGCCGCCGACAGACGCATCCACCTGCGCCAGAACGGTGGTTGGAATCTGAACGAAATCCACCCCACGCATATAAAGGGAAGCTAGTAATCCCGTGACGTCACCGACGACGCCTCCGCCCAGCGCGATGAGAACGGCTTTCCGATCCGCGCCCAAGCGAACCAATTTCTCGGCCATGGTTTCAATGGTGGCCAGCTTCTTGACCGGCTCGCCATCGGGAATCTGCAGGACTTGTGGTTTGAAGCCCGCGGAGGTCAGCGACGCGAGGAGCTTAGCGCCCCACCGCCGGCGGATGGGAGGAGCCGTGACTACAAATAATTTGCTCGATTGCGGCAACAGTTCTGCCAGCAACGCTCCTGCCCGCGATAGTAAGCCGTTTTCGATGCGAGCCTGGTAGGGCCGCGGCGGGACATGGATAGTAACTTGCGCCATGGACTTCCATAATAGCCTATGGGCCATCGTGGTTTGGAGAGGATCGACTGGCAAGAAATGACTTCTAGTGTCGCTCCGGGGCCGGAATGAGGATCGAGGCTACGATCGAAACCGTTAGTACGGCCGCCACTACGCCCAGCATCGCCAGCGTCGGCACCTTGAAGTAATCGGCAGCCATCATCTTCACGCCGACCACGACGAGGATCAACGCGAGGCCGGTGTGAAGAAAGCGGAAAGCTTTCATCAATCCGGAGACCGCGAAGAACAGCGAGCGCAGTCCCATGATTGCGAAAACATTGGAGGCGTAGACGATGAAAGCATTGAGCGTGACCGCCAGCACAGCGGGAATCGAATCGACGGCGAAAAGCAAATCCGTGGTTTCGATGACTGCAAGAACGACCAACAAAGGGGTGGCGTTGAGCCCCGCCTTGCCTCGCCAATTGCGCACGAAGAAGCGGCCGCCTTGATAGCTGTCCGTCACGGGCATCAAGCGGCGCAAGGCCTTCACCGCAGGATTTTTGGACGGGTCGACTTGATGTTCGCCGGCAAAGAAGAGCCGGATGCCGCTGTAAATGAGCAATGCGCCGAGGACATAGAAAATCCAATGGAAGCGGTGGATCAGGCCGACCCCAGCTAGAATGAAGCAGCCGCGCATGAGCATCGCGCCGAGAATTCCCCAAAACAACACGCGGTGCTGGTGTTCCTCGGGTACAGCGAAGTACCGGAAGATTACCAGGAAGATGAAAAGATTGTCGACGCTGAGCGAAAGCTCAAGAACGTAACTGGTGACGAATTCGACGGCGACCTGTCGGCCTTGCCAGAAAAAGACCAGGGCGGCAAATGCCGCTGCAAGGCCGATCCACATGGCGCTTCGAGCGAGGGCCTCGCGCGAACGGACTCGTCCGCGGCGATGGAAGACGCGGAGATCCAGCACCAACATGCCGAGCGCGAAAAAGTTGAAGATAATCCAGAAATAGAGCAAGTCTGATTGCCGATTGTCGATTGCCAATTTTCAATTGGAAATCGGGAATTGCGAATTTGATCACTTCTGGCGGCCAATGCTTCCGCTCTCCCAGGCGTCCCACATGCCTGCCGCTTTGAACATCTGATCGGAGCCGGTTTCCCGCATAGACTGCTCAATTTGCGCACGGGTAAAGCGCGGGCCGATCTTCTCCGGAAGATTCGCCAGGGCAAAAGCAAATTCGGCCGCTTCGGCTACGTGTTTCTTGAGCTGGGCGAAATCAACCTTGTCATACGTGTCGGAGACGGCGTGGTAATTCTCCAGATAGTTCGCTTCCTCTTGATCCGCCACGAACGTAGGCACGCCTTCCAACATGAAATCAAAATGGTCGGTGCCCCATTCCATGTCGGTCTTCAGATCAGTGACACCAAACTGCCGGAGAGGGGCGACGATGCGCTTGGCGGTGTCCAGAACATCCTTGCGTCCGCCAGTGGCAAATCCGGTGGTCTTGCCTGTGCCGGAATCGTAGATAATCACTCCGGCGGCTTTACCGAGCTCCGGCCGGTGGGCCTTGGAGTATGCGCGCGAGCCGAGCAGGCCTTCCTCTTCGCCAGAAAACAATACAAAACGAATTGAGCGGCGCGGCTTCAATCCTGAGGCTTTGATCGCGCGCAACGCATCGATCACGAGCGCCGCGTTACAGCCGTTATCGAGCGCGCCGGTGCCGAGTTCCCAGGAATCGAGGTGCGCGCCGAGGATTACGAATTCGTCGGGCTTCTCGCTTCCTTTCATTTCGCCAATCACGTTTGAGGCTTTGATTGGACCGCCGAGCTGACTCGGGATGCTGAGATCAGCCCACACCGGATGTCCGGAGGCCAGCAGGCGTCCTATGCGCTCTCCATCCTCTCGGGCTACTAATACTTGCGGGATGCGATCGATTTCTCCGGCAAAAGAATTGGTGTGCCGGTAGAGAATGTCGTGCTCGCGGGTGGCGATAAAGGCCACAGCTTTCGCCTTGCCACTCAGCGCAGCGGTGATCACCGGCGGCGCGTTGGTGTATTCGGCGAAGAGATCGTCCCACGTCTTCAGAACGGTGGAATGGACGAGGACGATTTTCCCTGAGATATCCCCGGCTTTCTTGAATTCGTCTGCAGTGCCGTTGCCCACATCCACAACCGGCACATGCTTCACGGGAGCGAGCGCAGGGGCCCATGCGATGGAGACGCAGCGTACGCGGAATTCGACTTTAGGAATTTGCTTGAGAGAGGGGTCAAGAGCAGTCCCGGTCGCGCTAACCGTCATCTCAGTTGCGCCTTCGGCCCAGGAATGCGGAATGGTGAAGGCTTCTGTGTGGACGCTATCGGCACCAGCAACCTTAAACATCTGCAGGCCCCACTCCACCGCGCGTTGCATGGCCGGCGTGCCGGGGACTCGGCCGCCGACCTCGTCGGTGAGCTGGCGCAGGTTGCTCTCGATCGGAGAGGGCTGGAGGGCAGCCTGAATGATGCGGGCCGCATCGTCGTTCTCAGTTGGAGGAGTTGCAGCAAGGCAAATCGTGGAGAGGATAAAGCAGAGACAAAAGGCTTTCCGGGTTCCCATATCCGGTGAATTAGAAATGAATTTCTGGAAAAGAGCAAAAGAATCGAATCACTTCGGCGGCAGCGGATCCATTCGATCGAGAATATTGACCGTCTCCAGAATCGTGCTGCCCACAATCTCCAGACTCTTGGGGCTGAGCTTGTCCACGGTATCTTGCGGCGTGTGCCAGAAGACGTTGTCATATCCGTAGTCAAAATCGATCAGATCCGCGCAGGGGACGCCTCGTTGCATAAACGGAAGATGGTCGTCGGAAACCTGATTCTCCCGCGCAAAAAAGTGAGATTGATAGCCCAGGCGGGTGGCTGCCTGGTACACGACCTCTTCCAGCCATGGAGTTGAGTTCTGGTCATGATCGATATTCAGGTCGGCGTCGCCGATCATATCGGCCAACAGAAATGCCTTCATCTTCTTCAAAGTGCCGTCGTCCTGCCATTTCTGCGCCAGGTGGCGAATTCCGTACAAGCTGTCGGCGTCCGACCACGCCTTCATGGCCTCCTCGGCATCGTCCCATACCAGCCAGATGCTGTAACCGTCACGCTTTTTGCCGCGCAATTGATTCGCGATTTCGAGGAGCAGTGCACTGGAGGAAGCGCCGTCATTGGCGCCAATGTACGAAGTATTTCGCAGTGGATAGTTTGTATCGTAGTGGCTGGCAATTACGATGACGCCGTCTCGTGTCCCGGGAAACTTGGCGATGATATTTCGCACGGGGAACTTCCCTTCCGTTGTATCGGCCGTGAACACATCGTCTTCAACTGGGTCACTCTTCAAGTGTGAGCTGATGTACTCCTCGACCTTTTTGTGATTCGCACTGCCGACGGGGCGCGGACCCAACTTGACGATCTCCTTCACATACTGCATGGCGCGTGCGGAATCGATGGTTGGAGCGGGACCGGTGTCCGGAGGAAGTGAAAGTTTAGGAGGAGATGCCTCGACTGCTGGAGGCGGCGCCTGCGCTTTTACTGAATCCGCATTTTGATCATGGTCGCAGGCGAGCCACGCGGCGACCGAAAGGATCATGACTGGAATCGCGATTCTCTTGCTGATCATTGAACAAGCCTAAACGAGGGAGCAGACGCCGCAAACAATTATGCTGCCTTTTTTTCCTTGCGGGCCTTACGCTGCTTGGGATGTACGGCCCAGGCGATTGCGATGCTGACAACGTACAAGGCAATCATGGGGGCAGCAAAGATGCACATATTCAAGACGTCGGGTGTCGGAGTGACGATAGCCGCGATTATAAAAATGAGCAGAATGGCGTAGCGGAAATTCTTCCACATAAACCCGGCGCTGACGATGCCCATCAGAGCGAGAAAAAAGATCAGGATGGGCATTTCGAAGATCAGGCCCATGCCGAGGATGATGCTTAGAAAAAGCGACGTATATTCCCCGATCGTGATCATCGGCTGGAATTGTCTTCCAAAGTGAATCAGGAAGCCGAGTGCCTGCGGATATACGACTTTGTAGCCAAAGTATCCACCGGTGGTGAACAGCGCGATCGTGGACACCATGAACGGGACCACGTAGCGCTTTTCATTGCGATATAGGCCGGGAGAGATAAACATCCAGACCTGGTAGAGGACGAAGGGTGACGTCAGGAAGAGTCCGGCAAGAGCGGCGATCTTCAGATACAAGTTGAAAGGCTCGGTGGGATTCAGATAGACGAGACGCTCCGACATGCCATTGTCTTTGAGCGCCTTCATGATGGGGCGCTGCATGATGTCGTAGATGGCCTCCACTTTCCACCAGCAGGCGAAGAATCCGACCGCAACGGCGGCGATCGAGTAGACAAGGCGTGTGCGCAATTCCTCAAGGTGATCGAGGAAGCCCATGGTGGGCATGGCGTCGCGTTTCGGGTCGGCGCCTTTGGCCGCGGTCCGGCTTTCAAACATGCGAGTCCTGCGGCGTGGAAACAGTCTCTGCTTCAGTGACGGCCGGGGAAGGGGCGATTGGTGCGGTGTCGGGATTCTCGGCGACCGAAGTCGCGACGGCTGAATGCAAATCGGCGGAATTGGAAACAGCAGAGGTAGGATCCGCGGGAGCAGCTAACGTACCGCGCGTCTCGCTTGCCACCACGTCGCTGGACGCGGGATTCAGACTCAAACTGGCCACTGCACCGGGCGGCGGCCCGCTGGGAGGCAGAATCTCCTGAGCCTTCTTTTCCACTTCCAGATGCGCGATTTCGGTTTCAATTTGCGACCGAAACTCATTCGAAGCACGACGAAGTTCCGCGAGCAGACGTCCAGCCTGCTTGGCGATCTCCGGCAATTTCTTCGGCCCAAAGATGATGAGGGCCAGAAAGAACAGGAAGATCGTCTCGGAAAAACTCATGGTTTCATCATAATGCGGAGTTGGGCAGGCGGCAATGCTGGCCAATCATGCGGCCCTGAATCTTGCGCTAGGGGCCGCGCCTGCGATGGCTAAGGGGAGGGTTTGAGGACCATAGTGTTACGTTCATCACTCGCGATGATCCGATAGAACTTTCTGAGCTCTTCTGCGCGGCTGACCGGCACACTCAATTCTTTGACCTCGAAGGTTCGTGTGTAGTCAACGACGTTGCCTGTCACCACCGTTTTCGAGTGATAACTGGCGAAGCCATAATCCGCGTCCACCGGTGGTGGAATGTCATCGACGACATATCCGGAGGGAATTGTAATTTCGAACGTGTCGGTATCGCGCGTCGGTTCTTCGAACTCGATGGGAAACCTGCGCGGCTCTTTGGTTTCTAGCAATCCCGAACCTTTATTTCCAATCACGCGAGGCCGCACCAGGAGCAGGTTCCCCGCGGACTTGGCATAGTTCGGCGACTCAAATGAATAGTTGAAACCGAAAGGCTGGTCGGTTTGTTGAAAGTTGATCAGGCTGGCATGTGTCAGATGGAAACTCGCAAGCGAGCTGCCCAGAAGCTCTTCGATAGGCTTGATGCGATCGACATCTTTGGTTACCGTCCGCAATCGCCAGCGCTCGGAGGATGCCCGCTCGCCGAGCCGCACCTCTTTGACGTCGCCTCTTAAAGTACCGGTCGGGTCGAGAGTGAGTTTGGCGGTGCGCTGGATGCTGTTCATCATCGATGGCTGTTGCGGCAGTTCGATCAGCTCGCCACCAGTTGGCGTTACGAGCAATCCGTAGTTGGCTTGAAGATAGCCGCCAATCTGACCAAACGGGATCAGATCGTTGGTGGGATCAAAGAAGAGGATTCTGCCCAGCTTAGGGTGCTGAACGGTGGCAATCAAAGAGGAATCTGTCAGGCCATCCGGCAGCTTGATGGCCGTAATGGCGTGGTCGAATCCATTGTGCGCGGGCATCTCGCCGGTGACGGACCCACGCTCATGGTTGATCAACACGTAGTAGGAATCAACACCGATTTCGCGCAGCATGGACCGCACCAAAGTGGCTTTGTCTTTGCAATCTCCGTAGTGGTGGGAGAATATGTCCGGTGCTGGATGCGGCTGAAAACCCCCAATGCCCAGTTCAATCGCCACGTAGCGGATATCGTGCTGAACGAATCCGGCTATAGCTTGCATCTGTTGGAGCTTAGTGGTTTTTGAAGCGGTGAGTGTGGCTACCTGCTGTTTGATTTCCGAAGAAGCATCCACGCGTTCTCCCACAAGGTCGGAATACCATTTCCCCATCGTATCCCAGTCGATGTTGGCGTTCAGGGCTCTCCCGGATGACGTAAAGAAGGAGACCACCATTTGACCTGCGACACCCCCAAACGGCGGCATTTCGGGCTCTTTCTTAATTTCGCTTACGTCGCTCACCGTCCACCGCCAGGAATTATTTCCGGCTTCGGTTGGTTTGACTTCAGGATGGTTGAGCCAAGACACCTTATATTCCCATCCCGCCGGAAGCTGGAGGGAATAGTGACTCTCCCGTGCGGGATCTGCTTTCTGAAAATCCCAGATGTCTTGCAAAAAGAAAGGCCGGTCCTCGACCTCGTACTCATAACCCACGATGTTGCCAACATCGGGCGCCGGAATCTGCAAGGTTTTTACCTTCGCGTCTGATGCAAGCACGAAGTCCGGCGCATAAGCCTGCTCGACGGCGTCCTTTTCCTTGACTTCGTAATCCTTGCCCTGAGCCGGAATGCACCAACCGCGAAGACTGCTGACCTTGCTCTGAGCATCGAAGGGAACTTTCACCGTGCCATGCTCACGGCCGTTGGGGCGAAGAATCTTGTAGGCTTCCCGAACTTGCGTGCGCATCTTGTCGGCCGAAATTACGGTTACGTTCGTTTCGGAATACAGGAGTACCGCATCGGTCTTCTCGTCGTAGGTGGGAAGCGGGACGTTGACTAAGGCGTGCATCCACGCAGGCGCGTCCCCGCCCGCGAGGGCGCTCGGTACGAAGGCCAAGATGCAGCCGATCACCCATACCAAAGACAGCCACGTTCTCGACCTAGTTGCTGGCACTGGCCGCTCCAGGTTGCAACACAATTTGCTCTTCATCGCCAGTCCTCACCGCCTGGAAAAAGTTGCGTAACGCCATGTAGTACTTTGGCTCGAGGATCAGAAAGTCCACCGTCAGCTTCCTGGTCAAGTGCAAGGTGTCTTTCCTGTTCTCCACCTTCAAGTCATAGGCGACCACGTGTCCATCCTGAGCTTGGGCCGGCGGCACGCTGTTCACTGACCAACCCGGGGGTAGTTCGATCGCTATGTCATCAATTTTCTCGTAGGGATACTCGAAATAGATGGGGTAGGCGCGGTTGGCGTGCTCGAAAATATGTTTCTCCACTTCAGTGAAGATGGCGGCCGGAAGCACTACGCGCTTGCCGGCATTGGCTGCCCAGCCGGGAATCTTGATATCGAACTCGGCAACTAGTGGCGTTCCCGAACCGGACCAGTCTGGCTTGTTCACCAGTTCCGCCTCGATAGCGGCGGGCACCTGGGACTTCAGGCGGTCCTCCATGAATTTCTTGTGAGCCACATCGTCGTCGTGCCGGACATCCAGCCGGTGATACATTGCTTCCAATCCGGTATAGGTGACGGTAACCTTGCCTTCCAAGTCACCGGTATCAGTGAGTTTCAGGTTTGCCCGGCGTTCCATTCGGGACTCAGAAGCCGCAGGAAGTGTGGTCTGGATCCAGGTACCACCGTCTTTATCCAGACGCAGGCCAATGACTCCTGTTTCCGCCCATGTTAAGAGGCCAAAAGGTGTAAACTCCGCGCCCGGATCGAAATAAAGATCTTTGCCGTTTAGCTTCACCAGTACAACGTTTGCATTCAGCTTGTAAGGCTCCATGATCTTCGGGTTGAAGAAATACTCCCTGCGGTCAGAGACCCAGCAGCCGTAGGCCTCGAAACCAGCAGCACGCACCAACGCCAGATAGAGCCACGTCAGCTGCACGCCATTACCGTAGCCGCGCTTCCAAAGGTCCTCAACGTTCTCTACCGGTTTTTCCTTCTCACGTTTTACTTCCTGTTCGGTCTTTCGCAGCTCGTAAGATTTATTGCGTATCTGCTGCACTCGATCATAGATTTTCCTGAGTTTAAGTTCAGGAGAGTCACTGGGAGAAACGATCTGGGCTACGGCATCTTCCATGGCCTTGCGCTTTCCCACAAAGCTTTCCAATTGTCCGTTTCGTTTCTTCCCGACGTTCTTCCAGAACTTGTCCGGATTATTTTCTGGGAGTTCGTCGCTGTAGATAAAATCCACGCGCGACATTAGCTCATTTGCAGGAGGCATGAAGTCTTCCGTTTGGAATGCGGGAATGTTGCTGGCTTCCATCCGGACGATTTTGTCCGGGCCTTGCTTCGGAACCGAGCCTATCGGTAGGTCGTGCCAGGTCCAACGGAGCTGCATCGTTGAATAGTAGGCCGTGTAGGGCTTGAGTGAGAACGCGGCGCTCTTTGTTAACAGGTCGGAACTTAGAATCCAGTGCGAATCGTAAACATAGTGCTCCCTCAGATCGTACGTAAAGTAGTATTCAATGATGCTGCCTACCTCTACGTCTTGGAGGGTAAAGGTTTTTGCCAGGTAGTGTGAACTTCGTCCTTTTTCGATAATTTTTTCATAAACCTTGCCCTCAAAGTTGATGATGGAACCGTCAGGATGTACGGTTCGAGCCCGGATCTTGACTATATCCTCGCTTTCCCTGAAAAACGGGATCTCCACGTCGGCGTACTTTCGCCCTTCCTCGGTCAGAATCTTGATACGGATGTAATCATCTTCGTGAGGAGTCTGAGCGTTATCGTCGCGGTCAACCTGGCGGTAGAGGATTATGGCGGGCGCGCCCGGAGCGAGGGGTTCGCTCGTCATCTTGAGTTCGTCAGGATTGGGCGGCTGAAAGCCGGCAGATGCAAAGACTGGGACAGGAACAAAATTAGCCGCGGCCAGGATCAGGGACACGGCACAGCAACCAGTGGAAAATACTCGACGAAGTAACACGGTCCAACTCCCGAGCGTTCGCTTTCACCGGACCGGGCCCCCGCGCGTTTCGGTGACTGCACACGATATAGCGGTATTTCCCGCCCGTCAATAGCGTTTTTCGATCGCCATTTTGCGGGCCGAAGGACCCCAATGGCCTCCAGCGGCATCTTAAAGAAACAGAACTGGGCGGGGACAGTTACCCTGGTGACTATCCCGGTCCGGGGCAGTCTAATGTGGTGATATACTGCGTATATTCAGCGCGGTAGGTGGGGAAGCTCGAGATCCCTCAACCGAAGGAAATATTCAAAATGGCACGTAGTTCTCGCCGATCACTCTTTCTGGTGGTTTTCTTTCTTCTTGTGTGCGGCTTTCTGGGAATTCTGTTTGCCCAGCGCACCGGCCAGCAGGCCTCCTCGACCTCCAGCGACTCTGATGTCAAAGACAGCCTGAAGCAGTTCACGGATGTCTATGCCGTTATCGAGGATAATTACGCGGAGCCGGTCAATCCCGACAAGGCGATCTATAACGGTGCCATCCCGGGGATGCTGCACGCGCTCGATCCGCATTCGAATTTCTTCGACCCCAAGTCTTACGCGCTGATGCGCGAGGACCAGCGCGGCAAATACTACGGCGTCGGAATGACCGTGGGGCCGCGCAACAATAAAGTCATCGTCATCTTTCCGTTCACCGGCACGCCCGCCTACAAGGCCGGCATTCATCCTGGCGACGTGATCATTGCCGTCGACGGCAAGTCGACCGAGAACATGAGCACGGGAGACGTTGCCGATCTGCTGAAAGGACCGAAGGGGACAACCGTACACATCAGCATCTCGCGCGAAGGCGTGGAGAAGCCGATGGAGTTCACGCTGATTCGCGACGAGATTCCGCGCTACAGCGTAGACGTGCACTTCCTGATCCGGCCGGGCATTGGATACTTGCATGTGACCGGGTTCAATGAGACCACGGAAGAAGAAGTCTCAAAAGCTCTGGATGAGTTTGGCGATCTCAAGGGTTTGATTTTGGATCTGCGGGGAAATCCCGGCGGATTGCTGAGCGAAGGCGTTGGCGTGGCCGACAAATTTCTTAAGAAGGGTCAGCTCATCGTTTCCCATCACGGCCGCGCTTCGGCCGAGAAGCGTTACTCGGCGCAGCATGGCAACGGCGGGAAAGATTATCCGCTGGTCGTGCTGGTAAACCGCCTGACCGCTTCGGCGGCAGAGATTGTTTCTGGAGCCATTCAGGATCACGACCGCGGCTTGATTGCCGGCGAAGTCACATTCGGCAAGGGGCTGGTTCAGACCGTGTATCCTCTCTCGGAAAACACCGGGCTGGCGCTCACCACGGCGCACTACTACACGCCCAGCGGACGGCTGATTCAGCGCGATTACAGCAACATTTCACTCTACGATTATTATTACAACCGCGAAGCCGAATCCGGCAGCAACGCCAATCGTGAAGTGAAGCTCACTGACAGCGGCCGAACGGTCTATGGTGGCGGCGGAATCACGCCCGATGTGGTGATTCCCCCGGTCAAGGGCAACCACTTTCAGGACACGCTCTTGCAGCATTATGCGTTCTTCAACTACGCCAAGCGCTACGTGGTAAGCCATCATCCGACGAAGAGCTTCGAAGTAGATGATGCGATCCTGCAGGAATTCCGCAAATCCCTGGACGAAGCGAATATTCCCTACACCCAGGCCGATCTGGTGGATAACAACGACTGGATCAAGTCCAACATCAAGGCCGAAGTCTTCGTAGATGCTTTCGGTCAGGATGAGGGCCTGAAGGTGCGGGCAGAATCCGATCCGGAAGTGGTGAAGGCTCTAGAGCTTCTGCCGCAAGCCAAAGCGCTGGCCGACAACGCCAAGCGCATTGTGGCCGAGCACAACAGCGTGGGAGCGTTCAGCCGCTAACTCCTAGTTACGAATAAAGGCCCGAAAATAATCGGGCCTTTTTTTTTTAATGCGAGTTCGCCCGCGTCACTGCCCTGTCGCATCTTTGCCGTCGCAGCGGCGTTGACGGCCTTTCGTCCATGCAACCGCAAGGTTGACGGTAATCGAGAAGCCGAGCAGAAATCCGCACAAGGCGTGGCCTAAATTCTTACCGAGTTGAGTGGCCGGGTGGAAGAGATACGGCCATATAATGCCGGCAATCAAGCACGCGTTTGCGATCGGCATCAACATTTTCGATTCATACAGCCGTTTTCTGAAGCTCATGACTCGCACACCTTTCTTGTCAGTCGGTTAATCGGTACCAGAGCATCACCGTCAGCTTGACGGTGACAATTGTGATGGCAACGGTGAATAGATCCCAACTCCAGACATGATTCACGTAATAGTGGTAGCCAAAAAGAAGGACAGCTTCGACGCCACCGACGATTCCCGCGAGACTTGTGGCACGCAGCCGGTGGTTCAGAAAACGTTCATCGATCGCACTGCCGAGAATAGGAAGATTCATGGTTCGTTCTCCAAGGTAAAGATCTCATCGGTGGAACAGCCGAAGATTCGCGCGAAGGTGAGGGCCAGCACCAAGCTCGGAACGTAACGGTCTCGCTCGATGGAATTAATGCTTTGGCGAGAAACCCCCGCGGCTGCCGCAAGTTGTTCCTGGGTCCATCCCCGAGCGTTGCGTAGCTCCTTGATCCGGTTTAGTACATGGCTCGCCATGTCAAGTTAGCTTTCCACTGCATGGTAGCTCGAGGCGTGTTCGATGTCAAGCTAACTTGTCATTGCAGACCTCAGTAGCTTAGGTGATGATCGTCACGCCCATCACCATCCTGTTCATTGACTTCGCTACCGGGCTATGTGAGAATCCGCGACAGCAGGGGCTTGTCGGCGTGAGTGGCAGCGAAGCTTCCTCCTCCTCGCAAGTCGCCGCCGTCAAAAGATGGAATTCACTCACAAACTTCCGCCAGCCAGGTCAATCATCAGGAGGTTTCCAACGCAGGCGGAGTTAGTTTGAAGCCGGTTCTATTGGGATTGGCGGTAGCTCTGGCGGTAGCTGCTGGTTATACCGATTGGCGGAGCCGGCGGATTCCTAATTGGCTGACGGTTTCGGGACTACTCCTCGGGGTGGTGGTCAACACCGTGCTCGGCGGGTGGAGCGGACTGAAGACTTCCCTGCTGGGCGCTGGTTTGGGACTGCTGGCGTTGTTGCCATTCGTCATCGTGCGCGCGTTGGGCGCAGGAGACTGGAAGCTGGCGGGGGCCTTGGGCGCGATCGTAGGACCGGTCGTGTTCCGCGACTTGCTGATCGTATCGGTCTTTGTGGCGGGGATCATGGCCCTCGGGCTGGTGATCTACAAACGGCGGTTCAAGGAAACGATGCGCAATATGGGACGCCTGTTGGTGTCGATGATAATGTTTCGTATGCCGGGGCCTGAGGTTTCGCTGGATAATCCACATTCGGCGAAGATTCCCTACGGAGTAGCCCTGGCTTTGACGACTGTGCTTTACGGGATCGGCAGGGTTTCGGGATGGTCATAACCAGGATGAAATCGCTCTGGACAAAGTTGCGCAATGTAGCATCGGGCACGAGTGGCCAGGAAATCGTGGAAAGCGCTTTTGTCCTGCCCCTGATCTTCATGTTCGTGATCGGAATTATTTGGTTTGGCCTGGCATTTTTCATTTACGGCACGCTGACGCAAGGCGCACGGGCCGGCGCTGAAGCGGCCGTAGCTCCAGTTTGTGCGACTTGTGCTGCGGGTTCGACTCCCGCCACCATCGCCCAAACCGCTGTCTATCATGCTCTTGGCGCCGGGCACTTGAGCAAGAGTCAGCTCGTTCCTACGAGCAGTTGGGCGCCACCTGTACTGTGCGCTTGTGGCAGCGTCAGTTCGAGAGCGGCGTGCACTACTGCGCTTGCCTGCGATAACAGCGTCACCGACGTTTGTGTCCAGGTAAACGTGCAGTTATCGTACTCAAGCCAAGGCGGCGCTGGTACTTGCGGCACATCGGTAAGTGCGCGGTATAAATATCCTTTTCATTTCAGTATTCCCCTAACCAATCTGGATATAGGGAATGTGCTTCTTCCCGGGCAGGCTCAGATGAGGGCGGAGACGCAATGATGTTTGCCACAGGTCGGTGGACCGGATGGTTGGCATCGCTCAAGCGAGGCTGGACGGATGATTGCGCCTCCCAGGTGGTAGAACTCGCGCTTTCGCTGCCATTGCTGGTGTTTTTTGTGGTCGGGATTTTTGATTTCAGCGGAGCACTCACCCTTAAGCAGAAATTGACCAACGCCGCGCGCGAAGGAGCAAGAGCTTCAGCGGCCGATCCAGCCAGCGATATGTACGCCGCTGTGCCCGTGTCGGTAAGCGATGCGTTCCAGGTCGTCGATAACTATCTGTACTCGGAGAAGATCAACGACTGCGGGGTGGGACCGACTCCGGCCGCGCCGACGCAGACCAACCTTACTTGGACTTACACGGCGACCGGTTCCGGCTGTCCGGGGACTGGGATTAGCATTGCGATCAATCGAGGCTGCTCGACAGTAGAGAACGGAATCTATTTGATCGGGACCTGCGTCACCGTCACCTACGCCTACAAGTGGCAGTTCAACAGCGTAAGCGGCTTAATGCCGGGGAAGTTTCTCGGTCCGGCCACCATCACTACGACTGCTGCAGCGTTCAACGAGAATTGAGGAACCGAGAATGCTGCCACCGCTAATTCGTCGGCCGCGACAGAGAGCCGTTCCCCGCTCCCGTGAACGTGGCGCGACCATGGCGTTGGTCGCCCTCGCGATGGTTTCCATTATCGCCATGGCAGCGCTCTCGATCGACATCGGCACACTTTATGAGGCCAAAGCGGAAGCTCAGCGCGCAGCGGATGCAGCGGCATTGACGGCAGCGAGGGTGATTTCGATTTCTGGCATCACCGGAGATCCCAACAACAGTGCGTCTTCATGGCAGCCGGCCTGTGGCGGATCTACCAGCCTAGCCACCGTGGCCGCGACCAACATGGCGCAACAGGACTTGATTAGCGGAGGCGCCCCCAGCACCGTGACTGTCAACTATGGCGCCGGCAGCGCTGGTGGGTTGAACGCGAGCTGCGTTGGAATTGCAGGTTTTGCCGTGAATCCAATTGTCACGGTGAGCGTTAAGCGCACGAATCTTCCAGTCTTCTTTGCCCGAGTTTTTTCGCTGTTTGGGAGCAGCTATTCTGGCACTAGCGTGAGCGCTACCGCAACCGCCGAGGTGTTCAATCCTTCGGGTTCGAGCCCCATGGTTCCGGTAAATCCTCGCTGCGTGAAACCGTGGATGGTTCCCAATTCGGATCCTGGGAACGGGACCAAACCCTTCGTTGATCGGACAAGTGGAACGATCACAAATCCCGGAACGTTAAGCGGCAACAGCGGAGTTATCGGTGAGACGTTTACCTTGGTGGTAGATTGCGGAGCAAGCGGGCGCCGTCGAGGACGCTGCGTACTGGGTAACCCTCCCGTAGCCGTTTCCGGAGCCAACCCTACCTTGGACTACGTTCCAGGACTCGTGTCAAGCGCTTCGATCGCTATTGCCGCCAACAGCGCCATCACTGCTTGTTCAGACGTGAGCAATAACGACTATACGGAAGCTGTCGCGGGCTGCGACCAATCTACCGTATATGCTTGCGGGGTCACCCTCGGGAACACAGTGAACCTAGACGAGGACCCAGGACCGCCCCGGAATGATAGCGTGAACGGAGCGGCCTGTCTGACTAACGCCAGCGGAAATTTCTTAAACAACGGTCAGGATTATTTGGCTCCCGCCGGCCCACCTCCTTACACCTATCCCTTTCAGGTTCTGGCTGGAGCCAACAGCGCACTCGTGAGCGCGGGGGTCGCGAGCGGGAGCCAAATTACTGCCAGTCCCTCCATAGTCTCCCTACCCATTTATGACAGTACTGCCACGATGCTTACCACAACCTCCGCAGGCCAAATTCCGGCCACCGTCATAGGTTTCTTGCAGGTCTTCATCAACTATGTCGACAGCGGTAGTGGGAACATAAACGTCACCGTAATGAACGTCACCGGGTGCGGCAATGGTAGTGTTTCGGGCCCTCCCGTGGCTCCCGGAACTTCCCCTGTCCCAATCCGCTTGATCACGTCGCCGTAATCAAATTGCAATCCAAGAAATGCAAAAGGCTAGTCTGGAACGTTATCCGGTTGCGGATTTGCCTGCGCGCCTGGAATGGGGGCGGGTGGTGGAGGAGCCTGCGTTCTGGCGGGGACTTCGGGTTCGGGATCGTCGATGGCTTGGACCACCTGCGGCAAAGGCTGGAAAGCAGGCGCCGGACCGTCTGGACGCGCGCTCAGAATGACGCGGTCCAGAGTCGCTGGATTACTGGCTGAACTTAAAATCAGGAAATTAAATCTCGATCCGTTCAGCAAGTGAGCTAAAACTTCCGGAGCGGATGCTGGACCAATCTGGGCGACTACTTGCTCCTGCTCGGCACCAGCCGGGATGGCGATTTCAGCCCCGGTGTGCTGGTGCACCGCGAAGAGCACTTCCGACAGACTGGCCTTGTTCGCCGTGATGGTAAGCATTCCTGCCTGGAACGAAACGATCAAGGGAGGCGGAGGCGGAGGCGGCGTGATCTTGGCCGACTGCGCGGGATAATTCGTGTTCACCAGCCTTGGTCCGGGCGAGGAAATCGCTACGGCTTTCGCTCCGGCGCTGCCGACCTTGATAATCACAGTTCGGCCGGAAGGAAAAAGCTGATAAGCCTGTGGACCATTCAAGTCGAACACCACGCGCGTTACCGGCGGCTTTGCTGCGAAAAGGCCCACGCGCACGCTCTTCACGTCGGCGCGATTGAGGGTCTGATTGTGCAATTGAGCGGCGGGAACCGCGTTGGCAAAATCCACCACCAGCCGGTCGGGGCCGGTTAAGACTTGGGCCTCAGGAACGAGGGGATCGCTGCCTTCAATCTCGATCTCGATTGGATTCCGGTTCCCGAGCACCTGCACGCGCCGCACTGTGGGCGCGTTTTGCGCTCGCCCCGGAAGCGTCGCGGAAGCCAATATTGCTGCCCACACCAACACTCCAGCGGCAGCTCTGGCTGAGCGGTTCATAAACATCCTTGATTTGTATGCGGCGCGCTAGGGCGATTTTAGCAGGGATTGTGGACCATCCCCCTTACCAAAGGATTAAAACTTTGGGTCGCTCGCGCGTTGCAGTGTCGATTTGGTCCTACTTCGTGAGCGGAGTGAGCATCACGTCCAGAATATCGGGCTGGCCGGAAGCTCGCTCCAGATGCGGATTCCTGTCGCCGTCGTGGTATAAGACCGAATAAGTCTGGAAGGACTGGCCGTTCTCGACGAGAAGCTCGATCGGCATCGCAGTGCCTTGTGCCGCTTTGATTGCGGCATGGAGAACCTCAGGCGTCCACTTCCGGCCATTTGCCGCGATCAGCTTCATCCCCGGACCAATGCCGGATTGATAAGCGGGAGAACCCACGATCACATCATTCAGCTTGCCATCTTCAGTAATGGTGAAGCCCAGAGAGTAGGAGAAGTCTGCGAATTTGAAGAGTTTCTCCACTGCCTGGGTGAAGGCGTTGGGCCGATCGTTGTAGACCAACTTCCACCCCTCCCGCTCAATACCGCCCAGCGGGGCGTGCGTGCTGGTCGCAGCGACGCGCTCCCGCAGCAGGCTCGCCCAGTCGTAAGGAGCAACATCGTTCAGCGTGCGAACCACGTCGTCGAAAGTGTAAGGCACAACCACTGGAGGTCCGCTCTGCCCGCCGTAAAAGCGGCGGCAAAAATCATCGAGAGATCGCTTCCCGTGCGTCTGCTGGCGAATGATTGAGTCGACTTCCAGCCAGATCAGTTCGCCCTCGGGATAGTAATCCAATCCGCGACGCCAGCTTGACCATGGTTGTCCGAGCATTCGCAAGGTCTGCACGGAGCGCGCGGTATCTTCCAGCGGACGCCATGTGCGGCCCGGACGGTGGTCAAGACTTGCGGCAGTTAAGGCCAGGCCTTCGCGATATTGCTCCGCCGATCGCAACCCACTGCGCTCCGCCAATAGATTGCCGAGATATTCTGTGAGTCCTTCATAAACCCATAGCAGATCGCCGACCATGGGCTCCTGATAATTTTTCGTGGCCAGTCCCGCGGGCCGGCGATATTTGCCGTTCCAGGAGTGCGCGAACTCATGCGGAATCAAGTCCGCGTAAAGCAGGTGCAGATCGGGATCGAGCAGCGTGCGTTCCGCCGCAGCGCTGTCGTTGGACTCGTGATGCTCCAGTCCATGCTGGCCGACGTCGGCGCTGAGCGTATATAGAAAGTGATACTGGCGATAGTGCCGCGCCCCGAAGAGCGCTCCGGTTTCGGAGACGAGTTTGTGATAGGCGGCCAAATCTTCCGGCTTCATCGCCAGATCCGCTTCACTATCGGCCACCAGATCCATCTGATGAGCGGGACTCTCGGAAGCCGTGGTCAGATCAATGCGGCGGTAGTGTTTGCCGGCGATCAAGGGAGAATCGACGAGTGTGGTGAGGGAGACGGGAGCGAACTCGACCTCATCGCCGGATGCATGAGCAGGAATCAGCGCGGTTCCGAACTTCCACCCGGATGGAAGTGTGACCGATGGGATAAATTCGATCGCGTCAGAAGCGGCACCCTGCGGATAGAGGACGACTGCGTTCCAATTTAAATCCAGCACATTGCTTGAGGCTGCTGGCCCTCCGCCACCCGCGCTGTCATTGGATGTAATTGCGTCGAGGGAGACGATTAATTCCTGTGCGGCTTCGGGGACGACGACATGAAAAGCGTACATGTCGATATCGTCACGCTGCCACGCTACCGGCTTGCCCGCGGCTTCCATGCGTATTCCGGTGAGACCGGCGATCGGACCGCTGGGACGATGATTGCCTGGGATCCACTCCGGAAAGACAAGCGTCATAGCGCCCGGCTTCACGGGTAGGGTCAGCTTCGCGTGATAGATATTGCGCGGGGCATCTGTGAGGTCGACGTGCAGACGGATCGATTGGGCGAAGACAGCTGAGCTTAAGACGAGCGATGCTAATACCAGCAGAAAAGACAGACGGCAGTCACGACGACTCGGCGAACACACCATCGACCTCCAAAACTCTGAGCTGTGAAATTGAAGGTTTGAGCCTATCGAAAGAGAAGACTGGTTCGCAAGCGAGGTAACCACTGCGAATGTTTGCCGATCAGGAAACTTTAGACGCGGCTTAGTTTGCGGCGTGCCTGCCACGAGATGGCGGCAAGGCCAGAAACGAACATCACCCAAGTGGAGGGTTCGGGCACGGTTCCAGTCCCGCCGCCCCCGCCGCCGCAGGGACCTCCCTTTTTCTTCTTTCCGACACCCTCGTCGCCCGCGCAGCAACCGGTGTTCGTGCCTTTCTTCCGGTTGGGACCGCAAAGCGGCGTGGGTATCGGAGGAGGCGAAATTGGAATCCAATTACCGCCGGGAAAAGGATCGTAGAGACCGAGCGGACCCGTAGACCCCAGACCGGGCCCTCTGAGCAACGCTGACTCGAACGGAACCGGTGGAGTATGCATGGCGGTGCCGACCGGAAAGCGAATCGGCTGATCGAACTTTACCGCGGGAGGCTCGACGGGCGCCGCCGCCTGTTGCGGAACCTCTTCCACACGGTTGGCGCAACGCGTGCGCGCCGTCATTCGTCCGTCGGTGAGAAGCTTTTCGCCTTTGTGCAGGGTAACCCTGTGACGGGTCCAATAGACGTGGCTCCCAATGCGAAAAGAAAGATAGACGGTTCGATCCAAGGTGAGCCGCAGGATCCTAGCGTGATCGTAGTCAAAGCCAGCATAGTGAGCTGCGACAATCGGATCATGCTCCGCGACCCACTTCAATTCCTTTGCATCCTCCACTCCTCCGGGCACGACGGAATAGGGATAAACTGGCCGAGAGCTGGACGGCTCCGTGTGGTTAAGCAACTGATTTAGCGTGATCACGCGTTCGCGGCTTAACTCTGCCTGGTGGAAGTCGGGAACGGTCGGCCGCCGTGCTCGGAATAAGGAGGGACTAAGGTACTTGAGCGCCAGGGTAGAAGCACCCACGCTGAGAAGAATCACGGTGGCGAACGCTAAGCATCGACGAATTAGACGGTTACGACGATGACGACGGCTGCGCCGCCGCCTGACAACCGGGACGTTTCCCCCTACGGGATCGCTCACAAACCGCTCCTGCCTGCAGCATCGTCCTGGGCTCCGGACTGGACGCACTCCACCGCCAAAAGATTGCGGCAGTTTGAGTGCCATACTGCAGGGTGGCAGACCTAAGACAATAAAGAAGATCCGCGTCCTTTTGGCGATGATGCTAGCAGAAAGAGAAATGCTTTGCACACATAATGACCGGGATTTCTACAACCGGTTCCAGATCCGTAAACGCGACACTGGGCTATCAGGAACTTTGAAACAACATATGGATCAAGAGGACTCCGGTCAGCGAAGCTAGCAAGGCGACGGGCATTGCTACGGCACCGACCTTGAGGAAATCCCAAAAACTTACATCGATTTTCTGCTTGCGCAGGGCGATCAACCAAAGGATGGTCGCGAGCGAGCCGGTAATGGAGAGATTCGGTCCTACATCGACACCGATAAGAACCGCTTCGGCAAGCAAATCTTTCGCGTGCGCGGCCTGAAGAGTACTTCCTGCGACGAGGCCAAGCGGCAGATTATTGACCAGATTGTTTGCGATTGCAACGAAAGATCCCGTGATCCATATGGCTGCGGTAGGGCCGAGATTCTCCGCCCAGGCTAACCACTCCTTCGTCCTACCCATCGCACCGATACTTTCCATGGCGTCCACCATGACGAAAAGCCCTGCCACTAGAGCTAAGGTTGCCCAACTGATTTCGCGAGCCACGCTCAGCGGGTTGCTCCGCGCTTGTATGGAAACTACAGCTGTGACTGCAAGAGCAGTCAGACAGGTCGGCAGGCCCAAATCCTTCGCCAGCGACGATGCGGTTAACAGCACAACTACCATCGCGGCCAGCCCACCCAACACCAATTTGCCATTACGGGTTAGCGGCTTAGCTTCTACTTCGCCTTCGATGGTGGCGCGTAATTCATCCCGAAAGAGCCAGCGCATGACCACGAACGTAGCAGCAACGGAAAGCAAACAAGGCACTGCGAAGGAAACCAGCCAACGTCCCAACGGAGGCATTTCATTGTGGAAGACAACCAGATTCGCCGGGTTGGAAATCGGCAGAAGAAACGACGCCGCGTTCGCGATAAGAGCACAAACGAAGAGGTATGGCAGAGGCCGGACCTTGGCCTTGCGAACAGCCGCTAGGATCGCCGGGGTCAAGATCACCGCGGTCGCATCATTCGACATGAAGACCGTGACCAGTGTCCCAGCGCCATACACCAGCGCAAACAGAGTCGAGCAGGAGCCGTTCGCATTCCTTACTGTGATCGATGAAAGCCAATCAAAAACACCATGCTCACGTGCGAGTTCAGAAAGCAACATCATGCCGATAAGGAAAAGACAAACGTCCATTGCTTTTGCGACGGAATGAGCCGCAAGTTGCACGGGCACCAATCGGAGGATGAGTAATGCCAGGACCCCCGCACCAATCCAGTAAGCCTCTGGAATATTGCGCGGGCGGATAAGCATCAGCACGATGCTGATAGCCACGATCAGAGAGATCAGCAGGTGCGAAGGCAGCATCAACTAAGGTCTCCCTCTCTCTATGAACATCACCTGCAAAGGCGCAAATTCCACTCGGATTTGATTCCAAGGTCCGACCCAGAGTTTTCGCTCGGCCGAGCGATTCCGCGAGTTGCAGGAACCCGTATCTTTTCGGAAGGTTTGATTTGGTGGAGCTAGTCGGGCTCGAACCGACGGCCTCGTCGTTGCGAACGACGCGCTCTCCCAACTGAGCTATAGCCCCGTACCGGGTTGGATTGGTAATTTCCTGTCCATTTTAGCAGCGTTCCCTCATCGACACCAACGGTGCTTGACGAATCCCCCCGTGCCACGTCTAACCTCAACGGAGCGCCGTATGGAGTTTCTTTCTTCATGTTCACACAGCTCAATGCCGATGAGTCGAAAAGCCAGCCTCGTACTCTGACGGTGTCGCTCGCGCTGCACGCCCTGTTGTTCGCTTGGCTGCTGCATGCGCCCCAGCCTCGATTGTTGAATCCGTCTTCCGTCGCGCTAGGACGAAACGGCAAGCTGCTCACGCCAATCTACTTTCCTACGGATTCACCAGACGATAGCGCGACCAGTTCACCGGACCGCGCCACTGAGGTGTATCGCCACCAGCGGCTGGGCCACGAGAAACTGATTTTGAAACGGAATGTTGCGCTGGCGAAGTTGCCCTTGCCTGAGCCTCACCTGGCTCCATCTACGGCGGAGGACAATTCGAAGACAGCGACACTTTCAAAGCTGGGCCATGGCGCCCCAGCCGGACTGCCGTATGGAACTTTGCCCGGTGGACCTGTGTTTGGAGACGAGATTCGTCCTGCTCTGCCGGTCGCCACGGTGGATCCCGTAGTTTATCCGTGGGAGCTACCCGACTCGGAAGGAAATGTGGTGGTGGAGATCACCATTGACGAGCGCGGAGAGATTGTTCGGAAAACCGTTCTCCACAGCATGGGCGCGAAGCTCGACGAAAAGTTTCTTGCCGCGCTGGAGAGTTGGCGCTTCCAACCTGCCATGCGCAACGGCGTTGCTATAGCATCCAAACAGGACGCTATCTTCCATTTCCGCGCCAGAGGCTAATCGGATCCTCGCATCCCGCATGTCTGGCGCCACAGCCGCTATAATCGAAGTGTGACCGCTAACGACGTTCAACAGCTCGCATCCGCGGATTTTCCCACGCGTTGGGGCAAGTTCCGGATTCACGGCTTTCGGGCTGAATTTGGTTCCGACGGAAACCGCCGCATTGAGGAGGCTGTCGCCCTCGTGATGGGTGACGTACAGTCGACGCCTCCGCTGGTTCGAGTTCACTCGCAATGCCTGACCGGAGACGTTTTTCATTCCTTGCGGTGTGACTGCCGTCAGCAGCTAGAGATGGCCCTCTCGATGATTCGCGACCTGGGTGCGGGCATTCTGATTTACGAACAGCAGGAGGGCCGCGGCATCGGCCTCATGGCCAAGCTTCAAGCTTATGAGTTGCAGGACGCGGGTCTGGACACGGTCGAGGCCAACGAGCGCCTGGGCTTCAAGGCTGATCATCGCGACTTCGCTTTGCCCGCACAGATTCTCAAGGCACTTGGCGTCACAAAAGTGCGACTACTCTCCAACAATCCCGACAAGGTGGAAGCGCTCGAGCGCGCTGGTGTTGAGGTGGTTGAGCGCGTGCCCTGCGAAGTCACCCCAAGTCCGCACGCGGAAGAGTATCTCAAGACCAAGAAAGAAAAGCTCGGTCACATTTTTACTTCGAGCTAGCACGGCCGCCAGGCTTTAATAGGGGTGCTAGCTTCTGTTTCTGGTCCGTCGCAATAACTTTAAAGCCTTTTCAAGCGGCGCCTTATTCTTCCCCGGCAGATAAGCCAGGGCTGCGTGAGCGAGCGATGCGTAGACTCCCTTCTCGACAGGCATTCTGCGCAAGACGCGGAGGTGGCGCTTCACGGTGTCGATGTCGCCTCGGATCATGGGTCCGCTGAATGCTCGCGCCGCACCGGATGCCGCGTAGTTTGCCAAAGTTTCCTTAAGTATCGGCAGCATCTTTCGCTTTGCTTCTTCTGGTTGCAAACCGGCGGCAGTAGCCACATGCTCGGTGGTCGCGAGTAAGGCCGTCAACAAAGGGGATGCAAAGGTGCCCCAGGCGTGGTAAGCCGCCTTATCTTCTTTTCGAATGGAATACGCACGGCCACCGAGGTCCTTCACGATGTGGCGTGCCATGCGCACCGCCGCAACGTCTCCTTCGATGGCAAAAGGTACGCCGACTAGCGACGGACGTGAGCCGCGAACAAACGTCATCATCGGATGAACCGAAGCCACCGCTGCCCCGCGTGTTCTAAGTTGTGCGAGTTCGTCACTGGTAAGCGCGCCGCTGGAGTGCAGCGCAACTTTGCGGCTCCAATCCGCCGCAGCTTGCAGCGCCGTTGCGGCGCCGGCAATAGCTCCATCCGGAACACAGAACCAAACCACCTCTGCCTCAATATGCGCCTTCCCTGCCGTCACGGCCAATGCGCCTACTTCCAGTGCCAATCGCCGGGCGCGACGCAAAGACTGAGAGCGATCGCGCGAGATGATTTGCTCGACCCTGTATCCCGCTCCCTGCAAAGCCACTGCTAGAGCACTGGCCAGATTCCCAGCACCGACGATTGCAACCCGTAGCTTCAAACGCTTTGCAGATCGCTGTCCCGGCATGCCGGGCAGCATAGCAGACTTGGCCGTGCGTCCCGCATCCTCAATCCCTATCGAGACACACGTGCATGGAGATGTCGTGCTTTATATTGTTGTGATGCGAAAGCTTGCTCACTCAGAAAAATCCAAGCCGTCCAAATCCACCAAAAAGTCTGGCCCGAAAGCTCAGATACTCTCGTCACGAATGGTGTATCGTGGTCCCGTCTTTTGGGTGACGACCGACGAAGTACAGGAGCCCGGCGGCATCAGAGCCCGCCGCGACGTGATTCATCATACCGGCTCGGTTGTCATTCTCGCTGTCGACGAATCCACCGCGACGACGCGGGTCCTGCTCGAGCGTCAGTATCGTCATGCCGCGAATGATTTCCTGTGGGAACTTCCCGCCGGGCGCATCGATCCCGGAGAAAGGGCCTTGCTCGCAGCCCAGCGCGAACTCCACGAAGAAACCGGCTACACTGCCGCGCGCTGGCAGCTTATCTTTAATTTTTTCGCGAGCCCTGGATTCGTAGCCGAAACCATGTCCGTGTTTCTGGCCACTGGACTTCGGGCCGGCAAGGCGCAACCGGAGGCCGATGAAGTCATCCAAAAGCGCCTGGTCCCGCTGACCAGGGCCGTCCAGATGCTGCTGACGGGAAAGATTCGGGACGCCAAGACAATCTCATCCGTTCTTTGGCTGGACCATCAGATCAGGAACGGTCGAAAGCTGCACGCCGGCAAGCCCACTGCCTAGCAGTACCGTGCTGGACGACTGGAGTGTTTACATGGCCTTTTGCACTGTAAATTTCTCCGCGCAGGGCACGGTTTCGCTGCCTCTTTCGCCTTGACACTCCATCCTAATCGCTCCAAAATGCATCCTAAAGCCGGTCACGTCTTTGGGTTCCCCGACTGGACGTGCAGAAAGCGGGGGTTACGCGTGGAACGTCTGAAAGGTACGGTGAAATGGTTCAATAATGCGAAAGGCTACGGGTTCATCGGACGCGCAGATGGTCCCGACGTTTTCGTTCACTACAGCGCGATTACATCCGAGGGATACAAGAGCCTGCAAGAGGGTGATGAGGTCGAGTTCGAAATCACCGAAGGTCAGAAAGGTCCGCAGGCGGCGAATGTAAGCAAGCCTGCCTAACTCTGTCGCTGAGATATATCCTCGAACGCGCCGTCGCGGCTCCGCGACTAGGCAGTTGCCTACTCTAATTCAGTCTCTCCGGTGAAGGGTACGAGTCTGCGACATGCGTGAGCCCTGGCGCGACACTCTATTCTTGTTTATCTTTAACCCGTGGACAATAAATCCATCGCCACGGTCCTCTACGAAACCGCTGACCTGCTCGAAATCGACGGCCAGGATTCTTTCCGCATCCGCTCGTACCGCAATGCAGCCCAAGCCATTGAGAACCACACGGAGCAGATCAAAGACATCCTCAGCGAACCCAAGCAAGTTCTGGCCATCCCCGGCATCGGCAAGGGAATGCTGGTCAACCTGCAGGAGCTCTTCAAAGACGGCCAGCTTAGCGTGCAAGCCGACCTGCTCAAGAAATACCACCCGTCGATGCTCCAGTTGTTGAAGATTCAGGGTCTGGGGCCGAAGACGATTGCGCTGATTTGGAGCGCTTATAAGGTCTGCGACGTCGATGGCGTGGAAAAGCTTGCGCGCGAAGGAAAGATCCGCGAACTGCCGCGCATGGGCGAGAAGCACGAACAGAAATTGTTGAAGGCCATTGAAGATTATCGCCGCATCTCCGGACGGTTTCTGATCGACGTCGCCGAAACCGAGGCTCAAAAACTGACGGCTTATCTGGCGAAGTTTCCCGGCTTCGACAAGATCACTCCTGCCGGCTCGTTGCGCCGCGGCCGCGAGACCGTTGGGGATCTCGACATCCTGGTTACGGGCGCTGCCTGCTGCAGTCCGGAAGAGCGAGAGAAGGCGGTGCAATACGTCGCGAAATATCCGCCACTCATGAACATTATCGCCCAGGGTGACAACAAAATCAGCTTCCGCCTGCGCAACGACCTTCAAGTGGACGTTCGCCTGCTTCCTCCGGAATCGTTTGGGGCGGCCATGCAGTACTTCACCGGATCCAAAGCTCACAACGTCGCTCTGCGCCAGCGTGCCCTCAAGCTGGGTTACACGCTCAATGAATACAGCCTCGCGGATTTGAAGACCGAAAGTCCCGTAGCCGGGAAGACAGAAGAAGAGATTTACGCCAAGCTTAATCTCGATTACATTCCGCCGGAGCTGCGCGAAAATCTGGGCGAGATTGATGCCGCGGAGAAGCACATCTTGCCCACTCTCATCACTCTGGAAGACTTGCAGGGTGACGTGCACATGCACACCGTCGAAACCGATGGCAAAAACACGATCGAAGAAATGGCCGAGGCTGCCAGGGCGCGCGGCTACAAATACATGGCCATCACGGATCATTCCAAGAACCTGGCGTTCGCCAATGGACTTGATGACGCGCGTGCCGTGGCCCACATTCAGCGCATCCGCGAGACCGACAAGAAAATCGACGGCATCACGATTTTCGCCGGGATCGAAGTCGATATCCTCGCTGACGGTGATCTCGATCTTTCCGACGATGTACTCGCGCAAATGGACGTGGTCATCGCCAGCGTGCACTCCGTTTTCAATCAGGAACCGGCGAAGATGACCGAGCGCCTGCTCAAAGCGGTGGAGAATCCGAACACTTCCGTCATCGGCCATCCCACAGGCCGTCTGCAGCTTCGCCGCGACGCCTACCAATTCGACATGGACGCGGTCCTCACCGCTGCGGCAAAACATAAAGTGGCCATGGAGTTGAACTCCTATCCCGACCGCCTGGATCTGAACGATATTCACCTCCGCCAAGCTAAACTACGCGGTGTGAAAATCGTGATCAACACCGACTCCCACCACACGTCGCACCTGGACAAGATCCGCTACGGCATCCTGCAAGCCCGCCGCGCTTGGCTGACAAAAGACGATGTGCTCAACACTCGACCTGCCGAGAGATTCGCGAAAGCGATGAAACACGGGTGGAATTGAGAATTGGGCGGCAAGGAAGAGTGCAGAGTAGAATTGGACACTGCCAAGGATTCCGCCTCGGGCCTTGCCATGCAACGTAGATCGTTCCTAAAGAGCGCGGGAGCTCTTACCGTCATAGTCGTCGGCGGTGGAGTCTGGCGCGCCTACGACGAGGGCGTATTTAGTGTAGGCCAGGGGCCGGCTTACGAACCGTGGAAAGACTGGCGCAGCGATTCCAGCCACGGGCCTCTGGCGCTCGTGCACGCCGCTATTCTCGCCGCAAGTCCCCACAACACTCAACCCTGGCTTTTCAAAGTAACCAATTCTTCCATTGAGTTGTATATCGATACCCAAAGGAATGTCGGCGCGCTCGATCCCTATCTGCGCGAAGAGCACATTGGGATCGGTTGCGCTCTTGAGAACCTCATGCTAGCGGCGGTTGCGAATGGCTATCAACCCACTGTGACATTTCGTCCCGGCCAGCTGGTTCCGATTGCCGCCGAGTCCGGGCCTAAGCTCCTAGCGCGCGTCGATCTCGCCGCTGGCACTCCGGAACAAAGCGAACTCTACGATGCCATCCCTCGCCGCCATACGAATCGCGGACCCTATGTTCCCGACAAACCTCTTCCTGCCGGATTCATCGATAGTCTGAGCCGCTTGACCACCAACGAACCGGACGTCAAAATCTTTCTTTTCACATCGGAGGCCGAACGAAAACAGCTCGTAGAGATAATCTCTACCGCCAACGACATAATCTATGCCGACCCGGAGGTTGACCGTGGAAGCGGGCGATGGATTCGGAGCCACTGGAGTGCGGTTCAGAAATTTCGCGATGGCCTTTCAGTCGATGCCTTCGGGCAGCCCCCAATCGCGACCGCGATATTCAAGATGATGCCTCTGTGGATGCAGCGCTGGGTCATCTCGCATGGACAGAAAGACGGATATTCCAAGCTGACGTTGCGTGCACCGCTGATGGGAATCATTACGGTGAGCGACCGTTATGATCAGGAAAATTGTCTGCGTGCCGGGCGGATTTGGCAGCGCGCCCATTTGTTGGCAACTGCTCGCGGCGTGGCCGGTCGGCCCTGCAATGAGGCCGTGGAAATGATCGACTACGAGAGATCTCATGACAAACCGGCGCAGCGGGCTAAACTGCTTGGCGAACTTCTGAGCGACCCTGCGTGGCAGCCAACCTTCGTTTTCTATATGGGCTATCCCACGCTGACCGCCCGCGCCAGCCCGCGCCGCCCGGTTGAGAGGGTCGTTCTTTGAGGCCTCCGACGCGTTTCGGGGGAAAAGGGAAATAAGATATCCATGACTGAACCAATGCCCGACTCCACTCCTGTCCCTTCGGCAGCTCCGAGCGTACCTGCGGCCTGCACGCCGCAACCTGCACAACGCGGTCCAACGATCCGCATCGGCGATGAGTTCGGCACGGCCAAGCGCAACCTGCCGCCCGTTAAGATTCTGCTGATCGCGCTGGGAGGTGTGCTCGTCCTCGCCGGCATCGTATCTTTCCTGCAGCGTGCCAAGCCGCAAGGCGCGGGATCACTCGACCTCGTGACCGCTGTGCAGATTCCCAATCAAAATGCCTCGCTCGTAGCCCTGACATTTACTCTCCACAACTCGGGGGAGAAGCCGCTCTGGGTTCATCACATTCAAGGAAAACTTGTAACCTCAACCGGAGAGCTGAACAGCGACGCAGTCTCCGCCGTCGACTTCGACCGCTATTACCAGGCCTTCCCTTCTCTAAAACAAAATGTTCAACCCGCCCTCGCTCCCGAAGACAAGTTGCAGCCGGGTCAGGAACTCAAGCGCACCGTGATCGTCGGTTTTCCCGTCACACTGGACGCCTTCAATCAGCGCAAGTCGGTGAGCGTGGTCGTCCATCCCTACGACCAACCCGTGCCCGTTACGCTGACCAAATGATCCTCTCCCTTGCGTCATCCGTATCAAATGCGGTTTTATAGAGTGATGAATCGAACTCCGCTTTCTCTTCGGATTCTCGCTGCTCTCTGTTTAATTGCGTTTGCGATGGCCGCACCTGCTGCGGCCAAAGACAAATATTTCGTGTATGTCGGAACCTATACTCAGGAAGGCAGCACGAGCAAAGGCATCTACGGCTACCGATTCGATCCCGATGGTGCGAAGCTGACATCCATCGACCTGGTCGCGCAAACGATCAACCCCTCCTTCCTTGCGGTCCACCCAAACCACAAATTCCTTTACGCGGTCAACGAGGTCGGAAACTACAACGGCCAGAAGAGCGGAGCGGTCAGCGCCTTCTCCATCGATCGCACTACCGGCAAGCTAACGCTGTTGAATGAGGTAGCGTCTGGCGGCGCTGATCCTTGCTATATCGTCGTCGACAAGACTGGAAAGTATGTTCTGGTCGCAAACTACACGGGTGGAAGCATTGCGGCATTTCCCATCCTGGCGGATGGCCGATTGGGTGAAGCTTCGGCCTTCATTCAGCACTCCGGCCACGGCACGAATCCGCAGCGCCAGGAAGGTCCCCACGCGCACTCCATCGACCTCTCGCCCGACAATCGTTTCGCCATCGTGGACGATCTCGGGCTCGATGAGACACTCGTCTACAGATTTGACAGCGTGAAGGGCACGCTCACGCCTAACGATCCCCCGTTCGCCAAGGCCCCTCCTGGAGCCGGCCCCCGGCACTTCGCGTTCCGTCCCGACGGCAAGTTTGGATATGTGATCAACGAAATGGAGTCGAGCGTTTCGGTCTTTGGTTACGACAAGGCTGGTGTCTTGCGTCCGCTGCAGACGATTTCAACGATTCCCAAGGACTTTACTGCCCTCGACGAGTCCGCTGAAATTGAAGTGCATCCTTCCGGCAAGTTCCTCTATGCCTCAAACCGTGGGCATGACAGCATTGCGGTATTTGTCATCGACCCGAGCAAAGGAACTTTGACGCTCCTGGAGTACGCTCCCACGAAGGGGAAGAGCCCACGCAATTTCGCGATCGATCCATCCGGCACGCTGATCTTTGCCGAGAACGAAAAGTCAGACAACATCGTCCTTTTTCAAATCAACCAGCAAACTGGCGGCTTGACGCCAAGCGGCAAAGTGCTGGATATATCGCAGCCAGTTTGTGTGAAATTCGTGCCGATCGAATAAGGCGCTACTGTTTTTTCTGAATGAATCTACGCCGGGCAAGATGGGTATTGGCGTCCGGTTTAATCTCATCGTATTTCATGCAACTGATCGAGCCATCGACTTCGAGCACAGCTAACGCAACGTCATGCACGTGAGCGATGCCGTGCTCGCGCAGCGCCCGCTCCAATTCGTCCATGCTGACGTGCTCTCTCGCCATATGCGACTGGATGGTCTTTCCATCGTGAATCAGAAGACTGGGCTCGCCCTGAACTACGCGGCGAAAGCCGCGGTTGACGCCGGAAAGAGTGCCTACAAAATAGTTCAACAACAACAGTGTGGAAGCGGCGATCACGCCGCCGAGCAGCGAGGTGTCCGGCCCCGTCATGGCATTCTGCACGGAATTGGAAAGAAGCAGCAGCAACGTCAGATCGAACGGAGTCATCTGTCCGACTTCACGTTTGCCGCTGAGACGTACCCCGATCAGTACGACAAGATAAATGACTACGGTGCGTAGAGCGATCTGCAGCGCGACATGCGCACCCGCAGGGAAAAGCACTCCGTTCAATTGGCCGTCACCGGAACGGGCGCATTCTTCGGCGTGCTCAAGTAACCCGTAGCTTTATTCTTGTCGACCGTCCAGACCACCAACTCAAACAGCAGGTGCTCGCGACCGGAGTAAAACTGAATCGGCTCGGCTACATTGCGATCTTTTTTCTCGATGGTCTTGTCGTCAGAACTCACATTCAGGGTGAACTTGCCGTGCTTCGCATCCGTCTTCTTGAGTTGCAGGCTCACCGTTGCTACTGGCTGTGGTTTTGCGCCACGGAGCAAGGTGAACTCGTAATAGTTCCGATCGCCTTTATGCTTGAGCACTTCCAGATCACTGCGCGTATTGGCGATCAATCCGCTCTGTACCCCTAGGTCGCCAACTGCACTTTGCAGTTTGGCCTTGGTGGCTTCCAGGTCGGCCTTGGTGGAGGCTACGTCCGTCTTGACGCCACCTACATCGCTCTTCACGCCGGCCACTTCGCCGCTGACCTGGCCGATTTGTTCCTTCTGTTCTTGCTCCAGGCGGAATTCCGCGGCCCTTTGCTCTTGCTGCAGTTGGGCGGCGCGCTGCGCCAATTCCTTTTTCGTCATTCCGACCTGCCGCGCCAGTGTCTCCTCCGACGCTTCGGCGGTCTGCATTCGGTTCTTCAGTTCGGCGACCTGAATCTTGCTGTCGCTCAAATCTTTCGTTAACTTATCCACGTGCTGCTGCGTGGTCACATAGCCGTAGACGGACGCCGCGACAAAGGCGAGCGCTAAAATAATCAGGATCCATTTCCCTGCGGTCGATTGATGTTCCACGTGTAGTTCTTCGCCTTCGTCCGGCATCATTCCTCCAAGAAGTGATACTGCCCTGTTTTGTGGGGTCGCTCCAATTGTTTAGCACAAGAGCGGCGCTGTCAATGTGCGCTGGAGGTCGTTCGGCATGTGTTACCGGCCCAACGCCAATGCCTCATTCAGACTGAGACCGGGATTACGGCGTATGGCAGCGGCTTCAGGCCCGGCCTGTTTTGCTGCCGACCCGATGGCATCGGCGCGCAACTGCTGCTGCGAAGCGTTTGGCAGAGGATCCTGCAACATCTCAGATTTGACCAGGCACGCGTAGGCCATCCGCGCGGGAAATCCAGCTCCCTCGAGAAAACGTCCGTAGGCGAACCAGTCTTCGGCTCTTGCGGTCGGATCGCCAATCGATTCATCCAACTGCAGAGCGTGCTGATAAAGCTGAAGAGCCTCGTCCAATTTACCGGCTTCAGCCTGAAGTGCTGCTGCGTTCACGTCGGCAACGCTCTCGAGTTTGTCCTGCTTGGTTTGGGCCGCGATTTTCTCAGCTAGTTCGTACGACCGAAGGGCCTGTGGCTTTTGCGATGCGCGCACCTGGCAATCGGCCATGCGAAGCAGAACGGCAATCATCTTTTGCGGCTCCGGCCGGCTGGACGCCGCCTGCCGCGCCGATTGCCGCGTAGTAATTTCAAGAAACGCCCTGTAGTGCGCCGTTGCCTCCTGCGGCTTGCCTTGGCGATCCAGTTCGTCGGCCAGATACAGATGTGCCGAAGCATGGCCTGGATCGATGGCGAGCGCCTGGTTCCAACTTTCCGCCGCCAGATCGGGATAGCCGCGACGCTGTGCCAGAAGACCGCGATCCATCAGGAGATTTACATCTTTAGGCGTGTAACGAAGCGAGGCTTCCGTCAAATGGAACGCTTCATCAAGGCGATTCTGCTCGATCAGGAACCGAAGCAGCACCTGGCGTGGACCGGGATCAGCCGGATTCACTTGTATCGCCTTTTGCCACGCAGCTTCCGCTGGCTGCGCCTGACCTAGGTCCAGTTCTTGGCGAGCCAGTCGCATTTGCAATGAACTGTCGAACGAATCCAATGCGGCCGCCCGCTGCAAGTCCTTGAGATTGTCGGCGTGAAGCGCCAGATAGTAGCGCACCTGATCGATCGTCGCCCACAAAACCAGCACGAGAGCGGCTCCGACCCGCAACTGACGGGCGCCGCCGGTACTTCCAGTAAGCCAACGCCACGCGGACGACAGCCGGCTGCTGGTTTCCGAGGCAGCATCGGAAATCCGGACGCGCGAATTCAGCAAGAGCGACGCGATTCTTCCATCGCGCAGCTTCCAGATCGCCCCGTCCAGAATAAAGTGGTGAATGTTCACGAGCGAAGTGAAGATCAGGAAGCTACGCGTGAAGTCGTGGTGGAACAGGCGGCTTGCCAGCCACGGTCCCGGAACAAACAAAGCGATGCCGCCGGCGATCAGCACTCCGAAATAAGCCCATGGACGCCAGTCCCGGCCGCTCTCGCCCGAGGCCTCGCGCCGGGCATAGTAGCTCGTAATCCAGAGATACTGCGCCGAATGCATCACAGCTAGCACGCCCGAACTGTAACGGCTCTGCGGAATGTCCAGACCTTTGATTAAGGAAATCGCCGCCGGCAGGAGAAACCATAGGCACTGCGATGAGAACAATGTGAGCGAAGGCAGCAGCTTGCGCCAGCCGGTTTCCCGAGCCAGCCGAAAAAGTCCAAAAGACGCCAGCGCAACAAACGCAACCGCAAGCAGAATTTGCTCCCAACGGCTCACGGCCGCCGGAATTCCGATGGAAATAAAAAGAGGATCAGTGGAAGGCCCGGTGTGGAAACCCAGGAACAGGATCAAGAGGAAACCAATGAAAGCGCCGTAGAGCGCGCGGCGGGTAGAGTCGCTCGGGGTCGCTCCGGCGCGGCGAGCGAACATCATGAACAAGCCGTAGTTCTGCCCGCTGTAATGCCACGGGCTCCAGGTCAAGTAAATCGTAAAGATCCACGGCAGGATGCGAACCCAGGAATGCGACAAGATCAGCGTCAGCGCAAGCAGAGCCGTGATATGTACGGTGAAGATGCGGTACTTTTGAAAATCTTCCGCGCGATGATAGGCGCGATAGATGGTCGCCATGAAGTGCGGGTAGTTGAAAAAGAGCGCTAGCGCGTAGAAAACCACCGACCATGCTCGAACGCTCGACGCAACGGAGAGGTATGAGAACAGCAGAAGCGGCGCGGACCACGCTCCGCATCCTACGATCAGATCGAGCCAGGGATTATAGATCCAGGTTGACGCTGGAACTGCCCGCTCGCTCCCATTGTGCTTCGATTTCACGATCGTCCTTCTGTTTTGAGATCTATCTCTCTGCCATTCATCGAGCTGTTGGCTGCTCCTTAAGCCGAGAGGAAAGGAGCGGCGCTCTGACCTGCGATGCTTGCGGTTTGTACGGATTATAGGGGCCAGAAAGGTATCTCCACTTAACCAGATGTGTCCCGCGAGGGTAACGAAAGTAATCGCCTGGCGTAGTCTTCTACAATGCGGAAATGAAGAGTTGGGACGTAATTGTGATTGGCGGGGGCATCATTGGGCTATCGCTCGCGCTGGAACTCCGCAAGAAGGGCGCGCGTGTTCTGGTCGTCGAGCGCGGCGAGCCGGGCCGGGAAGCTTCCTACGCCGCCGGTGGCATGCTGGCCGATTCCATCATTGAAACTCCAGCTGCCTTGCAGCCTCTAGCCTCGGCCAGTGCCCGCATGTATCCGGAGTTCGTGCATGAGCTGGAAGTGAAATCGGGCGTGAAGGTTGATCTCAGGGATCAGGGCACGCTTCTCAGTCTGTCCTCGAAACATATTCGCCATCCGGGATTCAGGACCGCAGCTTTGTATCCCGCGGACTTGCAGGAGCTCGAGCCCGCCATGGTGAAGCTCACGCTTGAGCAGGAGTTCGATCTCAAGGAAGAGCTTGATCCGGTGGAAGTGGGGATGGCTCTTAATGCAATGCGTCCCTCGTTCTATTACATCAAGGAAAGCAGTGTCGATCCTCGAGCACTCACCGCAGCGGCACTCGCCGCCGCTAAACACCACGGTGTCGATTTTTCATCCGGCGATACGGTTATCTCCGTCGATCTGTCCGATGAGCGGGCGAGCGGAGTCACCACCAAGAAAACCTCGTTTCTCGCCGCAAAAGTAGTCACCTGCGCCGGAGCGTGGTCCGGCCAGATCGCTCCACTCACATTTCCTACCCGTCCGGTGAAAGGACAGATGCTCTGCCTGCTCTCGCCCGTTCGCGAACTGCTGAAGCATGTAATCCGCTCGCCCGATGTTTATCTGATCCCGCGAAGCGACGGACGAATCATCGTCGGCACTACGGTGGAAGAAGCTGGATTCGACAAGCGCACTGACGTTTCTACAATTCAGGGCTTGCATCGCGCCGCCGTCGCTCTTGTCCCGGAATTGCGGAATGCGAAGATTCTGGAAGACTGGGCGGGGCTGCGTCCCGGCACTCCCGACTCTCTGCCGATTCTCGGCGTAACCGCCACGCCCGGCTACTATGTCGCGACTGGACACTTTCGCGACGGCATTCTCCTGGCCCCGGTCACCGCGCACGTCATGGCGCAAGTGATGGAAGGAAAACACCCCGACCACGATCTCGCTGCATTTTCACCCGCGAGGTTTCCGCAATAAGGTTCGAAAGCACTGCGCCAGCGCGCTCCCCCCGGATTCCTTCGGGTATATACTGGAGCGTTTCCGCAACCGCAGCAGTCCGCACTGTTGCGTTTTCGCACGAGAAAGGACCAATCTATGGCTTCCCCGGCAGTTGATTTTGCTCGCAATAATCAGCAGCGTTTCCTCAGTGAACTAAAAGATCTCCTTCGCATCCCCAGCGTCAGCACGCTCGACGAACACAAGCCGGACGTTCAGAAAGCCGCTGACTTCGTCGCCAACGAACTGCGCCGCATCGGCATGGAGAATGTCGAGGTCATCCCCACCAAGGGCCATCCCCTCATTTATGCCGACTGGCTGCACGCGACCGGCAAGCCAACCGTGCTGTGCTACGCGCACTATGACGTGCAACCCCCTGACCCCCTCGATGAGTGGCACACGCCACCCTTCGAGCCTACTGAGCGCAACAACAACATTTATGCACGCGGCGCAGTTGACGATAAAGGCCAGCTCTGGATGGAAGTGAAGGCCCTTGAATCTATGATGAAGTCCGGTAACGGCAAGCTGCCCATCAACGTGAAGGTGATTTTTGAAGGCGAAGAGGAAGTCGGCGGTGAATCCATTGCCGAATATGTTCGCAAGCAGAAGGCCAAGCTGAAGGCGGATTTCGCCCTGGTCTGCGACACCGAACTTTTCGCGCCAAATTTGCCTACTCTATGCGTTGGATTGCGTGGCTTGGTTTATACAGAGATCGAAGCCTACGGCGCCAAGACCGACTTGCACTCGGGCGTCTATGGTGGCGCGGCTCCCAATCCCTTCTTTGCCCTAATCGAAATCATCAGCAAGTTGAAAGATTCCAAAGGCCACGTACTGATCCCTGGCTTCTACAAGAATGTGAAAGCTCCGAGCAAGGACGAACTCAAGGCCTGGAAGCGGCTGCCCTTTAACGAAGAGACTTACCGCAAGACCGAAGTTGGCTCAAAGGTCCTCACCGGCGAGCCGGGCTACTCGGTTTTGTATCGCACCTGGGCACGGCCCACGCTCGAAGTTCACGGCATGCCCGGCGGATTCGTTGCGGCCGGCGCCAAGACTGTGATTCCCGCCAAGGCGGCTGCAAAAGTCTCCATGCGCCTTGTGCCCAACCAGGATCCCGACGACATCCTGAAGCGCTACACCGCCTTCGTCAAGAAGCTCACTCCCAAGGGCATTGAGACGAAGATTAAAGTGTGGAGCAAAGGTCCGGCTTCCGTGGTTGGTACCGACAATCCTTACATCAAGGCTGCGACCGAGGCCCTACATGATACGTTCAAGAAAGAAACGGTTTTCATCCGCAGTGGCGGTTCGATTCCTATCGTCAACGATTTCTACGAGGGATTGAAGATTCCTACCGTCATGATGGGCTTCGGCCTTCCCGACGATAACCTGCACGCTCCCAACGAGAAGTTTCACATTCCGAACTTCCACCACGGGATTGAAACCATTTGTTTGTTCTTCGAGAAGCTCGGAGCAAATTAACCCCTGTACTGCGTATCGAGGGACGAGCCGAGTTGCTCGTCCCTTTTTGTTTGGTAGCCAAGTCTTTACTCTCTTGCGGCAATGGCAGTACTCGGTCCCTGCTGGTATACCTTCGTTCTTCCTGAGGCAATAGTAATGATGTGAAAGCCAATTTGGCTATAATCGAAAGAACTAATAATTATTGACAATCAATCGCAACTCACCTAAGCTTTGCCAATTCGGCCTCCAGCAGGAAGCCACTCGCCTCGATCATTCAAAACCACACGTTCCGCAGAATCAGGAGATTCGGAAATGACATCCCCTTGGAAGCTTTACCTTTTCTCTGTCGTATTCCTCTCGACCTCACTTCTTGCACAATCTGGAGCAACCTTCTACGTATCCAAGAGCGGGAAGGACACGAACTCCGGCAGCTACACCGCGCCCTGGCTCACGATTCAACACGCCGCTAACTCGGTCTCGGCTGGAGCGACGGTATACGTTGAAACGGGCGTATACAACGAGTCGGTGACGTTCCCCGCGTCTGGGACAGCATCGAATCCCATCACCTTTGAAAGCTATCCCGGGGAAACGGCTGTAATCGACGGGACGGGACTCAGCGTGAGCGGAACGCAAGGCCTCATCAACATCGTGAACCAGAGCTATATCACGGTGAACGGATTTGAAATCCGTAATTACACCACCAGCAAGGCAGCCCTAACGCCTGCTGGCATATGGGTCACCGGCTCGGGCAGCGGCGTGCAGTTACTGAACAATCTTGTGCACAACATTACCACCACATCGGAGAAGAATGGCAACGCCTTTGGCATCGCCGTGTACGGCACGTCCGGCACGCCTATTACGGACCTAATCATCAGCGGCAATCAGGTCTACAGCCTGAAGACCGGCCAGAGCGAATCGGTGAACGTGGACGGGAATGTGACCTATTTCTCCATCACCAACAACATCGTGCACGACAACGACAACATCGGGATCGATGCGATCGGATTCGAGGGAGTCGGACCCACAGGCTACGATCAGGCGAAGTATGGCGAGATCAGCGGCAATACCGTTTACAACATCAGCGGAATTCACAATCCCGGCGAGGGGAATTCGTACGATGCCGACGGCTTGTATTGCGACGGTTGCGCGTACGTCATCTTCGAGCGGAATACAGTCCACAATTGCGATCTGAATATGGAGGCGGCTAGCGAGCACAAAGCACACGACAGCAGCTATGTCACCATACGCAACAATCTCTTCTACGATGCCAATACCGTAGGAATCTCCATTGGAGGCTACGCCAGTGGCGTGGGTGGCAGCGACCACATCGTGATCGTCAACAACAGCCTGTACAACAACAACACGAAAAATCAAGGCGCCGAGTTTCAGATTCAACACAATGCCCCGCCGAGCAACGGGAACATCTTTGAAAACAACATCGTGTACGCCGGCAGCCAGAATGTATGGATCTACAGTTACGTCAGCGGCTCGACCGCGACAGCTAACTGGAACCTGTACTATTCCGCGGCCGGGTATGTGCAAGGAACGTCGATCGACTGGGGCGGAAAATCGAACTACAAGAACTATGCGGCCTATCAATCGGGCAGCGGAGAAGACGCAGACTCACCGAACGCAAATCCCCTTTACATTGACCTCAGCTCCACGCCGCCGAACCTTGACGTGGCTTCCAATTCCCCGGCCGTTAATGCGGGCGGTACCAGCCTTACCTGCAGCGTGGGGTACTGCAACGGCACGACCATTTATGGCAGCACCGATTACGCCGGCAATCCGCGCATCAACGGCAGCGGCCAGATCAACATCGGGGCTTACGAGCAGTAGGCGGAACGAAGCGGGAAAGGAATCATGACAATGTTTGTGGGCACGGGGGCTAGCGTCGTCTCACGAGCATAAAACTCGCACGGCCGGAAGAGCACGACACGCGGCTTCAGCGATGTAACCAAAATGTAACGCCGACGGCTTAGAATTAACTTCCATTTCACGGGAGGCCTCGGTGTTGGTTCGTGTCTTCAGGCTTGCGTCTTCGGTCTGCGCTCTGTTCGCGCTGTTTGCCGGCACTACGATCTGTCGCGCCCAAGTTGCAGAGCAGCTCTCCCAAGTAAAGAAGTTATATGTCGATTCTCTGGGGAGCGACAGACACGCGGTCGCAATCCGGGAGCAGATGGTCCAGCGCCTGCGAAAGAGTCATGAAGTTCAGGTGGTTTCCGATCCGCGGCAAGCGGACGCGGTGATAAAAGGCACTGGTCGGGTCTGGACCACTGGCCACGTTACGCTCAGTCCCCATTCCAATAGCCTCAGCCATCCTACATTCGAAGGATTTCTGTCCGTGAAAGTGGTTAACGGGAGTGGCGACACTTTGTGGTCCTACCTGGTGAGTCCCAGCAGATTTCCCTGGAACGGTATCGCAGATGACCTCGCTCGCCAGCTTGTGAGCAAACTACTGGTGGCTCTTAAGGGAGAAGATCAACCCGTCCCCGGTGTCGGAGGGCCGACGCCGCGTCTCGAAGCAACGCTGAGAGGCGCCGGAGCTACGTTTCCGGCTCCTTTGTACCAGCGCTGGTTCGAGTTGTTCCAGGAGTCGCATCCCAACGTGCACGTCAGTTATGACGCTGTCGGATCCGCTGAGGGGATCCAGCGGCTTCGGGAGGAAAAGGCAGATTTCGCGGGTTCGGAGATGCCATTGTCAGACGAGGCCAAGTCGGAGGCACATCAACGCCTCATTCATCTCCCAGCCGTGCTCGGTGCCGTAGTTGCGATCTACAACGTAAAGGGGGTTCACCAGAACCTCAACTTCACGCCCGAAACTCTCTCCGGAATTTTTCTGGGAAAGATCAGGAAGTGGAATGACCCGGAGATCCGAAGGTCGAACCGCGGTGCATCTCTCCCGGACGCCAACATCGTTGTGGTGCATCGGTCCGATGGCAGTGGCACGAGTTTTGTCTGGACAGATTATTTGTCGAAGGTCAGTCCACAATGGAAAGCCATGGTCGGTGCCGGTGCCTCGGTACCGTGGCCCGTGGGAATTGCAGCTGAGCGCAACGAGGGCGTGGCTTCTGCCGTACAACGCACGCCCAATTCGATTGGCTACGTTGAATTCATCTACGCAATCCAACATGAACTCAGCTTCGGGGCGGTCAGGAATTCGGCGTGGGAGTTTATCAAGGCAAGCATTTCCAGCGTAACCGCAGCGGCTGCGGCAGCGGCCGAGAATCAAGCGCAGGATTTTCGTGTATCGATCACGAACCCAAACGGCAAAGATGCCTATCCGATCGCTACCTACACGTGGCTGTTGGTTCCTGAGGAAATCGCGGACAAAACTCGCAGGGATGCTCTGACAGAACTGCTTCGTTGGGTGCTGACCTCGGGCCAGAGGGAGTGTTCCGCCCTGGGTTATGCGCCTCTGCCAGCGGAGGTCGCGAAGCGCGCTTTAGAATCATTCGATACGAGCAAGTGATTCAGGAATAATCTTCTTCTGCCACTGCGGTTCCAGTCGACCCAACTCTCGATTGTTTAACCCTGCTGGCTGCGATACGATAATTCTGCTCTCGCGATTCTCCCCGCCTCGTCCTTCCCTCGCCCGTAAACTACTCAATTGCTGCAATGTGTGTGCAACCCAGAGCGCTGATCGATAAGGCCATACAATATATAGTGTTATATTGCTTGACCCCGCCCCCATTTCACCGTTACAGTTGCTTAAATTTGTGGTGGCCCTCCCAGCCGGGGACGAGACTGAGCCGAACTCGCATCTTAATTCGGAGCAAGGGTATCCCTCTGGTTAACAGCTCGCGACGCAGTCCAACTTGCAACTGGCCACTGATAACCGGCCACTGTTTCTCCCAAGGAGTTCACGTTGCTTAAATTGAAGCGGCTTCAGATTCTCGGCTTCAAATCGTTTTGCGACCGCACCGACCTCAAATTTCACGGGGACGGTATCGCCGCGATCATCGGGCCAAACGGCTGCGGCAAGTCGAATATTGCCGACGCCATCTCCTGGGTACTGGGCGAGCAGTCGGCAAAGACTCTGCGCGGATCGCGCATGGAAGACGTGATCTTCGCTGGCACGCGCGACCGCAAGGCGACTGGTATGGCGGAGGTGTCGCTCACTCTGATCGATCCGCAAGAACATCCCGGCCCTGACGCAAACGCGCCCACCGAGATCGACATTCAGGACGATATTCCCGTCAATCCACTCTCGTCCAAGCACGCTGACGATTGGGACGAAGCGGCCATCCGTGCACGCGCTGCCGCCGAGACGGATGCCGCCGTGGAAGAAGCTCAGCCCGGCAGGACCGAAGAAGTAGAAGTGCCGCGCTCGAAAGTAAGTACTCTGGCCATTGCCTTCCCTGACGACGAGCCAGTCTTCGCACTACCAGTCCATAATGTCGCTCCTGTTGCGTCGTCGGCCGCCGTAGCGGGCGCGCCACAGGTAGTGCTCAAGATCCGCCGCCGGAAATTCAATCAGCAGCAGTTCCATGCTGGAGAAATCGTGGTTACGCGGCGACTATTCCGCTCCGGCGACAGCGAATATTTATTGAACGGCAAACTCTGCCGCCTGCGCGACATTCAGGACCTTTTCATGGGCACAGGCCTTGGACCGGAGACCTACGCTCTGATCGAGCAGGGACGCATCGGGCAGATCCTCAGCAGCCGACCCACGGATCGCCGAGCGATCCTGGAAGAAGCCGCCGGAATCACGAAGTTCAAAACCAAGAAGCGTCTCGCGGAAGCGCGTCTGGAAGATGCCAAGCTGAACCTCGCCCGCGTCAACGATATTTTTGAAGAAGTCACGCGGCAGATGAATTCGCTGAAGCGGCAGGCTTCCAAGGCAGAACGCTTTGCCAAGTTGCGTGAGGAGATGCGGACAGAGCTGCGCGTAGTCCTGGCCAGCAAGTTCGCCGCAATCGAGCAGGAAAGCACCGAACTCGATGCTCAACTGAATGCCCTTGCCGAGGACATGCAGCACCGCTCGGAAGCCGTGCAGCAACTCGAAGCCGAGCATGGTGAAGCTACGGAGCGCGGCTACTCGATTGAAACCGAGTTGCGTGAGAATCGCGACCGTATCAGCCAGCTTGCCATGGAGATCGATCGCGCCCACGCGCGCCGCCGCTACAACGACGAGCGCTGTGCAGAACTGGTGGTTCGCTCCGCCTCGGCCGAGGCTGAACTTGCCCAGGCCCGTCATCGCCTCAGCGCGCTTGAGGCCGAGCGTGATTCCAACCGGCAAGTTCTGGAATCCGCAGCCGCCGATCTGGCCGCCGCGCAGCACGAACTTTCCTTGTCGCAACAGGAAGCCGCTGCCGCGGCAACCGCGCTAGCCGAACTCGAACAGCAGCAGGAAGAATCGCGCGTTGCGATCTTTGACACAGTGTCTTCCGTCTCGCGCCTTCGCAACCAGCTCGCGCAAGCCGAAGAGCGACTGGCGGGGGCAGACCGTGAAGCGCGGCGGCTAGAAAATGAACTCACCAATGCGAATCTGCAGGTCGAAGCCTTCGGCGGACAGCGCGGACAACTGGCTCTCGAGTTCGAAACCGTGACGCAGCGCGTCACGGGAATTGCGGAGGAGATCAGCCAACTTCGTCGCCTGATTGAAGCCAAGCGTCTCGAAGAAACGCGAGCCAAGACCAATCTCGATGTGCTTCGCGCCGAGTTTGCCACCGCCCTCGGGAAAAAAGGATCCCTCGAAGCGGTGATCGCGGAGCACGGCTACTCCACCGAATCGGTTCGTCGCCTCTTCCAGTCCGGAGTGATGCAAAGCGGGCTGGCGCCGGTTGGTGTCCTCGCGGACTTTCTTGAAGTTGAACCACGCTTCGAGCGTGTCGTGGAAGATTTCCTGCGAGACGAGTTGAACTACATCGTGGTCAAATCCTGGGATGCCGCCG
>Ga0209656_10000106_pt1 | contig 53234 bp, 52 predicted proteins | sample BogFormECP12_OM2_FD_188239 | JGI IMG/M metagenome (GOLD analysis project Ga0209656, IMG submission 188239) | Bog forest soil microbial communities from Calvert Island, British Columbia, Canada - ECP12_OM2 (SPAdes) (version 2) | ecosystem: Environmental > Aquatic > Freshwater > Wetlands > Bog ...
CGCGGCACGTCGATCAGCTCACCGGCGGACGGTGTGTAAGCCTCCCACCAATAGGGGATGGGCTCGAAATCCTTGTGGAAGATATCGGGGTGCATCGACCGTTGCTCCTCGGATCCGGGCAAAGCGGTTGCCGCCGTCGGCGGCTCCCGACTAAGTTAGTGAAGTTCGACTATGACGGCGACCCGAGGAGTAAAGAAGCTATGGCAACGCAGGCCACCCCGCACAAGAATGGCCGTCAGGAAGCGGCCCATCTTTACGACGAGCTCGAAGAACGTCTCCTCGCGCGCGACCAGGGAGGCGGCAGCCGCATTTACTACGAATTGCTGCGCCGCGGCCGGCCGCTGCCCGAGATCATGGCCGAAGCGGTGCGCATTCATGCACCTTACACGCACGTGCCATACCATCAGCGCATCGATGATGGTTTCCCGAATTTCGTCAACAACGATCATTGCCTGCTGAGCTCGCGAGCGGCGATCAATCTGCAGAAGATGCTACCGGAGAAGCTTGCCGGGCTGCCTCTGGCGCAGACGATCTGGTACATCCCGTCAGGGCTCGACATCTGGAACCAGAAGATCCTTAAAGCCCCGGGTCACTACGCGACACGCGGCTACAAGATGCCGAATGCGACCCCGCCGGCGCCGGTCGTCTACTGGCCCGATCAGGAGCCGCTCAGAGAATCGGGCCCGCTAAACGAGCGCCTCAACAACTGGCTAACCCTGGTCGAGCGCGGCCAGGTCATCGACGCCTACCGCGCCTTCCTCGGCCTGATGGAGGATGCGGAGCACCGCAAGGAAGTGCTGGCGCAGCTGGTCTTTGCCGGCATGATCGATGTCCAGGACCGCATGCTCTTCAACCGCTCCTATACGACCGGACACAAGGCTTACCGCGCGCGCTCGGTCGTCGAGATCGGCCATGCGGTCGGCTGGGACAACGCCCACGACGTCATTTATGCCGGTGCGCTCGACATCGCCGTCGGACCGCGCTGGCACTCGGTTTACGAGATGGCGTGCAACGTCGTCACGATCTTCATCGAAGGTAAAGAAGTTCACGCCGTTCCGCAAAGCGGCACGACCGAACGCGAGCAGGCGTTGTTGGCGAATGCTGGGAGCTTGAACGAGATCGAGACCGAGGAGCTGATCGACGCGCTGATTCGGGAGCACGAGCCCGCCTACATCGAGAAGATCAGCGCCTTGCTGTTGGCCGGGAGATCGCCGCGCCGGATCATCGACGCGATCCAACTGGCCGCCGCTCAGGTCGTGCTGGAGACCGAAGGCCCGAACAACTTCTCGATGCCGCAGCACACTTACGAATACTGCAACACGCTCGGCTGGTTCTACGACAATTTCGAGCACCCGCAGCGGCTCAAATTGCTCTATGTGGCGGGCTCGATGGTCAACCAGGCGGCGTGGAACCAGAGAAACAGCGGCTGGCTCAAATCGGCTCCGATCAGTGCGCCGAGGGGCGCCGAGCGAATGAGCGGAAGACAAATTATCGAACGCCTGGAGGCGGCGCTCGCAACCCTCGATCCGGCGGAGGCGGTGGCCTGGACCCAGGCCTATCTCGCCAGCGGCGAGGATCGCTCGCTGCTGGTGCAGCGGCTTGCGCTGATGGCGGCGCGGTTCGGCAACGATCCGCACAACCAGGAGATCCCGCAATGCCTCTTGGAGGATTACGCCAAGAACCGGTGCCGCGACCGCGATCGGCTGCTGCTCGCCAGCACGCACATCTCGGCTGCCCATCGAAAATACGGCGACACCTTCGAGGCGAGCCGGCGATTCGGGGAGGCGATGCGCTTAGCCGAGCTGCAGTAACCGCGGGGGCGGCCAGACCTCTTGCGCTAGGGTCGCTCTCCCCGATCTCCGACGCATGGTATAAGTGGGCGATCGCTAGGGAGGCCTCGCTTGCCCATCGTCCTTATCCTGAACGGCCCCAATCTGAACCTGCTCGGGGTCCGTGAGCCTTCGATATACGGCCGCGACACGCTTGGCGACATCGAGGAGCGCTGCACCGCGCGGGCCGCTGCACTCGGCCTCGAGATCGATTTCCGGCAAACCAATCATGAAGGGCAGCTTGTCGACTGGATCCAGGAGGCGCGCGCATCGGCGGACGGAATCATTCTGAATGCGGGCGCGTTGACCCATACCTCGATCGCGCTACTCGACGCGCTCACTGCCGCCGAGTTGCCGGTCATCGAGGTGCACCTCTCAAACATCTTGCGGCGCGAGACCTTTCGTCATCATTCCTATGTCAGCCTCGCGGCAAACGGCGTGATCTGCGGGTTGGGGGCGCAAGGTTACGAACTCGCGCTCGACGGGATCGCCCGCCTGATCGAAGGCGAATCGGACGAGGCAGCTTTATGAAGATCGGCGGGCGCGGCCCGCCTTTTCTCGACGCCGAGCTGGTCCGCGCGCTGGCCACCTTGTTGACCGAGACCGGTTTGACGGAGATCGAATATGCCGTCGGCGATCGCCGCATCCGCGTCGCCCGTTCTGCGGGAGGGACCGCCCCGCTCGGCGGCTTCTCCGCTCCCTCGGCCGCTGCCGGATCGATCGAACACCCGGGCGCGGTGAAGGCGCCGGTCGTCGGTACCGCCTATCTCGCCCCGCAGCCGGGAGCCCCGCCCTTTGTGCGGCTCGGCGACATCATCGCCGAGGGCCAACCGCTATTGATCATCGAGGCAATGAAGGTCATGAACCAGATTCGCGCCCACCGGCCGGGCCGCGTCGCGCAGATCCTGGTCGCGGATGCCCAGCCGGTCGAATATGGCGCCGTCCTGATGCTGATCGAGTAATGCTCCGCCATCCGCCTCCGGCTCGGCGGACAGGGCAAGAAGGTTCCGATGTTTGAGAAGGTACTGATCGCCAATCGCGGGGAAATCGCGCTCAGGATTCACCGCGCCTGCCGAGAGATGGGGATCAAGACGGTCGCCGTCCATTCGACCGCCGACACGACCGCGATGCATGTCCGGCTCGCCGACGAGACCGTCTGCATCGGGCCGCCGGCCGCGCGCGACAGCTATCTGAACGTGGCGGCAATCCTCTCCGCGGCGACGATCACCGGCGCCGACGCGATCCATCCCGGGCTCGGCTTTCTAGCGGAAGACGCCGATTTCGCCGCCGCGGTCGAGGAGCACGGTTTCACCTTTATCGGTCCGTCGGCCGAGCACATTCGGCTGATGGGCAACAAGGTGGCGGCCAAGGATGCCATCCGCAAGCTCGGGATTCCGACGGTTCCCGGCTCGCCGGGCGGCGTGCGCGATCTCGCAGCGGCCGAAGCCTCAGCCTCTGCGATCGGCTATCCGATCCTGATCAAGGCTGCTGCCGGCGGTGGGGGCCGCGGCATGAAGATCGCTCATGACCGCAGCGAGCTCTCGTGGATGCTGCCGATCGCGCAACACGAGGCGGCATCGTTCTTCGGTTGCGGCGAGGTCTATCTCGAACGTCATCTCGAGCGGCCTCGTCATGTCGAGGTCCAGATTCTCGGTGACGGCCGGGGCGGGATCGTTCATCTCGGCGAGCGCGACTGCTCGCTTCAACGCTCGCATCAAAAGGTACTCGAAGAGTCGCCCTCCCCCGCGCTCAACACGGCAGAGCGCGACCGGCTCGGCGCGCTCGCCGTCGAGGCCGTGCGCGAGCTCGGCTACAAGGGTGTCGGTACCCTCGAATTTCTCTATCAGGATGGTGAATTCTTTTTCATCGAGATGAATACGCGCCTGCAGGTCGAACACCCGGTCACCGAGATGGTCAGCGGTCTCGACATCGTCCGCGAGCAGCTCCGGATCGCCGCGGGTGCCCCGCTCGGCTATCGCCAGACCGACATCAAGCTGTGCGGCCACGCGATCGAATGCCGCATCAACGCCGAGAGCCCCGACACCTTCGCGCCGTCGCCGGGCCGGGTGACCGATTATCATGCGCCGGGCGGGCTCGGCGTGCGCGTCGACAGCGCCCTCTATCAGGGCTACCAGGTGCCGCCCTACTACGACAGCCTGATCGCAAAGCTCGTCATTCACGGCAAGAGCCGCAACGAGTGCCTGATGCGGCTGCGCCGCGCCCTCGAGGAATACGTGATCGGCGGCATCGAGACCACCATCCCGCTCCATCAGCGGCTGGTCGGCGCCGCCGAGTTCATCGACGGCGACTACGACGTCCACTGGCTCGAGCGGTTTGTCGGACGTCCGGCCTGACCGGGGCCGAGCTTGCTGCAGCTGACCCCTGACATTCTCGTGCGCGCCTATGCCGCCGGGGTTTTCCCGATGGCCGAATCGGCCGACGACCCGGAGCTCTTCTGGGTCGATCCGCGCCGCCGCGGGATCCTGCCGCTCGACGCGTTCCACGTAGCGCGCCGGCTGCGCCGGGTGGTGCGCCGGCGGATTTTTGAGATCCGCTGCGACAGCGCGTTCGAAGACGTCATCCGCGCCTGCGCGGAGGCGAGCGAGAAGCGGCCGAACACGTGGATCAACGACGAGATCGTGCATCTCTACACGGCGCTCTTCGCCCGGGGTGCTGCGCACACAGTCGAATGCTGGCGCGACGACAGGCTGGCCGGCGGCTTGTACGGCGTCTCTCTCGGTGCGGTCTTCTTCGGCGAGAGCATGTTCAGCCGCGAGAACGACGCGAGCAAGGTCGCGCTGGTTCACCTCGTCGCCCGCCTGCGCCTCGGCGGCTTCCGCCTGCTCGATACCCAATTCCTGACGCCGCATCTGGCGCGCTTTGGCGGCATCGAGATCAGCCGCGCGCGTTATCATCGGCTGCTCGCCGAGGCGCTCTGCTACCGCGCCGTCTTCTCCTCGACCTTGCCCGATTGTACCGGCGGGGACCCGCTCGCCGTTTTGCAATCGAGCAAGTTCACGTCATAGACCGGATGCTCGAGCGCCGACAGCGCCGGGCTCGAAGCGAACATCCAGCCGCTGAACACCCGCAAGTTCACCTCGCCCGGGCGGAACTCATCGATCTCGAGGAAAGCGGCACTCTCCGGCTCCTCCTCCGGGGGGTTCTTCTCGCAGTCGCGCACGCGGATCGACAATGTGCCGAACCGCACCGGGGTCCCGACCGGCGCCTCGAATTTGGAGACCCGCGCGGTGATCTTGTCGAGCCCCTGGAGCAGCGCCACCGGCTCCGCGATCGTCTCTGCGAGAGCCGAGCCTGTAGGGACCAGCGCGAACAGGACCGAGAAGGCGAGCCTCCGCATTTTAGCCCCCTTTCCCGGTTTATTGCCGCAAATACCCGGATAAAACGCGAATCAGGCCGAAAAACGACTGCATAACTTCGTTATATCAGATACTTAGGATCCGATTGCGGATGCGCTCGAAGCGGGAATTCATCAGCGGCTAACCGGGAACCAAAACGGCTAACCGGGAAATAACCGGGAATTATGTACACTTAACCCTCGGTTGCTCATTTCCGGTATGGATTGACGATTCCGGCGACGATCCCGGCGAGAACCTCGCGCACCTGTTGCTCGTCGCACCCCATCAGCACCGCGTCCTCGAGCGCCTCTTGCGCCAGCTCGCGCAGCTCGGTCAAGTTCTCGTTCAACACCTTGATCTTCTCGACGCACGAGACGGGCTCGCCTTCGGGCGTGCGCCAGATCGGAAATTCTGCGGACATGCTCAACACCGCCATACTATTTGGAGGGCATGGCTATTTTGGGGGCGTCCCGCCCTCCTCCGGCTTCTTCTGCGCGCCGGGCTGCGAGAAGATCATCTGACCGATCAGGTTTTCGAGGCTGACCGGCGACTGGGTGAATTTGATCCGGCCGCCGGGCGGTATCGTCTGTTCGGAGCCGCCGGGGACTAGCGCCATGAACCTGTCGCCGAGTAGGCCGGCGGAGACGATCTCGGCCACCGTATCGTCGGGCAGCTTGTAGGCCGGGTCGATGCTCATCCGCACATCGGCGAGAAAGGTCTTGGGATCGAGCCTCTCCCCCAGGATCGAGCCGACTTTGACCCCGGCGATGCGCACGTCGCTGCCGTCGCGGATGCCGGCAACGCTGTCGAATTGCGCGGTTACCTCGTAGCCCTGCACTGCCCGTACCTGGCTCGTGGAGTAGGCGAAAAACAAAAACAACGCGGCGACGACCAGCACGACGCCGCCCATCACCGTCTCGATCACATTCCCAGTCATTCTGCCAATTACCGCGCCATGCCCGCGAAAGCGCTTGGTCTCCCTCGCCCCGCTTGCGGGGAGAGGGTTGGGGTGAGGGGCTCCTTCTGGCTAAGCATAAAATGCCCTTTTCATTCGGAAGCCTGGCCCCTCACCCGGGATCCGCACAAATGCGCTGATCCCGACCTCTCCCCGCAAGCGGGGCGAGGTGGTTGGAGGAGTGACGACATGAAGGGGTCGGCTCACTCGGGTGTCCACGGCTCGTAATCCCCGGTCGCGCGGGCACGGTGGCCGCCGCGCAGGATCGAGCCCGGCGGATGATAGGCGAAGGGCGTCCCGGTCATGTTCGGTTGGTGCTCCTTCTCCCACGGATAGCGGACGCGGTCCGCTCGTGGGATCTCGTCGACCGTGTGGTGCAGCCAGGCGTGCCATTCGGGAGGCACCTTCGACCCCTCCGGCTCGCCGTTATACATGACCCAGCGCTTTTCGCGGCTGGCGCGCCCACCGCCGCGCCGCAAGGGCTTGGAGCCTTTCTCGCGATAATAGCGGTTGCCGAGGCTGTCGGTGCCGACCAGCTCGCCCCGCAGCCAGGTCAACAATCGCGTGCCGAGCGTCATCGCTCCATCCGTCTTTCGAGCCGTTTTCCGAGATGGCGAGTATATGGCATCGCCGACATCCCGCGGTAGGGGGCACCGTTTCTGGTCACTCTCTCTATATCTTGTAGACGGAGCGCATCTAAGACGCTATATTAAGTTAGTTAGGAGAGTGACCCGCCTGGCGGAAACAGGGCGGCGGCACCTGCAGCCCCGAGGAAGAGAATGCACATCACGCGTCGGTTTACGACGGCTGGTCAGACTCCTACGACGACCCAGCGGGAGGTCCACCCGCTTCCGTAGCATTTTCTACCAGTTGTTAACCGATCGCCACTACGGCTTAGCTTATGACCGTTCGCTTTCTTCACACCGCTGATCTTCAAATCGGCAAACCCTTCGGACAATTTCCGCCAGAGATCGCTGCGACGTTACGCGCCGCACGCTTCGATACATTGAAGCGGGTTGCACTGCTTGGGCGGGATCGCGGCGTGGATGCCGTCCTCGTCGCGGGCGACTGCTTCGACGATATCGCCGTCTCGGATGACACGCTTCGGCGCTTTAAGGTCGCCTTGGAGCCGTTTGGCGGGGTGTGGGTCTTACTGCCGGGAAATCACGACCCGGCGATTGCGGAATCGCCGTGGACCCGGCTCAGGAGGCTCTCGCTTCCCTCCAGCGTAATCATTGCGGACGAGCCCAAGCCGATCCCGATCGGCGACAACGCTGTTGTATTGCCCGCGCCGCTGCGCCGCCGACGCGACGCAGCAGATCTCACGGAGTGGTTCGACACGGCGGTGACCGAAGATCGACTGGTCCGCGTCGGCCTGGCTCACGGCTCGGTCCAGGAATTTCTGCCTGAGGGAAGCGAGGCCGCCAACCCTGTTGCTCCGCATCGCGCCGAGCAGGCCCGGCTCGATTATTTGGCGCTCGGCGACTGGCATGGGCACCGACGGATCTCGTCGCGAACCTGGTATTCGGGCACGCCCGAGCCCGATCGCTTTCGGTCGAACGAGCCAGGCTATGTCCTCGAAGTCGTTATCGATCGCCCGGGAGCCTTGCCTTCGGTTGAGCCCATACCGGTCGGTCAATACCGCTGGCTGCAGTACTCGGTCCAGGTTTTCCCCGGCGGCGCCGGAGAGATCCGTCACGCCTTGGCGGGGGTCGACGGAACACCTCTTGTCCTCAGGTTGGATCTCGAGGGCACAATTGATCTTGCTACACGTGCCTCCCTGGACGAGGCGATCGGCGATCTGCGAGCACGGGTGTTTCACCTGGAAACGGATGAAACCGCGCTGATTACAGAGCCGACTGAAGACGATCTCGACGGGATAGACACTGCCGGATTCGTCCGAGGCGCGATCGATCGACTGCGTGGGCCGCCGGAAGGGTTTGACGCGGACACCGCGCGTCGGGCTCTCGCTCTGCTGTACGGCTTACATCATCAATGCGGCCGGTGAATCATGCTATTCCGCTGCATCTCCGTCCAAAACTTCCGCAAACTTGCATCACCCGCGGTTATTGAAGGCCTCGGGGCGGGGGTTACGATCATTGCCGGAGACAACGAGGAAGGTAAGAGCACGCTCCTCCTCGCCATCCGCACCGGCCTTTTTGAACGACATAACCTTGGCGGCAGGGCTGCCGAGGCAATGCAGCCCTTCGGGTCCACGGTCCGCCCGCAAATCGGGCTAGACTTCGAGATCGATGGAGAAAGCTATTCGATTACCAAGGGATTCGTTCATCGGCCATCCGCTCTCTTGATAACACCTGGCGGCAAGTTCGAAGGTCCAGCGGCCGAAGAGCGACTGGCCGAATTACTCACGTTCCGAGTGCCGTTGCGCGGCGAGTCGAGGCCGGAAGACCGGGGGATTCTGGGGCTGTTCTGGCTCGAGCAGGGGCGCGTCCTTGAAGGGGGCGAATGCGGCGAATTGGGGCGCTCGACATTGCGCTCCTCCTTGGAGCAGGAGGTGGGCGACGTCCTCGGAGGCGCTCGCGGCTGTAGGCTCATAGAGGCGGCAAGCGCGAGGCGTGATGCCTGGCTCACCGCAAAAGGCAGACCCCGCGGGGAACTTGCGGGGGCGATCGACGAGGCAGAAAGCGCTACGAAGCGCGCGACCGAATTGGAAGCCGAACGTCAGACATACGATCAAGAGATCGAAAATCTGGCGCGGGCCCGTCGCGAGCTGGCGCGCATCGATATCGATAAGGTCCTCGAGAAGGCGCGCAACGCTTTGGCGAGGGCCGACGAACAAGCCGAGACCATCGAACAACTTCGGCAGCGCGATCAAGCGGCCGACCAGGCGGTCTTGCTTGCCGAGGCGCAGGCCGAAAACGCCAGAGAGGGTTGGACGCGACGCTTGGTACTGATCGAAATGTCGACGGACCGGGAAAAGGCTTCGAAAGACGCTGAGGCAAAGGTACTGGCTCTCGAAACGGAAACACTGTGCATCGTAAGTCGACGTAACGAAGCGGAAGTAGCGCTTCTCCAGGCAGTCGAAGACAGAAATATCGCTGAAGGACGTGTGGCCCTGTCCCAAAACTGGGCCCGGGTCAAAACCCTCGACGAAGAGATCGCGGAACTCGACCGGCAGCTTCAAAAGTTGGACGCGTTGGTAGCCGAACGTACGGCGGCTCAGCACCGCTTTGGCGAAATCAAGATCGACCAACGGAGCTTCCAACAGCTTCAGGATCTCGAAAGCGCGATGCGCGAAGCGCGGGCCGAGCTCGGCGCAATTGCAACCCGTATCCGCTTTTCACCTTCAGCGGCGCAAGAAGTAAGACAAAACGACAAGGCGATAGCGGTCGGGGAAGGCATCGAGGTAACCGAGGCCACCCGCTTTACGCTGGAGGGCTTCGGCCGGGTCGACATCGAGCCGGGAGCTTCCGAATTAGCCGGCCGTCGCATCCGGTTTGACAGGGCGAAAACAGCTCTCAGCAAAGCGCTCACTGCCGCCGCCGTGACGGATCTTGCTCAGGCGCGACGCGTCCTCGAAGAGCGCCTGAAGGCCGGAACGGTCCTGAGAGAGGCAAATCGGCTGATCGCTGCGCTCGCTCCGGATGGCGTAGCCGCACTGCAGGCCGGGCACGGGGAGAAGTCTGCGGAACGTCTGCGTCTCAACGAAGAAAACGGCTTCCCGCTGGCGGAGCACATTGGCGATCCGGGAACCGAGCTGCGCTCGCTAGGATCGACCGGGGTCCGTGAGGAAGCCGCAAGAAAGACACTCGCCGCGGCAGAGAAGGAACACCACGAGCACATCATTCGTATGGCGGTGGCTGGTCAAACATTCGAATCAGTCCAAGAGGCGGTTGCGGCGACGAGGAGACAGCTCGAGACAGCTCGTGCTGAGGCTTCCGACGCGGATCTGCAAGCCAGGTTGGATACCGCCCAAGGATCCGTCACCGAAAAGAAGCTCCGCAAGAGAGAAGCCGAGGATCGATTGCGCGCGGCCAATCCCGAAGAGGTTCAGCTGCGCCGAGATCGCGCCAAGGCGATCTTACGGGAGGTGGAGGGCGACCAACGTCGTCTGCGCGACGAAGTGATTGGTCTCGAAAGCACGCTGGCGGCGCTCGGCAAAAGCGGGATCGGAGAACTGCTCGAAGAAGCGCGCGCACAAGCCGCGCGGGCTATCTCTCGGCGCGATCGTCTGCATGCCGACGCTCGTGCCTGGGACCTGCTTGTCAGTACCTTGAAGAGCGCCGAACGCAACGCGAAGGAGAAATTTCTCGAGCCGATTCTGAAGACGATCGACCCATTTCTGCGACTGCTCTTCCCCTGTGCGCGCCTCGCTCTCAACGAGGAAACGTTGGAAATTAGCGGGATTACGCGCGACGGCCGGGAAGAGCCGTATGCGGCGCTGAGCATCGGCACACGCGAGCAATTGTCGATCCTCGTTCGGCTCGCCTTCGCGGTCTACCTGCGAGAAAAGGGATATCCTGCTGCCGTTATCCTGGACGACGCCCTGGTTTATGCCGACGACGATCGCTTCGAGCGCATGCAGCTTGCTCTGAGGAAGGCGGCTGAGACCGTGCAAATCTTGATCCTGACCTGTCGGCCAAGGGACTGGCGCCAATTCGGAGCGCCGATTCGGCGTCTGGCCGACGTGACGACCGGCGCGCTCGAGCTTGCCTGAGTTACCAAGCCGGACCCCTTCTCAGGGCTCAATCCTTTCAGCCTTCTTCGGCTGTCGCCGTTCGGGTGGGAACCCCGCCGAACTGCTCGCGCGTGTTCTATCAGCAACATCTGGTGTAATTTTTCTAACGATCCACCAGATCTATTGATAGCCATCATCTTTGAGGTTACCCTCCTGCGCTGACAGTCTGGCGGCGGCGCCGGACCGCAGGGGGACAAGAATGCACATCACGCGTCGGTTTACGACGGCCGGTCAAGATCCCTACACGACGGTTCGGTTCCGGACCGCGACCAGCGAGATCCGCAATCCCGACGGCTCGGTCGTCTTCGAGGCCGAGGGGATCGAGGTGCCGGCCGAGTGGAGCCAGGTCGCCTCCGACATCCTCGCCCAAAAATACTTCCGCAAGGCGGGCGTGCCGACCCGGCTGGCACCGGTCGCCGAAGAGGGTGTGCCATGCTGGTTGTGGCGCCATACGCCCGATCAGGCGGCGCTGGCGAGCCTGCCCGAAGCCGCGCGCTATGGCGGCGAAACCAGCGCCCGCCAAGTCTTCGACCGCATGGCCGGAACCTGGACCTATTGGGGCTCGAAGGGCGGTTATTTCGCCACCGAGGAGGACGCCTGCGCGTTTTACGACGAGATCCGGCTGATGCTCGCGCGCCAGATCGGCGCGCCGAACTCGCCGCAATGGTTCAACACCGGGCTTTATTGGGCCTATGGCATCGACGGCCCGGCGCAGGGCCATTACTACGTCGACTATCGGACCGGCGAATTGCACGCCTCCGACAGCGCCTACGAGCACCCGCAGCCGCATGCCTGCTTCATCCAGTCGGTCGCCGACGATCTCGTCAACGAAGGCGGGATCATGGACCTCTGGGTGCGCGAAGCGCGGATCTTCAAATACGGGTCCGGCTCGGGATCGAATTTCTCGAAGCTCCGCGGCGACGGCGAGAGGCTCTCGGGCGGCGGGCGTTCCTCGGGGTTGATGAGTTTTTTGCGGATCGGCGACCGCGCCGCCGGTGCCATCAAATCCGGCGGCACGACCAGGCGCGCCGCCAAGATGGTCATTGTCGACATCGATCACCCCGACATCGAGACATTTATCGACTGGAAGGTGGTCGAGGAGCAAAAAGTTGCGGCCCTGGTCGCCGGCTCAAAGCTCGCCGCGAGGCATCTGAAACTGATCATGAACGCCTGCCGTGAGGGTACCGATCCTGCGGAAAATCCGGCGCTCAAACACGAGATCCGCGCCGCCCGCCGGGCGATGATCCCGGAGAACTACATCCAGAGGGTCATCCAATTCGCCCGTCAAGGCTATGGCGCGATCGACTTCCGCACCTACGACACGGACTGGGATTCCGAGGCCTATCTGACGGTCGCCGGCCAGAATTCGAACAATTCGGTGCGGGTGTCGAACGATTTTCTCGAGCGTGTCGGCGCCGACCGCTCGTGGGACTTAATCCGGCGCACCGACGGCAAGATCGCCAAGACATTGCCGGCGCGTGAGTTGTGGGACCGCATTGGTCACGCGGCCTGGGCCTCGGCCGATCCCGGGCTGCAATTCGACACGACGATCAACGAATGGCACACCTGCCCCGAAAGCGGCCGGATCAACGCCTCGAACCCGTGCTCGGAATACAATTTTCTCGACGACACGGCCTGCAACCTCGCCTCCTTGAACCTGATGGCGTTCCGCGGTGCAGAGCCTGCCCCCGCGAAGCTTGTCCGGGGCGAAGACCCGGGAGCGTGGGACAGAGGTTTTGACGTCGGTGCCTTCGAGCACGCAGTGCGCCTGTGGACCATCGTTCTCGAGATCTCGGTGCTGATGGCCCAGTTCCCGTCAAAGGAGATCGCGCGCCGCTCCTATGAGTTCCGCACCCTAGGCCTCGGCTACGCCAACCTCGGCGGTTTGTTGATGTCGATGGGCATCCCCTATGACAGCGCCGCCGGCCGCGCGTTCGGCGGTGCTGTCACCGCGCTGATGACCGGGTCGAGTTATGCCACCTCCGCTGAGATGGCGGGCGAGCTCGGCGCCTTCCCCGGTTATGCCGAGAACCGCGAGGCGATGGTGCGGGTGATCCGCAACCATCGCCGCGCGGCCCATGGCGAGAGCGCGGGTTACGAGGAGCTGTCGATCCTCCCCGTGGCGCTCGATGCGGCGAATTGCCCGGACCCCGAACTGGCCGCGGCCGCCCGGCATAGCTGGGACAGGGCATTGGCGCTCGGCGAGAAGCACGGCTTTCGCAACGCCCAGGCGACGGTGCTGGCGCCGACCGGGACGATCGGGCTGGTCATGGATTGCGACACGACCGGCATCGAGCCCGATTTTGCGCTCGTCAAGTTCAAGAAGCTCGCCGGCGGCGGCTATTTCAAGATCATCAACCGCGCCGTGCCGCAGTCGCTGGGCGCACTCGGCTACGAGGGGGCCGAGATCGCAGCGATCGAGCGCTATGCGTTGGGCCACGGCACGCTCAAGGGCGCCCCGGCGATCAACCACGAGAGCCTCCGAGCGAAGGGGTTCGACGATCAAGCGCTCGCGGCCGTCGAGGCGGCGCTCGCCTCGGCTTTCGACGTCAAGTTCACGTTCAATAAATGGACTTTGGGCGAAGATTTCTGCGTCGACAGGTTAGGGATCGCGCCGGGCGCGCTCGATGATCCCTCCTTCGAGCTGTTGGCGGCGCTCGGCTTCGCCCGGGCCGAGATCGACGCCGCCAACAGCTTCTGCTGCGGCGCGATGACGTTAGAGGGGGCGCCCCATCTTAAGTCCGAGCACTTGGCGGTGTTCGACTGCGCCAACCCTTGCGGCCGCAATGGCACGCGCGCTCTGTCGGTCGACAGCCACATCCGCATGATGGCGGCGGTGCAGCCCTTCATTTCGGGGGCGATCTCCAAGACGATCAACATGCCGAACGCGGCGACGGTCGAGGACTGCAAGGACGCCTACATGCTGTCCTGGCGCTTGGGCCTAAAGGCGACCGCCCTTTATCGCGACGGCTCGAAGCTGTCGCAGCCATTGGCCTCGAGCCTCTTCGGCGACGACGAGGAGGCCGAGGAGCGGGCGGCCGACATCTTTGCGCAATCGCCGGCGCAGCGCGCAACGCTCGTCGCCGAACGGATCGTCGAACGCGTCGTCGAGCGGGTGGTCGAAAAGGTGGTGCAGCGCGGCGAGCGCCGGCGGCTGCCGAACCGCCGCAAGGGCTACACGCAGAAGGCCACGGTCGGTGGCCACAAGGTCTATCTGCGGACCGGCGAGCACGAGGACGGCAGGCTCGCCGAGGTCTTCATCGACATGCACAAGGAAGGCTCGGCCTTCCGCTCGCTGATGCACAATTTCGCGATCGCGATCTCGATGGGTCTGCAATACGGCGTGCCGCTCGAGGAGTTCGTCGAGTCTTTCACCTTCACCCGGTTCGAGCCGTCGGGTGTTGTCGAAGGCAACGACGCGATCAAGATGGCGACCTCGATCCTCGACTACATCTTCCGCGAGCTGGCGATCTCCTATCTCGACCGCGGCGACTTGGCCCACGTCCAGCCAGGTGATTTGTTGCCGGACGCGGTCGGCAAGGGCGAGGCCGAATCGACACTCGGCGGCCCCGGCGATGACGACCGCCCCGAGGTTGCGGCGATCGTGCAGCGCGGCGCGTCGAGCGGCTATGTCCGCAGCAAATTGACGGTAGTGCACGGCGGCGCCGGCAGAGCTCCGGCGGCGGCGTTCGACGGCGCCCTCGCCGTCTCGGCGGCTCCGGAGGAAGACTATGCGACCGAGCTCCGTCTCGAACGCATCCGCGCCGCCCGCATCAAGGGCTACGAGGGCGACAGCTGCGAGGAATGCGGCAACTTCACGCTGATCCGCAACGGCACCTGCCTCAAATGCGACACCTGCGGCGCGACCAGCGGGTGTTCGTGATTCGAGTTGCCAGAGAGCACCGCTACTAAAATGGCAGACCGGTGGCGCTCCGAACTGGAGGGGCATGAAAATGATGATGTACAACATTGAGTTTATTCGCCGAGTGCCAGGCCGCGACGAGCCAGAGGTGGTCGATGTTCACAACATGATGGCATTTAGTCTTGAACAAGTTATTCATTGTGCCGCGCTTTCGCTGCGCACGATCACGTTTAGGGTGACACCAGAGACCTTTCGCATCCGACAAAACGGTGGGCAGATCGTCTATGCCCCGCCCGCACGGACCCTGGTCATCAGCTGACTCCCAGCTAGGGATGTCATGAACAAGCCGTTGGCGACTTTTACCGCTTACCTTGATGAAAGTGGGACCCATGAAGGGTCGTCAGCGACTGTTGTGGCTGGTTATGCGAGCTCAGTTCGTCGTTGGCGAGAGTTCGAAGCCGATTGGCCTAGCCTTCTAACCAGGCACGGGCTCTCCGCGCTGCACACAAAAGAGATCAACGGATGGCGCCAAGATAGGCGCACAGCCCTGGTCGGCGACGTGCTCCAGCTACTAGGGAAAAATGCTCTCTTTGGAACCGCGGCCATCATATACGAGGCAGATTATCGAGAAGTGTATCCGAGGGGAGAGCGGGTTCACTTCTTCGACACTAAGTACGGCATGTGCTTCAGGACATGCATGGTCAAGATGTCCAAGATCATTCGAGACCAGTGGCCTGGGCAAAAAGTGTCATTCGTCCTTGAGGACGGCAATCGCAACAAGGGCAACGCACGACGGATCTTCGAGCTTTCAAAAAGCGGCGGAAGGTCCCAGTTCCGCTATCCACTGGGGGACATTGATTTTGCGCGTAAGCAGGAGTTTGGGGCTGTGCAGGCAGCTGACCTGCTTGCGCATTCCGTCTATCAGACAATTAGAGTGCGCGGCCCTCTTATGTTTGCGACCTCCACATTCACACAGATTGTGACGGCGCCCACGCCGTTTGTGATCTGGCCGATCGAACGTCGCGCCATGGAATCCACAAAAGCTCGCATCGCCCAGATTTATGCTACGGCGCGACGCGGGAAAGCGCCCAATAAACGAATCTTGAAACGCGCCGGTCCATTCACGGCGTGATTAGGCGCGCCCGAGGCGCATTTAATATCTTTATCACACTTCTGGTAATGTCATTTTCTTGCATCTGAGTTGGGCTCCACCCGATGCGCGCCGACGCCATTGGGAACGCCCGCGATGAACCGGCTGGCTTTCCGGATGATGCCTGTAGTGTAGCCGTCCATATCGGGGCGACCTCCAAGACGGTCGCCATGCGAATAAAGCGCCAATTGAGTAATGCAGGAACTCCCACATCCCTCGCGTGGTGGCTTGGCCTACGTCAACCGGGGAATTCTACTGTCATCTCTCCAAGGGGTTCTGAAAACTTGTAAATCTACCGAAAGTTGCTATAATAGCGATGCCGCTCTCAAACAGGAGAGTTCGCTTTGTGGCTCGGCAGTTTCTTTTGGCATTAGGAAGCATGAATGCCCTAGCTTTCGAGTGTAGTAGGGTAAAGCTGCCATCCAGCCAGGTGATTTGCAGTGATCCTGAACTTATAGGACTTGCTGACGAACGACAACAAGTATTTAGCGAGCTTTGGGCACTTCTCGAAACCGACCAACAAAATACGCTAAAATCAGATCAAAATCTTTGGGTTCGTGAGTATGCCACCGCCTGCGGCGTCCCACCGAATGTTCCGCCTCGGCTGCCTGCGTCACCGGTGGTTATAGAATGCTTCAAACGAGCTGGGCTCGCGCGGATTGCGTATCTGCGGAATTATGCGGGTGGGAGTTCTCTTTCTCCGGCGAATCCAGATACAACGCGGGATCGGATCGGGCCAAGCTTCAAATGCGCGCCAGGGCAAGATCCCCTCGCGCAGGTGATCTGTTCAGACACCAATTTGTCGCTGATCGATCTGTTGTTCGTGCAAGCATATCAGGCGCTCCGCTATCAACTGGATGAGCCGGGACAGCGCTCCCTTCGGCTGGAGGCGAATGACCTCCACGACTCCGCCCTCCAGGATTGTCAAGTCCCTCTTACCGGCCAAATATCGTCTCCCAGCCAGGCCCTTCTTGACTGCGTGAAAGAGAAGTATTTGAGGCAGCGCGCAATGTGGGCTTCACGTCTAACAGGACCAGCCGCAGAGGAAGCAAACCGCACGATCCAAGGACATGTAGCTCTGCAACGGAAACTACAGGATTTGGGGTACCTATCCGCTACAGCCGAAATAGATGGCGTGTATGGCCCGGTAACACGTGGGGCAATTTCAGTCTGGCAAACGGCCCAAGGTAGACCGGTTACCGGGTTCTTGGGTAACTTTGATGCGGAGACCCTCGCGCACCAAGACATTTCAACCGCTCGCTCGGGCCCTGCGGGCGGCCCATTAGAGCTCAGGAGTGGACTACGGGAGCCGAAGGCGGGCCCCAACGAGGCTATTAGTAATGGTCAAACGGGATCCGATAATGAAATCCCACTTACGAATACAAACGGCATCTACACGGTCCCGGTCCTAATTAACGGTGTGCTGCCTCTGCATTTTACAGTGGACAGCGGGGCAGCTGACGTATCATTGCCCGCAGATGTTTTCCTTACGCTACTTCGAACAGGAACGATAGGGAAAGAAGACTACATCGGAAGTGGCAAATATCGCTTGGCAGATGGGTCGACAGTAGAGAGTGATCGGTTCTATATCAGAGAACTCAGGGTCGGTTCCTATGTGGTCAAAAGGATTGCCGCAAGCGTCGAAAACGTTTCGAGCACACCCCTTCTTGGACAAAGCTTCCTTTCCAAAATCGGAACTTGGGCTATTGACAACGACCGTCACGTGCTCGTCCTCCCTCCAACGGGTTCTCAACACCCGTCGTACGCGGTCACGCGAACGCCCCCCGGTTTCGCACTTGGCCAGACTCGTGTCGCTCCGAATCCAATCGATATTAGTAAACTGAAGTTCTCCGACATCAGGCGCCCATATGATTTGATTATGCCCGAACAGTTTGAGTTCATTGTTGCCAATGCAGGTTCGCAACGGGTGACGCAGATAACAATCGGATACCGCGAGACGGTGGCGACAGGCCGATGTTCCGCTGAACTCAGCGACTACGATGGCTTCAAGAAATTTGCCGTGGACCTTACCCCTGGTGATTCCGTGGTCCTACGCACGCAGTTCAGCCCTCGAGCGAACGTGTTCTGCATCATTCAAGCACAGTAACGACCCCGCTGAGCCGGATACCGCGAGGAGGCCGACGAACGGGCGGCGAGCTGTTTGCGCAGTCGCCGGCGCAGCGCGCCCCGCTGGTCGCCGAGCGGATCTCGAACGCGTCGTCCAGCGGGTGGTCGAACGGGTCGTGCAGCGCGGCGAACGCCGGCGGCCGCCCAACCGCCGCAAGGGCTACACCCAAAAGGCCACGGTCGGCGGCCACAAGGTCTATCTGCGGACCGGCGAGCATCAGGACGGCAGGCTCGCCGAGCTCTTCATCGATATGCACAAAGAAGGCTCGGCCTTCCGCTCGCTGATGCACAATTTTGCGATCGCGATTTCGATGGGCCTGCAATACGGCGTGCCGCTCGAGGAGTTCGTCGAGTCCTTCACCTTCACTCGGTTCGAGCCGTCGGGGGTGGTCGAAGGCAACGACGCGATCAAGATGGCGACCTCAATCCTCGACTACATCTTCCCCGAGCTGGCGATCTCCTATCTCGACCGCAGCGACCTCGCCCATGTCCAGCCGGGCGATCTGCTGCCCGACGCGGTCGGCAAGGGCGAGGCCGAATCGACCCTCAGCGACCCGGGCGACGACCATCGGCCGGAGGTTGCGGCGATCGTGCCGCGCGGCGCGTCGAGCGGCTATGTCCGCAGCAAATTGACGGTATTGCATGGCGGCGCCGGCCGAGCCCCGGCGGCCGAGTTCGACGGCGCGCTCGCCGTCTCGGGCGAGAAAATGTGGCAATTCACCGCTCCGACCGTGCCAATGAACCCCCGATTTCCGCAGAGATGCTCCGCGAATCTCTGACCTGGCAAGCTTTCTGGCGCCGCCAATACGCTGCTGTCGGGATCGACTATCCGAGCCTTAAGCTGCCTTCGCATTGTTGAGGTGAGAAATTACGACTTTTCTATCGGTGAGAAACGGGCACGCGACAGGTCGATCGCCTCCAGTCTCCGCATTATCGTCAGCATATCTGAGGTTAGACGTAAAAAGAGAGCCCAAATAAACGCACAGTGAGAGGGATCTGATTTGGTTCTCAAGGGGCTTCTAAAATCTTAACCGAGAAAATTATTTTTGGGTTGTATTCAACGGCCATCGCCCCATGTACGACGTGCGCCTTTGGCACTCTCGGTCAGACAGTGCCAAGCGTCCTGCAAATTCGCTGGCATATCACCTCGCCAACCCCTGTCTCTTGGGAGGATGCGCCGATGTTGTACGAAGTCCGTACCTATACCCTGCGCCCCGGAACCGTGGCCGAATTTGAAGAGCGCTTTGCCAAACGGCTCCCCCTGCGGGAGAAACACTCCAAATTGGGGGCCTTCTGGCATACCGAGTTCGGTCCGCTCAATCAGGTCATTCACGTCTATCCCTACGAAGATCTGCGACAGCGTACGGCCGTACGCGCAGCGCTGGCACAAGACACCGCTCGGAACCAGCTCCCCGGCGGCGGGGACCTGGTCGTGTCGCAGGAGGCCGAGATCATGAATCCGGCGCCGTTCATGCACCCCCTGGGCAGCCGGGATTACGGCACTGGGAACGTGTATGAGATGCGCACCTACACCTACGCCCCGGGCGACATCCCGAAGGTGCTGGACGGGTGGGCCAACGCCATTGCTGCTCGCGAGGAGTTCTCCCCCTTGGCGGCCTGCTGGACGAGCGAGCTCGGCGGGCTCAACAAGTTCGTCCACACCTGGGTGTACAAGGATCTCAACGAGCGCGCACGCGTCCGTGAGGCATCCCGCCAGGCCGGCGGCGCGTGGCCGCCGCAGACCGGGGTGCGGCCGATCCGGCAGACAAATAAGCTGCTAATTCCGGCGGCCTTCTCACCCGTGCGGTAGCCGGCTGCGGGGACAATCCGGATGTGAAGCGTCAATCTGGATGAGAAACTGTCGCTGGATGCGTGACGCAGGGAGGGCATAGCCCGACCGAGGTTGCGAATCCAGCGACGGCGCGATCTCGCAAGGGGCCGCGCGGTCTGGCGGTCGTGGTCCGCCGGGATATGGAGCGGGTTCTTCACGCCAATGGGGAAACCGCGTTTAAACCACGTCGCAGGGGGTCTCGTAGGCTAAGCGTCCCGCTCCACCTACGCCACATAATTTTCAAAATGACACTTCGAGCCCCTGCCCTTGCCTTATCATGTTTGAAATATCAGGGCAGGGGTCCCATTTTGGACGAGCCTAAAGACCAGCTTTCGGCCACGATCGAGGCGCTCCGTGCCTATATCGATGCGACCGGCATCGCCGAGGACCGCAAGGGCTGGCTGTTCCGCACCGCGCGCGGGCACACAACGGCAGTGCCCTGTCCGACAAGCCGATGAGCCAGCCGGATGCCTGGCGCATGATCCGCCGGCGGGCGGCAGCGGGCATCGCCGCGCCGATCGGCTGCCATACGTTTCGCGCGACCGGGGATCACCGCCTACCTTTCGAATGGCGGCGCGCTCGAGCAAGCGCAGAAATGGCCGCGCACGAGAGCCCCCGCACCACCAAGCTCTATGACCGCACGAAGGAACGCTCACCCAAGACGAGGTGGAGAGGATCAGACTGTGAGCACTAAGAACGGCGTCCAGCCCGGCCGTTGACGCATGATGCCGGCTGGCATGAAGCGAACGAACTGGCGATGAACCTGATGTGGTGGAGTGGGCGCCCTTCCGAACTCCCGCTGCTTCTTTTGACGGCAGTAATTACCCATTTATTGATGTCGTTCTCCCAGACCCTGATGCACTATCGCCTCGGCCATCGACGGCTGGGCGGGATATTCTTCCGAAATCACATCCACTTTCATCACGTCAATTATTCCAAGGATCATTTGGTATCACCGGTGTATATCAAAAACGATGATGACGGCAACAACACGCCATTCTTTCTGATCCCTGTAGCATTGATGATCTTAGCCACGTACTTCATATTCCCTCTAGGGGTATTTATAATCCAGATAATTACGGCATTTGCTTCGTTCTCTGCGCATGTATATCTCGATAATCAATATCATATCGCCGCGTCGCCGCTTTTACGATTTGCATGGTTCAGGCGAAAACAACAGCTGCACTTCGTTCACCATACACATGGCAACAGCAATTTTGCCCTCATCGACAATTTTTGGGACAGACTTCTCGGTACCTACCGAAGGCCCGATGCAGGCATGGCAATACCCACACCAGATCGCTGGCTCGGGCGGTCAAGCCGGGATTCCTCGCGGCGACACAATCTCCTGCACGCTCGGGCGGCAGCGGAGCGGGCCGTCGATTGATGTGCGGTTCCCCCGCTCCATATCCGGCCGACCACGACCGCCAGACGGCGCGGCCGCTTCGAGATCGCGCCGTCGCTGGGTGCGCGACTTCGGTCGGGCTACGCCCTCCCTGCGTCACGCACCCAGCGACACTTTCTCATCCAGATTGACGCCCCTTCAAATCCTGATTGTCGCGCCGCAACCAGGCGATCGACTCCCGTGCGCCAGCTAAGGTGTACTTCCATAAAGGGGCAACCTCTAGTTTACCACCGGTACCACCGGCCCTTGCACCGGCGTGACAATGGGGTATACCTCCATGCCAGCCTGCTGCTGATGGATGCCTCGGTCCGCCAAGAGGGCCAGGACCGGAGCGGCCAGGTAGATAAAACCCTGAGATAAGATCCCGATCACAATCAGGAGGTGGAGGCCCGGTTGTGGGAGGGCTGCAAAAGCGCCTGCGCCGAACAGCAATAGTACAAGGCCGAGCAGCAGTTCGGTTCGGGCGGAGTTCAGGGCATCCAAGCCCAGGGGGAGCGCCTTGAATTTGTTCGTCCGACGCCAAGTGGCGGGACGGTTAAACAGGCAAGAAAGGCTAGCGATGGCTACGGTGTAGCTGAGAGCACTGTCAGCAATAAAAGCGCTCAGGTTGTCCCGCAGCGAGCAACCCAGGACTACCCGGTACCCTAACCACCTGAGCGCAACCCCTCCTGTCAGAAATACGAAAGCAGTCTCCAATAACGGCAGCGGCACGATGACTACTTCCCGATGCACCAGCATAGAGACGGTGAGCGCTATCCCAAGGGGGGTGAGCAGGAACCCCCGAGCAATGTTCAAGGGCCCTAGGCCATGGCTCAGCTCATGAACCTTCTGGGCAGTCGTGAGGGCCGAGGGGTGGCCGAGGGGCCACGGGAGGAAGAGGCGGAAATGGCGTTTGACTTGCTGAACCGGCCCATAGATCCACCGGAAGCGCTGCAGCTTGTACCCCTCAAAAGTCTCAGGGATGAGGCCACGGCCAAACGTGGTGTTGAGGTACACGCCGGAATAGCCGAGGGCATGGATCCGGACGGCCAGCTCCGAGTCCTCGGTGAGACACCACTCTGCCCAGCCGCCCGCCTCTTCCAGCGCCTTGCAGCGAATCACGCACATCGTCCCCACGGTGATGGCGGCATCCCATTCATTGAAGCTAACCATCGTGGTCTCGAAGAAGCGCCTGTACTCCCAGTAACACATCCGCTGGTAGAGGCTATCCTGCCACTCTCGGTAGTCGTGGGGAGTCTGCACGAATCCTATCTTTGGGTCATCAAAATAGCCGACCAGCCGCTCCAGGAAGTCCGGCTCGGCCTGGTAGTCGCTATCAACGACCCCCACCAGCTCAGCGTCGGGAGCGGTCTGCCGAAGGGCGAAGTTCAGCGCCCCGGCCTTGGCCCCCGGCAAGGGGGCGACGTGGAAGAAGCGGAAGCGCTCACCCAGCCGCCGGCAGTGGGTCTCGACGGGCCGCCACAGGCCGGGGTCCTTGGTGTTGTTGTCGATGACCAACACCTCGAAGTTTGGATAGCGTAACCGGGCAAGGGCATCGAGCGTCGCGATGACGACCTCGGGCGGCTCGGCGTAGGCTGGCACGTGCAGGGAAACCTTCGGGTGACGGTCGCGGGGTCCAGCAGGCAGCGGCGTGCGGGGCCGCCACCAGGTCCAGCGGCAAAGCATCTCCCACTGCTCAAAGCTGCCGACCAGCGAGGTCGGGAGGGTCAGGAACAGGAGCGAATACCCCGCGAACAGCAAGGCGCGGGTGAGTGTACTGACGGGGATCGTGGCGATAAACCAGGCACCCCAAGCTAAGCCGAACAGCATTAATTGGGCGTTGGTCGTCAGTAACAACCGACCGGCGACCGTAAAGTCCCGCAGCACCCGGTGCGCCGCGACGCTCGTGGCCAAGCCCAGCGCTAGCGGCACCGCTAACTTCCAGCCTTGGCCACCCAACAGGACAGTGCCCAGGAGGGCGCTGCCGTAGACGACCAGGGAGGCCGTTATGGCTGGGCCAGGCGGTTGCCACTTACGAAGTTTCTCTGCAGCGACCAACCCAGCGGCTGCTGCGAACGCGAGGGCGGAAAAGATGAGGCCTGCGGTAAATAGCGGTACAGAGTCTGGCATGTCTCTCCTTTAGCCGCGCCAGTGTATCGTAGGGTAGAGCAGGCGATCCTGTTTAGCCGACATTCCCCAGAGTCCCGGGCTGTTGGGGATGATTTTCCGTCTCATCGAGGCGCGCCCCAACGAAATTCGATCGCAACCAACCCCGATCGAAAGCCTGGCCAGCCGACTCTTTTGCAATTTTGGTCAACTAGATATGGCATCGATTACGAATTTTTACCAGGAGGTTCCCAAATGAGAAAAAATAGGTTGTAAATTTTACTTACACCGATGAGTTTGATTTCCCGCATGTGTCTTTCAGAATTAATTTGGATTCCCCACCCGGAGCGTCTATACTGAAGAGTGTCTACCTGGGGTTTGGTCGGGCGGAGGACTTGCGTAAAGCGCACCCGCCCGCCACCGGTTCCCGCCCCCCGTTGGCCGGCCAACGGGGGAGCAAATTGCGATCAAGGAGTGCTCGCCCGCTGAGCTGCTGGACGATCCGGCGGTCGGTCTCGTCACGATGAGCGATGGCGTCGATCGTCAAATTATCGAGCTTTTCGATCGAGACGCTCGGCAGGACGGTTTCGTCTGACGCTGGCGCCGAATGCGAACATAAGGGCTCTTGAGGGCGCCCACGGACCGTCGCCCGAAGACCTCGGGCCGCAAGAGGATTTGCAGTGACCGCCATCGACTTTCGAACCGACCGCGTCACCGCTCGGCGTTACCGCGTCGTATCGCTCGTTACCCATGCCGACATCCCGGATATCGTCTGGGCCGACGACGAGACGGGCTGCTACGGGATGCGGGGTAAAGATGCTAAAGGGAAACGGATCGTCGTGGAGCGGTCTGGGCCGATTAGGATCGTCAGCGCGAGGAGGTGACCATGCCCGATCGCGACAATGCCGAACTTTGGGAGAGGACAACCGGTTGCCGACGCATGCCAGGGTGCGCGCATTCCTCGAGAACGTCGCGAAGCGCCAAATCCCCATTGCCTACCAGGAGCTGGCGAAGGCTCTTCAGATCTTGCCGCCCCGTTCCATCCATCAGGTGACGGAAGCCCTCGAGCACCTGATGGAAGAGGACGCGGCAGCGGGCCGCCCGTTCATCGCGGCGCTCGCTATCAGCAGGGCGCGTGGCGGCCTACCGGCGCCCGGGTTCTTCGACTGCGCCCGATGTCTCGGCCGGTTCGCGGGCGATCCGGACGGTCAGGACGCATGGTCGTTTCACGCCGCCGAGCTGAACGCCGTCTTCGCGCGCTGGGGCGGTTCGCGCGACAACTAACAACGAGGACATCATGTTCACCGAAACTAACCCGACCCCTACCGGGGGCGGCGAACTGTAGGGACCGCCCGCCGATCAAAACGGCCCGAGTCGATGCCCGACAACTATCCGAAGTTCAGGAACGACCGCGGCGTCCCGGAAATCCGGATCGGGGTGAGGGAATTCGAGTGCATCGGCGTGTCCCCGCCGCAGGACCACCCGCACATCTACATCGATATGAGTGCGACGGAGACGATCCTTTGTCCCTACTGCGGGACGCGGTTCCGTTTCGATCCTCGATTGACGCCGCTCGATGCCGACCCGCCGGACAGTTTCTTTGCTGAAGATGACGGTGCCTGAGCAGAGCCGCGGCGCCGGGCGGGTCCGATCTCCTCCGCGCGAGCGCGGACGCCCAGGCGTAATAGCGGTCCCCTTGGCTATCAGGGCGCGATAGACCAGCTCGGTCTCGGGGCAAGGCACCGGGATCGGATGCACGCCGGCGATCAACAACAGAGCCTCAAGGCCAAGGGGCCGACGACCGGGCGCTCTGACGCCGAGGCGGCGCTCGGCTTCGCCCGAACCGAGATCGACGCCGCCAACAGCTTCTGCTGCGGTGCCATGACGTTGGAAGGCGCGCCGCATCTGATGGCCTAGCATCTGGCGGTGTTCGACTGCGCCAACCCGTGCGGCCGCACCGGCAAGCGGGCGCTTTCGGTCGACAGCCACATCCGGATGATGGCGGCGGTGCAGCCCTTCATTTCGGGGGCGATTTCGAAGACGATCAACATGTCCAGCGGCGCGACGGTCGAGGACTGCAAGGACGCCTACATGCTGTCCTGGCGCCTAGGCCTGAAGGCGACCGCCCTTTACCGCGACGGCTCGAAACCTTCGCAGCCGCTGGCGTCGAGCCTGTTCGGCGACGACGAGGAGGCCGACGAGCGGGCGGCCGAAATGTTCACGCAGTCGCCGGCGCAGCGCGCCCCGCTGGTCGCCGAGCGGATCGTCGAACGCGTCGTCGAGCGGGTGATCGAACGCGTCGTGCAACGTGGCGAGCGCCGGCGGCTGCCCAACCGCCGCAAGGGTTACACGCAAAAGGCCACGGTCGGCGGCCACAAGGTCTATCTGCGGACCGGCGAGCACGAGGACGGCAGGCTCGCCGAGGTCTTCATCGACATGCACAAGGAAGGCTCGGCCTTCCGCTCATTGATGCACAATTTCGCGATCGCGATCTCGATGGGTCTGCAATACGGCGTACCGCTCGAGGAGTTTGTCGAATCGTTCACCTTCACCCGGTTCGAGCCGTCGGGGGTGGTCGAGGGCAACGACGCGATCAAGATGGCGACCTCGATCCTCGACTACATCTTCCGCGAATTGGCGATCTCCTATCTCGACCGCGGCGACCTGGCCCATGTGCAGCCGGGCGATTTGTTGCCCGACGCGGTCGGCAAGGGCGAGGCCGAATCGACCCTCGCCGGCCCCGACGATGACGACCGGCCGGAGGTCGCCGCGATGATGCGACATGGTGCCTCAAGCGGCTATGTCCGCAGCAAACTGACCGTGCTGCACGGCGGCGCCGGCAGAGTAGCGGCGGCCGAGTTCGACGGCGCCCTCGCCGTCTCGGCAGCGCCGGAGGAGGACTACGCGACCGAACTCCGTCTGGAACGGATTCGCGCCGCAAGGATCAAGGGCTATGAGGGCGACAGCTGCGAGGAATGCGGCAACTTCACCCTGATCCGCAACGGCACCTGCCTCAAATGCGACACCTGTGGCGCGACCTCAGGGTGTTCGTAAAAAGGCGCAGACCCGCCCCTCTTCTCACCAAAAATAAGTCACCAAACTCCCGCCGACCCCAAAGCAGAAGGTCCGCCAAGGGTTGGAATCCGGTCCTTTGGCAATACGCCCGTCGGACGGCTAGGTAGCGCCGATTCCAGACCTTCCCGCCCTCGCCCCGGAACGGGGAGATTCGACCCCATAGCAGTTGCTCGTTGAGGCGAAGCTCGAATTTCGACCTCCGAGCCCAACCGGAAATGCCATCGACTGCTACTCGATCACCTCATCGGCGCGGCCGAGAAGCGCAATCGGAAAGGTGAGACCGAGTGCCTTCGCGGTCTTCATGTTGAGAACCAGTTTGACTTTCGTCGCCTGCTGGACCGGCAAGTCAGCGGGCTTCTCGCCCTTGAGGATCCGGCCCGTAAGGTTTCCGACCAAATGAAACGCATCTTGATAGTCCGCTCCGTAGCTCATAAGACCGCCGGCCATAGCGAACTCTCGGGTCTGTTCGACTGTTGGCACAGCATAGCGCGCCGCCAGCGCAACGATTTGATCTTGATGGGTGGTAAAGAAAGTATCACCGGTTATCAAAAGTGCGCCGGACCGCTCCCGGACGAGGGTTGCGAAGGCCGCCTCGATGTCGCTTTGATTGCTGGCATTCAGGATCAGCAAGCGCACGCCAAGAACACGCGCTGCGGGCTCCAGTGCTCTCACTTGGGACTCAGTATAAACGGGGTTGGCCGGATTAACCAGAACAGCAATCAAATCGGCGGCGGGCACAGATTCGTGCATCAGTTCCAGACGCTTTGTCGTCGTTTCGACTGAGAGGGTGACTGCGCCGGTAACGTTGCCACCAGGTCGATTGAGGCTACTAACGAGACCGATCGAGACCGGGTCGGAACCGATGAAAAAAACGATCGGGATGGTTTGAGTTGCTGCCTTGGCCGCAAGCGTAGCAGCTGTGCCATTCGGTGTGGCGATCACGGCCACTTGACGGCGAACCAGATCGGCGGCCAGCGCGGGCAGTCTATCGTTTTGACCCTCAGCCCATCGGTATTCGATCGCAACGTTTTGGCCCTCGATATAACCTGTTTCGGATAAACCATCGAGATATGCGGCCAGGAAGTCGTCAGCTAAGCTGGCGCGCGAAGCAGCGTGAAGAAATCCGATTACCGGCATTGCCGCATGCGCCGCGAGTGGCCACAAGAGCGGCGTACAAAGCCCCGCGATAAATTCCCGCCGTCGCATTCTTAATCCCCGCGCCGTTTTACCGAGCCTATCGCGATCCGGCCCTAATCTAAACAGGGTGCGGAAAAATTCAGTGCTGACAAAGCAATGCCGTCCCTGATTGTGCCCCTCGGCGTGCTGCGCGGCCAAAGCGCTCCGTCATGGCTCGCCTCGACCGCATAGGCGCTAATTCGACCGGCCGGAGCAGCCGGCGAGTACCCGTTTGCCGCGATCGATCACACAGCGCCGAAGCATTGGCTCGCCGATCGTGCTCGCCAGGTCGCCGAGCGCGCACATCAGCCGGAGACTGACGGCGGCGTCCGCGACGGCATAATGGCGGATCAGCTCGAAAGCGAGATCGAGCAAGCCGTCGAAACCGATCCACGGTATGGTGAGGCGCAGGACATGCGGCGGATAAAAAAAGTGGCCGGGCGGCGCGGCCCGACCCGCCCATCGGATCAGAATGCTGGTGAGCTGATCGACGCAGCTGATCGCTGTCATGGGATCGTTGACCGCGGGCGATAGCGCCCGCAACGCGATATCGACGATTTGGACGATGCCGAATTCGACGTCCTGCTGCATCGTCCGCGTCGGGCCGATGTCAATCGCCGCCAGCAGCTGGAGCACTTGCCCTTCGGTGACGCGATCGCCGCGCGAAACATGCAGTAGTGCAACACCCTCGGGAACGTAATGGCCCACGCGCCGCTGCACGCCGAGGCACACCCGATACGCAAGTGCCAGCGACCGGAGCCGCGGGATGTCGATGAATCGAATATACCCGGAGCGGCGGCTCGCGATCACTAATTCCAGCCCCTCGGGAACAACGCCGGACGGCGGGAGTTCGAGATAAATTAAGGAGGTACGTAAATTTGCTTAAGGTGATCGTCTTGACGGGAAGTTTAACGATCCGGCAAAGCCTGCTACGGTCATAGCGTCAAAGAGGGCGGAGGTTGGAATGCCGATCATTCACGGAAGCTGTTTATGCGGCGGCATCAAATTCGAGATCAACGGCCCGCTTGTGGCACCGAGCAACTGCCATTGCACGATGTGCCGCAAGCAACACGGAGCTGCGTTTCGCAGCCGTGCCCGTGTCGAGAGCAGCGATTTCAAATGGGTACAAGGTGAAGATCTGGTCACGTTCTACGAATCCACGCCCGGTATTTTCCGAGGCTTCTGTCGCGTCTGTGGCTCTCCCATTATAAATAAATTCAGTGCTGGAACGCCGCTTGCGGAACGCGATCCCAAGGCGCCGTCGCGCTACGGCATTGCGCTCGCCACGCTTGACGAAGATCCAGAGGTACGCCCGGCGGCCCACACTTTTGTTGCGTATAAGGCACCGTGGTACGAAATCACCGACGATCTTCCGCAATACCCGGAGGGCAGGGCGGCGCCAGCGTAGCTAGACTGTATTGGGTTCGTCGTAGCCGGAAAAATCGGCGACTAGACGCCCCCGACGGGATTGGCGAAGGTCAGCAATCCACCCGACTTCGCCGTTGCTCCCTCGGTGCGCGAACGACCGTTTAGGGCATGAGCACGCATCGGCTCGGCTGACGACGGGGGCCTCGGCCAATAGCGGTGGTTCACGGATGCTACCGGGCTGGAGCGGTTGTTCAGTCCGGGGCAAACAACTCCTGCGGTGCGGTAAGACCGCGCAGCTGATGGCGACCGAGCGACACGACGCCGTCGAACGCCGCAGCCAATTCTGCACTGACAACGATCGGCTGGCCGAGCATCTTGGCCGCATTCTCGATGCGGCTCACCAGATTGACCGCGGGACCGATCACGGTGAAATCGAGCCGGTCGGCGGCGCCGATGTTGCCGTAATGAACCGTGCCGACATGCAGCGCGACAACGATGTCGAGCGGCGGCTCGCCATCCAATGCGGGGTGATCGGCAAGACGGGCGACAGCGGCAAGGGCGTTCCGGGCCGCGGCGAGGGCGTCATTCGCGACCGCGGCGACGGCACCTGGCTCGGCGATCGGAAAGATCGCGAGGAGGCCGTCGCCGATGAATTTGAGGATTTCGCCGCCATGCCCCCGGATTTCCGCCGCCTGGGCCTCGAACAGGGCATTGAGGATCGCGATCATGCGTTCGCTGGGCAGCCGGTCGGAACGCTGGTGAAACCGCGCAGATCAGACGACCACAGCACCGCGGTCAATTCCATGCCGGTGCCGCGGCGGATCTGACCGGTCAGAACTTTCGGCCCGGTATTGGCGCCGAGATACGCGCACAGCAAATTGTGGGTGATCCACCACTGATTGTGCCGGTCGGCGATGATCGAAAGGCGCTGCCCGACACGCGCCAGATCGGCCAGTTCGTCTTCGCTAAACCCGTGGGGCCGATCGGTAACAAAGGTCAGCATGTAAGCAGCGGCATAAACGCCATCGATCGGCAGGGCGATATAGTCGGTGCCGCCGCGCTCGCGCAGCTCGATCAGCACCTCAAAATCGAGCTCGTCGTCTGGCAGGTCGAGGCGCCGCCGCAGTGTTTCCCTGCCATAGCAGACGCGCCGCACCGGGTTCTTCTCATAGAGGATCGCGTCGGCGACCTCGTGTGCGATCATCACCTGCACGGTCTCACCCGTATCTCGCCACCAGGTGATCGTGGTGCCGAGGAATTGCGGATGCAGCGTGGCGGTGTGGAGCGTTACCCGCAAAAGCGGCATTCCGGCGGCGACCAGGCGCCAGGCGAATTCGTCAAAGCTGGCAATGCCCTCGGAAAGTTGGCGCGGCGACTCGAGCAGCCAGTCGGCGATATTGTCGATCGTGTCGTGAGCAGGACGCCGTTCGGGCGGACGCGTCATCCTCCCGACGACACGAATGTGCTCGGGCAGAAACGCGGTCGATCGCGGCTCTCGCGATGCGTCGCCCGTCGTTTCCGGGAGAGTGCCGGCCATCGCCCACAAACTTGGGCCGGCGAGCGGGCGAGCGCAAGCGACGGAAAAAAGTTGCGCGAGGCGGATATTGCGGAGCGTCACCCAATCAAGACCGTAGAGCTTTCGCTCCTTGTCCCCGCGGAAGGTCGGCAATTGGGGCAGGAAGAGCCGTTCCCGGCGCGAAGGCTGAGTGGCCGAGAATGGGTCGGGAGCAGACGAACGCCGGCAAGAGGCGGCCACGGCACGCTCGTGGCCGTACCCGACATCAACCATAAAAGCGCCCGAGCCGGGGTGTGCGAGGAGCGCGCCTTCGCTGAGGCTCAGGCGGCGCTCGCCGCTTTCGACGTCAAATTCGCGTTCAATAGATGGACGCTTGGGAAGAATTCTGCATTGAAGGCCTGGGGATTGCGCTGGGCGCGCTTGATGATCCCGCCTTCGATCTGTTGGCGGCGCTCGGCGTCGCCCGAGCCGAGATTGAGGCCGCCAGAAGCTTCTGCTGCGGCGCGATGATCCTCGAAGGGGCCCCGCACCTCAAACCCGAACACCTGCCGGTCTTCGACTGCGCTAACCCGTGCGGCCGCAGCGGCAAGCGCGCTTTGTCGGTCGATGGCCACATCCGCATGATGGCGGCCGCAGAGAGTTCGAGGAGGCGGCAGACGGCGTGGTCGCCAGGGCCGCGGATCGCAGCCGATGCAGGTTGCCGGACAGCAGCGCGATGGTCCGCGACCGCGTTATCGGAACGAGCTTGTTCATGCCGGATGGTGTAACATGCGTCCCTTGCCGTCGGTCGAGACCGGAGCTTAGATCGCTACGCGCTATCGCTGGGGAGGGTCATCCTCCCGCATCCCGTCCCCACCGCGGGGAAGGCCTGCGACGGAAGCGAGCACGCTCAGGCGTTCCGACGGAGCCGCTCGAGATAATCGCCGACCGGCCCTTGGGCTTTGAGCTCCTGCGAGACGGTTGGTCGGACGCTTTCGTCATGCGCCGGCGCCGAACGCGCACATAGGGGCTCTTGAGGGCGCCCAGGGATGCTCGCCTGGAGGCGACACCCCGGGCCCCAGGAGGATTTGCCGTGACCGCCATCGACTTCCGAACCGACCCCGATACCGCTCGGCGATACCGCGTCGTATCGCTCGTCACCCACGCCGACATTCCGGACATCGTCTGGGCCGACGACCAGACGGGCTGCTACGGGGTGCGGGGCAGAGATGCCAAAGGCAAATGGATCGTCGTGGAGCGGTCCGGGCCGATCAGGATCGTCAGCGCGAGGAGGTGACCATGCCCGATCACGACAATGCCGAGCTTTGGGAGAGGACAAATCAATTGCCGACGCATGCAAAGGCACGCGCATTCCTCGAGAACTTCGCGAAGCGCCAAATCCCGATCACCTATCAGGAGCTGGCGAAGGCTCTTCAGATCTTGCCACCCCGTTCGATCCATCGGGTGACGGAGGCCCTGGAGCGGCTGATGGAGGAGGACGCGGCAGCGGATCGCCCGTTCATCGCGGCGCTCGCCATTAGCAAGGCGCGTGGCGGCCTACCGGCGCCCGGGTTCTTTGACTGCGCGCGACGCCTCGGCCGGTTTGCGGGCGGTCCGGACGGTCAGGACGCATGGTCGTTTCACGCGGCCGAGCTGAACGCCGTCCTCGCTCGCTGGGGCGGTTTGCGCGACAATTGACAACGAAGACATCATGTTCACTGAAACCAACCCAACCCCTGTCCGGCGGGGCGGCGGACTGTAGGGACTGCCCGCCGATTACAACGGCCCGAGTCGATGCCCGGCAACTATCCGAAGTTCAGGAACGACCGCGGCGTCCCGGAAATCCGGATCGGGGTCAGGGAATTCGACTGCATCGGCGTGTCCCCGCCGGAGGACCACCCGCACATCTACATCGATATGGGTGCGGCGGACACGATCCCTTGTCCGTACTGCGGGACGCGATTCCGCTTCGATCCTCGATTGACGCCGCTCGATGCCGACCCGCCGGACAGCTTCTTTGCTGAAGATAACGCAACCTGAGCAGAGCCGCGGCGCCGGACGGCAGCCTTCAGGCCGCTCGGGCCACGTCGATTATCAGCCGCAGGCCGAGTGCGGCGAGCGCGGCCTCCACAAGCTCCATCCGCGAAGCGTGACGCGGGTCGAGCACACGATTGACCTGCAGCAAGTGCCAGCGTAGCCGACGCGCAAGCTCTGCACGACCGACTCCTTGCTCGCGCATCGCTTCGTAGAGCGCGGTTTTCGCCATCCCAAGTGCCGAAAGCGGAACCATCTCCTCGCCGGCTTCCGGCTCGGACGACGCAGGCAACGGTTCCTTTGCGGCTATGTACATCGCAAGTGCCGATTCGAGCGCGTCCTCGGCCCGCAGAAGGGCTTCCTCCCGAGTGTCCCCTTCGGTGATCGCCTCAGGCACGTCGCGGAACGTGACCGTGAAGCCGCCGTCCGGATCAGGGGTCAAAGCTGTCGGAAAAGCACGCATTCAAACCTCACTCCAGACCGAGCTGTTTCTTGATGGCCGCAATGGTCCCTCGTTCATCTCCCGGCGGCTGCCGTGCATTGGCAGGATCGCGCGCCGCCCCCGCAGGAACACCCAGATGTGGCCGCCCTTTGCCGGCTCTAAGCTCGCTCCTTGTCGTTCAAGCCACCGCTTGAACTCCGCGCTGGTCACCGAGTGAACATATGTGTTCACTGAGCCTGTGGCAAGGTATCCGTGTTAGCCCGAGCACCTGCCGGTCTTCGACTGCGCCAACACCTGCGGCCGCACCGGCAAGCGCGCTCTGTCGGTCGACCGCACATCCGCATGATGGCGGCGGTGCAGCCCTTCGTTTCGGGGACGATCTCCAAGACGATCAACATGCCGAACGCGGCGACGGTCGAGGACTGCAAGGACGCCTACATGCTGTCCTGGCGCTTGGGCCTGAAGGCGACCGCCCTTTATCGCGACGGCTCGAAGCTGTCGCAGCCATTGGCCTCGAGCCTGTTCGGTGACGACGAGGAGGCCGAGGAGCGGGCGGCGGACATGTTCGCGCAGTCGCCGGCGCAGCGCGCAACGCTGGTCGCCGAGCGGATCGTCGAACGCGTCGTCGAGCGGGTGGTCGAAAAGGTGGTGCAGCGCGGCGAGCGAAGGCGGCTGCCCAATCGCCGCAAGGGCTACACGCAAAAGGCTACGGTCGGCGGCCACAAGGTCTATCTGCGCACCGGCGAGCACGAGGACGGCAGGCTGGCCGAGGTCTTCATCGACATGCACAAGGAAGGCTCGGCCTTCCGCTCATTGATGCACAATTTCGCGATCGCGATCTCGATGGGCCTGCAATACGGCGTGCCGCTCGAGGAGTTCGTCGAGTCATTCACGTTCACCCGGTTCGAGCCGTCGGGGGTCGTCGAAGGCAACGACGCGATCAAGATGGCGACCTCGATCCTCGACTACATCTTCCGCGAGCTGGCGATCTCCTATCTCGACCGCGGCGACCTGGCCCACGTCCAGCCGGGCGATCTGCTGCCCGACGCGGTCGGCAAAGGCGAGGCCGAATCGACCCTCGCCGGCCCGGGCGACGACGACCGGCCGGAGGTCGCCGCGATGATGCGACATGGCGCGTCCAGCGGCTATGTGCGTAGCAAGCTGACGGTATTGCACGGCGGATCAAAGGCTATGAGGGCGACAGCTGCGAGGAATGCGGCAACTTCACCCTGATCCGCAACGGCACCTGCCTCAAATGCGACACCTGCGGCGCGACGTCAGGGTGTAGTTAGCTGTCCCGGCTTGGCGAGAAAGAAGCCTGACACAACAGTCTCATATTATGCCGATCACCCCATCGACCGGCCGCTCTCCACGGGCCGGTCGGCCAGGGCATCGTAGTAGCGGCGCAAGGCTCGAAGGCCCCCGGAGGCCGAGCCATTCTAGTTCGGGCTTTTGAAGGGCCTCGTTAAGCGCAAGCCCCAAAGACGTCAATGCTGGTGATCTCGCATGCCAATGACGGACTACGGCTCGCGATCCTCCGCATGCTCGGCGCCGCCTGGCAAAGATGTCGATACGGGAGGTATCGATCCGCCGAAAAAAAACACCGAGTGTGAAGCAGCTCACACGCGTTATGGCAGGATGCGGGGCATTCTGAACGCAATGCCTCATGCTGTGTGGCGAGGCATCGGAGTTTGCCAGGAGGCGCATCATGCTATGAAACATCCGCGTACGGGACGTACAGTCCGGCTGAGCCGAAAGCGACCCGTTGCGGTGTCCGAATGCTCCGCGACATTCATGTGGGGAATGTCGGACCAGGCTCGATTCTACGGATAGAATTTGTTAATCCTACCCAAAGGAGGCTAAAATGGCGGTAACCCAGGTTGTGCTAGTCGATCAAACCCACCAAATCGATCCAGGACTACTCCATAATGCCGCGCTCGCCCTGGATAGTCAGGTCACGCAGGATTTGCCGCGGTACTGGAGCGGAATAACAGCGAATGTCTCCGCCGTGCCGGCGCTTTCGGCCGTTCCGCATGGCGCCTGGCCGGTATTTCTCGTACGTACGCTGCCGCCTGGCGAAGGCGGCTTCCACATGGACCGGCACAACCAACCCTATGCCAAAGTGATCGCTTCTCCCGACGACGATAGCTGGACGGTCGATGCCAGTCACGAAATCATCGAAATGCTCATTGATCCGTACGGCAATCGCATGCAATCGTCCGAGGCGATCGCCATTTCCGGTAATGACGTCGTCGACCACGCCGGCACATTCAACTATCTCGTCGAAGGCTGCGATCCGTGCGAGGCCAACAACTATGCATACGACATTGCCGGCATCGCCTTATCCGATTTCATCACGCCGCACTTTTACGACGCTTCGGTGACCCCCGGTGCGCAGTACAGCTTCAAGGGGAATATCAAGCGCCCCCGACAGCTCCTGCCCGGCGGATACATTTCGTATATGCAACCGGACGGGACGTGGAACCAGATTCTCTGGGTCAATCCCGGCCAGCCGCCGCAATATTACAATCCGTCGGTCGCCGCGAACAGCCGCTCTTTGCGCGAGGCGATTCATCTGGCGATGGGCGCCGAGCTCGACACCGCGAAGCATCATCAGCGGCGGAAGCAAGGCGGCCTCCCGAAGGCGGTGCACGACAGGATCACCGAACATCGCTCACGCCGCGCAGCGAGGGGCCCTTACGAGAAGGTGTTGCAGGAACGGTATCTTCTCGGCAAATCCTGATAATCATTGGGCGAGCGCACCGTATGAACTGCCGCATCCGGTGCGCTGCCAATCTGTGCCGCGTAATCGGACTAACTACAGAGACAGGCACCATTAGATCAGCTAATACAGAATTTAAATACCAGAGGTAGTATAGAGATCGCAGCAGCGGGCGTGCCCCTGGTCGCGCGCTGCGGCGACGGCGGATGATGGCGGCGGTGCAGCCCTTAATCTCCGGGGCGATCTCCAAAACGATCAACCTGCCGAACGGAGGCGCAGTCGTCGGCGCAGCGCGCACTGCTGGTCGCCGAGCGGATCGTCGAGCGCGTCGTCGAGCGGGTGGTCGAAAAGGTCGTGCAGCGCGGCGAGCGCCGGCGGCTGCCCAATCGGCGCAAGGGCTACGCAACGCCGAGATCCGCGCGCGACTAGCCGTCTGTTGCGCGGCCAGGGGATGCGTCATAAAAGTGTCATGCTGATAATCGCGCTGGGCGCCTCATGGCCGAAGTCCAACTCAAACTCGTGACATTGCCGAGCCAACTTCCGGCCTTGCGGTTGGCCCTCGATAAAGCCTGTGCAAAAACGGCCCCCGAGTCATCGCTTGTCACCAGCACATACTATGACTCGCCCGATCTAAAGCTGTGGCAGCTCAGCCTGAGCCTCCGCGTGCAGGAACAAAACGGGCGCCGTCTCCAGATCGTGAAGGGCATCGGCTCGGCCGCGGAACGGGGTGTGGTCGACGGCGAGTGGCGAGACCCCATCGCCGCCGACCGGCCAGACCTTGCGGCACCTGAAACCGGCCCACGCCTGGGTGCGGTCGTCGGTGACGAACTCCGCCCGTTGTTCAAGACGCAAGTACGGCGGACGCTCTTCAAAGTCGACCCCGATCCCTCGGTCGAGATCGCGGTAGCGCTCGAGGAAGGGGAGGTCTGTGCGGCCGACGGCGACGCCGCGGAACCTGTGTGCGAACTGCAACTGGATCTGAACCGCGGCGATCCTGCCTTTCTCTATGACATGGCGCTCCGGCTGCTCGACGCTGCGCCGCTCCGGATGGCGACGCAGAGTGGGTCCGAGCGCGGCTACCGGCTGTCGGGAGCGGAGCTTGAAGCGGTCACCGCCAAGCCGCTCGCGCTTAAGCCGTCCATGACTGTAGAGACGGTTCTGCAGAGCGTAGGACGCGAGTGTTTGGGGCACTTGCTATGCAACGAGCCGGCAGCGATTGCAGGCGACGCCGAAGCCTTCCATCAGATGCGGGTCGCGTTGCGACGCCTCCGCTCGGCGCTCGCCACCGTGAGGTCCATGCTCCCGATCGAGCAGCATCGTTGGCTGCAAGAGGAGTTGAAGTGGCTTGCCGGCAACCTGGGACCGGCCCGCGATTGGGATGTTTTCATGGCGGATTTGCTTGCGCCTGTTCAATCGGCTCTGCCGGAGGACCCACATCTGCGGCAGCTCGCAAATGCGGCGAAGCAGCGGCGGCGGGCAGCCTATAACGTCGCAAAGGAGGCTATTGAGTCGCGCCGATACGCAGCGTCAATGCTGAAGCTGGCCCGCTGGTTCGAATCCCGTGGCTGGCGCGAGCAGCGGGCATCGGAGCATTCCGCTCCTCTGTTTGCTCCGATAGCCGAGGTAGCACCGCCCCTGATCGAGCAGCGCTGGCGCCAGGCACGAAAGCGGAGTAAGCGCTTCGCCAAGCTCTCGCAAGACGAACGCCACCGGGCTCGCATCGCGCTCAAGAAGCTCCGCTACATGACGGAGTTCCTCGGCGGCCTGCTCGAGGCCGACGAGGTCGACGCCCTGATGGAGCGGTTGAAGCGGCTGCAGGAAAAACTCGGATATCTCAACGACGTGCGCACCGCACAGAGGCTGATCAAGGAGATCGCCTGCCCTGCCGATGACCATTCCAGTGAGGTCGGCCAGTGTGCTGGTATGGTTATCGGCTGGCATATCCGGGGGCTGACGAATTCGGAGGCGAACCTCCGCCGAAACGTCCGCCGCTTCAGGAAGGCCAAGCCTTTCTGGCGACCGGCGCGGCGGTCTGTCGCCACCGTCATCGTCAACGGCGCCACCAAGTCCGCGCCTGACGAGAACAGGGGTGCCGGGTATCGTCTCGGCGCACGTTGATGAGTGAACGGCGGCCCCCATCCCGACCCCCGCAGGCGACCCGGTTTCGGAGGGTGACCCTCCGCGTGCCAGAGGACTGCACCGATGACCTCCGACGATTTGCCCGTGAACTGCGCACCCGGCAACGGAGCGGACCCGTCCCCGGGACGTCGCTGTGGCAGGCCATCAGCCCCAGCGCCGAGACCACACCGCGGCTCCGAGGTCTCGGTTACAAAATGTTGGGGGTGGCGATGGCTTGGCCGCGGTGACAGAGCCAAACGGAGGATCTGCGCCGATTCGCACTGTTGCGGCATGGTTGCCGAAGTTAGGGCACGCACCAGTGATCAAAAGCACTAAGCCATAAGACGAAACGCGTGCCTCCGTCCGGCCCGACACAAGTCGGCTGATGGGCAAATTGGCGGAACAATATCAATCAGTTGGTGGCCGGCGGAGCAAGTGTTACGAGGCATGCCCTGGCAGCTTCAATCCGGTCGTGCCGGCACAAGCCAATTCGTCATCCAGCCCGCACAGAATTGTAACTTGCTCATGGGAAACGACGACCGCGGCCCCGAGCCCGAACAGTCTTGTCGCATGCCAACGGTTACAGCGATGTACTCGCCATTTGCGGCGCATTCGCAGAGTTGGGAGCCGCTGACCCTCCTAGAAATCTTGTGTCGCCCAATTCCGAACCTGGGTCTCAGCGATCGTTGGCTGTTGCGAGCTCTTGCTTGGTTGGGCCGGGCTCGGGTGCGCGTCATCTCCGGGCTCGAATTTGTCGATCCGGCGAATGACCCGTTCATTCTCGTCCTGAACCACAGTACCAGGCGCGAATCGCTGCTGGTGCCGGCGGCGTTGCTGCTCCACCGTGGCGGACGGCTGATTCATTTCATGGCCGACTGGAACTTCCGCATGGTTCCTGGACTCGGGCTGATCTACGGCCGGGCGCAAACCATCACAGTGACCCGCAAATCGGCGCGGCCGCGGCTCCTCAATGCGTTGAAGCCATGGTATCTCGAACCGTTGCCGGCGGTCGAGCGGGCGCGCGCCTGGCTCCTCGCCGGCAGGTCGGTCGGCATCTTTCCCGAGGCGCGGGTCAACCGCGATTCTGTCCGGCTGCTGAAGGGCCGGACCGGCGCGGCGTTCCTGTCGCTCGAAACCGGTCTGCCGATCATCCCGGCCGGCATCTACCTGCCGGATGCGGAAGCTGAGCGGGCGCGCCACAGCGCGCGATGCTCGAAATCCGCATCGGCGCGCCGCTCAACCCGCCGCCGCTGACCCGCTCTCGGGCACCAATTGCCGACCTGCGTGCCTGGCACTCAACCATCATGGCCGAAATCGCTCGGCTCTCAGGCAAGGCATGGATCTATGCAGGGGGAGAGCAAAGATGCGCCACAATAGCTTTATCACCGCACGCCGCGTAATCGACGAGACCGATCGCCGTCGGGCCGTCGAGATTCTCGCATCAACCTACCATCGCGAAAAACATTGGGTCACCGACGCCGCGGCGCAGATTCCGGTCGGCGATCTGGAGCGCCGTGATATCGCCTGGTTCATCGCCACGCTGGGGGATTATGCGGCGGGGACGCTGCGCGTCTGGTACGACCCGACTTATACGCAGTACGCAGCATACGGTCTCAAGCTGCTCGATCCGGCATTGCGGATCGAAGAGTTTATGCGCCGCAACCGCATCGCCGAAGTCGCCCGCTTCGCGGTCAAAGCGGAGTTCAGAGGCCAGCTCATGATTGCTGCAGCGCTGATGCGCGCCGCCACCGAGGAAACGGTGGCGCGCGGTTACACGCACCTTGTAACCGACGTGTTCGAGGATGACCCGCACTCCCCTTACCACTTCCATACGAAAGTGCTAGGCTTCTTGCCAGTAGCAACGCACGATGTCGGCGAGTTGCATTGCCCCAGTCGGCGCATCACGCTCGTCCTTGACATCAAACTCGCCTACCAGCGGATGGGGAAAAGCGGCAATTGGCTGTTCCGTTTTTTGACCCGCACATGGGACGACTCGCTGCATCGCCGCCTTGCCTGGGAAGCACCGTGTGCGCCAACACGCCAGCATCAGGACGACGACGAGGACGGCTCGAAACGGCCGCGAGACTACGCTGAAATCGCCATTGCCTGATGGCGACCCGTTCGATTATTGCTACTTGATTAGTTCCCTCTTCTTTTCGCTCGGCGGGCGTCGCCGGCCGGCGCGTGCGGAAGGCGATTTCAATTCCGAGGTGGGGACGCCTGCCATCTGCGAACTTGCCCTGACCCGGCGTTTGATCTCAACGGAGGCGCGTCATGAACAGCGTCTTCAGGGCAGCGGCCGGTGGAAACGCATTGAAACCTAGAGAGGTCCGCTGTTGGGTCGATCTGACTCGTTAACTCACGGGCATCCAACGGCCGAAATCGGCGCTACCCCGCCCTTGGCCGGGCAACCCATGACTTTTTTGCGGCCGGAGCTGCTGGACGCGACGGCGTCCGCGCACGATGTACTCTCCGAAATGCCAGTCATTTGTGGGGGGCTTGTGAAATGCCGTGGATTCCGGACGATGCTGAAAGGCATACGCACAAGGCGACAACGTGGGCGCTGAAGGAGCTTTGGGCGAAGGTCGCAAACGAATGCCTGGAACGAACCGGTGACGAAGGCCGCGCGATCCGGGAAGCGAACGTCGTCATCGCGCGGCAGGCGGAAGGCACCTACTAGCCAAGATTCCTCGCCGGCGGTCACTCCCGCCACCAGCGACGAGTGTTACTTCATGGAGGACTGGTGTAATTCGGAACGGGGAGCTGTGCTCGGCTCTTCCGTCTATGAACGATTGAAGGAGGTCGACCATGTCGATATCGGTCAAAGCGCTTTTCCCAATTTTCGTCGGTCTTGTGACTGCATCGGCCCAGGCGCAATTGCTCCCGACTTGGGAAACGAATATCGTCCTCACCCAGCAAGACCTCGACATGATCCACGGCGCTGTGACCAATCAGGTTCACGGAAAGCCCGTAGGAACGATCGCTTCCTGGTCCAACCCGGCCTCCGGAAACTCGGGCTCGGTCAAGCTGGTCAAGAAACTCACTCGGAACAACCAGCGCTGCGAGGACATCGAATATACGGTGCGCTCGGGTGGCTCGCCGGTTTATTCCGAGCACTATCATTTCACCAGCTGTCTCCAGCCGGACGGGACCTGGAAAATTGCGTAAACTGCCGGTGACCATTTGAATTACCAGCGGGCCCGGTGACATTCGAGCCTACCGCAACCCGAGTAAGGCTTCCGATGTTCGAACAGAGCACGCGTTCAACAAAAGTCGCCGAAGGCCGCGATACCCGGGTCGAGCCGAGGGCCGAGCCGGAAGAGCATCGCATTGTTCTCCCTGCCGTCATCGAGCATGCGCCGCCGCGACCGCAGCGACGATCGAGATCGCGTCTGGCGCTTCTGCTCGCTTTGCTGATAATCGGCGCTGGAGCGGGTATCGGCTGGTTTTGGTGGCAGCACCATCAGTTGCGGCTGTCGCCCGGAATCGCCTGGGGCAACGGCCGCCTCGAAGCCGACGAGATCGACATCGACACCAAGTTCGCCGGCCGCATCGCGCAGCTGTTCGTCGATGAAGGCGAAATGGCGAAGGCAGGCCAGGTGGTTGCGATGATGGATACCCAGGATCTCCAGGCTTCGCTGAAGAAGTCCGAGGCGCTGGTGAGCCAGGCGGAGCGGTCGCTTGACGAGGCCAAGGCGAACCTGGTGCAACTGCAGACCCAGGTCAAGCTCGCGCAGTTGGAATTCGACCACACCAGCGCGCTGGTGCCGAAGGGCTTCGCCACCGTGGAATTGCTCGATCAACGGCGTCAGCTGACGGACGGTGCGATCGCTGCAGAAAATGCGGCGACCCACAGGGTTGCCGAGGCCCAACACGCGCTCGACGCCGCCACGCACGACGTCGAACTCTATCGGGTCAACATCCTCGACAATACCCTCCTCGCGCCGCGCGACGGTCCGATCGAATACCGCGTCGCCAATGTCGGCGAGGTGCTGCCGGCCGGCGGCAAGGTGTTTACAATGCTCGACGCCTCCTATGTCTACATGGACATCTACCTGCCGACGGCGGAAGCCGGCCGCATCAGGATCGGGTCCGATGCCCGCATCGTGCTCGACGCTTATCCCGACCACGTCATGCCGGCCAAGGTCGTGTTCATCGCCAGCCAAGCGCAGTTCACCCCGAAGACGGTCGAGACCAAGGCCGAGCGCGACAAGCTGATGTTCCGGATCAGGGTATGGATCGATCCGCAACGGCTCGAGGGTCGCGAGACGATGGTCAGAAGCGGGCTGTCGGGTGTCGCCTATGTGCGCACCGATGCGTCCGTCTCCTGGCCGCCCAGCCTGCAGGCGAGCGCATCCCCGAACGTCCCGACCGCAGTCCCGCGATGACCGGAGAAGATGGCGCCCCCGGACCGCAGTTCAGAGATCGCATTCTAGTCGAGCAGCCAGTCCGTCAAAGTTCGATCTCGCCTCGGTGGTTGCACGGCCGTTCGATTTCGAGCCCCTCTTCGCGCAGCGGTGACTCGGCGAGGAATTCTACGAAATCCCCCGCCGCGGCTCTCTTGACACGCCCACTCCCAAGTCAGGCGAACCGGGAACCGGACTGCAGCTCGGCTTGTTTCCGGAGAAGCTACCCAGCCGAGAGGGACACACCCCGGGCACGCCGCTAACGGAGGAAAGTATGCTCTATTGGGCGCTGGTGTTTTTTGTAATCGCGATCATCGCCGGGCTTCTAGGCTTTGGTGGAATCGCGTTCGCTGCCACAGGTATTGCAAAGATACTGTTTTTCGTCTTCCTGGTCGTCTTCGTCGTGATGCTGCTGACGGGTCTGATGGGCAGAAGAAGCCCACCAATCTAGCAAGGTTCAGAAAACGCTCGAACCCGTTCACGGATCGCTCGGAGCCGACTCAATCGTCATTCCCGTGAAAAGAGGCTGTGAAAGAATTAAGATCGCCTGGTTCAGCGATGGTCGAGCGGGTGTGATAGACGATCGGCCTGGCGCCGTCCTCCTGTAATTTCTTGTCGATCTCCCAGACGAGGCGCCGGCGCTTCTCCCGATCTGCCATCATGGACTGCTCAACAAACAGCTTCTCCAGCTCGGCGTTGCAATAGCCGGTATAGTTGTGCTCCGACCCGCAGCCGTAGTTCTCGAAGAATTGCTGGTCGGGATCGTCGATGCCGCTGCCGGTATTGTTGAGGCCGATCTGGTAGTCGTTGCGGTGCGGATTGAGGCGGCTTGCCAGATTATACCAACCGCGACATCTCGGATGAACCGGCCTACGGGTCCGCGCCCATTCGGCAGCGCGGTGCCGGTCGAAGCCTCGCCTGACGGCTGAGCCGATTATCCGGCGGCACGACGGGGCGGCGGCCGGCCGGAACTTGACGAGGCGAGGGACTACCTCGCATCGCGGCCGGTTAATCGGTCGAGGCCGGCTCTGCCAGATGCCGGACGAGCTCGCGCGCGTAGATCGGCAGATCGGCCTGGCGCCGCACGCAGATCGTCAGCTTGCGGATCGCCCATTCGTCAGTCAGCTCGATCTTATGGATCGACATCGTCCTGGCTTGGCGCCCGGCGGTCGTCGCCGGGACGACCCCGATCCCGACATTGCATTCGACGAGACGGCAGACCGCGTCGAAGCCGCGCAGCTGCACGCGCAATCTAAGACGCCGACCAATCCTTTCGGCTTTCTCCGACAAAAAACGCTGCAGTGCGCTTGCCCGGTCGAGACCGACAAAGTCGAAATCGAGGGTATCGGCAAACGCAATCTGTTGTACCGCCGATAAAGGATGGTTCGTCGCGACCACGAGCACAAACCGGTCGACGCGGAACGGCAAGACCTCGAGACCGGCCACCTCGACGGTGCCGGCGACGATCCCGACATCGGCAGTGCCGTCAGCGACCGCCGCGACGATCTCGTCACTGAGCCGCTCCTCCAAGTCGATGTTCACCTGCGGATGAGCGGCGAGAAAATCGCTGAGCGGCTCCGGCAAGAATTCTGTCAGCGCGTTGGTGTTCGACAGCAGCCGAATTTGTCCCTTAATGCCCTCCGCATATTGGGCGAGGTCGCCCCGCATCCGTTCGGCCTGCTGCAGCAGCACCCGCGCATGGTGAAGCAAAGTGCGCCCGGCCTCCGTAATCTGGATACCCTGGCGCTCACGGTGTAAGAGCGGCGTGCCGAGCACATCCTCCATGTTGCGGATGCGCGTGCTCGCAGCGGCAATGGCCAAGTGCATGCGCGCGGCGCCATGGGTGATGCTACCCGCCTCGACGACATGAACAAACAACCGAAGATCGGTTAGATCGAAACGCATCGACCGAGAGTACCTTCGAATTTCACGAAATCAGGCTACGCCAATTCCCTATTGCGTCAAGGCGGATAAGGCTCCCAGATTCGGGAAACACGAAGGCGACTGACCATGAGCCAGGCTTATCCGATCGACAACCACGCCTATGATGTCGTCGTGGTAGGTGGCGGCGGCGCCGGATTGCGCGCGACCTTGGGCGCCACCGCCGCCGGGCTCAAGACCGCCTGCATCAGCAAGGTCTTCCCGACCCGCAGCCACACGGTGTCTGCCCAGGGCGGCATCGGCGCCGCACTCGGCAATATGGGCGAGGACGACTGGCGCTGGCACATGTATGACACGGTCAAGGGCGCCGACTGGCTCGGCGACCAGGACGCGATCGAATACATGTGTAAGAATGCGATGTCGGCCGTGATCGAGCTCGAACATTTCGGCATGCCGTTCTCGCGTACCGAGGATGGCCATATCTATCAGCGCCCGTTTGGCGGCCACACCGTGCAGTGGGGTAAGGGACTGGCGAAGCGCGCCTGCGCCGCCGCCGACCGAACGGGCCACGCGCTGCTGCACACCCTCTACCAGCAATGCCTCAGGCACCAGGCCGAGTTCTTTGTCGAATATTTCGCGCTCGATCTCGTCATGGATGATGGCATCTGCCGCGGGGTCATGGCCTGGAACCTGGACGACGGCACATTACACTTGTTCCGTGCCCATATCGTCGTCCTGGCGACGGGCGGCAGCGGCCGCACCTATTTGACGACGTCCCAGGCGCATATCTGCACCGGCGACGGCTATGCGATGGCGTTGCGCGCCGGCTTGCCATTGCAGGACATGGAGTTCATCCAGTTTCATCCGACCGGCGTCTATGGCGCGGGCTGCCTGATCACCGAGGGCGCGCGCGGCGAAGGCGGCTATCTGACGAATGCCGAGGGTGAGCGTTTCATGGAGCGTTATGCGCCGAACTCCCGGGATCTCGGCGCGCGCGACGTGGTCAGCCGCGCGATCGAGATCGAGATCCGCGAGGGCCGCGGTTGCGGGCCGCAGGGCGACCACATCCTGTTGCATCTCGAGCATCTCGATCCCGGGCTGTTGCACGCGCGGCTGCCGGGCATTTCGGAGACCGCGAAGATTTTTGCCGGCGTCGACGTGACGCGGGAGCCGATCCCGGTGCTGCCCACCGCGCATTACAACATGGGTGGGATTCCGACCAATATTCATGGCGAGGTGCTGAACCCGACCGCCGGCGATCCGGAGCGCACCGTGCCCGGGCTTATGGCGGTCGGCGAGGCGGCCTGCGTCTCGGTGCACGGTGCCACCCGGCTCGGCACCAACTCGCTGCTCGACCTGCTCGTCTTTGGCCGCGCCGCGGCCGAGCGCGCTGCCGAGATCGTCGAGCCCGGCTCCCCGCATGGCGCTGTGTCGCCGGCCGCGACGGAAGCCGCGGTAGCGCGACTCGACCGAATCCGCCATGCGAAGGGCGGGAGCAAGACCGGTACCATCCGCCGCGCGATGCAGCGGGCGATGCATGACCATTGCGCCGTCTTCCGCACCGCCAATGTGCTCGAAAAAGGGTTGCGCAGGATGGCCGAGGTCGCGCGCGCACTCGACGACCTCGCGGTTACCGACCGCTCGATGATCTGGAACACCGATCTGGTCGAGGCGCTCGAGCTCGACAATCTGATCGGACAGGCGGCGGTCGTGCTCCATTCCGCCCTATACCGCACCGAAAGCCGCGGCGCGCACAGCCGCGAGGACTACCCCGAGCGCGACGACGAGAACTGGCTCAAGCACACGCTGGCCTGGCGCGACGATGCCGGCCAGGTGCGGCTCGGCGACCGCCCGGTGCATCTCCACCCGCTCTCGAACGAGGTCCAGGCCTTCCCGCCGAGCGAGCGCGTGTACTGAGGGTTCGGGTTGCACGGCACCAACGGCATTTAGCGAGCCGCGGCGCCGCACGCACCGTCGCTGACGCCGCGATCAGGCCGCAACTTTCGCGCGGCAGCGAACGGACGGGTCAGCTGTTGAACTTCACCCCACACAGCCTCGGTCGCCTCGTTTTTTCGCAACTATCGGCGTCACCTGCGCTGCGCCTGCAGCCCAGGCAGTTGAACCGCTCCTCGGACATGCTACGCGTTCAATCCGATCCCGGGCGTTCCTCGTGTTGGCTCGCGCTGTCTTTGACGGTGGAAGGCCCACCCTGCCCTACTGCGTGTCGATGACTCCTTTGCGCCGATTGCAGACCTTCCCGCCCTCACCTCGGAACGGGGGGGGTTCGACCCACAGCTGCCGTTCATGACCTCGCCCGCGGACATGGGCGAAGGCTACCCCTCCCATGCTAGATTGCGGCCCGTGTCATGGCCGAGGGAGGAGGCCTTGGGGCAACGTCACATCGGACGCACAACGCAGCGCGCGATATTCGCCGGCATCGCGGTGGCGCTCGCACCGCGACCGCTGGTTGCGCAGGCGCAGCCGCGCGACGGGATGCGCCGCCTCGGCGTGCTCATGGGAGGCTCAGACGACCCTGTGGGGCAGACTCGCGCCGCCGCCTTGGTGCAGGGGCTCGGCGCGCTCAATTGGCACGATGGCGGCAATCTGCGTATTGACTGGCGGTGGGTTGGCGGCGACCCGGTGCTCTATGAACGGTATACGGCGGAACTCATCGCGCTCGACCCCGAGGTGCTCGTGGCCTGGGGCAGCCCGAGTGGCGCTGCGTTGCGGCGGCAAACCAGTACGATCCCGATCGTCTTAGTGAATGTCACCGACCCAGTTGGCCAAGGCTTCGTCGAGAGCCTGGCGCGCCCCGGCGGCAATATTACCGGCTTCACAGATTACGACCCGCCGATGGCCGGCAAATGGCTGGGGATGTTGACCCAGATCACGCCGGCCGTCGCGCGAGTGGCGGTCCTGTTCAATCCCACGACCGCGCCCTTTGCCGGTCTGATGCTGCGCTTCATCGAGAAAGCGGCCCAATCGTTAGCCGTGACGGTGCGGGCCGCGCCGTGTCGCGACGATGCCGAGATCGAGGCGATCATGGCGGGGCTCGCGCGCGAAGAGCGAGGCGGACTGTTGGTTCTGCCGGAGAATTTCGCCATTGTGCATCGCGACGCCATCATCACCCTCGCCGCCCGGTACCGTCTGCCCGCAGTTTATCGCTTCTTTACCGCGATCGGCGGGCTGATGTCATACGGCATCGACCCGGCCGACCTATTCCGGCGCGCGGCTTCCTATGTCGATAGCATCCTGAAAGGCGCCAAGCCGGCCGACTTTCCTATCCAGAACCCAACCAAATTTGAACTGGTGATCAACCTGAAGACCGCGCAAGCGCTCAGCATCACCGTGGCCCCATCGTTGCTCGCCCTTGCCGATGAGGTGATCGAATAGTGTTCCGCCGGAATGTTTCTGTATGTCGCGAGCCCCTCCAAAGAGGGTGAAGGTCCGTTGTCCATCCCGTCTTGCCGCTCAATGGCGTGGTCTAGAACGCTGGGTTTCGTGCCGATCCCGGCCGTTCGCAGGACCCTGATCGAACCGTGGCGGTCGACCCCAAGCGGCCATGTCGATACACGGGCCGACGCGAGAAGCCGTCCTCGGGCCCGTCGCGTGACCTCCGTAGTCACGTTCCCAGCCGGCTTTACCAGGCTTGGACCTCGTCGATCTAGAGCGTGTAGCGCCTGCAAACCTCATCGAGCGGAAAACGCCCGCTGCGCACGGCCGCAATACGGCAGGCTTACCTGGCGGCGGCCATTGCTGGGAGGCACCGCAGCTCAAGCGCCGGCTGGGTTCGCAACGGGCCGGCGCTTTTCACGGGTCAGCCCGGCTTGTTAAATTTCAGCATGTAGATATCGACCGGTTGAGCCGAGGAATGCGAGTGGGCGTCTCGGGCATCCCCAGGAAAGTGGAGGAAATCGCCGTGGTCGATCAATTTGAATCCCGCCGCCTCAATCTCCGATCTGACCAGCGCTTCGTCCGAACGGTGCAGGGTCTGGGCGACGCTCGTGCCCGCGCCGGGCTTGGCTGAGTAATCGCCCACGACCAATTCGCCGCCCGGCTTCAGTGCATCATAGAAAGCCTTATTCATCTTGGCGCGATCGACACCAAGGTAAGTAATGCGTGATAGGCATAGAAAAACGTCACAAGATCGAAATCATGCATACCCGGGGGCGCAGGATCCTCGAATGGCCGCACCACCGAGACGATGTTGGCGGTTGCTGGGGTCTTGAGCCGCGCATCGAGCCGATCCTTGACGCGCGCAAAGACGGCTTCCGAATTTTGCGCATAAACTTTGCCGTCCGGCGCTACGGCGCGCGCCAGAAGTTCCGCTTTCCACCCGTATACTGCGAAGATGTCGAGGATTTTCATGCCGGGCTTCGCACCAATGAACGCCAGCCACTGCGCCGGCGCGCGGTTGGTGTCGAGCTTGCGATCCGCGTCGCTTCGGTCGGAAGTAGCGACAATCGCAGCGTAGTCCGGGGCGGTCTGTGAGACCGCCGCCGGCGTGGCCGCGATAGCGGACAGCGTCAGCAGGCAGGCAAGGATCCTATGTTTCAACATTCCGCTCTCCAAATCGCTTATGCTTTTTGCGTGCGCGTCGGCACACCTACTGTCGGCAAGTCGATGTGTACAGGCGCAGAGTTTAGACGACCGCTCCGCGCCGTTCGGTCTAGGGGCACCGCGATGTTGCCCCTGCAGGGATTTCAGCGTAGCACATGTAGAAGCCCCGACGCGAATGCCCGCTATCCACCCCTAGGGGACACTGCGCGCTCCTGCTCTCAACGCCCTGCCCCAGATCGTCCCCCCGACCGGCGGCACCTTCCTGTAAGAGAGGGACCGGAATGGGATCTGGCCCCGTCTTCTAAGGCAATGAGAAAATGATCACTGTCGACGATGCTGGTGGAGTCCTCCAGAACCTGATCGCGGCGCCAGACATCACTCCAACGTACTGCTTGCCGCCAACTGCATAGGTAATGACGCCTGCTGTAACCGGGCCACCGGTATTGAAACGGTATAGCACGTTGCCTTCACGCGCGTCCAAGGCGACAAAGTCTCCCGTCAACTCGCCAGTGAAAACAAGGCCGGCCGATGTGTTTGTCACTGACGCCAGCATCGGGCGTTTCGAGTGATATTTCCACTCGACCGTGCCCGTCGACGCATTCACCGCAGTGAGCCACCCGCCCGATTTGTCGACGGGGTCGGAGGTGAACGACCCGCCCATGTACTGCTGCCCGGGAATAAATCTCAACTCATCGGCCTTCTTGAAGACACCGCACCAATCCACCGTCGACGCGACAAGCATGTCCATCGTGGGATTGAAGGCAGGAGAGCTCCACTCGAAGCCGCCAAGGACACCAGGACAGGTGTGGACGCGTGCGGATGATGTAGAACAGATCATCCAAGGAGTGGCGGTCGTCGGCCCATCGCGCCCGGAATGTGGCGCCGCTGAGCGGCAGAGAACCTTGCCCTTCGAGCGTCGCGCCATGACAAGAGGCGCAGTGCTCGTCATAGAGGTCTCGCCCTTTGAGAGCCTGCTCCTCACTGTACACTATCGTACCGGTGTTGGACTCCTCGCTGCGGGCGATCGATGTGCACGCGAAGAAAAGGAGCACGACGAGCCCGAGGATCACGCGAGCGCGTCGCAATGCGGCCGCTCTGCGCTGGCGCGATGCAAATAGCCAATGCGCAACCGCGTGAAGGACCATAGCTGGGCCTTGCGGTAATAATTGCTCACCTTAGCACACGTCTGGCAGCAAATCCATTTGCGAAATAGCTGTTGATAAGCGAGACGATCGATGGCACCGAATTTCCGCTGCGTGTCTTTCGGCGGTTGAATGATGGCCGCAGAATGGCCGGTATCCACCCGACTGAGCCGTCCGCGTTCGGACGAGGGAATGACCGGATTGGGGCACCTCCGGCCATGGGCGGCCCTGGTAGTCGCGGCCCCACCGGAGGGAAGGGCCGCGCTGGCGGTTCAGAGCTCAACCTGCTGCGAGATGCTGAGGGCGTCGTCGACCTCGATGCCGAGATAGCGGACGGTGCTTTCGAGCTTCGTATGTCCGAGGAGAGGTTGTACGGCTCTCAGGTTGCCCGTCTTCCTGTAAATTTGAGCCGGCTTTGTTCGGCGCATTGAATGTGTGCCGTAAACCGAACTATCGAGACCGGTGCGCTCAGCCCATCGATGGACGATGCGCGCGTACTGGCGCGTCGAAAGGTGCCGTTTCCCCCGGAAACAGCTGGGGAACAAATATCGGCCCTCCCGGCCTCGAACTCGGCGAGCCACTCGCCGATGCCGCTCCGGGTTTGCTCGGTGACCTCGAACTGCACCGGTCGGCCCGTCTTTTTCTGGATCACAATCGCTCGGTCGCGAACTCTGCCTCCGCCGACAACGTCATCGATCGTCAACCGGACGAGATCGCAACCCCTGAGCTCGCTGTCGATGGCCAGGTTGAACATCGCGAAATCCCGCCGGTGTCCTTCCAGCGGTAGGCGAACACGAATGGTCCAGACCTCCTTCGGCTTCAGTGGATGCTGTTGGCCGATCAGTCGTCCCTTGTTCCAGGGTGCGCGCCGGCAAGGGGAGATGGGGTTTCCGGTCGTCATCGTCGTCTCCGATGCCGGCCCCGTCCACCTCAGCGCCGGATCGCCGTCGACCGGCTGTGACAACCTACCCCGAAAGGATGCAATCGCGCTGAAAGCGGCTGTATTCACCACCTGACCGAAATGTATTCCCACTTGGGGTCTCCGTTTTCCGCACGAGGCAGCGGCACCCCTGTGCTGTTTCTCGATACCATCATTGCGGCGCCGGGGTGATCTCGACCCGGATCAACTCCTCGAAGCCGAAATTGTGCCACCCGTTTATCCGCTCCCACCCCTGCTCGCACCGCCACACCATTGCAAGCTGTGCGCCCGAGGCCTTTCTCCAGGACAACCGATAATACAGATGACGCATCCATGTCGTCGGTGCGCCGCTCAGATAGGTTCCCGCCAAGGTGAATGGCGCCGGCCAACCGAGCAGACTGCTTTCGAGGATGAGCGACGTCGTGTCGCCGGGCTCGGCGGCGAACGCCGGAGTCGGTCGGTCGTCACCCGGCACGGTGCCGGCGGGCGCACCGAGGACGAAACGCCGGCGGCCGGCGAATAGCTCCAGCTGGCTGTTGGCGTTGACCACGAGGGTGGCGACTTGCTTGTACTCGGGACCAGGTCCGGAGAGTTCCAGCAAATGCGCGCCGACGAGACGCTCGCCAGGATTGAAACCTTTCAGTCCAACGAGGCCGGGTATGGCGTCGTCGAATTGAAGATAGGTGCCGTTCCAGCCGAAGGGGGTAGATCGGATGACCAGCGTGCGCGCGGTGTAGACCCGATCGACCAGCATGGACCACCGCTCAGCCGGGAAATACCACACCCCGCAAAGCGCAACCAACGCGAGTGCCGCAAGCCCGACTCGGATCGCTATCAATCGGATGCCACTCATAATCGGATGCTTAGTCCTCGCTTCCGATCGCAGATTTTGTCTGGCCGCGGGTGATTACGACAGCGTCGCGCCGAAATCAGTCATCAGCAGGGCCAGATCACACATTGCTGCAGGGTTCCCCGTCGGACCTCCGCCGGTTATTCCCCGCTCCCACGAACAGCGCGGCCGCCGCAAGAGCCGTGATGACCCCGGCAAATACGAAATGGCATACGAGGAGCTCACCCACTTGGATAGAAATGCCAATCCCGATTACTGGCAAGCGGTTGCCAAGATTGACCCTGTTAGGTATGCGACTGCTCATAAAGAGGGGTTCTGATGGACATCCGGCCAGTCGGCCCGGCGCGATGACCGTCGCCGATGTGGCTGCGGCAAGGCGCAACCAGGTCCCGCTCGGGATCGCCTACATGGTCGGCTCGACCGTAATGTTCGCCGGCGGCAATGCGGTCGTGAAATGGCAACTTGCCACCTACCCGCTGGGCGAGGTTGCGTTCGGGCGCACCCTGTTCGCATTCCTGACCGTCGCGGCGATCGTACTACCGCGCACCGGGTGGGGCGTCTTGCGGACCCGACGCTACCGCGAGCATCTGCAGCGCGGCCTGTCGCAGTTCGGCTCGATGCTGTGCTGGCTCCTCGCTATCAGCGTTCTGTCGCTCGGCTCGGCGACGGCGATCGGCTTCGCGGCGCCATTGTTCACGACCCTGCTGTCCATCGTGATCCTAAAGGAGAAGGTCGGCATCCACCGCTGGTCGGCGCTGATCGTCGGGTTTGTCGGCGTCCTGATCATCACTCATCCCGGCGCCGGCACGCTGACTTACGGCGCACTATTCGCGCTCGGCAGCGCGGTCTTTATCTCGACCGTGGCGATCGCGATCCGCCGCATGAGCATGACCGAGTCGGCCGAGACGCTGACGCTCTACCAGATGAGCATTATGACCTTGTGCACCGCCGGCCTGCTGACGCTCGGGTTCCGAGCTCCGCACTGGGGCGACGCGTTGATGGTCGCGCTTGCCGGGGTCGGCAATGGAATCGCTCAGTTCTGGTGGACGCGCTCGCTGTCATTGGCGCCGCCCTCGGCAGTGGTGCCATTCAACTACCTGTCGCTGGTATGGGCAACGATCCTCGGTTACGCGGTGTGGGGGGACGTGCCGACCCCGGGCCTGCTGGTCGGTTCCGCGATCGTTGTCGCCTCGGGCCTTTACATCCTGTGGCGCGAAACCGTGCGCCGCCGCCGCCCGAGTGTCCCAGCGCCGCAGCGGGCGTAGTCGCACCTAGCGGGTTGCGAAGGGCTTTTGCGGAAAGAGGCGAACAGGTCGCTGAGCGCCGAAAGTGGTCATTCCGCTGTGCGATAAGCCGAAAGGAATTATTCCGTAGCAGCAAAAGATCGACCCCCCTTTGGATGCGCACCTATGCTGGTCCGCTACTTAGTGGCCGGCGAGGCGGTGGCGCAGGAAGTCAGCGAGTGACTGCGGCAACCCCAGCAGGGTCGTAAGCTCATCGGTGTCAATTGCGACCAGAATCGAACCCAGCACCGCGGTGACGGCACCGATGAGGACAGCGGTGTTCATTACCTCGTAGTCGCGATTGATCAGTTGCGACAGGAACAGTCGGAAGACCAGAGAGAGCTGGAGGATCGGCGTCACCACCATCAGCGGCGCTACGGCAAGCGAGGCGTAGACGAAGGCCTGGGACACGGCGACCAACACGGCCGAGGAGAGGAACCACGGCAGGTTTTCGCGCTTCATGC
>Ga0209656_10000107_pt1 | contig 53181 bp, 42 predicted proteins | sample BogFormECP12_OM2_FD_188239 | JGI IMG/M metagenome (GOLD analysis project Ga0209656, IMG submission 188239) | Bog forest soil microbial communities from Calvert Island, British Columbia, Canada - ECP12_OM2 (SPAdes) (version 2) | ecosystem: Environmental > Aquatic > Freshwater > Wetlands > Bog ...
TACGTGGATCATCTCGTGCCTCCTTCAGGGCTTGTGCTTCGAGCACGTACTCTACCCTTGGAGGCACGCCTTTTTGGTTTTCATTACATCTGAGCGGAGTGGGAAGTTCGCGGAGCGATCTTCCCGAGCAGTCGAAGGATCCCTAGGACGATTGAGGCGGCATCATCGCACGAAAGGCGTTCTTTTCACGCTTCGGGGAGAACACTCTATCTGAGTCCTCGGTTGCGCCGGCAATATGGGGTCCTTCGACTCCGCGAGTGCTTCGCAATTGCGAAGCACTCGCTGCGCTCAGGATGACAGTTTTGACTGATGCTGGCGCGAGAGTTCCCACGCTTTAGCGTATTTCCACGAGACGTAAACCGCGTGGTACAGATGCAGCAGCAGGCCCTCGCGGCCGTCAAGAAATCCGAGGCGGAAAAAATAGTTGTAGATAAACGTAAACAGTGGCCGCAGCACGATGTTGATCACGCTGAATCCGACTTTGCCCTTGGCCACAACCATCTCCGCGCCCAGCGACGAGTAGCGGTTCATGTGCTCGATGTAGTCGGAGAGCGTGGGGTAGGAGTGGTGGATCAGGTCGCACCGACCGCCCAGGTCATAGTGCCGAGCGTCATAGGCCTGCTGTCCCGGTTCGAGCTTCACATCTTCGTGAACCGAGCGATCCTCGAAGTGACCGCTGCCGCGCCGAAACATACGCAGCTTGGCGTCGGGATAAAATCCGCCATGGCGCATCCATCGACCGAGGAAATAATTTCGCCGCGACAACCAGAATCCCGCGGAGTGGCTCAGCACGTCGTGCGAACCGGAAAGTACCAGCAGGACGAACTCTCGCGCAACATCGCCGAGTTCCTCGTCCGCGTCTAAGCTCAGAATCCAGTCGCCCGTCGCCTTGTCGATCGCGGAATTCTTCTGCGCGGCGAATCCCTTCCATTCCTCGACGAATACTTTCGCGCCGAATGATTTCGCAATCTCCACTGTGCGGTCTGTCGAGCCGGAGTCGACAACGATGATCTCTCCTTTGCCGTTGGCGACCAACGGTTGCACGCTGGCGAGCGTGCGGCCGATGTTCGCCTCTTCGTTGAACGTAATGATGACGACGGAAAGGTTCATAGGCGGAATGCGGGATTCCGAGTTCGGGGATGCGAAAGCGTAGTTTATCAGGCGCGTGGACGACGACGGATGGCGAGGAGCGCCCCGGCAAACACAAGGTCCCTCGACTGCGCATTGCGATTGCTAAGGCAATCGCAATGCTGCGCTCGGGATGACAAATATCACGCTCGGGATGACAGAGCAGTTCGGCTACATCTGGCCTCCCGGCTGCGGAGACTGAGCCGGCTGCGCGGGTGCGGACGACGGCGGTGCCACGGGAACCGCATCCTGCCGCGGCGCGACGTAGGGCACGGTGGGCAGGTGCGTGACCTGGCCGCGGGTGGCGTCGGCGACGTTGATGCCGGCATGATCGAGCAGCAATCCGGTGGCGCGATCGAGTTCAATGCGCGACTTTTCATACGCCGCTTTGGCTGAGACCAGATTCGACTCGCCCGTGGTCAACGTGGCGGCATCTTGCAGGATTGCGGTCTGCGTAGTGAGTCCAACTTTCAGTTTCTGCTGATCGGCGTCAAGCGTTTGGCGTGCCAGGTCGACGGCGGATTGCGCCGCCTGTACTGCGACCCGGTTTTGCTTCACATCAAATTGCGCGTTGCGCACTTCGATCCTCACCTGATTTTCCAGCTGAAGTTCACGCACCTGCGCCTGGCGATATTCCAGTTCGGCGCGCACCTGGTTCGACTGCGCCTGGCGGTTGCGCAGAGGGATGCTGAGCGTCAGTCCGACGCCCTTATCGGGCGCGGTCGAGTTCACGAGCTGGTTCAACGTGCTGCCATAACCTATCGAATTGGCGCCGCCGAACACGGGCGGAGGTGAGCATGCGGCGCCGTTGGACTTGCACTGCGAGTTCACATCTCCGCCCAGGCCAGAACCTCCGTAGTAGGCAAAGGCATCCAGAGTGGGGAGCATGGCGTTGCGCACGGCCTTGGTGTTGAGGTCGCGCGACTGCAGATCGATTCGCGACTCCACCAGCTCGGCGCGATGGCGCAGCGCGTCGTTGATCATGTCCTGGACGGGAATGACTTGCTCCTCCTCCGGAAGCTGCATCGTCGATGTGGGGACCACATCGGCCTCGGCGAGCAACGGGTCTTCAATGCTGCGGCTGAGAGCGTTTTTCATCAGCAATTCCTGCAGTTGCAGATTGTTTTGAGCCACAATCAGGTTCTGCTGGTCGGTGGCGACGGTGCTCTGCGAACTGACGACCTGAATGGGAGGAGCGGTGCCGACTTGCGCCTGGCGCTTAGAGTCTTCCAGCGCTTTCTGGGCATAAGTGAGCGACTCTTGCTGCACGCGAACATTCTCGTAGGCGTAGACCAGATCCCAGTAAATGTTTTCGATCTGGTCGACGGTGGTGATGATTTGCAGGCGGAAGGCTACGTCGGAAATCTCGCGGTTATTCCTGGCAATGCGGATGAACCGGGTATTAGGAAGCGAGCCGAACCCCTGTAGCAGATTCTGGGTCACTTTGAACTGAAAGTTGGAGCCGAGTTGCGGGGTGAGCAGGCTGCCGGTGTTGTTCGTGGTCAGGTGAGTATTGTTGAACCCGGCGGTCAGCGTGGTTCCCCACTGCAGGCCCTGCGTGTAGGTGAAGTCCGCGGTGTACGTGTTTTGCGCAATAACGCCGCCGGGCGCGGGGCTGAACACGCTGGCCGATAGGGTGTCGTTCTTGTCGAGTTGCAGCGTGCTAGTGATCAGGGGATCGAAGCTGGTGATGGTCGAGCCGATGCCGAGGGTCGAACTGACCAGTCCGCTGGTGCCCGCGCCGGCGCCGCCCGCCGCGACCGTGGTGCCGCCAGTGCCGGAGCCAACCGTCCCGCCCAGTCCGCCAACGCCGCCGCCGGGCGTGTTCTGCACGATGCCCGTATTGATGCCGAGAATGCTGGCGCCCGACTTCGCCCGCAGCAAGTCGGCTTCGGCGATGTTCAGGTTATAGCGGGCGATGTCGATGTCGAGATTGTTTTCGAGCGCCAGCGCGACCGCGTCATCGATCGAGAGATAGATTTTGCCGTCCCGCATGAGCGAGTCGATGCGCGCCGAGTTGCTCAGCTTGGGCGGGGCGACTTCCTCCGGCATGTAGGGCTGCAGCACGTGAGGAAAGGCCGAGCGCGGAACGGAATAGTCCTTCAGATGGACGGGCTGGGGCTGGGTTGGCTGAGGCGCCGCCGGCGCTTCCTGGCCGAAGACGGTCGGAGTCGTCGCTAAGAATAGGACAGAAGCTAAGGACAGCGACAGCGGCAGGCGGAACGTGAAAATTAAGGGCGGTAAACGCATGAGTGTTCTCCTCGCATAAGAGCGGCGTGCATGCTTGTACAACAGAAGCGTGATGATGCCAAGGTTGGATGCAAGACGCAAAAACCAAGTCTCTTCATCTTAGCGGGAGAAGTTTCACGGAAAGGGCCGAGGATTGTAAAGAATTGTGAGGATAAATGGCGCCGCTGGCCGGTTTCGCGGCAGCGGCGCCATCAGGGTCTGTTCATGGCCCTATTGCTGGGCCGGTGGTGTTGTCGAAGGCAGGTCCTTGTGCGGCACAACGTACGGAACGTTCGGCATGCGATTGACCTGACCCTTGGCGGCGTCGTCGATGCTGATGCCGGCGTGGTCGAGCGTAACTCCCACTGCGCGGTCCAACTCGATGCGCGACTTCTCGTAGGCGGCCTTGGCCGACATCAACGTGGACTCGGCTGTCGCCAGAGCGCTCTCCGTCTGCAGGACGGCGGTTGTGGTCGAGGTGCCGAACTGGTATTTCTTCTGCTCGGCGTCGAGCGACTGCCGGGCGTAGTCCACTGCGGCCTGGGTGGAGTCGACGCTGGCCCGGTTCTGTTCCACCCCGAACTGCGCGTTCCGGACCTCGATGCTGATCTGGTTTTCGATCTGTTGCAGGCGCATCTGGGCCTGCTGGTATTCCAGTTCCGAGCGGATCTGCACGGCCTGAGCGGCGCGGTTGCGCAACGGGATGTTGAGCTGCACGCCGACGCCCTTGTCGGAAGCGGAGGAGTTGACGAGCTGGTTCAGGGTGCCGGTATAGCTTGTCGTGGGTGTGATCGGGATCAGGTCCTGGCCTCCGTAGGCGGCATTTGGCCCTGCGCAAAAGCCCTCTTTCTGTTCATCGAGCGGCTGATTCGCGCAGAGGTTCGCCGGGTTTTGCGAACCGCCCAATCCTGCGCCACCATAGTAGGCATACAAGTCGAGCGAAGGTAACAAAGCGTTGCGCACCGCCTTGTTGCTCAGTTCGGTGGTGTTGAGCGTAATGCGGGACTCCACCAGGTCGGCTCGATGGCGCAACGCCTCGGCAATCAGATCCTGTGTGGGCTGGATCGGCTCATTCTGTGGAAGCTCCATAGTGGAAGTGGGAACCACTTCGGCCCCAGCCAGAGTCTGATCGCGCAGGGTGCGGCTGAGCGCGTTCTTCATGAGCAACTGTTCCAACTCAAGGTTGGTGAGGGCAATTGTCAGGGTTTGCTGATCCTGGGCCACAGTGCTTTGTGCGCGCACGACTTCGATGGGCGCCAGGCTGCCGATCTCGACTTGCTTCTTCGTATCGGAAAGGGTCTTCTCCGCAAAAGCTAGGGATTCTTTTTGCACGCGCACGTTTTCGTAGGCGTAGACCAGATCCCAGTACATGGACTGAATCTGATTGACCGTAGTGATGACCTGCAGGCGGAAGGCTACATCGGAAAGCTCACGGTTGTTTTTAGCGATGCGGATAAACCGGTCGTTCGCGGCGAAACCAAAACCTTGCAACAGGTGCTGCGTAAGTTGAAACTTGAAGTTGGAGTTGAGCTGCGGACTCAATGGGCTGAAAGGTGCTAGCCCGGTGGTGACGCGTGTGTTGTTAAATCCCACCGACAGGTTGGTACCCCAGGAAAACCCTTGTGTGTAAGCGAAACTTCCAGTGGTGGTGTTTTGGGGGGACGCGGGACTGAACGTGCTTTGGGGGAGGATATGGTAGCGGTCCTCCTGCAGCGTTCCAGTGAGGACCGGGTCAAAGCTGGCGATTAAGGACCCCAGGCCGAGCGTGGAAGTGTTCAGTCCGCCCGCGCCCGCGCCCGCACCACCTGCGCCGACGCTGGTGCCGCCAGTGCCGGAGCCGACCTGTCCGCCCAGGCCGCCAACGCCGCCGCCGGGAGTGTTTTGCACGATCCCGCTGGGCACACCGAGAATGGATGCACCGGCCCTGGCGCGCAGAATATCGGTGTCCGCGATATTCAGGTTGTAGCGCGCGATGGCGATATCAAGATTGTTTTCCAGTGCCAGCGCAATCGCGTCATTCAGCGACAGGTAGAGCTTGCCGTCGTGCATGAGCTGGTCAATGCGCGCGGTGTTCGTGAGATTCGGCGGGGCCAGGCGCCGGGACGTGTACGGGCCGATCGGGTTCGGGAAATGCGACACCGGCCGGGCGTAGTTCAAGACCGGCAAGGGCCGCGCTTCCGGCGTGTTCTGCGGGGTGGGAGCGGCGGGCGCTTCCTGGGCCCAACCGGCGAGGGTCAGCGTTGCGAACAGGCTGGCAGCGGCGGCGGCGAGCCGGACGGTCGAAGTTAAACGTGCGAATGGCATCTACTCATCTCCGTTCGTTAGTACCAGTTTTCGTTAGTACTTGTTCGTTTAAGAATCAACTTGATTAAGACTTTGCTGCGAATACGATTGGTGGCCATTACCACTGAGTTTCGCCCTGAGACGCCCGAGCAAAATCAAGTCCTACCCAGGTATTAGTACGCAAACAACCAGGCCAAGGTTCCTGAAATCTGGTTCCGGGAATCTGGAGAAACCAGCCTTACCCAGCGCGGCGCCTGTCGCGGTTCTAGCCCCGCAGGTCCGGCTCTCGGTGTTTCTGGCAACGTAGGCAGAGAGGTCTCCATCCTGGAGACCGGAATTCCGCGGAAACCATTCAGTATATCTGAGTGCAACGGCCCTTGACGGGCGCAGAGCCTCCCATGGAACTGATAAACATTCAAGTGATAAACATGCAACTGATAAACGTGGAACTGGTACATTGCTGGCAAAGCTCGAATCAACTTGGATGATGCCACGGCGGTGCGGGACTCGAAAGATCGCAGGATGCGCAATCTCAAAGTGACTCTCTCCTATGACGGGGCGGAATTTTCCGGCTGGCAGGTGCAGCCCGATGCCAACACGGTGCAGGGCACGCTCGCCTCAGCCATTGGACGGATTACCGGAGAAAAGGTATTGCCCCAGGGCTCGGGACGAACCGACGCGGGCGTGCATGCGCTGGCCCAGGTGATGACATTTGTCACGGAATCATCCGTCCCCACCGGGAACTTTCTGAAGGCGATGAACGATATTCTGCCGTCGTCGGTGCGGGTGCTAGAGGTGGAGGAAGCGCCGCCGGAATTCCACGCGCGCCATTCGGCCCGGGCGAAAACCTATCGCTATCGAATTTATCGGGAGTCGATTTGTCCGCCGTTTCTGGCCCGCTATGTGTGGCACTATCCGTACCGGCTGGCGGAATCGGAAATGGGGCGGGCTGCGGAGCTGGTGGTCGGCGAGCATGACTTCACTTCGTTCGCGGCCGTCGACCCGGAGCGCGGGCGCGAGGACGCGCCAGTGTCCAATGTGCGGAAAATATTTTCGTCATCGTGGGAGCGCGTCGAGGACGAGTTGATTTACACGGTTCGGGGGTCGGGATTTCTGCACCACATGGTCCGCAATCTGGTGGGCACGTTCATTCTGGTGGGCAAGGGGACGTTGCAGGTTGAGGATGTGAGCCGCATCCTCGAGGCGCGGAACCGCTCGGCCGCCGGGGCGACTGCGCCCGCGAGTGGATTGTACCTCGTCGGTGTTGAGTACTAGATAAAGCGGAGGCTGAATGCCCGACCTACAAGATGTCCGGCAACCCTTGCGAGACAAAGTGTGGCTGGCGCTCGTGGAGTTCGCTGTCGTCGCGGGGCTCTTTTACGCCGATGTTCACCATCACATTTACGTCAGCAAGACTCCATACATTTTCTTGCTGGGATGGGCGTCGCTGCGGCTGCGCGGGATGAGGTGGAAGGACGTTGGTTTTGCGCGCCCGCGCAGTTGGCGAAAGGCGATACTCCTTGGGGTTGCGGTGGGAATTTGCATGGAAGCCTTGGAGCTGTTTGGGACGCAGCCGCTGCTGGCGCGATGGTTGGGGAAGATGCCTGACTTGTCGGACTTTACCGACATGGTTGGGAATCTGAAAGTGTTTCTCTTTTATATCGTCCTGGTCTGGGTGCTGGGAGCTTTAGGGGAGGAAATCGTCTATCGCGGCTACCTGATGAATCGCGTGGCCGGAGTGTTTCGCGACACCAGGGCTGCATGGATTGTGAGCTTGATCGCAGTCAGTGTTGTCTTCGGATGTGGACACCTTGATCAGGGTGCGACCGGGATGATTGAGAATGTGTGGAACGGGCTGCTGCTCGGGGCGCTGTATCTCGCCTGCGGGCGCAATCTTGCCGTGCCGGTCATTGCCCATGCAGTGGGGGATACGCTCGACTTTATATTGATCTATCTGGGAAAGTATCCCGGGATGCATTAGGCTGTGCCTGAGAAATGCGCGTACTGGAAAGGGAAGGCGTAGCCAGCTATGTCTCTACGGACTTGCCCAAATCCTATGGCTACGGATCTGCAGAACGCGGCGCGCAAGATTACGGTCGTGAATCCGGCGACCGGCGAAGTCCTGAAGGAACTCGAGTGCGCTGGCGAGGCCGGAGTCGAGGCCGCGGTAGCGCGGGGTCGTGCAGCGCAGGCTGCGTGGAATGATCTCGGGCTGCGATCGAGGATTGGCGTGCTGCGCGAATTCCAGGCGAAGCTGCACGCCAGGAAATCCGAGATTGCCGCGGCCATCACGCGCGAAGCGGGCAAGCCGCTGGCGGAGTCGCTGGTCACCGAAGTGCTGGTAGTGCTCGACGCCACGCGATTCCTCATCGACAACGCCTGGCGCCTGCTGCGCGATGAGCCCGTGCCGCACGGCAATCTGGCCACAAAATTGAAGAGCGGACGGCTAGTGCGCGAGCCGCACGGTGTGGTCGGAATCATTTCGCCGTGGAATTATCCTTTTTCGATTCCGGCTACTGAGACCCTGGCCGCCCTGGTGGCGGGCAATGCCGTGGTGCTAAAGCCGTCGGAGCTGACTCCGCTCGTAGCCCTGGAACTGGCGTCGTTGCTGCATGCGGCGGGCGTGCCCGACGGCATATTTCAAGTCGTAATCGGCGAGGGCTCGACTGGGGCGGCGTTACTCCATTCCTCGATCGACAAACTGGTATTCACCGGCAGCGTCGCGACCGGCAAGCGAATCGCGGTCGCCGCGGCCGAGCGGCTCCTTCCGGTCGTGCTCGAACTGGGCGGAAAGGATCCGATGCTGGTGCTCGACGACGCCGACGTGGACGTGGCTTCGAGCGCGGCCGTGTGGGGAGCATTCGTCAATGCAGGGCAGGCCTGTCTATCGGTCGAGCGCTGCTATGTGCATCGCAGTTTGTACGAAGCTTTCGCCCGGGCGTGCGCGGAAAAGACCAAGCGGCTGCACGTCGGCAGTGGCATCGACCCGAACACCGACGTCGGCCCGATGATCCGCGAGCGGCAGGTGCGAATTGTGGAAGCGCACGTGGAAGACGCGAAGGCGCGCGGGGCGCGGGTTCTGGCGGGCGGTACACGGTTGCCCGAATTAGGCGCGAACTTCTACGCTCCCACGGTGCTGATCGACGTGAATCACGGCATGCGAATCATGCGGGAGGAAACGTTCGGTCCAGTGCTGCCGGTGGCCGCATTCGACCACGACGATGAAGCCGCGCGCCTGGCCAACGACTCCGAATACGGATTGGCGGCCAGCGTATGGACGCGCGACTCGAAGCGCGGCGAGCGCCTGGCGCGCCGTATCCACGCCGGCACCGTCATGGTGAATGATGTGGTTTCGTGCTTCGGCATCAGCGAAGCTCCGCACGGCGGCGTGAAGTCTAGCGGCGTGGGCCGCACCCACGGGCACTTCGGGCTTGAGGAAATGGTGAGGACGAAGTATCTCGACATCGACCGCATGCCGGGTGTGAAGAAGGTCTGGTGGTACGGTTATGACGAAAATTTCCGGCGGCAGATGGAAGGTTTTCTGGATATGCAGTTTGGGCGCGGGCTGGGGGCGAGGTTGCGCGGGGCATTCCGCGCGGCGGGGATTCTAAAGCGCAAGCAGTTGTGAAGATTGGCCGGGCTTCGCCCCTTCGGCTTCGCTCAGGGCAGGCTCAGGCCGGACGGACGAATGCGTCCGTCGCCACATGAGTCGTGGCGTTTCACGAATGAGCGGCGAGGACTGGGGCGGTCCCGAGTCAGTCGTCAATCCGGTCGCCATGACTTCGCGGATGCGAGACCACGAGCAACCGCACTGGCCCCGACGAGGGATTGCGGATCTGGTGCCGCTTTCCCGGCAGCACTCGGATGCCGCTGCCCGCGGCCAGCAGCGTGGTTTGTCCCTCCACTTCCATCAGCACCTCGCCGGAGAGGATGTAGAAAAACTGCTGCGCCCTCTCGTGATGATGGCGAAGTTCTGCCGCGCCCGGCGGCATGAACTCCTCAATCACGCTGAGTTGTTCGTCGTTGACCAGATACCAGGCGTCGCAATCCACTCCCCAGCGATAATGCTCGGCGTTCTTCCGGCTCACGGGGCCCGGAGTGTCCGGATCTGGCTGAATAGGGCTTCGTTGGGCAGCTGGAATTTTCTTCGCCATGCTTTTCGCCTCCAGTCGGACCAGTGTAATCTGGATCGCCAGGAGTGAACCTGTGAATTCCAATCCTGCTCATTCTCATTCCGACCCGGCCGCCGATCCCGAGCGCGAACTGTTGCGGCATACCCTGGCCACGCTCGCCTATCGCGGCGGCAAAGCCGTGCGGCATGCTCCGCAGGGCTTCGCCGAATTTCAGGCCGGCGCGGGAGTGCGCACGCCCGGGCAAATTCTGGCGCATATTGGAGATTTGTTTGATTGGGCGTTGTCGATCGCCGGGGGCCAGCAGAAATGGCACGACTCGAAACCTTTGCCGTGGGAGCAGGAAGTCGAGCGCTTTTTCGCCGGACTGAAGCGGTTCGACGATTTCCTCGCTTCCGGTGAGCCGCTGCATGCTCCGCACGAAAAACTGTTTCAAGGCCCGATCGCCGATGCTTTGACCCATGTCGGCCAGATCGGCATCCTGCGGCGGCTCGCAAGCGCCCCGGTAAAGGCGGAGAACTATTACGCGGCCGAAATCGAGGCGGGGCGAGTGGGCGCCGACCAGGCCAAGCCGAAGCGCGAGTTCTGAACCGGCCACTACTTGGCGCGGTTGCGGTACAAAGACGCGTCGACCTGCTGCATCATCGCTTCCACATCCAGTGGGATTTCCAGAAACTGCGCCAGTTGCTGGGCGACATCTTTTGGTTTACTCAGCACGTCGTGATACGGCACGCGAATGGTTTTCACGTAGGGTTTGGCATCGAGCCACGCGTAAGCCTCGCGCAGATGTTTCTCAAACGCTGCCGAGATCGCGGCGGGATCGGCCCCTTCTTTGTAAGTTCCGCGGCGGCGCAACATCTGATCCTGCGACGCCAGCACTTCTGGCAGCGGCCGCTGCATAAAAATGACTTTGTATTCGTGTCCGGCGGGAAGCGACAGCAGCAGCCGCGAAATTACTTTCACAACTTTGCCCTCGCCTTCGGCGATGCAGCCGGGATCGTTGGGCAGTTGCTTGATCCGCTCCCACTCGAGATACCCGCGTGGATTGTCGGTATCGGCGCGGCGTTCGCCGTCGGAGAGCGCGGGCATTCCACCCGCCACCACCATCTGCATCATCAGAGAAGTGCCGGAGCGCGGCAGTCCTGAAACGATCGTAATCATAACTTTCCTTAGAATGGACAGACTAGCAGACGCGCATGCACGGCGCATGTTTCGACCGCCGCGTTTCGGTTACAATGACCGCGTAAGGCCGAATCCGGCGGCGTTTGAGCCGCTCGAACGAGGGGTATGTCCTTGGCGATTAGCGAAGTGACCGCTTCCGGCTCTCAGAATGTCCAGCAGCTTCCCCACCATAAAGTCAAGGTCAAGAAGGCGGGCCAACGCGCCTGCAACGAAAAAGACGCGAAGGGAAAATTCTGCGGCGGACATTTGAAGCTCTGGTTCTACATGACCGACGCGGTCGAGCGCGAGTGCGGGGACGTGGAAAAAGCCTGGGGACCGAAGGCGGAAGTGTATCGCTGCGAAAACTGCCGGACGCTGTATCTGCCGACGCCGGGCGAGAGCAAGATCAACGTCGCGGGCCAGGGAATGATTTCGGTTTTCGGCCTGACGCTGCCGCCGAAGGAAAAATAAAGCTTCTAGCTACTAGCTTCTAGCTGCTAGCCAAAAGCATGTTAGGAAGATTAGCCTCTGGGGATTCAGAAGAAACAGCCGAACGTCGCGCGGCCGCAGCCTTGCTAGAAGCTAGGAGCTAGTAGCTAGAAGCTTCTTTCCATGCACACTCCTGACCTCATCTACGACTGGAATAAACAGCACCCGCCGGGCCTGAAGCCGCCGGGGCCGGTGCTGATCAACGACGAGACTTTGCGCGACGGGCTGCAGTCGCCGTCCGTGCGCGACCCTTCAATCGCCGAAAAAATTGAAATCCTTCATCTGATGGAGGCGCTGGGAATCCATTCTCTGGCTCTCGGCCTGCCGGGCGCGGGGCCGCGCGCGGTTGAGGCCGTGACCGCCCTCGCGCGGGAAATTGTTTCGCACAAAATGAAGATTCGCGCCAACTGCGCCGCGCGGACGCACGAGAACGACATCCGCCCGATTGCCGAGATCGTGCAGAAGACCGGCCTGCCGATCGAAGCTGCAACTTTTATCGGATCGAGCCCGATTCGCAGATTCACTGAAGGATGGACCGACGATTTTCTCCTGCACACGACGGAGAAGGCCGTGAAGTATGCGGTTTCGCACGGCCTCGACGTCATGTACGTCACCGAAGATACGAGCCGGTGCGATCCTGAAACGGTGAAGCGGCTGTATGCCACGGCGATCCAGTGTGGTGCGCGCGCGATCTGCATCTGCGATACCGCCGGGCACGCCACGCCGATGGGCGCGCTCGCGCTCGTGCGTTTTGTGATTGAAGAAGTCGTCAAGCCCTCGGGCGAGAAGATTCGCGTGGACTGGCACGGCCACAGCGACCGCGGCCTGGCGATCGCGAACTCGATCGCGGCCATCATCGCGGGCGCGAACTGCGTTCACGGATGCGCCATCGGCCTGGGCGAACGCGTCGGTAATACGCAGATCGACCAGATGCTGGTGAATCTCAAGCTGATGGGCATTGCGCCCTGGGATCAACAAGATCTGACGAAGCTCAAGCCGTATTGTCAGGCGGTGTCGCGGGCGACGGGCGTGCCGATTCCGGCGAATTACCCCGTAGTCGGCGACGATGCTTTTCGAACCGCGACCGGCGTGCACGCGGCCGCGATCATCAAGGCCTATCACAAGGACGACGTCGTGCTGGCCAACACGGTGTATTCGGGCGTGCCCTCGCACGTGTTTGGATTGGATCAGATCATCGATGTTGGTCCGATGAGCGGAAAGTCGAATGTGCTGTGGTGGCTGGAACGGCGCGGCATTCCGCCGACTGACGAGGTCGTCGACCGCATCTTTCAAAGAGCCAAAGCCAGCGACCACACGCTGAGCGAGGCGGAAATTCTGGAATGCGTCGAGTCGGCGAAGACGACGTAATCATTCAAGCGCTCATCCTGAGTGGGGTAGTGTCTTCGCGAAGCGAAGGCGATGCAGCGTCGAGGGACCTTAGCACATCGACGCAACCCCCACCGTTTTGTTCGGAAAACGTAACACTCCGGAGATTTTTGTTCCAACGGCACGATTTCGAGAGACATTTCTCCGTTTCGGAGGTTCTCTATGGATTCCGCCGCGCGAACCTACACCAAAGACGTCCACAGTAAGTTAGAGAAGTACGCGACCTGGCTCCCGGGAGAAAACGTGCAGGTTGGGGATGTCGGGCAGCTGCAGCACGAAGTGTTCCATCACCTGGCTCATTTAAGAGACTTCAAGATCGCCTGCAATGTGGTAAACGATCCGGACTCCCAGCTCACTTATAAGTGCATGTCCACCAAGACGCGGGAAAACGAGGTGACGGCCTCGGCAAAGGGTCCTGCAGGCACTCTGGGGGCAGTTGAGGGCGACCTGCAGATCTCGTTCTCGCGCGAGAACTCTTTCTATCTCTTGCTGACCCAGTGCACCGGCTCCTCCATCGATAATCTGATCAAGCTGGGTAAGGAGATTCTGGGAAGAGTCCAAACAAAAGAGTGGCAGCCGGATTACGTTGTAGTGACACGAGTGGTCACCGCCGGCTCGGCAACCATCCTGCAGGCGAACACGTCTGGATCAACGGTTGTGCTGAAGGGCGATGGTTCGGGGACCCCGGTCGCCAATCTGCTTGAGGCGGGGGCGGCGATCAAATGGAAGTCCGATGGCGCATTCGGTTTGAGCTCCGTGGCCCAGGCGAAGCTCACTCCGCTGTTTAACCTCGGCAAGGTGCACTACAGCTTGCTCGACTGGGTCCTGGGAGAGGATCCCAAGTCGTTCCATGCCGATACTGGCCTGAAGGGTTCCATTAGCTCGAAGCAGCTGTCCGCGCTTGTGGACTCCACTCCTCACATCGAGTTCGCGAGCCGAGTGCACACCAAGAACGACCTGGTGTTGCATGTCAACTTGCCCAAGTACGGTGACTACTTGGACATGAGCGGTCTCGCCGACTTGGCGACGGGAGCTTCAAAGCCGCGAGCCTCGCGCGGGCATGCCGTATCCGAGGTTTCGTTTCGCCGTGTCCCCACCCGATTCGGCGCGGGCAATTTTCGCGTGGATCAAAAGCGCCTGCTTTCGGTAGTCAAAGCCCTTCCCCGTGTGGATCTCGACCCGAAGGCTAGCACCAAGGACTATGTGAGGCTGAATGTGCAACTGCCGAAGTCGGGCGCGACGGTCAGCATGCAGCCACTGATCCGCCTGACCAAGGAAAGTGCCAAGCCCAAAGCCGTAGCAACCGCGAAAGCCGAACTATCGTTCGGCGAAATCGAGTGAGTTTTCGCGCTGATCCGCGAGCGTGATCCCGTGAGGCGAAGAGGGCTCCCTGTAAAGGGCGAGCTCCATCTCTCCCCGCGTTGTAAACTAACGCTATCCATTCCACCAATGAGCGCGGATCAGCCCAGACACGCAGTCCTCGGCGCCGGAGGGGTCGGCGGCCTGATCGCCGCATGCCTCGCGCGCTCCGGAGCGTCCGTCACACTGGTTCTGAAGCCCGAGTCGCTCGCTCACTATCCCGAACAACTTCAGCTCGAAAGCCCGTTCGGCAACTTCAGCGTGCCGGTGGCGCGCGCCGGGGAAGTCCCGCCCGCCGACGTGCTCTGGATTGCCGTGAAGGCCACGCAACTGGAAGCGGCCCTGACTTCTTTCACGAAGCCCGACTCGGTGAGCGCCATCGTTCCGCTGCTCAACGGCATCGACCACCTCGCGTTGCTGCGCACCAGATATGGCGACGGACGCGTCATTGCCGCGACGATAGCCGTCGAGTCCGAGCGCGTCTCGCCCGGACACATCGTCCATCGCTCTCCCTTTGCCCGTCTGAATGTGTCTTCGGCTGGGCGAAGTGTGCTCGGCACGACTCTTGACGCGTTGCAGAAAATGGGGTTCGAGTGCCGGTTCGTCGATCACGAACTCACCCTGATGTGGAGCAAACTTGTTTTTCTAGCCCCATTCGCGCTGATCACAACCGCGGCCAACATCACTACTGGCGAAATCCTCGCCGATCCAACGTGGAGGCAGCTTGGATTGTCCTGCATCCGCGAGGCCTGCGCCGTGGGGAATGCCGAAGGCGCGAAAATCGATGCCGACGCCGTGATCGCGGCGGTCGTGAAAATGCCCGGCAACATGCGCAGTTCCATGCAAAAGGATGTGGAGCAAGGCAAGACTCCGGAACTCGACGCGATCGCGGGACCAATCCTGCGCGCCGCCGCTGGGCACGGGATCGACGTGCCGGCTACGAAGAAGCTGACCGCAGCGGTCGAGCAACGAGCGCGATCTGCCCGCAGTTCGCTGGCTTAGTGGTATCGGATGACAGCGTGGGGAAACGCGACCCGAAGTCGCGGCTCTTCCACCCATGTGGTTACCACCCTCCCGTAATGCGCCGTCCCACATTAACCAATCCTAATCCCTTCCCACGCGTTGTAAACTGACGCAATACTCCCATGAGCCCGAATCCCCCGCGCCCGGACCTGCCGGACCTTGCGCACGCCGCGCAAGTGCAGCAGGAAGTGGCACGCCTGGCCGCTTCGCCGGAAGTGCGATCGGCTTTCAACTGGTTGCGCCTGCAAGAACCGCAGCTGGCGCAGTGGCAGATGGAGATGGCGCGGATTCCGGCGCCTCCGTTTGGCGAGTCGGCGCGCGCGGCGTGGCTGACCGAGCGTTTTCGCGAAGTGGGTTTGGACGATGTGCGCATCGACGACGTGGGCAACGTTTTCGGAATGCATCCTGGGTTTATGGGATATGGATTTGGCCGCCGCTATGTGGCGCTGAGCGCGCACATTGACACCGTGTTTCCGGCGAACACGCCGCTGAATATTCGCCAGCAGGGAAGCCGCATCTATGGGCCGGGAGTCTCCGACAATGGCGCGGGCGTGGCGGCGCTGCTGGGGATTGCGGCGCTGCTGCGGTCGGTACGCGTCCGGCATGCGCTGCCGTTTGTGTTTATCGGCAACGTCGGCGAAGAGGGCGAAGGCGACCTGCGCGGCATGCGGCACATTTTTTCCACGCCGCGCTGGAAGGATTCGATTGCCTACAGCCTGGTGCTCGATGGTGCAGGCGCAGACACGATTGTGGCCGAAGCTCTGGGTAGCCGCCGCTTTGAAGTGATCGTGCGCGGGCCCGGCGGACATTCTTGGAGCGATTTCGGCGCACCTAATCCGATTGTGATTCTGGCCAAGGCGATCGAAACCTTCGCGGCAACGCCGGTTCCGAGCGCGCCCAAATCGACGTTCAACATCGGCGTGATTCGCGGCGGAACTTCGGTGAATTCCATTCCCGAGTCAGCCAGCATGAAAGTGGATATTCGCTCCACGTCGATGACCGAGATGGAGCGACTGGAGCAGTCGCTGCGCACCGCGCTCAATCGCGCCGTGGAAGATGAAACCATGGCCGCCGAGATGCGCTCTTCCGCCCAGAAGCGGCCGGCCGGCGTGAGTTGCGAGATCGTCGTGATCGGCAACCGTCCCGCGGGCGAATTGCCGGCGGGAGCGCGGATTTTGCAGGTGGTGCGCGCTGTCGATTCGCAATTGGCCAACGCTGCGCAGGTGCAGCGGGCCTCCACCGACGCGAATATTCCTCTGTCGCTGGGGCGGGAAGCGGTTGCCATCGGTGGCGGCGGGTCGGGCGGCGGAGCGCATACCTTGCAGGAGTGGTTCGATTCCAATGGACGCGAGTTGGGCCTGAAACGGATTTTGCTCACGATGCTTGCGCTGGCGGGGGTGGGGGAATGAGGACGAGTCCAACGGAAATATGGATGAGGCTGACGCGAGAACTAGGCGGCTGGAAATTGTGGATTCTGCCGTGCGCCTTCACCCTGCTGTGTCTGCCCGGCGCGGCGCAGACCTTTTCGAACGAACCAACGCAAGATGCCAAGCCGCGGGCGGATATTATTTTTGAACACGCCAACGTTTATACCGGCGTGCCCGACAACACTCCGTTCAGCTCGATTCTGCGCGAGGAAGCGATTGCGGTGCGCGGTGATCGCATCCAGGCCGTGGGCAAGACTTTCGAAATTCAGAAGCTGAAAGGGCCGCAGACGGAGGTCATCGACCTCGGCGGACATTTTGTGATGCCCGGATTCAACGACGCACATCTGCACCTTGACGATGCGGGGATGACCAAGCTGACCATCGATTTGACGGGTGTAAAGTCTCTCGACGAACTGCGCGCGCGCGTAGCGAAGAAAGTCGAAGAATCCCAGGGCGCCGATTGGATTCTTGGATCCGGCTGGGACGAAACTCTGTGGCCGGTGAAGGTGACGCCCACGCGCTTTGATCTGGACGAGGTGTCGGCCGGGCATCCGGTGTTCCTGGTGCGGATCGACGGACACATCGCCGTGGCCAATACGCGGGCGCTACAGTTGGGCAGCGTCACGCTGGCCAGCCGCGATCCTCAGGGCGGCCAGATTGATCGTAATGTGAATGGCGAGCCCACTGGCATTTTGCGGGAAACGGCGCAGGCAGCGATTCTGGAAGTGATTCCCAAGCCGACCCACCAGAGGCGCCGGCAGGCTCTGGAACTGGCTCTCGCCGATCTGGCCGAACATGGAGTGACTTCCGCGCAGGATTATTCACCGAACTGGGAAAATTTCGAGATTTACGAAGAGCTGGAAAAAGAAGGCAAGCTGACCGCGCGCATCTCGGAATGGCTGCCCTTTGACGATCCCATCGAGGAGTTGAGCCGCAAGCGCAACGCGCATCCCCAATCCGATCTCATGCTGCACACCGGCATGCTCAAGGGATTTATGGACGGCTCGCTGGGATCGCACACGGCGGCGCTGCTGGAGCCCTATGCGGACGATCCTAAGAACTCCGGCCTGCCCCGTTACGATGCGGCGAAGCTCAATGACATGACCAAGGAGCGCGTGCTGGCGGGCTACCAGATTGGTTTTCACGCCATCGGCGACAAGGGTATTCAGATGGCGCTCGATGCCTTTGCCGGAGCCGAGAAGGCCGCGCGCGAAGACCACGTGAAGGCGCCGGACGGGAGCGACGAGTTCCGCCTGCGCATCGAACACGCCCAAGTGACGACGCCGGCACAGATCGCCCAGTTCAAAACATTGAAAGTGATTGCCTCCATGCAGCCCAGCCATTTGCTCAGCGACATTCGCTGGGCCCAGGACCGGCTGGGGCCGAAGCGGGCGGCCACTTCCTACGCCTGGCAGGCTTTTCTGAACAAGGGCGTCATCTTGGCCTTCGGAACGGATTATCCCGTCGAGCCGGTCTCCCCGTTCCGCGGGCTTTACGCGGCCGTCACGCGCAAGAGCGAAAACGGCAAGCTGGAATATTTCCCCGAGCAGCGGCTCACCATGGATCAGGCGATCGCCGCCTACACCGTGGGCCCGGCCTTCGCCGAGTTCAAAGAAAAAGAAAAAGGCAAGCTGGCACCGGGGATGCTCGCGGATTTCGTAGTCCTCGACCGCGACCCGACGTCAACTTCACCAGAGAAATTGCTGGGAACCAAGGTGCTGCGCACCGTAGTGGGAGGGAAGACGGTGTACGAGGCGAAGTGAATCCAGCCCCGGCGTTGTAGGTTCTAAAGTTCCTTGCGAAGCGACTTGCCCGCAGTGTTTTCTCTCTAATCCAGCGACCATCAAACGTTTTCGCGGATTTCTGCGTCTAAGACTAGAACGCCCCGCGACGGAAATGGCATCTTCCCGATGCGAAATCCGGCCGCATTGCGTAAGACGGTATACTATAAAGAGTTTGTGGGTTTTGGAGGGAAGTAGACATATGGATTCGGGCGCAATGTGGCAGCGCATCAAGGCTCATGGCTGGGCCTACACGCTGAGTATTCTGGCAACCCTTTCCGTCGGCATTCTGATCGGGACGGTCATTTCCTACGGTGTCAAGGGCAAAGAAGGGCAGCAGAAGAGCGATGCGACGCCGCTCACTATGCCTTCGCCGCAGCAGATGTCGAACACGTTTTCGCAGATTGCGAAGCAGTTGGAACCGAGCGTGGTCAACATCAACACGGAATCGACCATCAAAAACGTTCACCGGCGCCGCGGCGGGCAGGATGACGATGGCAGCGGCGGGATGGACGACTTCTTCAACCACTTCTTTGGTGCTCCCGGCGGGCAAGGCGCTCCGGGGGGCCCCGGCGATGGCGCGATCCGCGAGCGTTCCCTGGGTTCCGGCGTGATCGTCGATCCCAAGGGATACATTGTGACCAACCGCCACGTGGTCGAGAAGGCGGACCGCATTCGCGTGCGCTTCGAAGATGATCCGCCGGGCGTGCAGCACGATGCCAAGGTGATTGGCACGGATGAGGAGACCGACCTCGCCGTGATCAAAGTTGACGTGGACCGCGCCTTGCCGGCCGCCAAGATGGGCAATTCCGACAGCATGCAGGTGGGCGACTGGGTTCTGGCCGTGGGCAGCCCGTTCGGGTTATCCGAGACGGTGACCGCCGGAATCGTTTCGGCGAAAGGGCGTGACATCGTCCCTCTGCGCCAGTTTCAGACTTTCATTCAAACCGATGCGGCCATCAATCCCGGCAATTCAGGCGGACCTCTGGTCAATATGAACGGCGAAGTCATCGGCATCAACACGGCGATTCTGAGCGAGACCAACGCCTACGCGGGTGTAGGTTTCGCGCTGCCGTCAAAAACCGTGGTCGACGTTTACAACCAGCTGACCGGACCGGAACACAAAGTTTCGCGCGGATCGATTGGCATTATGTTCGATGCCGTGGAGAACCCGGCCATTGCCCGCGTATATGGCAACGGATCGGGCGTCACCGTCTCCAGCGTCGTGGCCGGCAGTCCGGCAGACCAAGCCGGGCTGAAAGTGGGCGACACCATCACGACGGTAGACGGCAAGAAAGTCTCCAAGGGCGCCGACCTCGTGGCCGACATTGCCTCGCGCAAGCCCGGATCGAAGGTGAGTTTGGGTTTCCTGCGCAACGGCAAGACGCAGGAAGCCTCAGTGACCATTGCCGATCGCGCCAAGCTGTTTGCTTCGCGCCTCGGCGACACTCAGGACAACGACGACGAGAACACTCCCAAACCAAGCAAATTCGGCGTGACGGTCCGCAAAGTTACGCCGGAGATGGCCGACCGCCTGGATATTCCGGCGGGCAAAGGAGTGATCGTGCAGGACGTGAAACCGGGTTCGTTTGCCGAAGACGTGAACCTGGGTCGCGGCGACATCATCCTGGAAATTAACAAGCAGCCGGTCAACAGCGAGGAAGATTTCGCCCGGATCGAATCGAGCCTGAAGAGCGGCCAGGACGTTGTGTTCCTGGTGCGGCAGCGCGGTTCGTCGCGGCAGGACGGAACCATTTTCCTGCCCGGTACACTTCCGTAACTGAAAAAGGCCCAACGGGAACTGGCACGGTATGCGTCCATCGTGGATGATTACAGTGCCAGCGTCCGGTTGGGCCTTTTGTTTTTTGAAAGCTCTTGAGCCCGCAGGATTGGTGTGAGGCGAAGGTTTTTCTTTGAGGATATGGGCTGAAATCCGGAGAGCACGTTTCCTCGCAATGAGCGTGCTGGCAATGTCCGCCTGCGTTCCTGCGGCCACGGCGCTTCAGAGTTCGACCGGAGACGCTGCCCCGAAAAAGCCTGCGGCCACGACAACCCCCAGGCGTTACCAGACCGCCGCCAAATCTTCTACTCCGGCTGCCAGCGCGAAGAAGGCGACGACTGCCAAAAGCGCGACTTCTACGAAAGCCGCGAGCCGGACTCACACGGCGTCGGCGGGAAAGCGCTCCTCAAGAAAAAAGTCAGTGCGGGCCCGCGGCCAGCAAAAAATTGATTCCGAGCGCGCACAGGCCATCCAAGAAGCGCTGATCCGCGAGCACTACCTGAGTGGAGAAGCCACCGGGACCTGGAACCAGGCCAGCGAAGAGGCTATGCGCCGCTACCAGGCGGATCACGGCTGGCAGAGCAAGACCGTGCCCGACTCGCGGGCGCTGATCAAGCTGGGACTGGGGCCGAGCAAGGACCATCTACTGAATCCGGAAAGCGCCATGACCACCGTGCCGGATGCGCCGCGGGCGGAGCCGATGCCCACGACCTCGCACAGCGCAGCGCCGGGGACCGACCCCACCCCTGCTAAACATCCGAACCAGAGTGACTCTTCTTCCAGCCCGCAGTAGAAAACCAGCACTCAACAACCGGCTAACCGGGACCATGTGTCCCGACAGCAGGAAACAACGTGTGCAGGAACAGGCAAAGATTTGTTTTGGCTGAGAGTTCACACCTGAGAGCCGACTGCTAGTTCTTCTTGTAGCTGGTCGTCACTGGCCGCGGGAAGTACGGCAAAGGTTGGTTGGTGATAATTGCGCGCGGATTGCCTTCGACCAGCGCTTCGGCGACGTCCTCTCCGCAGATTTCCGCCGCGGCCTCGCGCGCCGTGGAAAGAATCGGGACGCGCTTTTCCAGATCATGCGCGTCGGTGGCGAGTACGTGCACGGCCTGATGTTCGAGCAGCCAAACCGCGGCGCGGTGCGTGCGTTCTCCCCAGAATCCAGTCAGCGCCGAGCCTGTCATCTGCACCACGCAGCCCTGTTCTGCCCACTCCACCACTCGTTGCAGGTTCTCACGCAAAATCGGGTTGCGCTCGGGATGAGTGATGACCGCCGTAATTCCGCAGTCTCCCAGCTTGAGAAAGGAATCCGTGGTCTGTTCCGGAATGCTGTAATTGCTGAACTCGACCAGCAGGTAGCGCGTGCCTTCAATGACGTAGCGCGTGGGATGGGCCAGGGCGTCCTGCAAATTTTCATACGACAGATGAAAATCGCAGCCCAGCAGGATTTTCGGCGAATCGCCGGCGAGCGGTTGCAGGTGGGCGACGAGCCCCTTCAGATACTCGCGATCGTAGTGATAGCGGTCATTGGCGTGCGGCGTGGCGACCATGTGCGTGATGCCGTCGGCCGCTGCCGCGCGGCACATGGCGACCGAGAGGTCCCACGATTTCGGGCCATCATCTACTTCGGGCAGGATGTGAGAATGAATGTCGACCACGGTTAGAGGAACACTAAGCGCGCCCCGCAGTTGCGCTGATCTGATTTAAGCAGATTCGCGGGGAAAGAGAAAGCTGTGAAGCACCCGGAGTTTTTAACCCCGGGATCCAAGCAATGCTCACCAGATCGTCAGCACGGCGCGGGACTTGCGAATCCCCTTGTCCGCGGTAATGAGGGGTAGATCATGGATCAATGCGGTCGCGCCGATAACACGGTCCACGGGGTCCTTAGGATAACTTTCGGGTAGTTCGAACGCCTGTCTCGCGACGTTCGCCGTGATTGGGAGCGTGGTGAACCGGAGTTCAACATCAGACAGAAACGTCTCTAAGTCGGGCGTCAGATGAATTCGCCCGTGATTTGAGAGCCTGGCAATTTCCAGAAGAGTGATGCTGGAAATTGCCAAGCCGCGCCCTTTCTTTCGTGTCTCCTGAATCGCCTCGCGTGCTTTCGAGGAGATGCGATGATGATCACGCGCCAGCCATAACACCACGTGCGTATCGAGCAGTATCAATACAGATCGCCCCACTCTCCGGCACTGAATGCCGGAGAGATAACATCACCCTTGATTTCGATCTTGCCCTTGAAGAAGCCGAAGATGTCGTCCTTCTCCTGCTCGACGGGGACGAGCTTTGCCACGGGCTTGCCGCGTTTAGTGATGATGACAGCTTCGCGCCTGGCCTGCACTTCGTCCATGACTCGTAGGCAATGGACTTTGAAGGAACCCGCGGGCATAGTTTTCATAGGCATCCCTTTCGATCATGGTCATTATACCATGGTCATAATAGGACCACCAGCGCGCCGGTAGGGAGGAGAGGGGACTCGAGGTGAGAATCAGAATCTTTCGATGGTCAGAGGCAACATGCGAACTCGCGAACGGCGTGGGCCAACAGTCACCAAGGCACCTGCTTCCAATTCCGCTCGCAGGTGATGTATCGCGGCAACTACTTGCGGTCCGGCAACCTGCGGGCTGACGTCTCCAGTTCGAATCTGGACTACGCTCGGTTTTTGACCATGTGTGGCTGCGAGAATCGCGCTGGAGTCGAGATCGTGCGTAAGTGCTACATAGTTGTGTTCTGCTGCGTACGCCATAATCTCGGAATCAGGGGCGCTGTGCTTCCCTAAGAGGGACCAGTGCGCCGCCTCCCATCCCGCATCTGTCAAGAGGGCCACCCAGCGCGGCGAAAGGTTCATATCGACAAGCAACATCATGCACCGGGAAGGACCACCTCGCGATCTTCGGCCAGCCACGCAGCGTAGCGAAGCGCCTGCAGAACGTCTTCTCGTTCGAGATAGGGATAGTCAGCCAGGATCTCGTCTATCGTATGTCCAGCGCCGATCTGCCCAACGATCATTCCAACCGTCACGCGCATGCCTCGAATGCAGGCTTTCCCGCCCATAACCCCGGGGTCCTGAGTGATGCGATCGAAATGAGCCATACCCGCCTCCCTAGCCGACTATTCGCTCGAGCATACCATGCAAGGAGCGCGCCTCACGCATTGCCGTACCGCTCGCGAATGAACTCCGCAATGCCTGCGTAAGCTTTACTAAGCGTGGCTTCATCTGGCAGGAACACGATGCGGAAGTGCTGCGTGCCCGGCTTCTGGCCGAAGCCGGAGCCGTGGACGACCATCACATGTTTCTGGCGAATCAGTTCCTTGACGAAGACCTCGTCGCTCTCCGGAATGTCGATTTTGGGGTAAGCATAAAAAGCCCCGCGCGGCGCGACGCAACTCACTCGCGGCGTCTCTTCACACCATTTCTGCGTGAGATCGCGCCGCGACCGCAGCTTGCGCTGCACTTCGATGAGATGATCCTGCGGGCCTTCGAGCGCGGGCCGGATGGCGTACTGCTCAGGATGGTTGGCGCAGAGTCGCGCGCGCAGCAGGCGGTGCACGCCCTCGGTATAGGCTTTCACCGCAGCCGCTTCGCCGGAGACAATGCCCCACCCGATGCGCCATCCGGGCACGAGATAATTCTTCGACATGCCTCCGAAGGTCACGCAAGGCACGTCGGGCGCGGCCGCGGCGAAAGCGAGGTGCGGAGTGACACCTCCGTTCGCATCGGGGAGAATTAATTTGTCGTAGATCTCGTCCGAGAACACGATCAGGTTGTGGCGCCGCGCCAGTTCCGCCACTTGCTCCAGCATCTGCCGCGTGCACAGCGAGCCCGTAGGGTTGTTGGGGTTAATCAGCACGATGCCACGAGTGCGGGGCGTGAGCTTGCGCTCGATGTCAGCCATCTCGGGCTGCCATGAGTCCTCTTCATTCAGGTCGTAGGCATTGAGCCCGATGCCCAGCTTGCAGAGCACCGCCGAATACAGCGGATAGTCGGGGCAGGGAGTCAGCACGTCTTCGCCAGGATTCACCAGCGCTGACAGGCAGAGGTCGACTGTCTCGCTCACACCGGCCGTGACAAAAACATCCTGAACCGTGGTAATGCCCTTGCGCGCGGCCTCACGGCGAATGGCCTCGATCGCCTCCAAAACTCCGGGCGACGGTGCGTATCCATTCTTGCCGTCACGCATGGCCCTGTAGACGGCCTCGATGAGGTGCGGCGGCGTCTGGAAATCGAAGTTCAGCGGGTCGCCCACGTTCAGCGGGAGAACTTTGTGTCCCTGCTTCACCACTTCGTCGGCTACGCAGGCCAGGTCGCGGATGGCATAGCGGACATGGTCCAGGCGGGAGGCGGCGGAAATCTCGTGGGCTTGAGTCGTAGGCATGCAACAAATTCTAACCGCTGCGGACGCGGTGCGGGCGGGGAATTCTGGTGTCTCGCAGTTAGCCGATCAGTGAGGGCTGAAGCTGAGAGAGATGTCCTCGATGGTTTGGGCGGGGCCGGGGGCGTACTTCCAGCTCTTGACGGCGATCACCGCTCGGTCCGCCAGGATGGGATTGCCACCGAGAATCTCGACATTGCTGACTGTCCCATTGGCCTGGACGGTCGCCTTCAGGCGGACCACGCCACCTACCTGCGCGTGCCGCAGAAGTTCGGGGTACTCGGGTTTCACCGACACAATTACTTTGCGCTCGGGCTTATCTGCTTTCTGCGCCAGCGAAGGAGAAACGAAAACGGCCGTCAGGCAGAGCGCAAGGGGGAGAATGGCAAACGACAGCCTTCGTGGAATTGTCTCGAATTGACTACTGCGGCCGACCAGCATGAAAACACCTGTAGCAAGAACCCCAAACCGATTGAAATCCCCAGCACTCACGGTAGGCGTTTGGAAGGTATCCGAACAAGATTACCGAGGTACTGTCCTAAAGGGGGTTGGCGGGCGGATGAGGAAGTTCTAGTCCCAGCAAACACGGAGAATGCAAATCGCGAACCGAATGCAGAACCTTAACCACAGAGGGCACGGAGGACGCTGAGGATTCAAACCTTCGGTTTCCTCTGCGTTCTCTGTGCCCTCGGGGGTGAACGGTTTTAGTCTTCCCGGTCGATCTGCGCCTTCTGCAGCTTGTCGGAGTAGTCGACGTAAACCGACTTCCACTCGGTGTAGAAGTCAATCGCGCCAATGCCGCCCTCGCGATGGCCGTTGCCAGTGGCTTTCGTGCCACCGAACGGCAGATGCACTTCCGCGCCGATCGTGGGTGCGTTGATGTAGGTGATGCCGGCATACAGGTCGCGAATGGCCGAGAACGCCTTGTTCACGTCCTTGGTGTAGAGCGCCGACGACAGGCCGTACTCGATTCCATTGGCGATCTCAATGGCGTCTTCGAGATCGTCGCAGGGAATAATCGAAACCACTGGGCCGAAGATTTCTTCCTGCGCAATGCGCATCTTCGGATCCACGTCGGTGAACACGGTCGGCTCCATGAACCAGCCGTACTGGTAGTCGCCCTGGTCGAGGCGGTTGCCGCCGCACACCAGTTTCGCGCCTTCGTTCCTGCCAATTTCCACGTAGCTCAAGTCAGTCTGCAGTTGCCTCTCGTTGACCGCCGGCCCCATCTGCGCGGATTCATCGAGACCATTGCCAACTTTAAGTTTCCTGGCGCGCTCGACCAGGCGCTCGACGAATTCGCGATACACGCCTTTCTGCACAATCATGCGGCTGGTCGCGGTGCAGCGCTGGCCGGTGGTGCCGAACGCTCCCCAGAGCCCGCCTTCGATGGCTAGGTCAAGGTTGGCGTCGTCGAGAACGATCATCGGATTCTTGCCGCCCAGTTCGAGCGAGCAGTGCTTGAAACTCTGCGCCGCGATCCCGCCCACGATGCGGCCCACGGCAGACGATCCGGTCAGCGAAATCGCTCTCACGTCGGAATGTTCCGCCAGCGGAGTACCGACGTCCGCGCCAAATCCGGCCACGATGTTGATCACACCTTTGGGCAGTCCCGCGTCGGTGAGAGCGCGCACCAGATTAAAAGTGGAAAGTGGCGTGTCCTGCGCCGGCTTAATGACGCAGGTGTTGCCGCAGACGATGGCCGGCAGCAGTTTCCACGACGAAATCGCCATGGGAAAGTTCCACGGCGTGATCATGCCGCACACCCCGATAGGCTGCCGCACCGCCATGGCGAACTTGTTGGGCATTTCCGAGGGCACTGTCGGACCGAACAGGCGGCGGCCTTCGCCGGCGTTGTAGTAAGCAGCGTCGATGGCTTCCTGCACATCGCCGCGCGTTTCGGCTAGAACTTTGCCCATTTCGCGCGTCATTTCGCGGGCATATTCTTCCTTGCGTCCAATCAGAATCTCCGCGGCCCGGAACACGATTTCAGCCCGGCGGGGCGCGGGAACCAGGCGCCACTTGGTGAAGGCGCGCTTGGCGGCGGCGACGGCTGCGTCCACGTCGGCCTTGGCGGATTTCTGGAAGATGCCGACCAGGTCGCGGGTGTCGGCGGGATTGCGGTTTTCAAACGTCTCACCGGTCGAGGCCTCGACCCACTCGCCGTCAATGAAATTCTTGAGGACTTTGGTCTTGCCGTAGCTGAGCGTGGCGGGACTGGTCAATGTATCGGTAGCCATGATGTCTCCTGGGTTTCTGAACTGGTTTTCTGAGTATGAAGGCCCGGACTCTATTGATGCTACAACCCGTAGGGAAGGTGCGGCAAGGGAAGGGCGAGTCACCGGCGTACGAATTACCGCCACCGTTTCACGTGCGGCCACAAGCCGGATAAGGAATCGAATTTCTTGCCCTTGCAGATGTAGACGTCAATCTGCTGCTCCAGCGCATACTGACTCGCGGCGGACGTACCGACGTAGTCGACCTGCTGCCAAAGCTGCTCGAGTTTTTCCCGGCGGTCGTCCAGCACGATCATGCAGTTGCCGGAATAGCCGCGCGGTCCCCAGAGAAACCAGGTCTGATGGCCGCTGAGCGAGGCGGGCAAGCCATACCGGCGGCCGAGAAAATCGATGGCCCCGGCCTGCCCGTAATCCTGGGCAAAGATGCCGCAGTCTTTCCGCTCCTCGGGCGCAAGGCGGTTCCAGGCGACAGCCGTTTCATCCACAATTTCTTGCCAGCCGAACTGGTCGGAATACCACTGCGGCAGCGCCGCGCGCGCGTGGGAGTGCTCCATGACCGGGAGTTTGAACGGGAGCGATTTCGCGTACGCGAGGAAGCGATCGGGGGAAAGGACGGGAACGACGATGGGCGCGAGATAAACGCCGTTGGCGATTAGAACGACGGCGATCACTGGCTTTAACCACTGCAGGCGACGCTGCCCGCTCTCCGGACGAGCGTCCGCCCGTCCCTCCGCTCGACCGTCAATCGCGGACTCGATGACCACCGCACCCGCCGCCAGCAGCATGGGATAGACCGGCGCCAGGTAATAGCTCTTACCGTGCAGCACGAAGAAAACGGCGTAGCAAACCAGATAGCACCATCCCAGCGCGCGGTATGGCCTGAGCCGCGCCGAGAACAGAAGAAAGAGCAATCCCCTCAGCCAGATCGGCAACGTGAGCGGATTCACCAGCAGGATCTGCTGCCAAAAGAATTCAAATGGCCCCAGCACCACATCGCGACCGTCCGCCTTGATGTTGTGGATTAGCTGTACAAACGGCCAGTCATAATGAATGTTCCACAGCAGGTTCGGCAGGAAAATCAGAAAAGCTGCCAGCCCGCCCAGCCAGATCCATTTGTCGAAAAATGCCCGCCGCTGTTCGGTCAGCAGCAAGCCCACTACGATTCCCAGACCAAAGACGGCAATGGAGTATTTCTCCTCCATCCCAAGGCCGGCCACCACCCCGAACCATACCCAATACCGCGGATCATTTCTCTTGATGGCGAGGATGGCGAAATAAGCACAGCCCATCCACAGGTTGGGTTCGAGACAGTTTGTGCCAAGCAGGCTGCCGTTCGAGAGATACTGCGGCACGATGACGGCGCATACAGCGCTAAGCAGTATGGCGTAGCGGCGCCCTCCCAGTTCGCGCGCCAAAACGGCGGTCTGCACCACCAGCAGCGACGATGCCAGTGCGGGGATGAAGCGGATGCTGCGCAGCGAGTCTCCCAGCACGGCACGGCAAACGTGGATCAGAAACGGAATGAGCGGAGGCTGGTCGACGTATCCCCACTGCAGGTGATCGCCGCACGCTATGTAGTTGAACTCATCCCGGAAATAGCCGTAGCGGTTGTTGAAATAAATGTGGAAGATCAGCTTTGCTAGGGCGATCGCCCAGACCACAGCCATGCCGGAGGCGAGCCAGGACTGTCGCTGGTGATCCGACACCGATTGTGCTGGAATAGTGCCAACCATTGGGAAGCAAGAATAGCTGATCGTCGCGAAAGTTTCACACGGGGAATCAACTTTTCATGCGCTGCCCGAACCGTTCGAAGGTCAGGGGCTGCTCGCACTTCCGTAACGTCCTAAACCGATTACCTGTTTTTTCCTCTGTTTTGCTTGTGCTAACGTTGATCTTTACCGCATATTTACTGAGGTTTCTTGGTCTAACGTGTCTTCCGACAATCGCAAACCGGGGATCCACGTTGCGTGGACTACCATTACATACCGCAGCGTGTTCCTGCTGATCCTGGCGGGCGCCGTGATTTTGTTCATTGCCATGCGGGTGGCGTTTCCGCAATTTACTCAGAACAGCGTAAAGGCGGGTGAGGGTCTAGCCGGCAGACTTCTGGAACGCGTGGAAGGGATGGCTCCAGCGGCGGGCGCGGGAGCTTCGACCGCCCAGCAGGCGCACTTCACCGCCCTCGACGGCACGGTGCGGGTGAAGAAGGGCAACGGGAACAGTTGGATAACCGCCGACTACAGCATTCCCCTCGATAAGGGCGACGTTGTCCAGACCGGTTCCGAAGGCATGGCGAAGGTCGTGTTTAATGACGGCACCAGCTATACCGTGAAACAGGATTCGCTGATCGTGATCGAAGAAAACTCCGCCAATGACCAGCAGCAGACGAGCGTGGCCGTAACGGTCAGCACCGGAACCGTCGATCTCTCGACTGCGACGTACAGCCAGGGTTCCAAGTCGCAGGTGATTGTGGCGGGCGCGACGGCTTCGCTGTCTCCGGAGTCGGCCGCGCAGGTGCATAACGATCCCAAGGCCGACCAGCACGAAATCCTGATGAAAAAAGGTACCGGCGAGGTCACGCGCAATGGCGAGACCGTGCAACTGGCCAACTGGGAAAAGGTGAGCTTCCAGGGTCAGCAGTCGCACTTGGAGAAAGAAAAAGAAATCGGTCCGCCCACGCCGATCGCTCCTGCCAACATGGCGCCGCTGTTTTCCGCGGGTGAGGCCACCAAGGACGTGGAATTTTCCTGGACGCCGATGGCGAATGCAGTTGGTTACCGCCTGCGCATCTCGCGCAACCCATATTTTTCCTCTACACTGGTTGACAAGAAGGTTAATACGGCTGCGGTAACGGTTACGAGCCTCGGGGAAGGCGCTTATTACTGGATGGTGCAGTCTTACGACACCGGCGGCAAGGAATCGGTGGAGAGTGAGAAGAACCGCTTTACCATTATTTCCAAGGGCAAGGACACGGAAGCCATCGAACTGGAACTGGATCCTTTTATTCAGCACGGGCACGTGATTGAAGTGACGGGCAAGACCCAGACAGGCGCGCGGGTGATGGTGAACGGCAGTGAGGTTCCGATGATCAACGCGGACGGTGGGTTCCATTATTTCACCCCGCCGCTGCCCACCGGAGAAGCCGTGATTACGGTGACGGCACAAACCGCGCAGGGCGGAGTGAATACGCAGCAGAAGAAGATCATTATTCAGTAGGAAAACAGTTTCAAGGTTTCAACGTTGCAAAGTTTCAAGGCGTGCAGGATCCGGACGCTGAAGTTCACGCACTCAGGCTGGAATAGCTCGAAACTCTGAGCCCTTAAAGCTTTGAGACCTGATTTAAGCACGGTTGCCGGGCATCTCGTAGAATAAGGACAGCCAGCACCCCGACAGAAAAAAAGAAAATCCGGGACAGTCCCGGAGAGCCCTACGTCGAAAGACGCGAGAACATTTCGTCATGTCAAACAACGGATATCATTCAGGCCCGACGCGCAGTCACAATCTCCGGTCGCTGTTCAGCATTTTCTCCAGCGATCTGGCCATCGACCTCGGCACCGCCAATACTCTCGTGTACGCGCGCGGCAAGGGCATTGTCGTGAACGAGCCCTCCATCGTTGCCATCAATAAAAATACGGGCGAGGTCGAGGCCGTCGGCAAAGAGGCGAAAGAGATGCTGGGCCGCACGCCCGGCAACATCGTTGCCATCAAGCCCATGAAAGACGGCGTGATCGCCGACTTCAAAGTCACCGAGAAGATGCTGAACTATTTCATCCAGAAAGCGCACAACCGCAAGATGCTGGTGCATCCCCGCATCGTGATCGGCGTGCCTTCGGAAATTACACAGGTGGAAAAGCGCGCGGTCATGGATTCGGCCTATCGCGCCAAGGCCAGTGAAGTACATCTGGTCGAGCAGGCCATGGTGGCCGCGATCGGCGCCGGACTGCCGATCACCGAACCCAGCGGCAACATGGTGGTCGACATCGGCGGCGGCACCACCGACATCGCGGTGATCTCGCTGAGCGGCATCGTCTATTCGCGCTCCGTGCGCATGGCCGGTAACCAGATGGACGAAGCCGTTATGAATTATCTGAAGCGGAAATACAACCTGCTGATTGGCGAACGCACCGCCGAGCAGATCAAAATGGAAATCGGCTCCGCCCACCAGCTCGACAAGCCGATGACCATGGAGATCAAAGGCCGCAACCTGATCGAGGGCGTGCCGAAGACAATCACCGTCGATGACGGCGAAATCCGCGAGGCTCTCAGCGAATGCGTTTCGACCATCATGAACGCAATCCGCGTGGCGCTGGAGCGCACGCCGCCCGAACTTTCAGCCGACATCAGCGACCGCGGCATCGTGCTCACCGGCGGTGGCGCGCTGCTCAAGAATCTCGACAAGCGCATCCGCGAAGAAACCGGGCTGCCCGTCTCCATCGCCGATGACCCGCTGTGCAGCGTCGTGCTCGGCACCGGCAAGATGCTTTCGGATTTCAAACTGCTGAGAAAAATCTCGATCGAATAGAACCAGTTTCGAGTTTCCAGTTTCTGGTTTCCGGAGTGCCGGAACCAACTAGAGACTTGAAACCAGAAACTTGAAACTGCTTTCATGGAATCCGTACTCGGCCGCTACCGCAACCTGATCATTCTGGTAGGAGTCCTGTTTCTGCAGGTGCTGGGGCTGGCGACGCAGGTCAAACGCGGCGGCGGCAACGACCCGGAAAGCACGCGCCTCATCCGCGTCTGGGCTGTGGGCGCGATCACTCCTTTCGAGCGCACTCTGGTCTGGGCTCAGAACGGCACCGGCAATCTCTGGCACAATTATTGTTATCTGCGCGGAGTGCGCGCCGAAAACCGCCAGTTGAAAGACCAGATTGAGCAGATGCGGCTCAAACAGGTGCGGCTCAGCGAAGACGCTGCCCAGGCCCGGCGGCTGCAAACCCTGGTCGCTTTCAAGGAACAGTTCATCTCCCGCACCGTGGCCGCACAAGTCATCGGTTCCAGCGGCAGCGACCTTTCCCGCACGGTCTACATCGACAAGGGCGAGAATGACGGCGTCAAACGCGACATGGCTGTCATGACTGCCGACGGGATTGTGGGCAAGATACTCGTGGCCTACGCATCGGTTTCGCAGGTGCTGCTGATCAGCGATCAAAGCAGCGGCGTGGGCGCACTGCTGGAAAAGACGCGGCTGCAAGGCGTCCTGCGCGGGACTGCAACAGGCGAAGTCGTGCTGGAGCGCGTCATGAGCGATGAGCAGGTTCCCGTGGGCGAAACCGTGCTGACCAGCGGTGGCGACCAGATTTTCCCCAAGGGCCTGCCTGTCGGCACCGTCACGAAGGTTGCGAAAGGCAAAGACCTGTTTCTGGACATCAAGGTCAGGCCTGCCGCCAACCTCAGCAAGCTGGAAGAAGTCCTGGTGCTGGTCGAGAAGCAGGAAAGGCAGGCCACCGCGGAAGACAACGTTCGGATCCGCGCCGCCGATATTCTGGCGCAACGTTTGCCGTCCGTTCCGGACAAGCCCGCCACCGATGCGAACCCGGCCGCGAGTGCTACTGCGGGCGGCACAGGGGGCGGCCCAGCGGGCGCCACGGGGGGCGTCACACAAGGTTCAACCAACCCCGCCGTTGCGAAGCCGGCAGCCAAGCCAACAGGCGGAGCGACCACCACGACTCCGGCTGCCAAGAATCCATCCGGCACGAGCAATGATCCCGGCGTGCCCGCGGCGGGGTTGTCCGCGAAGCCAGCGGGCGCCACCTCCACTGTAAAGAAGAGCGCTCCTGCGGTGCCCAGCACGGTGCCAGTACCAAAACCCGAAACCTCTCCAAGCACGCCCGCGGGCGCGCCACCGAAACAGGCCGAGCCCACCGCGCCGCCCGACAGTTCCCCGCCGCCCGCTGCTGAGAGCAGCCCCCAATAGCGTGCCCATTACTTACACATCCGGGGAGCAGGTTGAGGTCTACCGGTTCAGCATCCCGGTAACCATCGGCATTCCGTTGCTGGCGCTCTTTGCCCAGGCGTTCGTGCCGCTGCGGTTTCCACGCTTTGCCGTCTATTTTGATCTGCCTCTGCTGGTCACGATCTTTTTCGCCATGGCCCGCCGCAATCCCATTGCCGGCCTGTTCACCGGCGCCTTCATCGGCCTGGCGCAGGATATGCTCGGCCACAATGCCATCGGACTCAATGGCATCGCCAACACCATCGTGGGCTACGGAGCTTCGTCGCTGGGCGTGAAACTCGACGTGGAAAACGCCGGCGCCCGCTTCCTGGTGACGCTGGGATTTTACCTGGTGCACTCGGCGGTCTATTTCGCAGTAGCTCGCGGAATGGTCAACATGACGCAGAACTGGAGCTGGCTCCACGGCATTCTGGCCGGCCTGGCAAACGCCACCTTGGGCGTGGCGCTGTACTTCCTGCTCGACAAGTTCAAGCAGAGAACGTAAAAGCAGTTGCCAGTAGTCAGTTGCCAGCTGCCAGTCGAACCCGGCATTCTTATGACTTCCGTTACCTTCTTCGACAATGCCTCGGGGCGCGCAGGCATTACAATATCCCTAACTACTACTTCTTCCGACCTAGTGAGGATAGTGACACGTTGCGGACCGGAACTGCTCTCAACAGCTGATACTGGTAACTGGCAACTGGCCACTGGCAACTGATTATGTTCGGCCGCGACGAAAAAGTTTCCGAAATCCGCCTGACGGTGGCGCAGTACATCATCCTCGGCATCTTCCTGGTGCTCGCCTACGGACTGTGGAAGCTGCAGGTGATGGAGAGTGGTTATTACGCCTCGGCCGCCGAGAAGAACCGCGTTCGCAACGTGCCGATTCTAGCTCCCCGCGGCAAGATTCTGGACCGCTACGGCCGCATCGTCGTTGATAACTATCCTTCGACCACGGCGCTGCTGTTGCGCGATTCATCGCGCGACCTGGCTGCCGATGCCGACCTGATTGCGCAGGGCTTGCACCTGGATCCGAACGAAGTCCGCGCGCGCATCCGGCGCTTTGCATCGATGCCGCAGTACCAGCCGATTTTTCTGAAGGAAGACATCACTCCCGACGAATTGCAGTTCATTGAAGCCCATCGCAACGAGTTGCCGGAACTGGACACCATCGATGCCGCACGGCGACTCTATCCCCGCAACGGGTTCATGGCGCACCTCATCGGCTACGTGGGCGAGGTCAGCGAAGACATGCTGAACCAGCCGCAGTTCGAGCTCTACAACGCCGGAGATGTGGTCGGCATCTCCGGAGTCGAGCGCCAGTACAACACGATGCTGATGGGCACGAACGGATCGCGGCAAGCCCTGGTCGACAGCCACGGCCGCGAAGTGGGACGCCTCGGCGAGACCGAAGCCGTGCCCGGCAAGCCCCTGAAACTGACCCTCGACGTTGACCTGCAAATCGCGGCCGAGGAGGCACTGGGCGACAAGAACGGAGCCGTCGTCGCCATGGACCCGCATACTGGAGAAATCCTGGCCATGGTCAGCCGCCCAACTTTTGATCCCAACGAATTTGCCGTTCACGTTTCGCGAGATGAATGGAACAAGCTGGTCAACGATCCCGACAAGCCGCTGCTGAACAAAGCCATCCAGGCGCAGCTGGCGCCCGGTTCGACCTTTAAGGTCATCATGTCGTTCGCCGGCTGGCAGGAAGGCATCGCCCAGAACATGCACGTGCACTGCAACGGCAGTGCTGACTTCTACGGCAGGAATTCGAAATGCTGGGTCTACTTCCTGCATCAAAGCCACGGCGATGTAGACCTCGCGAAAGCGATTTATCAGTCGTGCGACATTTTCTTCTACACGCTGGCCGACAAGCTGGGGATTAACCGCATCGCCAAATATGCAACCCAGTTGGGTTTGGGACAGAAGACAGGCATTGATCTTCCGCAGGAAGCCAGCGGCCTGGTCCCATCCGAAGAGTGGAAAGCGCGCACCTTCCATCAGAAATGGTATGCGGGTGAGACCATCTTCGTCGGCATCGGGCAGGGTGCGATCACCGTCACGCCGGTGCAGTTGTTACGTGCCATCAGCGCCGTTTCCATGGGCGGGAAGCTGGTGGTGCCGCATGTGATCAATCCGACGGACTTGCCATCGAATTACCAGGAGGCAGCGCACTTTACCGAAGTGACTACAGTTCCGCTCGATCCCGGTGGTTGGAACGTGATCACGGACGCGATGGGGCGAGTCTTGCTGCCGGAAGGGACGGCCTTTTCGGCGCATATTCCGGGCATTGACATCGCTGGCAAAACTGGGTCGGCTCAAGTGGTGTCATTGGAGAACCGTGCCAAACACAAGGACAATGCCGATCTGGCGCAGAACGGCTGGTTCGTGGGCTTCACTCCACGCCGCAATCCGGATGTTGTGGTCTGCGTCCTGTTCCAAGGCGGGGAGCACGGCAAGTTGGCCGCGCGGGTGGCGACCCAGGTCATAAAAGCCTACGTCGAAAAGCAACGCCGCACGCCCCAGAAGATGGTGGAGAAGCCGAAGAGCAACGGGACGGTCGACATCGGCGGACTGTGGACCGAGCCCGATTCCGATGGAGACAAGGGAAGGCTCGCGGGTGGACGCTTCGTACTCCACCTGCCGAGGAAGCCGCTGGCCTTAGCGACGGCTGCGCCCGGAATGCAGTGAGGCTTGTGCAGAGAACTCCCTGACGGGTCCCCTGGTGGTGTCAGGGAGCACGAGGTCCTTCGATTGCGCATCAGCTCCGCTTCGCGAAGCTGATGCTGCGCTCAGGATGACATCGGATTTGGAATTTACTGAGTAGTGGCAATTGGCAACTGATTTCTTATGGCACGCTACGTCTCATACCGCGATTTCGACTGGGTCCTGCTGGGCTTTGTGCTCATGATTTGCGGCCTGGGCGTGATGGAAATCCACAGCGCCACCGTGCACACGAAATTTGCCGGATCCCACATCAAACAGATTTACTGGGTGCTGGCCGGCGTGGGCGCCATGTTCGTCGTCAGCCTCATCAACTATCAGGCGCTGCTCGATCAGATTCACTGGTTCTACATCGCCGGCGTGACCTCCCTGATGGCGGTGCTGTTATTTGGAACCAGGGCGCTGGGAGCGAAGCGTTGGATCAAGATCGGTGGGACGCACTTCCAGCCCTCCGAATGGGTCAAGCTCATCCTCATCCTCGCCGTCGCCAAGTATTTTGCCGACATGCGCCAACGGGATCTCTCCTGGCCTGACTTCATGAAGGCGGGGGCCATCGTCGGTCTTCCCATGTTGATGGTCCTGGCCCAGCCGGACCTCGGAACCGCGCTCACCTACGTCCCCATCGCGGTGATGGGAGTATTTCTGGGAGGTTTGCAGTGGAAGCAGGGAATGACTGTGGCCTTGCTGGCGGCAATCGGCATTGGCGCGGTTTTCTTTATTCCCCGGGTGCATGTGCTGAAGTCCTATCAGAAGCAGCGGTTGACGAGTTTCATCGATCCCGAACTCGACCCCCAGGGCTCGGGGTACCAAGTTGAGCAATCCAAGATCGCCGTGGGTTCCGGGGGCCTTTGGGGCGGAAAAGGCTCGCAAACCCACGGTGCTTTCCTCCCTGTGCCGCAAACGGACTTCATTTTTGCGGCCTTTTCCGAAGAGCACGGATTCGTAGGCGCTCTCGGGGTTCTGCTGTTATACTTCATTGTGCTGATGCGTTTGACCCAGAACGCGCAAACAGCGCCCGACCGCGCTGGCACGTTCGTGGTGATGGGTGTGGTGGCTGTGCTTAGCTTCCATATCCTGGTCAATGTCGGCATGGTGGTTGGCTTTATGCCGGTCACCGGAATACCCCTGCCGCTGATGAGTTATGGTGGGTCTTCCGTACTGTTCATGTTCCTGGCGCTGGGGATGGTTATGAATGTTCGTATGCGCCGCTTCGTCAATTAGCTGGGTGAGCCAACTAGGCGAACAGGGATCAAGAACCAGGAAGAACGGCAGGAAAGCAGTTTTGCTGCGCTCGCAGGCGCAGCCCCAAAGAATATCGATCTCTAAAAATATCGATCGCCCTCGCGTAAAGGGGGCATTTCACCGGCTAGTCGAGCGCGAGAAGGCCGGGCAGGATTGAAGCTGAGCAATTAGCCGGGCAGGGAACGGCCCCCCGACCCAATTGGGTCTGAGAGTGCGGTCACAAACCCCGGCGGAAGTTAAAGCGATCAGTGCAAAAGATTCCCAAGCTTGTGCAGCGGCCTCGGCACGAAGAGAGACAAGAACTCTCCGGCCCCGTCCGTCCCCCTTGTTCGGGGGCATCGCAAACGCTCTTCCCTTCATCCTCCCGCACCTTCCGTGACTCAACCCCGGTGAAGCCCGCCCGACTTCAATAAGTCGGCGGGACCGGAGTGTTCGATGAACAAGGAACTATTTGTCTCTTCCACCCCCCACGAAACCAAGGTGGGCATGGTGGAGGACGATCTGCTCGCGGAAGTTTATCTGGAGCGCGAGAACGAGTACACCCTGGCCGGATCCATCTACAAAGGCCGCGTAACCCGCGTGCTGCCGGGCATGCAGTCGGCTTTCGTCGACATCGGGCTGGAGCGCGATGCCTTCCTCTACGTTTCCGACTTTATGGAGTTGGAAGAGCACGATGACGACTTGACCGACGTCATCCCCGCCACCCGCAATGTGCCCGACTTGCGCCAGCCGCCAGCGAAGACCGAGACGGTGGCCGCGTCGGAGGAAGCAGCCGATTCCGAAGCCGATTTAGTCCCCATCACCGACGAGGGAACCTTCGAAGCCGAAACGCTCAGTGAGGGGCAGCCTGCTCCTGTGGCAGAATCCACCGACTTCGCCCCTGGTGGCGATGCGCAGAGCCGCGACCGCGGAGGCTTTCGCGGTCGCCGCCGCCGCCGCGGTGGACGCCGCGACGGTCGCGCCGATGGCCGTGATCGTGGTCCAGAGAGAACTCCCGATCGAGCCGTCGACCGAAGTTCGGAAAGAGGTTCGGAACGCACCCCGGAGCCCCGCTTTGCTCGCCCCGTCGAGCCTTTCCGCCCGGTCGATTCCGGCAGAACCCAGCCTTCCGGTCCGCCTCCCGGATACCAGCCAATCCTGTTGCCCGGAGAGTCGATTTCGAAGTACCAGCATCTCGCCCAACAACCGCCCGCGCCGCAGCCAGTTCGACAGGCGGTCGCTGAAGTCGCGCCTGAAGCTACTTCCGAGCCCGTAGCGCCCCTGGCCGCCACCTTTCCAGAGGACGAACCCATCTTTGCGGCTACCGAGTCGGTAGCCGAGCCTCTGCATGTTGAGCACGAACATGATGATCATGAGCGTGTCGAGCACGAGCATGAGGAACACGAAGATGTTCGAGCCATCCATGAAGAGCACGCTGAGCACGTGGAATCGGCGTCGACCACAACTGACTGGAATCAGCAATTCCGCCGTCCCGAAGCCGCCAGCCTGCCCGCCCTCGGCTGGCCCGGCGAGTCGAGCGTTGCGATCGAGCCCGAAGAAGTTCACGAGGCAGAAGCGGTTCATCACGAAGAGCGCGAGCCAGAGCACGTAAGCGAGAACAACCGAGTCGTCCCCGAGCAGCATGCATATTCACCGCGCGAGGAACAGGCGCCGGTCTTCGCCGCTCCCGGCACCATGGAAGAAGAAACCATCGACGAGGAAGAAGCGGCCACCATACACTACGAAGCTTCTTCCGATGAAGGTTACGAGGAGTTCGAAGAAGAGACCCAGGCCGGCCCCGGACATCTGAATGGCGATGCCCGCGAGACGGTCGCAGAAATTCATCACGCGTCTCTCACCGAGTCTGGCGAGGTGCATCCGGCAGAAGCTGTACCCGTGGAAGGCGAAGACGACAGCGAGGAAATCGAACTCGAAGAAGCTCAGGCCGAAGCGGAGGCCTTGCTCGACGCGGAAGCCCGCGGGGCTGGTACCGTCGATGCCCACGTGGAAGTTCGCGCCCCAGCCGGAACTGCCGGTTTCACGCAACGTACACAGCGGCCCCGCCCCGGCTATGATCGGGATCGCCAGGGTGGCCCGCGCGACCGCCAACGCCGTGGCGGGGGAGGCCAGCGCCGTTTCCGCCGTCGCGAGAACGCTTCCGTTCCCCTCATCAGCGATTTGCTAAAGGAGGGCCAGGAAATTCTGGTCCAGATCGCCAAGGAACCCATCGGCAAGAAAGGCGCGCGCATCACCAGCCACATCGCGCTGCCTGGCCGGTTCCTGGTCTACATGCCCACGGTGAACCACACCGGCGTCTCGCGCAAAATTTCTTCCGAGGAAGAGCGCCAGCGCCTCAAGCGGATCATCCTCAGCGAGCGCGACAACGGCCACGGAGGCTTCATCGTCCGCACCGCCGCGCAGAGTGCCAGCGAAGAAGAGCTCCGCGCCGACATTCGTTTCCTCAAAGGTTTGTGGCAGGACATCAAGGCTCGCGCCGAGAGTTCCAAGCCGCCCGCGCTGATTTACCACGATCTCAACGTGGTCGAGCGCGTGCTGCGCGACCAGGTCACGTCCGACTTCAGCGTGATCTGGGTCGACACCGAACCCGAATACGAACGCGTGCTGCGCTTCTTCAACCGCTTCCAGCCGCAGATGGTCAAGCGCGTCAAGCTCTACACCAAAGAAACGCCGCTGTTCGAGCAATTTGGCCTGGCCGCGGAAATGGACAAGGCGCTCAAGTCAAAGGTATGGCTCAAGAGCGGCGGCTACATCGTCATCAACCAGACCGAAGCTCTGGTCGCGATCGACATCAACACCGGCAAATATGTCGGCAAGACGCAGCGTCTGGAAGACACCATCGTCAAGACCAACGTCGACGCAATCAAAGAAATCGTGCGCCAGATCCGCTTGCGCGACCTGGGCGGCATCATCATCATCGACTTCATCGATATGGATGAGCGCCGCAACCGCCAACGCGTGATGCAGGCCCTTGAGGAGGAACTCCGCCACGACCGCGCCCCGTCGAAAACTCTGCAGTTTAACGACTTCGGACTGGTCGCCATCACCCGCAAGCGCGTCAAGCAGTCGCTCGAACGCACCATCGGCGCGCCTTGCCCGTACTGCGAGTCGACGGGATATGTGAAATCGGTGACCACGGTTTGCAATGAGATTTACGTCGAGATGCGCAAGATCGCCAAGCACCTCGAGCATGAAGACGTCATGCTGCGCGTGCATCCGGATGTTGCGAAAGAATTGAAGTCCAACAACGGACGCCTGCTGAACGAGATGGAAGAACTGACCAAGCGCACCATCATCGTGAAGAGCGACCCGGCCATACACCAGCAGCAGTTCGATATCAACTAGGGACGTGCCGTGACAGGGCGCTTTGAAAAGGGCGCGGCTTCAAGCCGCGCCGTCTTCAAAATGATCTGGGAATGATGGCTCGGGAGCCGCCCGCCGCCTGCCCGAACACGGTGATCCTCCCCTATGCCCCATGCGCGGACGAAGGGGCGCAATAATCAGCCAAGCAGGACGAGCGGGCTGCCAATCACCTGAGGACTAGCTCCTCAATGGCGAATTTCCCGTTTGTCTTGTCGCGCTCCAATTCGTTAAGGCGCTGTTCCGCCTGTTCGCGGGTATCGAACGGGCCCTGGTCGGAAAGCCTTTGTCCTAATTCGACGGCGTTCCCCTCGTTGAGGATGTGTCGTATCACGTATGCCATGGGAGACTCCTTCTACTGTACCGATTGTATGCCGCCACAATGACCACCATCTGATCAATACAGCTCAATCTCAAGCCATTCCGCGAATGGACCCTCGCGCGTCACGGTTAAGCGAATAGATTTTAAGGAGGTTGTTCTAGCTGACGTTGGCGAGGGTCTTCACCGCTACATCGGCATGGTTGCGCAGCTTGTGCGCAGAATCGTGGATGGCTCGCGCCGCCGCGCCCGCGCCGCTCTGCTCGGCCGTCTTCCCAATGCTGCCCGCCTCCTCGATGGTACTGCTTGCCATATCCAGCAGTATAACCACGGAGTCGGCGTGCAGCTTCCACAGCGACGACATCTTCTGGCTGCGCTTGAGTTCTTCCAGTTCGGTGCTGATGCGCGCGGAAACTGACACCATCCGGATCAGCGTTCGGGCCACATCCCCGCGCAGACTTTTTTCTTCCAGGAACGGAGCGCCGTACGCGTCGGCCTCCGCGGCCGTTAAATTCAGGTTGAAGAAGCGCATGGGCACGACCTGCCGGTATTTCGGATCGGCGACGCGCACAAACACCCGGATCGATTCCTCGACCCGCCGGAGCTTGGCTTCCTCCGCCGAGAGTTGCTGCGCGGTAATGGCGGGCGGTTGAAACACCGCCGCCGCTGCGGGAATTTTCGTCGCTGCAGCCGCTGCTTTGTCCGCTTTGGGCGAGGCTCCTGCTCCACCACCATTGGCGCGCGACGCCTTCGCCGCGGGCGTCAGCAGCGACCGCCGAATCGGCGGACGCCGGTCCAGTTCCTTTTTCAACTTCGAAACTCGGCGGAATTTTTCGAGCGTGCTGCCGTAATCGGCATCGAGCAGCTGTTTTTCCTGAATCGCCGCCACATGGTCGACGGTGACTTCCACTCCGTCCACCGTGGTCAGAATCGTTCCGCCCATTTCTTCGAGCGCCTGTCCAAAGGTCTTAATCTCGGTCAGGGCTTTGGCGAATAACTCGTCAAACTTCTTGCCGAAATTCGCGTTGTACGCAGAAACCGTGGCCAGCACGCCGGGATGATAAAATGAAGCATCGAGCCATTGCTTCAGTTCCCGCACCCGCCCGATAATGCCGGAATCAATGAGCGTGTTGAAGTCGCGAAAGCGCGCGACCTCTTCGCGCAGCGGATCGAATCGCCGCAGCAGCTGCACGTGCTCCTCGGGCAGGGAAGGCACGTCGGAGTCCGCCAGAATTTCAATCAGCGCAATCTCGAAAGGCGACAGCGGCAATGCACCGTCCAACCCGTACCCGGTCTGCTCCCATTGCCCCGGTACGCGCGGATGTCGGTACAGGAAAGTCGCGATCAGATCGGTCTTGTCGCGGTTGACGTCGCTGGGCTCGCGCCGCCGCACGAAATACCGCAGCAGAGCCTCGGCCACTTCCGAATCCGTGTCAGGCGTTAGCGCCTGCCGCACCATCGCCGGCGTAATCGCCATATCCAGCAGATGCAGCCAGCGGTACATGCGCGACAGTGTGGTCGGAAGTTCGCGCTCGGAATGGCGCAACGCATCCTCATCGAGACCACTGGGAATGGGGACGTCCCCGCCCAGCGCATCCCGCATGAGCTTCTGATAGAAGCCCTGGACGGTCGCCAGTATGGCTAATTCAAACCGAAGATCTTCGGCCAAACGTGCCCCCGAGAGCAAGAGTTCCCTTCTGAAAGTTTACTGATGCTTCCAGTAAAAACGAAAAGTTACTACTGGTGCAAGTTACCACCGGAGCGAGGCCGCACGCGAGGAAAAGGGCTTTCGGAAGTACATGAACTTCCGCGCAGATGATGTTGGAAGGGGACGCGCTTGGATTATTTCGTGAATCGGTTTTGTGAAAGGCCTGAGGGGTTTTGAAAGGGCGCGGCTTCCAGCCGCGCCGTTCAGAGCATAAAAGAGCGCCGGCTTTAGCCCCTGAGGGACCACGCCAGTCAGAAAACAACGGTCTTATTGCCATAAACCAGCACGCGGTTCTCGACATGCCAGCGCACGGCCCGCGAGAGCACGACCTTCTCCAGGTCCCGTCCCTTGCGGACGAGGTCGTCGACCGTATCGCGGTGCGACACTCGCACCACATCCTGTTCGATGATCGGACCATCGTCAAGCACCTCGGTGACGTAGTGGCTGGTCGCGCCAATCAGTTTCACGCCGCGTTCAAACGCCTGATGATAGGGCCGAGCGCCCACAAATGCCGGCAGGAAGGAGTGATGAATATTAATAATCCGGTGCGGATACCGGTGGACGAACTCGTTCGACAGAATCTGCATATACCGCGCCAGCACGAGGAAGTCCGGCTCGTGCGCGTCAATCAGCGCCTGGATCTTCGCCTCAGCGGCGACTTTGTTGTCCTTCGTAACCGGAACGATCGCATAAGGAATCTTATAGAAGTCGGCAATCGCCTGGTTGTCGGCGTGATTGGAAATAATCAGCGGGATGTCACAAGCCAGTTCGCCGCTCTTGTGGCGATACAGCAGATCGGCCAGGCAGTGGTCGTACTTCGAAACCAGAATAATCATGCGCTGCCGCTGCGCCGACTGCGCCAGCCGCCACTTCATCGCAAACGCTTCCGCGACGGGTGAGAACTGTTTGCTGAAATCAGCCAGGTCTTTCTGAGAAAGATCGATGTCGAAGTCCTTGGGATCGAACTCGACCCGCATCAGAAACAACCCGGACTCTTCGTCGGCATGCTCGTCGGCGTGCAGAATGTTGCCGTTGTGCCGGAACACGAAGTCGGCAATAGTCGCGACCTCGCCCTTGCGGTCGGGACAACTGATCAGCAGAATGGCGGAATTCTTCATGTCGTAGCGCCGCCCCTTCGCCCATAGCTCAGGGCAGGCTGGCTGCTGCCGCGACGGCGTCCCGCCGCCGCAGCTGCGAGAGCGAGACGCTCTCGCGACAGCCGGCGAGACGCCAGCGCTACTTCTTCAGTTCCTTCAGTATCTCCCGCGCTGCGTTCGCGCCCGAGCCGCCGGTGAGCCCCGCCCCGGGATGCGTCCCACTCCCGCACAAGTACAGTTTCTCAATCGGCGTCCGGTACCGCGCCCAGTCGAGCAGCGGACGCATGGTGAAGAATTGGTCAAGCGCCAGCTCTCCATGAAAAATCTGCCCGCCGGTCAGCCCGTATTTCTCTTCCAAATCGAGGGGCGTAATGATCTGATGCGTCAGAAGCAATTCCGGCAGATTCGGCGCATACTGTGCCAGCGTCTCGACCACCGTCTGACCAAGCGCGTTGCGCTGTTCTTCCCAGTCACCTTTCAGCTTATACGGAGCGTACTGCATGTAAATCGACATCACATGCTTGCCTTCAGGGGCCAGCGTCGGATCGGTCAGCGACGGAATCGTCGCTTCAAGATACGGCTGCCGCGAGAAGTTGCCGTATTTCGCTTCGTCGAACGCCCGCTCCAGATAATCAATCTCATGGCCAATATGAATGCGCCCTTTCAACGGGCTAGTGTCGCCGTTCTTCAACGCGGTGAACTTCGGCAGCCCCGAGAGCGCGAGGTTCACCTTCGCAACCGTGCCGTTCCCGCGGTAATGCTGCAACTTCTGCACGAAGTCCGGCGAAAGGTGCGTGGGATCGGTCAGCTTGAGCAGCGTACGTTTCGGATCCGCATTGGAGATCACCGCCTTCGCCAGAATCTCTTCGCCCGTCGAAAGCAGTACGCCCGTCGCCGCTCCGTTCTGCACGCGAATCTCAATGACTTCCGCGCCGGTGCGAATCTCCGCCCCTGCGGCCTTCGCCGCCGAGGCCATCGCCTGCGTAACCGCGCCCATGCCACCCGCGGCCAACGCCGCCGAGCCCGCGGGATGCGGATCTCCCGCCGCGCGGATCAACAACACCAGCGCGCTTCCCGCCGACCATGGTCCCAGAAATGTTCCGAACACGCCGCGCGCCGCAATCACCGCCCGCAACAGTTCGGTCTCAAAACACTCTGACGCCAGATCGGCCACCGCCATCGGCCCCCAGCGCAGCAGCCGAAACATGTCCTTCGTGCCCAGCTTGCGGATCGCCCGCCCCGTCTTGAGCATGCTCCACAGGTCACCGCTGCTGGGATGGTCAATGTCGGGCGGCGTGGTCGCCAGCGCTTCGCCAATGACCTTGGCAATCTTTCCAAGAGATTGCCCGAATTCCGGATACTTCGCCGCATCTTTCCTGGAAAATGCCGCGATTTCCTGCGCCGACTTGTCCGAGTCCTGGTAGAGCGAAAGGGCGCGCCCATCGGGCGAAAGCGCAGTAACACAAACATCCGGCGTGATCAGCCTGAGCCCATGCTTCTCCAGTTGCAGGTCTCTTAGAATGCTGGGCAGAATCGGCCCCGCCGTATGGGCCAGCGTCGAACAACGAAACCCAGGATGAAACTCATCGGTCACCGCGGCCCCGCCAACCTGCGCGCTGCGCTCGAGCACAAGCGGTTTGTATCCTGCCTTGGCCAGATAGAACGCGGTGACCAGCCCGTTGTGGCCGCCGCCAATAATGACGATGTCGCGGGTTTGACTCGCCATGTCTAAGCCGCTCCCTTGATGTCTTTCAGAATTTCCAGCGCCGCCAGTCGCCCGTTCGCGCCCATGATGCCGCCGCCCGGATGCGTCGCCGATCCGCACATATAAAGGTTCTTGATCGGAGTGCGGTACTGCGCCCAGCCCGGCACGGGACGCAGGAAGAACAGCTGTTCCAGCGAAAGCTCGCCCTGAAAAATGTTGCCTTCACTCAGCCCCCACTCGCGTTCCAGATCGAGCGGCGTGACGACCTGCCTGTGGAGGATGATGTCCTTGATGTTCGGCGCATATTCGGCAATCGTGTTCACCACGGTATCGCCGAACGCTTCCTTCTGGTCATCCCATGTGAGCCCCGGACGCAGCTTGTAAGGCGCGTATTGCACAAAGCACGACAGCACATGCTTTCCCGGCGGCGCCACCGACGGATCGGTCAACGAAGGAATCACCATGTCAATGTACGGATGCCGCGAGAAGTTGCCGTACTTCGCGTCGTCATACGCCCGCTCCATATACTCGACCGACGGCGAAATCGAAATCGCGCCGCGCAAGTGGGCGCCCGGTCCGGGCATGCACTTGAAATTCGGCAGCCCGTCCAGCGCCATGTTCACCTTGCCCGAAGAGCCGCGATATTTGAAGCGGTTCACGTCTTCCAGAAAATCGCCCGGCAGATGCTGCGCTTCGATGAACTTCGTAAAAGTCAGTCGCGGATCGACGCTGGAAGAAACCACGTCGGCGTAGATTTCGTCGCCGTTCGAGAGAACGACACCCTTCGCCTTGACATTCTTCACAATGATCTGTGAAATGCCAGCCTTCGTGCGGATCTCGACGCCGGCCTCGCGCGCCGCGTCGGCAATCGCATTCGAAATCGCGCCCGTGCCGCCGCGCGCAAATCCCCAGGCTCGGAACGCGCCGTCGATTTCTCCCATGTAGTGATGCAGCAGCACGTATGCCGTTCCCGGTGAGCGTACGCCCAGAAACGTCCCAATAATTCCCGAAGCCGACATCGTCGCTTTCAGCACGTCGGTCTCAAACCATTGATCGAGAAAATCAATGGCGGACATAGTCATAAGCTGGACTTGGTTATATTTGTCGTAGCTCGACATGCCCTGAAATCGCCGTCCGATGAACAACAGCTTCATCAGTTCGCGCGGATCGAGCGTGGTCGGGTCCGGCGGCACCATGCTCAGGATGGGTTTCACGAATCGGCACATCGCCTGCATGGCCTTGCCGAACTCGTCGTAGGCTTCGGCGTCCACCCGCGAATGGCGCGCGATTTCGCGGTGCGTCTTGCCGTGATCGTTCACGCGCCACAGGTAATCGCCGCTGGGCATGGGCGTGAACGTGCCGTCCAGAGGAAGAATCTCCAGGCCGTGGCGGGGAAGATCGAGATCACGAATAATCTCCGGCCGCAGCAGCGACACTACGTAGGAGCACACCGAGAACTTGAATCCCGGCACAATCTCTTCCGTGCAGGCCGCCCCACCCAACACGTGGCGCCGCTCGAGCACCAGCACCTTCTTGCCCGCGCGCGCCAGGTACGCGGCATTCACCAGGCCGTTGTGCCCGCCGCCGACTACGATTACATCGTAAGAATTGGAACCAGCCATTCGCTTTTCGCTCCTAGCTCTCAGCTTGTAACGTTCGAGTGTAGGGAAACGCAATAATACTCGCGCAGGGAAGCAGGCGGAAGAACGATCAGAGCCCGCTGGGAAGGACCGTCCAGCTTCGGAGGATGCTGCACGAGTTGGGTATGAACATGCGCATAGCTGACCGTGAGTCGAATCGACATTCTATCGGGAAGCAGGCGTTTTGTCTGCAAGTTTGCGGCGTCCCTGACTGCAAGTCACCCGCGCGGTCGCTGTGCCGCGCCAGCATGCAGATAGAATATAATCCGTCTTCGCCTTTTGAAGTCGAGGTCGAGGAATCCAATTTGCCCATCGGAACTGCATTTCACGAGAGAACCTTCCCCCTCTGCCAGAGCCTGAGCTACCGCGAGTGGTCGGGCTACTACACCGTCAGCGTGTACGAAGTTCACCACGAGCACGAGTACAACGCCATTCGCAACGCGGCCGCGCTCATCGATATTTCGCCGCTGTACAAGTATCTGATTACCGGCAAAGACGCGACCCGTCTGGTGAACCGCGTCATTACCCGCGACGTCAACAAAGTCAAAGTGGGCCAGGTGATTTATTGCTGCTGGTGCGATGAAGAAGGCAAAGTCATTGACGACGGTACGATTTCGCGTCTCGAAGAAAACGTTTATCGCTGGACGGCCGCCGACCCCAGCCTGCGCTGGTTCCGCCAGAACGGCCTGAACATGGACGTGCAGGTCGAAGACATTTCCGAAAAAGTCGCGGCCCTTGCCCTGCAAGGCCCGACCTCAGCCAAGCTGCTGAGGGCCGTTGCTGAAGCCGATATCGCCAATTTGAAATACTTCCGCGTCACGCACGGAAAAATCGCCGGCGTTCCCGTCGACATTTCCCGCACCGGCTACACCGGCGATCTCGGCTACGAAATCTGGATTCCCTGGAATAATGCCGTCAAGGTCTGGGACGCGCTCGCCGAAAGCGGCAAGCAGTTCGATCTGCACGCCGCCGGCATGCTGGCGCTCGACGTTGCCCGTGTCGAAGCCGGACTCCTGCTCATCGAAGTCGACTACACCAGTTCCAAGAAGGCGCTGATTCCGTCGCAGAAGTTTTCGCCCTACGAACTGGGCTTCGGCAAGATGGTTCACCTCGACAAAGAAAACTTCATCGGCAAGCGCGCCCTCGAACAAGATGCCAAGAACGGCGTGCCCCGGCAGTTGGTCGGCCTCGAAGTCGATTGGACCGATGTCGAGCAACTCTACGAGCGCTACGGCCTTACTCCCGCCGCGCCAGCGCAAGCCTCGCGCGTCGCGGTTCCTGTATACTCCGGCGAAAAGCAGGTTGGCAAAGCGACCACCACCAGCTGGTCGCCCATCCTAAAAAAATTGGTCGCGCTGGCCAGCGTCCAAACCGAGTATGCGAAGCCGGGGACTTCATTGCAGATGGAAATCACGATCGAGGCCATGCGCCTGAAAACCAACGTGAAGGTAACGAACCTCCCGTTCTTCAATCCCCCGAGGAAGGCCGCAACGCCGGTATAACCACGTAGCGGCGGACGCATTCGTCCGCCCGCGCATCGCAAACCTACGGCCGCGGACGAATGCGTCCGGGCCTACGCGATTTGGCTTAGCTTACGCGCGGCACGGCGCTTGCCCGCGTAATAAATCCCTGCCCCAATCAGCACCAGCGCCCCCGTTCCCCCCACAATCTTGAACAGCGCCAGCGGCTTGTTCGGCTCATCAGGCTGCGGGATCAGCGACAGCACAATCGTCAGCGCGGTGGTCAGGAATCCCACAGACGCCACCAGCTTCGCCATGATCGTTCCCCCCGGCACTCGAATCACGTGCGGCCCCGCGGGCTCGCGCTGCAGCTTGATCATGGCCGCGAACAAATACAAATACGGAATGAAATACGTGATCACTCCCAGGCTGACCAGAACATCGTAAGCGCCCTTCACGCTGGTGCCGGCTTGCCCCAAAAAAATAAAAACCACGCCCAGAAAAAACTGCGTCAGCAACGCGACCCACGGCGTCTTCCACCGTGGATGCAGCGCCCCAAACGCCGCCGGCAGAAAGCGATCCAGCCCCGCAACGAAAGGAAGCCGCGCCACCGCCGCCAAGTACGCTCCAGCCGCGCCAACGTTGCTGAGCGCAATCAGAAATGCCACCAGCGGCAATATCCCGGGAAATCCCACGCGGGAAGCGGTTTTCGACACGGCCTGCACCAATCCCTGCAGGTCGTTCACCTCCGTCGAAGGCAGCGCCAGCAGCACGCAAACCGTTCCCAGGATGTAACAGATCGTGACCGTGATCCCGCCCGAGAGCAGTGCCAGAGGAATCGTGCGGCGGGCGTTCTTGATCTCCTCTCCCATCAAGGAGGCCGTCTCGCACCCGCCAAACCCAAACGTCAGCACCGACCAGAAAATAATGTCGTTGAGGTGCGTGCTGGGAATCATAGTATGCCGCGTGAACGAAGTCGCCGATCCATAGCGATGCCACGCCACAAGTCCCATTACGATGACGATGCTCACCGGAATCCACATGGCGATCGCGCCCACGTTATGCAGCCATTTGCCGACGTCAAGCCCAACTATATTCAGCAGCGTGGCCGCGCTCAGCGTGAGCAGCGCAAAGATAATGTAAAACGTCGCGTTGCCGGAAAGATGCTGCCACGCCGCCTGCCGCATGAAGAGCACATTGCTGGCGGCGAAGTAGAGCACGGCAGGGAAGTAGGGCAGATTGCTGGTCCAATACGTCCAGGCCGAGATGAAACCGGAGAAATCGCCGAACGCGCGTTTGCTCCAAACATACAGCCCGCCTTCATTCGGATAGCGCGACGAAAGCTCCAGCACCGAAAGCGCCAGCGGCGTGTAGAAGCACAGCCAGGCCCCGACCCAGATCACGATCGAACTCGGTCCCGCCGCCGCCGCCGTCGCAATCCAACGCAGGCTGATGCCGGTGATCACATAGAACAGCACCAGGTCGCGGAATCCCATTACCGGCCGCGGCCGGTTGGGATCTTCCGCTTCTGCGATGGAAACGCCGGGCGCGAGAAAGCCGATATTGTCCGGTTGCGGCTTAGGATTGGATTCTGCCAATGGCGTGTCCCGGGGCCAACCTAACCTGAGCAAGAATGAAGAGGAATAACACCCCCACCAGGGCAGAGCAAGCCGAAAGTTGATGGGCTAGGTAATATCGGAATGTGATGAAGAGAAAAAATTCGGATGTTCCCAAAAGCGCTCGTAGCATTCCATACAAAGCCAGTCGTGACCGTTCGTATAGCCAGTGCCATGCTCATCCTCCGATTGAAACAGCTCCCAGTGGCAGATGAAGCAGTAATCTTTCTTCCAGCCGCCTTTGACTAGCTTGAAATCCGCCGAGCTGGCGGCAAGACGCAGATCGAACGATACGCGGCCAGTCTTCGTGTGCACTGCGACATCGCGCTCGGCCCAGACTGCTCTGTGCCAGTGCCAGTTGTATTCGCGGCAGAGTTGGACAGCATCGCGGACGTAATCAACATTCCAGCGGGAGCCGTGGATCTCGACGGTCTCCGCCGAAAGTGCCCGAAATCCAAAGTCGCGATACGATGCGCGCTGAAACGACAACGGTTTCGCAGGTTGCGACTTTTCAGCGTAATGAGTGCGCAGCGCGATGGCGTCAGCCCCCGCTTCTTGTAAAAGCTTTGCGGCGAAGCAGTCTTTCTCTTCCAGTAGACTCAAGAACAAATGCTCGGTTCCGATTTGTTTATTGGCTAGCCGATCCGCTTCGTCGGCAGCGTTTCTGAGGACGCGCTGCGCAGATCGGCTGAGCGGCAAATCAGTGGCTGTCGGCGTCGAAGGCTGCTTTGGCAGATGATCTTCCACCTGTCGACGGATGGCTGCGTGGTCGGTTTTCGGCAACCATCTATGGAGCGACTTTTCCTCGCGAAGCATCCCGAGAAGCAGATGTTCAGTGTCGATTACCGGCGAGCCGAACTGGCTCGCCTCATACCGCGCGAAGAAAATCACGCGCCGCGCCTTCTCCGTGTAGCGCTCAAACATGGTCCGCTCCACAGCCGCAGCCTTCCGTGGGCTGCGCTTCTAGTACGAATACGGGTTCCACTATCCGATACCCAGTTCGTCGGACGACTCCAGCGGCGTGCCGCAGCGCCGGCAAATCACCGAAGAGCAGTCGCCGCAGGTCAGCGGATTCGTCACCTCTTCCGCGCAGCTCGGGCAGTAGAGTGATCCGGGTTCGGACTCCGGTGCTGGATTCGGAGGGCGTGTCGCCATGAAGAGGGAAATGTAGCATAGAGGCGGCATCCTCGTCCCTGCCAATGCGTCGCCTCTCCGCGTTGCGTTATAGTTAGCAGGCATTGGGGCAACGTGTTCAACTCATGAAGACTGCAAAGCGAAATCCAAAGCATGAATCGCCGAGTGCCCAACGATTCAAGGCGGCTGTGGTGCAAGCCGCGCCAGTCGTATTTGATCGCGAGCGGACGCTCAAGAAGGTTCAGGCCCTCGCCGCTGAGGCTGCGCGGCAAGGGGCGCGGCTGGTCGTATTCCCGGAGGCGTTTGTCTCCGCCTATCCCCGCGGCCTGGATTTTGGAGCGGTCGTCGGCTCGCGCACCGACGCCGGACGCGAACAGTTTCGACGCTATTGGGAGAGCAGCGTGGACGTGCCAGGCCCGGCCGTCGATGCTCTGGCCCGAACCGCGAAGTCTTGCAGCATCTACTTGGTAATCGGCGTCATCGAACGGGATCGCGGCACGCTTTATTGCACTGCGTTGTTCTTCTCGCCTCAGGGCGGCTACATGGGCAAGCATCGTAAGATCATGCCAACCGCCTCAGAAAGGCTGGTGTGGGGCTTCGGCGATGGCTCGACCATGCCGGTATTTGACACGCCCCTGGGCAAATTAGGCGCGGTCATCTGCTGGGAAAACTACTTGCCGCTGATGCGGACAGCCATGTATGCCAAGGGCATCGAGTTGTATTGCGCACCCACTGCTGATCCCCGAGAGTCGTGGATCGCCTCTATGCGCCATATTGCGGTAGAAGGACGATGTTTCGTTCTTTCTTGTAACCAGTTCAATCGTGTGCGCGACTTCCCCGCCGACTATCCCGCGGCCCTTGCAAACGACCCAGATGCCATCGTGACGCGCGGTGGGAGTTGCATCGTCGATCCTTTCGGGAATTTTCTCGCTGGCCCCAACGGGGAGGGCGAAGCGATCTTGACCGCAGAGATTGATCGCGCGCAGATCGTGCGTGGGAAGTACGATCTCGACGTCGTGGGTCACTATGCGCGCCCGGACATCTTCCAGTTGCAGGTCGACGAGCGGGCCAAGAAACCGGTCAGCACGCAGAAAATAGGCTAAGGAAATTACGATGCCTGACAAACCGCAGACCCCCGACGAAAAGCTGCAACACGAATTCAACCGCTGGGCCGCGGCCGGCGAAGGCGAGAAGATGGAGCGCCATCATCTCGACATCACCGAAAAAACAATTCGCCTCATGAATCTGCGTCCCGGCGAGCGCGTGCTTGATCTCGGCTGCGGTTCGGGATGGGCTACGCGCCTGCTGGCGCGCCTGGTCGGCGAGGGCCCCGAAGGATTCGGCCAGGTCGTCGGCCTCGACGTGGCCGACGAAATGGTCCGCCAGGCCCGCGAGGCATCCAAAGACTTCGAGAATATTCTTTACGTCTGGGGATCGGCGCAGCAGATTCCCTGGGAAGAGAACTTCTTCGACAAAGCGTTATCGGTGGAGTCGTTCTACTACTATCCCGATCAGGATCGCGCGCTAATGGAGTTGTTCCGGGTGATGGCTCCCCGCGGCCGCCTGTTTATCCTGATCAACCTCTACAAAGATAACCAGTATTCGCTGCAGTGGGTCGACAAGCTGAAAGTCCCCGTGCATGTTCGGTCCGCGGCCGAGTATATCGAACTCTTCAAGAAGCACGCGTTCGAAGACGTACAGGCCGTCCGCATCCCCGACGACACGCCCACTCCCGACGATTACAAAACTAAATCGTTCAATAGCCTCGACGATCTGCGGGCGTTCAAGCGGGAAGGCGCGCTGCTGCTCATGGCCTCGAAACCCGACCTGCGCACCCCGCTCCCGGGATACACCATCTACTAGTAAGCCTAGTTCCGGCTTTACAAGACGCTAGATCGAGCTGTCATCATCATCGTCTTTATCGCGGTGGCTCAGGTCCTTCACCGGGCTCAACGCCCGCCCGTCCTGCGCATGACGAATGGCAATTTTGCCGTTCACATTGTTGAGTTTAATGCGGGTCCCGCCCGTGCCCAGTTCTCCGCGCAGATCGTGACCAACGAACTGATGATGATTCACGTGCAGCCCGAAATCGTTGCTGATCCCCCCGGAAACCGTGCTGGCCTCAAGCTCCGCCTTTGAGTCCGAAGGGATCGTTAACTCCACCGACCCGTTCACCGAATTCAACTCGACCGAGTTTCCCGCCAACTGGTCAAACCGCGCTTCCAGGCGCCCGTTGATCGTCGACAGCCGGGCGCGTCCGGCGAGATTGTGCGCTTCTAGGCGCCCGTTAATAAGGGAGGCATTCACTTCTCCGCTCACGCCGCTCACGTCGAGCGCGCCGTTGATCAGCTTGATTTCATCCAGACGAGCCGTACGCGGCACGGTCAGGGTATACTCAACGCCAGCGGGATTATTATGCGATCCCCAATTCCAGGTGTGGTCATGGTCGGGA
>Ga0209656_10000108_pt1 | contig 52652 bp, 48 predicted proteins | sample BogFormECP12_OM2_FD_188239 | JGI IMG/M metagenome (GOLD analysis project Ga0209656, IMG submission 188239) | Bog forest soil microbial communities from Calvert Island, British Columbia, Canada - ECP12_OM2 (SPAdes) (version 2) | ecosystem: Environmental > Aquatic > Freshwater > Wetlands > Bog ...
CGAGCCTGAGCCGACGTTGATCATCGCCAGCGGGCTGGGGGTTGACGGCGAGCACGGGCCGCTTTTCTCGGACATCGATCTCGCGCTCACGCCGGGCTTCCACGCGATTCAAATGCCCGGAGGACCCGGGCAGACAACTTTGCTCTTGACGCTGGCCGGACGGCTCAAGCCCAGCCACGGCACCGTGACCGTGCTCGGGGATTCGGAACCGCGTGCGATCCGCCGGCACTGCTCGATCGCGGCATTCGCGGACATCGACGACCTGGAGGAGATGGTGACGGTGCAGACCGTGCTCGCGGAGCAGCGCCGGTGGCTGGCGCCGTGGTACTCGCGGGTGCCGGCCGAGGCCGGCCAGGCCGAACTTAAGGAAGTATTCGGCGAGATCCCCCCGCCTTCGGCGGGGTCATTCATCGTGGAGTTGTCCGATCTGGAACTGTTTCTGCTGCGCATCACGCTGGCGCTGTTTTCGAACCGCCCGATCCTGGTCGTCGGCGACCTCGAGCAGGTCCGCGACAACTCTCGGCGCGCGATCGCAGTAGAGCGCCTAGGCGCGATCGCGGCGCAGCGCACCGTCGTTGTCGGGGTGACCAATCCGCTCGGCGCGGGTGCCCCCGTGCACGACCTGCACGACCACCGCATCCTGACGGGAAGGGGTTAACAATGCTGGCCGGCCTCGCATTTGGCTCGGAAATCAAGCGCTTCGGCCGCAGCCGGATGACCCGCGCGGCGATCGTGGTGCTGATGCTGCTCCCGCTCGTCTACGGAGCGCTGTACCTGTGGGCGTATTGGGATCCCTTTGGCCACGTGAACAAGATGCCCGTGGCGCTGGTCAACTCCGACCACGGTGCCGTCGTTTCCGGTCAGCAGATCAACGCCGGCAACGAGATCGCCAAAAGCCTCACGGCCGACCACAGCCTGGACTGGCACGTCGTGAATCCCCAAGAGGCACGAGATGGAGTCGAACACGGCAAGTACTACTTCATGCTCGAGTTGCCGCCCGACTTCAGCGCCGCGATCGCATCGCCAGTGACCGGGCAACCGAGACAAGCCAACCTGATCGCCGTGTACAACGACGCCAATAACTACATCTCGACAAGTATCGGCCGCACGGCCATCAGCCAGGTACTCAACGCCGTATCAACCCGGATCTCCGGACAGGCGGTCAATCAGGTGCTCTCCGTGGAGCTCTCGTCCGGTGCAGGGATCAAGCAGGCCGCCGACGGGGCGAAACAACTCGCCGACGGAGCGGCGCAAGTCGACGACGGCGCCAACCAGCTTTCGGCCGGTCTGCACACCGCCCGGTCCGGCTCGGCGCAGCTTGCCACCGGCGCCAAACAGCTCTCCGACGGCATCAACGAGGCCACCGACCCACTGCTCGCGGTGTCCAAGGCGCTGTCGACGGTCGGCGGCAACACCGATCAGCTGGGCCAGGGTGCGACCGCGATGCAGCAGGTCGCCGACCAGATCAATGGCATCGCGGTGGCTCAGGACGCCGCCGCTACCGGACTCTCATCGGTGATCGATCAGCTCTCGGTAAGCCCAGATCCGGTCGCCCGCAACGCTGTGGGGACACTGCACGGAATTCAGGACCAGCTCCGGCAGCACCAGTTCACACCTGCGATCCGCCAGCAACTCACCGATGCGCAAAACGCCGCGAACGCGATGAGCGCACCCAGCAGCCCGCTGAAATCCGCCCTCGACCAGGTCGGCAGCAAGGGACAGGAGCTGACGAACAAGCTCACACAACTGCGCAACGGAGCCCAGCAGCTCGCCTCCGGAAACGCTGAGTTGGCAAGCGGTATAGCCAAACTCGACGACGGGGCGCAACAACTAGCAACGGGTACCGGGCAACTCAAGGCCGGTTCGGCCGAACTGGCGACCAAGCTTGCTGATGGCGCCAAGCAGGTGCCCGACTGGACGACCCAGCAGAAAAACGCGATCGCCGACACCATCGGCGGCCCGGTCAACCTCGAAACCACCCATGAGAACGCCGCGCCAAACTTCGGCACCGGCATGGCGCCATTCTTCCTCACACTCGCCTTGTTCTTCGGCGCACTGGTGCTGTGGATGGTGCTGCGACCATTACAAAACCGCGCAATCGCAGCGGAGGTGATCGCCATCCGGGTGGCGCTCGCGAGCTATCTCCCGGCGGCGGTGATCGGGATCATCCAGGCGATAATCCTTTACGGCGTCGTGCGATTCGCTCTCGGGATGCACGCCGTTCATCCCTTCTCGATGCTGGCGTTCATGATGCTGGTTTCCTGCGCGTTCGTCGCCGCGACGCAGGCGATCAACGCGCTCGTCGGCCCGGCGGTAGGGCGCGTACTGATCATGGCGCTACTCATGCTGCAGCTGGTCAGCGCCGGCGGCATGTACCCTGTGGAAACCACGTCGAAGCCATTCCAAGTGCTGCACCGCTTTGACCCGATGGCCTACGGTGTCAACGGATTACGGCAGCTCATACTGGGCGGTATCGATTTCCGACTATGGCAGGCGGTGATCGCGCTGATCGGCATATGGGTGGTCGGGCTAGCGATCTCGTGTCTGTCGGCCCGACGCAATCAGTTGTGGAGCCTCACCAGACTGCTGCCGTCGATAAAAATCTGAACGGTCGGTTATGAAAGGCCAACGTTAGTTCGGGGTAATGCGGGCCCGGTACCTGTTCGGTCTGCTCTACACCTACCTGGTGGCGTCGGGCCGTTGAGCGGCACCGCTAATCAGCTGGCCGCGGCGGAAACTCGGCTCGCTTGCTGATGGCATTCCGATAGGCGTGCACCCGATTTGGAATCGTCGAGAGCACCGCGATGGTGCGTCCGTCACGGCCGTACGCGGCGACGAACTCCCATCCGTCGGGATCGCCTTCAACGATTTCGACTGCATCGTAATCGGTTGGGGAGCCCAGCATTTGCACCTTGACGTCGTATTGATCGGACCAGAAATACGGCACCCCGTCGAAGGCTTCGGCGCGATCGGGGCCTGCCAGCAGCGTGCGAGCCGCAGCTGCGCCCTGACGTCCGGCGTCGTCCCAGTGCTCGGTGCGCAGGTGCCGTTCGTACAGCGGATGCCACCAGCGCGCGACATCACCGGCGGCGACGACAGTGCCATCGCCGGTGCCGCCCTCCACGGCGCCCGTGGCATCGCAGACCACGCCGTCGTCGACATGCAAACCCGAGCCCTCTAGCCAGCCGGTGGCGGGAGTGACACCCAGGCCGACGATCACGACATCGGCGGGAACCTGCGAACCATCACTCAGGCGAACGGCTTCCACGCGCCCGTTGCCGACGAAGCCGTCGACGCCAACCCCGACTCGCACGACCACGCCATGCCGACGGTGCAGCTGGGTCCAGCGAGGCGCCAGCTCCTTGCCTAACGCGGCCAGCAACGGGCTGGTGGCCTTCTCGATCAGCACCACATGCAATCTCATCGACCGGCAACTCGCGGCCACCTCGGCGCCGATGAATCCGCCTCCGACGACGACGACCCGCGTGCGTGAGCTAAGTCGGTCCCGGATGGCCAAGCAGTCTTCGACTGTGCGCAGCATCAGGACCCCATCGGGGACCGGGCCGCCGGGCCACTCGCGTGGGGCCGCGCCGCTCGCGATCACCAGACCATCGAATTGCTCTGATAAGTCTTGGTTTTCGTCGCGCAAGTGGACGGTGTGCGACGACAGGTCCAGCTTGATCGCCGACGCGCCCCGCAGCACGCGCGCATTGATATCGAATTGCGGCGCAAGGTCGACGCCGGCTCGATGTATTTTGCCGGTGAGCAGTTTCTTCGACAGCGGCGGCCGGTGATAGGGGGCTTGCCGCTCGGCGCCCACGATGGTCAGGGCACCGTCGTAGCCTTCCTCTCGAAGAGTCTCCGCCGCCCGCGTCCCCGCCACACCGGCGCCGACGACGACCACCCGTTTGAGCTGACGATCCATCGGTCAGTCCGTCACGGTGATCGCCTGGGTGGGGCAGGATACTTCGGCGCCCACTACCATCTGACGTAGCTCGGCCCGCGGCTCGGCTTGCAGCAGATGCAGGCCGTCTTCTTGCACGTCGAACACCTCATGGCAGATGCTCATGCACACGCCGTTGCCGTCGCAGGTGTCGAGATCCACCGAAACTTTCATCGCACGTTGGCCTTTCCAGCCGGCTCTTGGGAGCTTGTGATTCCTCGGGGGGCATCAGGTCCACCGGACTTGCCTTGCAAGCGCGCCCGCTCGCGGGCGGCCCTGGCGGCCGGCGAGAATTCCAGATAGTCGACCGCCATCTGGGTGGAGGCTTCGCCGCTTGGATGATGGCTGGGCCGCATGTACCGCAGGGGGACCGTGACGAGAAGCGTCCACGGACCCGGCAGAAGGTACGCACGCGCCGCCCGCAGCCAATCCCGCCAGCGCCACTTGGTATCGATGGTGGGGTCCTGGGACATCAGGTAGCGAGCACCGGCGATCCACCAGCCCACGAACAGCGGCGCCGTCATGAACATCGAGAAGGCCCGGATGAAATAGTTGCCGCAGACGTGCTGGTACACGTCGTAGACCAGCGAGCGATGCTCGACCTCTTCGGCGCCGTGCCAGCGGAGCAGATCGAGCATCGTCGGATCGGTGCCGGCGTAGTCCAGGCCTCGGTTGGTGAGCACCCATTGGCCCAACATCGCCGTAAAGTGTTCTAGCGCAGCCACATCGGCCAGGCGGCGATAAAGCCACCACCGCCGCCACGCCGGCGGGAAGAACTTAGGCGGATCGCCCAGCGTCACGGACAATGTCCTGCCCAGCCGATCGGTGTAGGGCGTGGTGTCGATGCCCTGTTCGGCCAGATGGTCGAGCACTACCTGGTGGGCCCAGGCATGCCAGGACTCCTGCTGGATGAACGGCTTGATCGCCGCCTCCAGATCTGGGTCATCGACCAGCGAGGAGGCCTCGAGGACCGCTTTGATGAAATGGCGTTCGCCCTCGGGCAACAACAGATGCAGCACGTTCATCATGTGCGTCGCGAACGGGTCGTTGGGCACCCAGTGCAGCGGGGTGTCCGACCAGTCGAAGCGCACCATCCGTCGATACGCCGGGTGTCCATCGTGGTGAAGTTCAACCTCTGGCATTCCGCTCCTCCCGCAGCGCCTGAGTGCTTTTGGTCGCTTCGTCGGTAAACCGAAACAACTGTTCACTCACTTCGTACCCACATCGACAGCGGACTATGCGTACCTGCGGTATTGGATCTGCAGGAGCTTGGCTATGCCGGTGCTGACGTGCCGACGGCGCGTTCCAGATCCTTCAGCGAGGTCTCCAAGTGGCCCAGCAGCCGTTGCAAGTGCGGAACGCTGCGCCGACAGCCGACCAGCCCGAAGTCGAGGTTGTCGGCGTTGTTGGTCACGGTGATGTTGACCGCCTGCCCGTCGAGCGCGATCGACAGCGGATAGTTGCCGTCCAAGCCCGCACCATGCCAGTACATCGGCTCGGATTTACCGGTCGAGACATTCGAGATGACAATGTTGAACGGCGGTGATGCGGTCGCGAGGTAGCCGGGGATCAGCCCGAAGAACAGCCCGCCGATGTTGAACGCCGACAACGCCAACTGCTGGACGGAAGGCAGTTGTTGAAATATTTCTTTGGTGTCGCGGATCGACGTGCTGATGATCTCCAGGCGCTTCGCGGGGTCGTCGGCGTTTGTCGCCAGGTTGCACAGGAAGGTTCCGACGAGGTTGCCGCCGCTCTCGTCGCCGTCCTTGCGCAGATTGACCGGCACCATGGCGGTCAACGGGTCATCCGGCAACGCGCTCTGGTCGAGCAGATAGGCACGAAGCGCTCCAGACGACATGGCGAGCACCACGTCGTTAACCGTGACACCGGCGGCGTTCTTGACCGCTTTGATGCGCTCCATCGACCAGGACTGCGCGGCTACCCGTCGTGCTCCGCCGATCCGGACATTGAACATCGTGCGTGGTGCCCGGAACGGCAGCGTCAGCTGCTGGTCGAGCAGCGCCGCCCGCGCGAGCCGCAACGTGGACGGTGCCAACTCGAACGCCGATCCCGCAGCGCTACCGGCGCGCTCGATCAGCGATGGTCGTTCACGGTTCGTTGTGCGTTTGCGCGGGGCGAGACTCCACGGGACTTGCACTTCGGGATCGTCGGGATGTGTCGAGAACGCCCGCTGCATCAGCCGCAGTGCCGACACACCGTCCATCAGTGAATGGTGATATTTCGTGTAGACCGCGTACCGGCCGTCCTGGAGTCCCTCGACGAGGTGCGCTTCCCACAGCGGGCGGTGACGGTCGAGCAGGCCTCCGTGTAACCGGGAGGCCAGCTCCAGCAGGTCGCGGACCCGTCCCGGCTCGGGCAGGGCAGAGCGGCGAAGGTGATAGTCGAGTTCGACGTCTTTGTCGAAGGACCATGCGACGTTGGTGATCCCGCCGAAAAAGGCGGGGTGCTTACGGAAGGTGGGTTGCACCTCCGTGCAGCCGAGCATCGCTTGATAAGCCTCGCGGACGAAATGAGGGCCGGCGTCGTCCGGCGGCCTGAAGAGTTGCAGCGATCCCACGTGCATCGCATGTTCACGTGACTCACCGATAAGGAACAGCGCATCCATCGGCGATATCGGTTTCATGGTCGATCCCATTTCTTTCGGACGTGCCGTCCACGTGATAGCTGGTCTAGCTCGTGTAGCCAAAGCAGCTCAAGATCACACCCGATGAGTGCCCGGGAAATGATTTGGCGGATTGGTACTAGGCCGACCAGTAAGGCCGCTGCCGTGTCACCCGCTGAAGAAAATCTGATGCGGCCTGCTCGTCGGCCGGGATGCCATCACCATGCGCGAGTGGGCACCAGGATGGGTCGCATTCGATGATCCACACGGTCGTGACCGGCTCATAAGCCGGGGTGCTTGCGGGCGGTGAAATCAGATCTGCGGCGAAACCCTGCGCGGATGGCCAGGTGAACGCGTCGCTGTAAATCAGCTCGTCATCGTGGTTTTCGGCGATGACATGGTAGTGAGGGAACCCGGCCAACTGGTCCACGCGATGAGCGTATTACGTCAACGGCTACAGCTGCCGGTCAAGCAGCGCGGTGAGGGCGCGTTGTTCGGCGGTGCGTTATTTGCCGGTGCGCTCTCGATGCTTGCAGCCCGGCCAGCAACAGGGCCGGCGTTGGCCTTCTTCCAGTTCCTCCTGGGTCCGGCGGATGCGACGCTTCCGAGTCACTTCTTGCTTGGCATCCTCGACCCAGCAGATGAACTCGTTACGGGCCAGCGGCGTGATGTCTTTCCACGCAGCGAGCGCCTCGGAGTTGCCGATCAGCGCCGCGCGCAGGTCTGCCGGCAGCTTGTGCACCACCCCATCGGGCACTCGCTGGCTGCTCACAGCCGCCAGGGTAGCCGTCAGCGCTCGCTTATCGGTCGAGGCCGCCGGATAAAACCTCGCCCAGGATGGCGACCTGACTGCGAGCGGAGAAAAGCTGGTAGCCTCGCTCGCCGAGCTCGCGGCGCGCGCGGTGGTCGCTGAGGAGTTCCGCACAGCGATCGACCAATTCGTCGTACGCCGCGAAAGCTATCCCCGACTCCAGATCACCGACCTCAGCCGGATTGGCGGCGTGCTCGGAAACCACCGCGCGCCTATTAGCCAGCAGGTATGAAACACGCACAATCTCAAAGACTTCCGCTTCGTATAAATGCATGTTGATGACAATCTTCGAACGGGCGATCACGGCATCGCGTTCGGCGCCGTAGACGCCGAATAGCCATTCGACGCTAAAACCTCGAGCGCGCAGAGCATCGAGAACAGCACGCCGACGCAAGCTGTTCGAACCGTAGAAAAGCACGTCGATGTCTTCAGGAACGGCGGCAATCCGCGTCAGCTCGGGGACGTATCCGACCGGAACGTGGGTGAGCCGAGGCACCTGCCAGGCGGCGAGCCGGTCGATGTTGGCTTGACTGTAATCCCAGACCGCGTAGCGCCTGAACAGGGCGAGCAGCGCCGGCGTCATCCAGGGTGAATTCTCGTAAACTTGCTCGAAGTTGTACAAGATCGCATTCGGTGGCGGCTCCAATCCGTAGTGGGCGAGAAGATTCGAACCGAGCACGATGGTATGGCGATCGGCGTAGTCCAGGCGATCTGTCATTAACGAGTCGTGGCCAAGCGCGAGAAGCGCGCAATGCAACGCCTCCGCGACGTCGCGAAACGCTTCGCTGTACAGATAGCCCGGAGGCGACACGACTGCGACGGCGAACAGCATTGGCGCAAGCCTACCGGCCTGAACTCCCAGCTAGAGGAGGTTCTGCACGTTCTCGAGCACGGGGATCTAGCGTGGTAAGCGTGGTTGCCGACCAGCCAGGGCGCATCTGGGAATTCGTCAGTGCGCCGCCGCGGAGCGCTCCGGGCGTGACGGCGATGGTGGGATACCGCGCCCTGGAGACTCCGGGCGAGGTGCACCGCGGCATGCCGTCGTCAACGTTGACCTTCATCGTCAGCCTCGACGACGGACTGGAGGCTGCTGAAACCGCCGAAGCCCTTCCGATCGCGCGACCCAACCCCCTGGTGTTTGGCGGGTTGCAGGTGCGGGCTCTTCGATGCCGTCGGCCAGGTGCAAGCCGGGCGTCCGACGGAACTGCGCGTCGGTGACTCTGTTGTCATGGTGACCTCGGCCGTCGAGCGCGAACTGTTTCCCGCTTTTCTCTACGTCTACGTTGACGATGCGGACCAGGTCTACGGCCGGGCCCTCACCGCAGGAGCGATAAGCCTGGAAGCGCCGCTCAACACTCCCTACGGCGACAGGCGGGCCAGGGTCCGCGATCCGTTCGGCAACGTCTTCCAGATCGCGCACCGCACAGACGACCGCACCTGAGTAAGCCGTATGGCGAGCGACAGATCTTGACCATTCGTCCGAGACCCGACGCTCGGGCGAAGCGCCAAATGCCGCCCTAGACGAGAGCCAGCTAATTTGACGGACATGTTTTGCACGTGTGTGGAAGTGGGTACTCGCCGCACGTGTTAGCGAAAATGAACCTGATCAAACCTCTGGTGGTTGGTGGCGCTGTTGCTGCAGCGATTGCTGTTACGCCCGTGGCGGCAGCTGATGCTTTCGCGGCTGGCACGGCGACGACTGGCAGCGCAGCAACGCATGTTGTCTTCAAGCAAGACCCAGGCGCCGGCGGTTGCGATGCCAACGGTAACTGCGGCTCGGGTGGCCAAATGAATGGTCCCGGCGGCGGTCCGGGTGGCCAAGGCTGCCTGCCGGGCGTTGGTTGCGGCTCCGGCGGGCAGTTTGCGGGACCGGGCGGCTTGCCGGGCGGTACCGGCTGTCTTCCGGGCGTCGGTTGCGGCTCCGGCCACGGATAACCATCACTCAATAGTTGACGATCGGTTAGTTCGCCGTGCCTGCGCGGCGAACTAACCGCTATCCGTCGTACTTGGCGCGGGCGGACAGCACGCCGACACGTGCGGCGTCGGCTTCGTGTCGCAGTACGACGTTGCTGTCGGAATTCGCCATGGCGCTCCTAATCATTGGCCTTTCAGGCTGCCGATACGCAGCGAGTGGTCCGGTTTGGTCGGCTCCGCGTTCTCGAGTTCTTCCACGTAGCGCTTCGGGTCGCGGTCGACGATCGGTATGCCCTTGGTGGTGGGATGTTGGGCCATGAAGTCGCGGTATTGTCGCCCGAGTGCTTCGCGAAGACCGATCGGGGCGTGTCGGCGGAAGTCCGAAAGTCCTTCCCGCTCTTCTTCACCCATGTGGTCGTCATTGGCTTGGCGGGTCTGACCGACCGCCGCCCACCATTCGTCGGCGCCGATCGCGGCCGCGTTCGCCGCGCGCACTCCGTCGCGAATGTCGTTGTGATCGCCGATGGCGTCCAGCGTCTCGCCTTCGGGATCGTCGACGCCGCGCTTCAGCAGCTGCGGGTAGAAGATCTGCTCTTCGATGTAGGCGTGCAGATCGAGTTTCTCGCCGAGCCGACGCCATACCCGCTCGAGTGCCGCATGGTCGATCGGCGTCTGCGCTTGCAGATCGTCCAGCTTAGCGAACTGTTCGCGGAACCAGTCATGGTCGGCGAGGATCAGCTTGGTGATGTCAGCCATCGCGACCAGTTAACCAGCACTTCGGCGACCGCATCGGAATTCAGTGGGACATGAAGCACGGGCGGCCCGCAGCCTAGGCTCGGGAGATGCCGATCCGATATGACGAGGCGCTGCGCGAGCAGATCCGGGTCCATTTAGCGGACCACGACCGTCGCGTCGTGGCCGACCCGACGAAGCGGCACGCGGCCGTCGCTGTGCTGCTCGTCGACTCAGAGGTCGGGGAGGACAGGATTGACCCGGCGCCGGTGGACGACTGGATCGCAGGACGCGCGATGCCGGAGGCCGGTCTCGACGGCCGCATGATTGACGTGTCGGGCGGAGCCGCGTTCCTGTTGTGCCGCAGAACCTCTCGGCTCAACTCGCACCCGGCGCAGTGGGCACTTCCCGGCGGTCGACTCGACCCCGGGGAAACCGCGGTCGACGCGGCACTGCGGGAGCTGGCCGAGGAGGTTGGCATCGAGCTGGTCGATTCGACCGTGTTGGGCCTGCTCGACGACTATCCGACTCGATCCGGATACGTCATCACCCCGGTGGTGATCTGGGGCGGCGGACGGCTCGACCCTCGGCCGGCGCCCGACGAGGTCGTCGCGGTCTACCGGGTCGGGCTGCATCAACTGCAGCGCGATGACTCGCCCCGATTCATCACCATCCCGGAAAGCCCACGGCCGGTTGTGCAAATACCGTTGGGTAACGACCTGATTCACGCACCCACGGGTGCTGTGCTGCTGCAGCTGCGCTGGCTCTGCCTGGAGGGCCGCTACGATCCGGTCGACGAGTTGGAGCAACCGGTGTTCGCCTGGAAGTAGGGCGCACTGTGTCGAGCGCATCGGCTCTCAGCTACACTCGTCATCCATCTCTACATAGATAGAGTCGCAGCGAGGCGAGAAGGGATACATCCATGACGGTGCAGGCTGTGCTGGAGGAGATCCGTAAGCGACCCGGCACTGGTGACGTGATTCCGATCATCGACCCCGCCACCGAAGAGCAGATCACCGAGTTCACCGATTGCGGACCCGAGGCGATCAACGACGCCGTCGCCCGCGCGAAGGCGACCGCCGAGTCCGGGGTGTGGTCCGGCCTGCCCGACTACGACAGGGCCAAGGTGCTGTGGCGGATCGCCGACCTGATCGATGAAAACGCCGACATCCTCGCCGAGCTCGAATCGCTCAACGCCGGCATCCCGCCGGCCCAAGCGCAGATCATCACCAAGGTTGGATCCGAATGGTTCCGCTACTACGCCGGCTGGTGCACCAAGATCGACGGAATCGCGCGCGACGTGAACACCGGCGGCCTCACCGGCGTCGACTCGCACATGCACACCTACACGCTGCGTGAGCCCTACGGCGTGGTGGGGCTGATCTTCCCGTGGAACGGCCCGGTGTTCAACTACTGCGCCAAGCTCGCGCCCTCACTCGCGGCGGGCTGCAGCAGCGTCGTCAAACCTGCTGAGGAGACGCCACTGTCGGCGCTGGTCCTGGACCGAATTCTGGCCGAGGCCGGGGTGCCCGAGGGCGTCGTGAACTTGGTGAATGGTTATGGGCACACTGCAGGTGCGGCGATCACCGCACACCCCGACGTCGAGAAGGTCGCCTTCACCGGATCGACGGAGGTCGGTCGGGCGATCGTGCATGCGGCGGCGGACAGCAACCTGAACAAGGTCACCCTCGAGCTCGGCGGCAAGTCGCCGGTGCTGATCTTTGACGACGCCAATCTGGACCTGGCCATCCCGATGGCATCGTTCGGCACCTTCATCCATTCCGGCCAAGCCTGTGTGTGCGGGTCGCGGATCTTCGCCCAGCGTGGGGTCTACGAGCGGGTCGTCGAGGGCATCGCCAACATGGCCAACGTCATGCAACTAGGTGGTCCCAAAGACGAGGGCGCCATGGTCGGTCCGTTGATCAGCCAAAAGCAGCTCACTCGCGTCCTCGGTTATCTCGATCAGGGCAAGTCCGACGGCGTCGAACTGGTTACCGGCGGCCACCGCCTCGACCGCAAGGGTTACTTCGTGCACCCGACCGTGGTCACCAACGTCGACCCCGATTCGAGCCGGCTGTTCCAGGAGGAGATCTTCGGGCCGGTGGTGACGATCCTGCCGTTCGACGACGACGAGGAAGCAATTGCCTTGGCCAACAACAGCACCTACGGTCTGGCGGCGACCGCGTGGACCAATGACCTGGGCCGCGCACACCGGCTGGCCAAGCGGCTTAAGGCCGGGACCGTGGGGCTGAACTGCCAGATGCAGTTCGACCACTCCATGCCGTTCGGCGGCTACAAGCAATCCGGCTGGGGCTACGAATCCGGCAAGGCCGGCATCGAGACCTACCTGCAGACGAAAATCGTTTGGGCGCAGATGTAACCGTCCCTGGCCCGCAGTAGTGTGAAGACATGGTGCGTGGTGCTATCAGCGCGATTCAACGATGGCAGTATCGTGGCGGCCGTCCCGGATGGTCAGCGCGCATCGCAAACCGATTGGGCGCCTTGAGTTTTGCGGCCGGGATCGGGCCCAGCGGAGCCGCCACGCTGGAAGTACGCGGCCACAAGTCGGGGCGGATGATTTCGTTTCCGGTGGTCGTCGCCGACTACCAGGGCGAGCGCTATCTGGTCGCGATGCTCGGCCAGAAGACCAACTGGGCGCGCAACCTGCGCGCCGATAACCACGCGGTATTGCGGCGCGGTCGACCCGAAGAAGTATCTTTGGTAGAGGACCTGTCCGATAATCGCGCCGCGATCTTACGGCGCTACCTCGAAGTGGCGGCGGGGGCGCGCCCGTTTTTCCCGATCGACCGTCACGCGCCGCTTACCGAGTTCGAGCGGATCGTCGATCAATACCCGGTTTTTCGCGTCGCCTGAGCGGCGCGCCGGCAAGCGCGGGTTGCTCGGCGCGGAAGCCGGGTCCGGGCTCGGGGGTCACATTACGGGCGGTGATCTCCTCCCGGCAGTGCGAGCAGACCAGAGCCGGGTCGGCAATGTGACCGCATGGCTGGTGGCGCAACACGATTGGCGGACCCTTGGGCTGCGAGAGGTGTTGATCACCCCACTGCATGAGCACCACGATCGCAGCGAACAGGTCGCGTCCGGAGGCGGTCAGCCGGTACTCGTGACGATCGGGATCCCGCGCGTAGAGCACCTTTTCGAGCAGCCCGTTTTCGACGAGGGTGCGCAGGCGTGCCGACAGCGTGGGCCGGGGAATCTGCAAGTTGCGAGCCAATTGGCCAAAACGGCGCACCCCGAAGAACGTCTCGCGCAGGATCAGCAGTGTCCAGCGCTCGCCGACGACCTCCAGAGCGCGGGCAACGGACTCGCCTTCGAAGCGGTGGGACAGGTCGGGGTAGTCCATGGTTTTAATAATGTACCGGTTCATAATCTGAACCGGTAGTGGTAACGTGACTGAGCCACTCGGATTGTCTGGAGAACCGGAGGCCGCCGCATGCAAGACACCGAAGCCGCCACCGTCCCCGTGCTGTTACGGGCCCGCGAAATCGCCGATCTGGCACGTGGCATGGCAGATCAAATCGACTCCGAGCGCAGACTTCCCGCCGAATTGGTTGGTGCGCTGCGAGACTCGGGGCTGCTGAGAGCGGGTGCGCCGGTGGAGGTCGACGCTCTGGAGCTGCCCGCGGGCACGGCGTTGCGCTGCGCCGAGGAGGTGGCGCGCGGCGACGCATCGGCCGGCTGGTGCGTGTCGATCGCGATCACCGCCAGCCTGCTGGTCGCCTATCTGCCGCCGGCCAGCCGCGACGAGCTGTTTAGCGACGGACGCGGCGTGGCCGCCGGCGTGTGGGCACCGCAGGGCAAGGCCCGCCGCGCGCCCGGCGGCGTCGTGGTGTCGGGGCGATGGGCATTCTGCAGCGGCATCACCCACGCCGACGTGCTGTTCGCCGGGTGTGTGCTCGAGGATCGCCCAGCCGTGGCCGCATTGCCCACCGAGCAACTACAGATACTGGACACCTGGCACACCCTGGGCCTACGCGGCACCGGCAGTCACGACAGCGTGGCCGACGAGGTGTTTGTCCCGGATGAGCGGGTGCTCTCGATATTCAACGGCCCGGTGATCGACCGGCCGTTGTATCGATTCCCCCCGTTCGGATTTTTCGCGGCTTGCATCACCGCGGCGGCAATGGGCAACGCGCGGGCGGCGATCGACAATTTCGTCGAGCTTGCCGGCACCAAAAAGGGTGCCGCAGCCAGTCGCACGCTCGCCGAGCGTCCCAGCATCCAGGCGGCGGTCGCCGCGGCCGAGTCGGCGCTGGAAGCCGCGCGAGCGGGTTACTACCAGGCCATTGACGCGGCCTGGCAGGCCAGTCAGGACGGGCCGGCGGTGCCGTTGGAGGCGCGTACTCGGGTACGGCTCGCCGCCACGCACGGGGTGCGCGTCTCCGCCGACGTGGTGCGCTCGATGTATGACCTCGCCGGGGGGAGTGCCATTTACGACGGCGCACCACTGCAGCGCCGTTTCCGCGACGCGTTCACCGCCACCGCGCACTTCCAGGTGAATGAGGCATCACGCGAGCTGCCGGGCCGCATTCTGCTCGGGCAACCCACCGAGGCGGCAATGCTGTGAGGGCACCGATCGAAGCGGTGCTGCCGTTCTGGCTGGACGCGCCCGACGGGGAGGCGTTGGACATCGCCGACGCGGTCAGCCTGGCCGGGCTTCGCGGGCTCTGGATCGGCGAGATGGCGACCTTCGACGCTTTCGCGTTGGCCACCGCCGTCGGCTTGCGCGCGCCCGGGTTGGGGTTGCGAGTCGGGCCGCTGCCGATCAGCGTGCGGACCCCGGTGTCAATCGCGTTGGGGGCGAGTTCGGTTGCCTCGCTCACCGGCTGCGAGATCGACGTGGCGTTGGGTGCGTCCAGTCCATTCATTGTGGCGGCCTGGCACGACCGGGATTGGTTGCACAGTGCCGCACGGATGCGCGAAACCATCCAATGCCTGCGCCCGATCCTGCGCGGCGAGCGCGCCGACTATCACGGGTGCTACGTCCGCAGTCAGGGATTCCGGCTGCGTCATCCGCTGCCGCACACCAGCATCGGCGTCGGCGCGTTCGGCCCGATGATGACGCAGCTCGCGGCGCGGCACAGCGACGAGGTGGTGCTCAATCTTGCGTCGCCGCAGCGGGTCTCGCAGGTACGCGAACAGGTAGAGCACCATGCCGCCGCGGCGGGGCGCACGCCGCCGCACCTGACAGTGTGGGTACCGGTTGCCGTACGACCCGGTGAGGCAGCGCTGCGGCAGTTAGCCAATCAGCTGGCGGTCTACCTCGCGCCGCCCGGTTACGGCGAGATGTTCTGCGAGCTCGGGTTCGCCGAATTCGTCGAACGTGCGCGCAACGGCACGCGGCGGTCGGAGTTGGCGGCGGCGATTCCACTCGAGCTGGCCGAGCAGCTGGCCGCGGTCGGAACTCCGGAACAGGTCGCTGCCCGGCTACGGGCCTATCGGCAAGCCGGCGCGGACACCGTCGCGGTGATACCGGTAACCGCCGAGGACCCCGCCGGTCGGACCGCACTTCGGTGTGCGGCGGACAGTTGTCGAATCACCTCACCAGATCGGGGAGCAGCCCAATGAACACTGGGGACACTGTGAATACGCAATGCCGGCTAGCCGCGCGTCCACTGGAATTGCCGAAGGCTACCGATTGGACGATCGTCGAGGAGCCCAAACCTGTTGCGGCCGAAGGCGAGTTCGTGGTGAAGGTCGATTACCTGTCCATCGACCCCGCGATGCGCACCTGGATGAACGCGGGCCGCAGCTACGTGCCGCCGGTGGAGATCGGCGAGGTGATGCGGGCGCTCGGCGCCGGACGGGTCGTTGAATCACGCCACCCGAAGTTCGCCGTCGGCGACGAAGTGTCCGGGATATTCGGGGTCCAGCGCTATGCGCTGTCCGACGGGACGGGCGTCAACAAGATAGACACCACCTTGGCGCCGGCAATCGTGCACCTGGGGGTCCTCGGCATCAGCGGTCTGACCGCATACTTCGGATTGCTCGACGTCGGCAGGCCCGAGCCGGGCCAAACCGTGCTGGTGTCCGGAGCGGCCGGATCGGTGGGCAGCATCGTGGGACAGATCGCGAAAATCAAGGGTTGCCGAGCCGTCGGTGTTGCCGGCGGAGAGCAAAAGTGCCGCTGGCTCGTCGAGGAGGCCGGTTTCGACGCCGCGATCGACTACAAGAGCGCCGACCTGCGCGCAGAGCTCAAAACCCACGCACCCGACGGCGTAGACATCTATTTCGACAATGTCGGCGGTGCAACGCTGGAGGCCGCCCTCAACCGGCTCGCGCGCGGCGCCCGGATCGTGCTCTGCGGTGCGGTGTCGCAGTACAACGACACCCCGCGCGGACCGGCCAACTACATGCAGCTGCTGATTGCGCGCGCATCCATGACCGGCTTTGTCATCTTCGACTACGCCGATCGCTACCCGGAAGGCATTGCGCAGCTGGCGAAGTGGCTCAACAGCGGCGAGCTGCGCTCACACGAGCAGATCGAGCACGGCGACATCGGCGACTTTCCGGAAACGCTGCTCAAGCTGTTCCGCGGAGAAAATACCGGCAAGCTGATCCTCGCGTTGGAATAGCCTCGTAGGCCGCGCGCGTTGAGCCGCGTATGAAAGCCTTCTCCGAGATCGAGCGTGAAGAGTTCCTCGCAGCCAAGCATGTCGCCGTGCTGTCCGTGGCCGCCGACGGCCGGCCGCCGGCCAGTGTCCCGATGTGGTACGACTACACCCCTGGCGGGAACATATTGATCAACACCGGCGTAGGAGCGCGGAAGTCCAAGCTGATCGAGCGGGCCGGCGCGGTGACGCTGGTCGTCCAGAACGAGGAGCCACCGTACCAATATGTGGTCGTGGAGGGCACCGTCGTCGACACCACCCCCACCCCGGTGGAGGTGCGAGAAGCCATCGCAATCCGCTACCTCGGCGAGGAAGGTGGCCGCGCGTTCGTCCGCAGTATGGAGGGGCAGAAGACTGTGCTGTTCACCATCCGCCCCGACCGCTGGCTCACCGCCGATTTCTCCGATGAGGTTTGAATTTCCCTTGGGTTTCGGACCTCCAAGCTGACGGCTGCCCGTCGTGTCGCGGCCGTTCACGACTGCACTTGTCATACGATAGCCATCTCCGACGCAAGGCCGTTACGCTCGAAAACCTTTAGGAAGCAACTTAAATGGACCTCGAACGCATCACCCACCCGTTGCGACTGGCCAGGGGATCGCACCAGGCCGGATCGGGCAAAGGGTGTGCCATGAACGCCATTTCGTACATCAACGGCGATGAGCAGATCACCGATTTTCCGGCGACTTCCGCGCGCCCGCTGGCCTCGTTCGTCCAGTTGTGCAACGACTTGCTGGCCGGGCCCGACGGCTACTTGTCAGCAGAAGACAGCCTGCTGGTACTCGACCTCGGTTGGCTCACGGTGGGAACCGCCGATGTTGCCGACGACGTCATGCACATCTGGGTGACCAAACTGCTGATCAGCCCGCCCTGGGGCGTCGTGAGATACACCGACGAGGCGGCGGCCGAGGCGATCACCGACATCGCCGAGCTACATCGCAGATTCGCCCCGCGCGACCTGCCGTCGGTCACCGACTGGGACGGCGCTGCGCGGGCCGCCCGCGCCGTCAGTGAGACATCGCAGGGCGCCGAGCTGTACGCCATTCGGGCCGCGTACCAATCCACCGCACTATTCGAGACCGACGACTGGGACACTCTGGATGCCGTAACAGGCAACGCGCTGCGCGCACACCGACTCGCAAACGGCGATGCCGGAGCCGCCCGGATACTGGAAGTTACCCGCAACGCAATTCGCTCATGGCGGCGCCTGGGCGGCTTGAGCGTGGTGAGCAATGGACCGATACCGGTCGCGGCTGCACGGCAAGGCAAGGTGGTCGCGGCGTAGCAGCCGATCGCCTGAATTACCGCTGCCGGAGGCTATCTCGTCGCAGCCGCACCGCTCGACTTATTGCGGTGCCGGCCGCCAGCACTGCCATCACGGCAAGGATCATCGCCGATTGCTTGGCGGATCCGAGCGTGGTCAACAGCAGCGGTAAGCCGAAGCCGATGTAGGTGACCGCATAGAACACCCCGGTGAGGGTGCCGCGCACACGTTGTGGCGCTGAGGTTTCCAAGTCAATCAAGCCCGCACGCAGCGAAAGCCCGGAGGCACATCCGAGAATCGGCAGCAGCGGTAGACCCAATGCCAGCGTCATGCTCGACGGTGTCGCGGCCGCGACGGCGTAGCCCAGCGCAGCAAGCAATGCAGCGACCGTGCCGGATTGTGGACCCCAGCCGCGCGAGCGGGCGACCACCTGAATGAGCCCGCTGGAGCCATTGACAACCAGCGCGGCCGTACCGGCAGCCAGGGGGGCCGCCAGCCCGGTGTGCAGCCGAGTCGGAATGGTGACGAAACCCAGTGTCCCCGAGGCGAACACCCAGGGTGCCAGTGGGATGGCCCAACTCAACGCCCGCGCGGCGCTCAGCCGTGCTGACGTCGAGGGCGCCGAGTTACGTTCTCTTGCTGACGTGGTTACCGCCGTGCGATGCGCCGTTACAACGGCGATAACCATCGCCAGCAGAAGAATGTTGGCGGCGAGCCCGAATGACACTCGAACGCCGGGTGGTCCAGCCGAGGCGATCACTCCTGCCGCGAAAGGGCCGACGGCGAAACCGGCTATCAACACGGCTCCGGCTGTGGCCGCACCGGCAGGGCCCTTCAGATCTGAAGCCCACGCGGTGCAGGCGCTGATCGCAAGACCCACACCGGCCCCTAGGATGAAACGCCCGGCCAGCAACGCGTCGGAATGCTGCGAGAGCAGCATCACCAGCGTCCCCGCCAAAGCGATTGTCGAGCCAGACCACGCCACCGACTGGCGACCCAGCGCATCCGACGCGCGACCGCCAATGAGCAGTCCGGGCAGCAGTCCAATTGCATAGATACCAAAGATGGCGTCGATGGTTGCGACGCAGAGGTGTTGGCTATTAGTGATCACGGGCATCAGCGCGGCGAAGTGGTTGGCAGCCCATCCCGTTGCCAGCAGGACGGCCAACACGCTGACGAATACGGCCTGGTTCGCGCTGGAGCCGTCCCGCCCGTCGACCGTGACCAGTGTCGACGGCGGCCGGCCCGTCAGACCGGTTGATTCATTCGACCGGATCACTGAATTCCTCCCTGAGGCTCTGCGCGCGAACTAACAAGACGACCTCGGCCGAAAAGTTATTCCCGGCCGGGCAGCGCTGCAACGCAATTAGCCCAGAGTCAGGTCCGCGGGCAGCTCGTCGCTCAGTACGGCCTGAGCGAGCAGCTCGCCGAGCAGCGGCCCGAACTTCATCAGGTTGCTACCGACGAACCCGATGACGCGTCCGCGGCGCGCTATCGTCCAGCCGTCGCCGCCGGCGTCGAGCCACGGGGCGCGGACAGTGACGCAATCCACTTGGGCCACCGGCACCAGCGAGGGGAACAGCGCGCGAACACCCGCAGGGTCCGGCACATCCTGTCCGAACGCCCAACGCCCGGTGCTGCCAAGGGGCAATCCGTAGCCCTCGGGCGCCGACAAGCACGCAGCGCCGACCGCGTCGGCCCCGTCGTAGGTGAAGCGAGTGTGCGGGGCGAACTCGGCGTCCAGCGGGCCGAACAATGCCGGTGTCTGGGCACCGGCGCAGATCAGCACGCGGTCGCCCCGCACGATGGCGGCGTCGGCTAGGGCCGTCGCGCCGTCGTCGTCCACTGACACGACTTCACCGCGCCGGATATCGACCCGCCGCGCCAAGGTGATCAGCGCACGGCGGATGCGCAGGCTGCCGCCCAGTGGATCGAAAACCCCGTTCTGCCATGGCACAGCCGAGAACGGGATTCGCGCCGTGATTTGGTGGCGATCGAGGTTGGAGAACACGGCGCCGGCATCGGTCATTGCCGCGGCGATGTCCTCCGGTGCGGCGACGGTGATGAAGCCCTCTGAGCCAAGCAGCCGGCCTACACCGAATTCGGCCTCCCAGCGCTGCCAGCCCTCGCGGGCCCGCATCGCAAGCCGGCACAGTTCGGGACGCCGATGGGCGATGCGGAAGATCCGTGCCAGGCCTGCGGACTGCTCGCCGAACGGCTCGCCGCGTTCGATCACTACCGTCGGCGCGCCGCGGCGCGACAGCTCATAAGCGGTAGCAAGCCCGCATATCCCGGCGCCGATGATGACAATCACGCTAGAACCGACTGTGCCACAGCTATGATGCCCGCGTGCCGACAACCGTCACGCCGGTTCCGGGCAAGCCCGCACTCCTGTTGGGCGCCTTCGACATAGCCAGCTTGGGTTATGTCGCCAAGGAATTCTTCATCTCGGGACCGGCGTCGTCCTACAGTTCCGCAGCCGAACTCGGCCCCGACGGCCGGTGGAGCGTGACACCCGCAGACTCAGCTGAGTTCACCACCCGAATGGTGGTGCTGACGCCGGCGGATCCGGCCCAGTTCAACGGGACAGTACTCGTTGAGTGGCTCAATGTGAGCGGCGGAATCGATGCTCCGGCGGTGTGGATGATGGCGCATCGCGAAATGGTTCGCGCCGGCTACGCCTATGTCGCGGTGTCGGCCCAACGCGTCGGCGTCGAGGGTGGCGTGAACTTGATGGGCGTGGACATGTCGCTGAAAAGCCAAGATCCGGAACGGTATGCGGCCCTGTGCCATCCCGGTGACGCGTTCTCCTACGACATCTTTTCCCAAGCCGGTCGAATAGTCAGAGACGGGCAACGCAATGGCGTTCTGCGTGAGCTGCGCGCCGAACAGGTCGTCGCTCTGGGCGAGTCCCAATCGGCGCTGTTCCTGACGACGTACATCAACGCCGTCGACCCGCTAGCCCAGGTCTACGACGGTTTTTTGGTGCATTCGCGATTCGGGCCCGCCGCCCCGCTGGATGGCGGTTCGATATTCGACGTGCTGGACAGCAACGCATCCCGCGGGGTGACATTTCGGCCTGACCTGCGCGTCCCGCTCGTCACCATCATCACCGAAACAGATCTCTTCGGCGGTCCGCGTCGGGGCTATTACAGTGCGAGACAGCCAGATAATCAACAGCTTCGGGTTTGGGAGATCGCCGGCACCGCTCATGCCGACAACTACACGATTCAAGTGGCGCCGATCGACACGGGCGCTGCGGCACTGACCGATATCGTCGCGGCGTACGCGCCGACAAACATGTTGATGGGTCAGCAGCTCGATCACTGCATCAATTTCGCGCCGCAGCATCATTACGTTCTGGAGGCGGCGCTATCGCGGCTGTGCGAGTGGGTGCGCACCGGCAGGCCAGCGCCCAGTGCCGTGCCGATTGAACTCACCGACGCCGACCCTCCTCAGCCCGTTCTCGATACCAACGGCCTTGCGGGGGGTGGCGTCAGGACGCCGTGGGTGGATGTGCCGATTGCTCGGACATCCGGTGTCGGCAGCGAGGAGACCACGATGGCCTCAATCTTCGGCTCCGGCGAATTGTTTGACACCGCTGCCGTGCGCCGGCTCTACCCGGGCGGGGCTGGCGACTATTTGGAACGCTTCACCGCGGCGCTCGACTCGGCGATTGAGTCAGGGTTCATCTTGACTGCGGATCGCGACGAGATTCTGCACCTCGCCGCCGCCACCTTCCCGGACGCTACGCCTGCCGGATGATATCGAGGCTGCGATTCACAACGGCGCGGCCTCGAGGGTCAAGCTGAACAACGCGTAGGCCATGCAGAACAGAAAGTTCAGCGTGACAAGGACCAAGCCCACGAAGAGGAGCGACCGCGCGCCGCGACGTTTCAAGCGCTTGTACTTCGCGGCCAGCTGTTCACGCTTCAACTGCATCGCGATGAACGCGAAGTTGACGTCCGCCACTTCGCTGTATGCGAAGGGCACACCTGCCAACATCTGTCGAAGCCGATCCGGCGGGGTGTCGACGCCGACCCGCGCGAAGCGCCGGCTCAGTCGTCGCGCCTGCCTGCGACTGACGACCTGATTTCGCAGTTGAAACCGATGCGATAGTTGCCCACGTTCGTTTCCCCAGGGGTTTGACGGGGTCATCACACGCCGAAGTGTACTTCGGTGGTGTCCAACTATCCGGATTACAGCTCATTGGCTCTGCAGAAATCTGAAGCCGGCACACGACTCGCTAGACCGGCGCCCAGAGATCCACGGGGACGAGGTTTTGTGCGCGGCCGTCGAGCCCGAGTAGCCGTCCCCAGGACTTGACCGAGCGCAGTACCACGCGGGTGTCGAGCACCTCGACGCCGTGGTGTTCGGCTGACAGTCGCTGGACCACCGGTTCCAGGTCGGATACGTCGTGCAGCTGCATGGTGACGAACATGTTGGCCGCGCCACCGCCGGTGACCGCCACACAGAACCGGGTCTCGGGATATCGGACCAGGGTGCGGCCCACGGCCGCCACCGCAGTCCCGCTCACGCTGAGCTTGAGCGCCACTGCGGTCAGCCAACCCGCTTGTACCCGTGCGAAATCCGTGCGGAACGCCAGCATTCCGGCATGCGTCAACAGGACCATGCGCCGCCGCACGGTGGGCTCCGGTCGCTCGACTGCCGCAGCGAGATCGCGGAAACTGAGCCGACCGTCGCGTTGCAACGCCAAGAACAGCTCGCGATCGAACTCGTCGAATTCATGCGGCGGGGTGCTTTTGGCGGGCTCGGGGGTTACCGCCCGAACCTGATCAGGACTGAGACCGCCCAGCCGCCAGCGGGTGCCGCTGAACAACTGGGTCATCAGCCCCGATTGCACCCGGTTCAGCCCAGCGATGGTCGGCAGCTTGTCGACGATTAACTTCGCCAGCAACGGTTGATCGGCGGCAACCACAAAAGGCGTAGAGGTTGTCTTGGCCTGTCGTGATGTTGACGCTGAAAACCTGTGGTATCGCAGCGAACTCGTCAGCCACTGCCGACGCGGCGCCCGGTTGGCACTCGGCTTCGAACAGCGCCGCCTTGAGCGGCAGCTCCCGGCCGGGCGCGGACGACACCCATGCCCGGCCGGTGGCCACCAGGCGACGCCACCGCCGTGCCGCGGTGACCGGCGAAACGTCCAGCACGGTGCCCAGCTCTTCAAAACTCGCCAGCGGATTAAGGTGGAGCGCATCGAGCAGGGCGATATCCAGCTCGTCTACCCCGTCACCCATGACCAGAATTGTCGCGCGATGTCAGGCATTCGAGCGCGGAATGCCGGACCATTCGGGCCGGCTGGACCCGCGAGGGACCAGGATGGGGTCGGGCCAGCGGGGTGGCGTGTGGCTGAAGCTGACCGGCGGGGCGAGCATGTGGACCTCGCCCATCGGGGTGTCGGCGTCGTATGAGTCGGGGACAGCGATGGTGTGCTCGTCGTCGCAACCGGCGTCGGCGGGGTCGACCAACCCCAAGGTTTGGTACCACATGGCGTTGCGGGTGAGGTTGACGGTGACGTGCCAGCTGCCGCCTTCGGTTTGTTGTTTGATCAGGCCCGCGGCGGCGCCGAGAGCGCCCATGTAGCCGGTAATGAAGTCGTTGATCAGCGCGGTGGGTGGCAGCTGGGGATCGTCGGAGCCGCCTTCGATGGCCATCAATCCCGAGGCCGCTGAGCCGTTCATGTTGAACCCGCCGCGGTTGGCCCACGGCCCGGTCGATCCGTAGCAAGTGACCGAGACATGCACCAGCCCGGGATGGGTCTGTGCAAGTTCGCGGGGATCGATGCCCAGCTTCTCCAGCTTGAGATCGCGGTGGTTGTTGACCACGACGTGGGTGTCGCCTAGCAGCCGGTCGACGTCGGCCTTTCCGGTCTCTTTCGTCAAATCCAGCCAGGCGCTGCGTGATCCGATGTTCGCCTCGAAGTACACCCAGTCGTGCTCGAAGTCATTCGGGCGGGTCGCACCCAGCACGTCGGCGCCCTGCTCGGCCAGCACGCGTCCCACCGTGGGCCCGGCGATGGCATGGGTGAACGACAACACCCGCAACCCGCCAAAGGGCCGATCGGACGGGCCCAAATCGCGTGGCGGCGCGTCACCGATCCGCGTCAGCCCGATGACGGGCGGGCCGGCGAGCAGGGCTCCATGCGGATGGGCCAGCCATTCCTCGGGACTGCGGGCCACACATGCCGGCAGCCCGGCCGCATTGGCGGCCTCTTCCAGCGCGAAGGCATCCCAATGAGTAAACGCCTCAGCGACTTTCGCGAAGTCGGGTGGCAGGTTGAGAAACCGGCACCAGTTGGCCGCCTGATGTGGATACACCGCCGAGGCCATCACGGTTCGCCCGTCACGTGTGCGGTAGGGAATCAGCGCAAACGGGTTATCCAGCACCAGCGCGATGGACGGGAATTCGCCGGCCAGCGTTGGCTTCCAGGCAAAGCTGGGATTGATGTGGTGTACCGCCTGGCGCAGATCCAGGTGCAGGTCTTGCCCCGGACCTCCGCGATGGCGGTGCATCGCCGCCGCGGCAACCGCGTTGCCCATCATCGGAATACCGATCGCCGCGCCAAGCCGATGGCGAGCCGGGATGATCGGATCCTGTCCGGAGAATGTCACGCGGCCACCCGCATCGGCGGCCGACAATCCCACGTCGGCGAGTAGTCCATCGAGTGCGACGGTCGGATCGAATGCGGTGTCACTCGTCGTTGCTTCGGCTATTTCAGTCATGGTCGGAGTTCCTCTCCAAGGGCTCTGTTGCAGTCAGCATGAAGCCGGTGGTCGGTGGACCCCGAAAATGAAGGAAACTGCTCAGAATCCGCGTTCGGATGACAGAAAACGTCGAGTCCATCCGGGATAGGCGCATAGTTAGAACGTGTTACAGTTTGCCGGCATGAGCCGCAAGCGCGTTGTCGTCGCGGGGCTGGGGGACGTGGGCGTCCTCACCGCGATTCGGCTTTCGCGTCACGCCGACGTCGTCGGCATCTCGGTCAAACCCGGGTTGGTCAGCGGCCAGGAACTCGGCGTACGGCTGTCCCGCCCCGACGACTGGGCTCGTGACTACTGGATCCCGTTCGACAGATTCCGTCGGCTGGATCGGGTGCGGATCATTCAAGGCACACTGACCGGACTCGACCTGGCCGGCCGCACCGTCTCCGGCCGGCGTGACGACGGTGGGACATTCGCCGAGGGGTACGACGCGCTGGTCATCTGCACCGGGGTCAGCAACGGCTTCTGGCGCCAGGCGACCATGCAATCGGCCACCGAGATCGGCGCCGATCTCCGTGCCGCACACGACCGCGTGGCCGCCGCGGCATCGGTGATTATCGTGGGCGGCGGCGCAGCAGCGATCACCAGCGCTGCCAATATGGCAACCACCTGGCCGGACAAGCAGATCGATCTGTACTTCCCCGGAGAGCGGGCGTTGGGCGCCTATCACCCGCGGATTTGGCAGCGCATTCAAACCCGGCTGACCGACCTCGGCGTCGGCCTTCACCCGGGGCACCGTGCCGCGCTGGCCAACGGCTTTGCCGGCGATCAGATCACCAGCGAGCCGGTGCACTGGAGCACCGGACAACCCGCGGCGACGGCCGATGCCGTGCTGTGGGCGATCGGACGGGTGCAGCCCAACACCGACTGGCTGCCGGCGCAGTTGCTCGACGAGCAGGGCTTCGTTCGAGTCACGCCTGAGCTGCGGGTACCCGGTCAGCAAGGAGTGTTCGCGATCGGTGACGTCGCGGCCACCGATCCGCTGCGCAGCTCCGCCCGCAACCGCGGGGATGCGTTGGTAGCTAGCAACATTCGCGCCGAGCTGGCAGGTCGACAGCTGCGCACCTACCGGGCGCCGGGGCGACGGTGGGGTTCGTTGCTGGGGATACAGCCCAACGGTCTGGAGGTATTCTTCCCCACCGGCCATGCGTTGCGCTTCCCGTCGTGGTCGGTCGAACGCGTGGTGATGCCGTTGATTGTCCGATGGGGCATGTACGGCGGGGTGCGCGAAAACCACCCAACCGCGAGTTGAGCCCTCAGCCGCGCTTGGCCCGCACCCACTGGAAAGTGCCGATGGTCTTGGTCCGCACGCTCACGAAGCCGTGCTCCTCGAGAAAGTCGCCGATTTCGTCGTCGCCGAAGACGTAAGCGCCGCCGTTGGGCAACCGCCGCCATAGCTCCGGTGCTCCACGGACGATGGGCACCATCAACGCCAATCGGCCGCCCGGTCGCAGCACGCGGGCGATCTCCGACAGCGCTGCGAACGGGTCTGGTATCAGCTGCAGTACGGCGATCGAGACCACGGCATCGACGGTCTGGTCGCGCAATGGCAGACGTTGCGCATCGGCCCGCAAGAAGCCGACCTGCGGGCCGGCTTCGGAGCGCACCGCGCGCGTCAGCATCGGCAACGAAATGTCGACGCCCAGCGCTAGGCCGTCCGGTCCGGCGGCCTCTGCCAGCGACGCGGTGACGGAACCGGGACCCGAGCCGACATCCAAGGCGATGCCGCCCTGCGGGATGTTCAACCACTCGATCGGGTGCTGCAATGAGGCGAGGAATCTGCGCGATATGGCCTGCGCGTTGTCATACAGCATCGACCCGATCGTCGATGCCCATACCGCCTGGATGGGCCCGGTGTTCTTGGCCGGGCCCTCGCCGTTGGCTGTTGAGCTGTCCAGCAGGTCGAGATAGCCTTTGCTCGCATCCGGTTCGGTGGGCGGATCGACGAGCAGGCCCAACGCCCGCTCCAGGGCGGGAGACAACGTCGCGTTAACAGTGGTCATTCGCATTCCCTCGATGAAATGTCAAGTTCTACAGGCGTTTACGAAACTGCAGCCGTAACTTTTCGACTGCTCGCCTCTGTTCGCAGCCTACGCCGGGGCGTCGGACGGTTCCAGTTCGAGACGCAGCAGTGCGGCTTGGCGCACGATCCCGTCGGGCGGGGCGGTGGTGCCGCTAGTCTCACAGCATGACACCAGCGTGGTCGCCGGGCCGGCTCGGCAACTTGACCGGCAGACGGATCATCGTGACCGGCGCAACCAATGGGGTGGGCCTTGGCACCGCGCGTGTGCTGACGCGCGCGGGCGCGCACGTGATCCTCGCCGTCCGCAACACTGAGTTGGGTGCACAGCGTGCCGCCGAGATAGGCGGATCCACGGCGGTCCTCAAACTGGATCTCGCCGACCTCGCGTCGGTGCGCGCATTCCCCGACCTACTCGACGACGACGTCGACATTTTGATCAACAACGCCGGAGGGATCAGCCAGCACCGCGTCGAGACCACGGATGGCTTCGAGTTAACAATCGGCACAAACCTTTTGGGTCCATTCGCGCTGACCAACCTGTTGCTACCACGGGTGCGATCACAAATCATCAACGTCGGATCCGACGCCCATAAATCGGCGACGCTGCGCCTCGACGACATGCACCTGCGCTCGCACCGGTGGGCGGCGTACCCGGCGTACGCGCGCTCTAAACTCGCGGTGATGCTCTGGGGCCTCGAACTCGATCGCCGGCTGCGGGCGGCGCACTCGCCGGTGATCACCCAGCTCACCCACCCGGGTTGGGTGTCCTCGAATCTTTCCCATGTATCCGACAAGCCACTGATGGCGGGCTTTCATCGGGTGGTCACCGCGTTGGCAGACAGGTTTGGCAACGACATCGAAGAAGGCGCCGCGCCGACGCTGTACTGCATCAGCGAGCCGATTCCGCCCGGCAGCTACGTCGGCGTCGACGGCCGGCTCGGGCTCAGCGGTGGTCCGGTTCTGATTGGCCGGTCCACCGTGGCATGCGATTACGAGGCCGCTGCCAAGGTGTTCGAGTTCGCCGAAAAGGAAACGGGCACAAAACTTTTGATTTAACCTGCCGGTGTAGCCGGACGGTTACGCCGGCGTGGCGAGGATTGCCACAGCATCCCCGCCGACCGACACGCCCGCATGGCCGATTCGTTCCACCAGCCGTGCGCGGAGCTCGGCCGCCTTGTCGGCGGCCAGTATCAGTTGGTTGGAGAACGTGAACGCGATGTCGACCCACTGTTGTGCGGAGTAGTGCAGGTCGTGCGGATAGCGCCGCTGTGTGACGGTGAATCCCGCGGCGGTGAGCAGGTCGACGATTTCGTCCGGGTTGCCGTCGGCGGAGCGGTGCTCGACGTTCATGTAATCCCGGTAGATCGACTCGAATTCGGCGCGCGTCGGGTTAGTTGGCCGCAACCGGTTCCAAATCAACGCCAGCTTCCCGCCATCGTTGAGGATGCCACGGATCTTGGGTAGCGCCACCGAAGGGTCGACCCAATGAAACGATGCGGCGAACACCACGCGGTCGAATCGGCGTCCAGCGGGCTCCCATTGCTCGAATGTCGCGATCTCGAGCGGGATGCCCTTTGCTTGGGCGACGGCGGCCATCCGGGTATCGGGTTCGACCGCGAGAAGCTCGGCGCCTCTTTCGATGAACTGCATCGACGCGATACCGGTGCCGGCGCCCGCTTCGAGCACACGGCGAACACCAGGCGCCAGCACGTCGTCGATCAGTTGGTCGGGATAGCTCGGGCGATACGTGTCATAGTTATGTGCCGCGCCACCAAATGAGTTGGCGCGCTTGCGATTATTGAAAAGGTTCAGTCGCGGTGGCATGCCGTCGAGCGTATCGAGGCAACATGTGCCCCCGCTGTGAACTAATGGTGGGGCTGCTCACTACTGCCTGACGGTCGCGCGCGTCCGCTCGAGCGCGCACACCCACCAGTGGCCCGGCACACCCTTCAACTGGTGCTCGCCGCGGTCGGCGAACCGGTGCCGCGAGCCGGTGACGATGTCGCGAACCGTCGACGACACCAGCACCTCGCTGGGCCCGGCCAGTGCCGCGACGCGCGCGCCGATGTGAACAGCCATCCCGGCGACATCGTCACCGCGCACTTCGACCTCGCCGGCGTGAATACCCACCCGAATCTCGATGCCGAGCACCCTGATCGCGTCGACAAGGGAGTCGGCGCACGCTATCGCGGCGCTCGGACTGGGGAAGGACGCGACGAATCCGTCACCGGCGGTGTTCACTTCGAAACCGCCAAACCGTTCGAGTTCGTGACGCACGATGGTGTCGTGGTTGTCCAGCAGGTCCCGCCACCGGCCGTCGCCTAGCACAGCGGCGCGCTCGGTCGAGCCGACGATGTCGGTGAACATGATCGTGGTGAGCACCCGCTCGGCGCCGAAGCCGCCTCGGACCCCAGTGACGAACTCCTCGATCTCGTCGAGCATCGGGGCGGTGTCGCCAACCCAGTACAGGGCGTCTGCTCCAGGCAGCTCGACGAAGTGCGCTCCGGCGATGTGCTCGGCGATGTACCGGCCGTTGTCGACTGGGCAGAACTCGCAGTCCTCGCGGTGCACGACCAGCGTCGGCGCGGTGATCCGCGCCAGCGTGTCCCGGACATCGCAATGCCTGACGGTCAGGATGATGGCGCGGGCCATGCTGGGTGAGGCGGCCCGGTTTCCGGCCATGTCCCACCACGAGCGAAATGCGTTGTCGTCGACCATGCTGGGCGCGATGAAACCGAGCATGTCGAAGCCCTGGTCAACGGCATCCGGCTCCATCGCCACCGTCGTGTAGGGGTCTTCCTCCTCGACGATCTCGAATCCCATCGGATAGTCGGGCGCACGAAGCGTCCGAGCCGCGCCGTTGACGATCACCAGGTTGCTCACCCGTTCGGGATAGTCGGCCGCCAGGATCAGTCCGGTCATCGAGGCGAACCCGGGGGCGAAAATCGTTGCCCGCTCGCATCCGATCGCATCCAGCACCGAGATGGCATCTTTTGCCCAGAACTTCGGCCCGATCACGTCCCGCGAAACGCGCGACGACATGCCGACCCCGCGCTGGTCGAGCCGAATCACCCGGCTGAAGGATGCCAGCCGCCGGTGAAAGCGGTACATCGACGGCTCGGCGTCGATGGTGTCGATCGGGATGGACGGGCCCGGCAGCACCAGCACGTCGTTCGGTCCATCGCCAAATGCCTGGTAGGCGATGTCGACCTCGCCGCAACTGGCGTAGCGAGTCCGCGTAACCTGCGCCACCGTTACAGGTTAGTTCAGGGGAGCGAAAGGATTACCGGCGAGCGGATCAGCTGCCGCGGGTATGCAGGTATCAGACAGCGATGGAAGGGGAACGCGATGGAGATGACGGGCAACACGATTCTGGTGACCGGAGGCGGCACCGGGATCGGCCGCGGCCTGGCCGAGTCATTCCACCAGTTGGGCAACCAGGTCATCATCGCAGGCCGACGCCTCGAACCGCTTCGAGCGGTGGCCGAAGCCAACCCCGGCATCCAGTACCTGTCGTTGGATCAAGGCGACTCCGGCGACATCCGTCGATTCGCCATCGAGCTCAACGACAGCCACCCGGACCTCAATGTCATCGTCAACAACGCCGGCATCCAGCGCGTCGAGGACCTCACCAGCGGTGGCCCCGGCACGGCGGAACAGACCATCGCGATCAACCTATTGGGGCCCATCCGGCTCACAGCGGCGTTGCTGCAGCGGCTGCTGGGTAAGCCACACGCGGCGATCCTCAACGTCACGTCCGGGCTGGCGTTCATGCCCAGCGCGCTCACACCGACGTATTGCGCCAGCAAGGCGGCGCTGCATTCCTACACCCAGTCGCTGCGCTTTCAACTGCGGGAGACCTCGGTCCAGGTGATCGAAATCATCCCGCCGCAGGTGCAGACCGCGCTTCAGGGCGACCGCGGATTCGACCGCAGGGGAATGCCACTCGATGAATATGTCGCCGAGACGATGACGCTGTTGCAGACCCAGCCGCAGGCCGAGGAGATCATCGTGGAGCGCGTCAAGAGGTTCCGGTTCGCCGAACGGGACGGGGCCTACGCAGACATGTACGCCGCCTTCAACGAGGCGATGGTCGTGGCACTGCGCCACTGAGAGAGGACAGCCATGCGGGTGCTGATGGTAGGGGCGACTGGTCGCCATGCGCACTGGGTATTGCATGAGCTGACCCAACGTGGGGTTTCGGTGCGCGCATTGGTCCGTGATCAGCAGCGGGCCGATGTTGCCCGCCAAAATGGCGCCGCGGAGGTGGCCTTCGGGGACCTCACCGAGCCTGCCAGCCTTCGCGATGTGCTCGCAGGGATGGACGGTGTTTTCCACATTGGCCCGGCGCACGCGGCCGAGGAGGCTCAGATGGGCGTGGCCATGGTCGACGCCGCTCACGCCGCCGGGGTGCGAAAGTTCGTGTTCTCCGGTGTCATTCACCCGTCGATTTCGGCGATGACGAATCACGGCGCCGCGAAACTGCCTGTGGAGGAGGCGCTCTACAGCTCGGAGCTGGATTTCACGGTGCTGCAGCCGGCGCGGTTCATGCAAAATTTCGAGCGATCCTGGAAAGACGTCGTCGAGCATGACCGACTCGCCCAGCCTTACTCGTTGTCGGCGAAGATGTGCTCAGTGGACTACCGCGACGTCGCGGAGGTGGCTGCGATGGCGATGACCGGCAATGAGCTCAGCTACGGCACATTCGAATTGAGCGCGGCCGGGATGCAGGACACCTACGAGACGGCCGAGATCATCAGCGAGGTTCTCGGGCGAACAGTCACCGCGGCGCAGATACCGTTGGATCAGTTCGCTTCACAGCTGCCCGAAGGGTCTTTTCGTGATGGCATGCGCCGCATGATGGCCCACTATGACAAGCATGGCTTGCCCGGCGGCAATCCATTGGTGCTGCGCTCAATTCTCGGCCGCGAACCGCGATCGCTGAGGGACTACTTCCACGAATTAGCCACTGGCTGAAGGCCAACTGCTGAATATTTCGGCGTAGCTATGACTCATCACCTCGAGCAGGTTGTTCCATGGGTCGACGGTGTAGGCCACGGTCCAGGGCTGTCCGGGCGCTAGTTGGTGAGGCCCCGTCGGTCAGTCTTTCCACGGCCAGTCGCCGGCGTCCCAGCGTTTCTGGACATCGGCATAGAGCAATTCCTGGTCGTTGGGAAGCGATGCCTTGACGTTTCGCGTGGAGTCGTCGGTGAGCACCTCTTCATTGCCGCCCTGGACGCGCCGTCGGCCGGCGTGGTGTACTCACTGGCCAACGAACTCGGCATTTCCCTCGACTTCTTGTTCGGCGAAGACGTCGTCACACCAGAGGAGCCGCCGCGCCCGCCGACGAGCAACAGGCCGTGGGGCCGCGCCACCGGTCCTGACGGAGCGGGCATCGTGCAGCGAGCAGGCGATCGCAACACCATCGAACTCTCGACGGGTGTGCGTTGGGAGCGCCTGACACCGGTGCACGACAATACGGTCGACTTCATCGAGGTTGTGTACGAACCCGGCGGCCAATCCACCGAGAATGGGCGGGCCATTCGCCACGAGGGCCGCGAATACCTCTACGTCCTGCAGGGCGAGCTCGAAGCCGTCATCGGATTCGAGACGTTGCGGCTAACGCAAGGGGATTCGCTCGCATTCGACCCGGCGACCCCGCATCACTACTACAACCGCACCTCCGGGATCGTCCGCGTGCTCTCCGCCGTCGTGCAAGACTCGGCAACCTAGCAGCGGGCACAACCGTGTCACCGCAGGGTCAGTCGCGAATAAAGCCTTTGTTGCGCATCAGGAAATCGGCCAGAAACCCGTCGTGCGGGATTTCGGGTGCCCCGTAATACGTCGGGTGGTGGCCGCGGTACACGTTGGCGATGGTCGGCTCGGCGAGTAGATCATCGATCAGGTCATCGTCGTTGGTGATCGCGTTGATCACCAACGAATGCCGCAGCGGCTCCAAACCGTCAGAGCGCGACCACGGCGACACCCAAACACACGGGAACGGCAGTTCGACGTTGAGCTTGGCGACGTCGGGCTTGGCCAACTGGTGCACGGCCGGGCGCAGTGCGGCGCAGCCGTCGGCCAGAGCCGCGACCACCTGATCGGCACCGAGCACCGGCGTGGTACCCGTGGCAGTGGCCGCCAGATGGTTTGCCAAAGCCGTTGCCTGGTCGATGTTTTGGGTGGGCAGGACCGCTCGCTCATCTTCGGTCGGCAGCGCCGGAATCGCCGATAACCGTTCGCCGATCGCCTGCGCCAACGGGGTGGGATCGCCCTCATAAAGCACGGCGGTGGTGTTGACGCAGGCGATGCCGCCCAGGTTGGCGATCGAATCGGTGATGATGTCGAGGTAGTCCCGCCAATCGTGGTCGGCGGTGATGAGGATCTTGGCCCGGCCCGGGCCGTTGACGAACACCGTCGGGTCGTTGGCGTACATGTCGACGACGTCCTGGCTCCCATAGACCATGGTGAGATCGGCCGACCGGCTGATCTCGTCGGCGCCGCGATGATCGGTGGGCAGGTACACCGCGTCCTGCGGGCGAAATCCGGCTTCGCGCAGCGCATGAACCAGCCGGTGCGCGGTGAGCGGCTCGCGCCGTGACGGGCGAACCGCCGCTCGGTATCCGAGCGCGAGCGCCTGCGGCCACAGCCCGTGCACCCCTGGGCCGTTTCCCGAGGCCAGTACCGCGAACACTTCCCCCCGCCGCACCCATACCGCACTACCGTCGCGGCTACGCTCGTCGCGCCAATCCAGCACGGCGCCCGCCGGTCGGGCCAGCTGCGCCACGCGGAACGCCGAAGCGACACGGTCGGCAACACCACGAGCGCCCGCCCGGGTCACCGCGATCGGGACCCCGGAGATCCTGCCGGCCAGCTCGACATAAGCGTCGAAGTCCAGCCCCGCGATCACCCCGGAGGCGAAAGCATCGGCGGCCTTGGCCAACGCGGCCTCGCGTTGTCCGGCCGGCAGCGGTCGCGTGTTGCGCTGCGTGTTGATAGTGCGCGAGACATACAGCGGGGGAACGATACTGAGGTCGACAACCGCGACGCCGGCGGTAGTGGTAACGATTTCGCGGTTACGGGTCTGGTACGCCCCGCTGGGGCCGAGCGCATCGATGCTCAGCAGCTCAGGCGAGCTGGAAGCCATGTCAGTAGACACCCTCGATGACAGCCTCGCCTTCGAAGGCTGCGACGGGCTGAACCTCGCTCAGCGAATCTCCAACTTGGCCTTCGGGTCCCGGCGTCCGCACCGCGCTGTCGCGTTCCAGGTTGTTCGGCAGAAACATGCCCTTGCTGATGTGGTTCATCACGACCTGACCGCGTTGTCCGTACGGCACTTCTTCACCGGTGTCGGGATTCACCACCGAAAAGACGACGTAAGGTCCGCGCGGATCGAAGACGAACGGCTCATCGTCGCTGTCGTGGCGAGTCGTCGCCTGGGAGAGAATCATCGTGCTGCCGAACACCATGGTGATCGCCGTATTCGGGAAGATATCGCGCAGCAAGTCGAGCGTGTCGACGTCCACATGGGCGCCGCTGAGGAGCGTGAAGCGGATCTTCTCGTTCACCAGGTTCGCGACGTCATCGTTGCGGGCGATGGCCTCGAGCAGCGGAGGAGTCGTGTGAAGATTCGCCACGTGTTGGGTCTGCAGGATGTGGACGGTCTGCTCGATGAGATGGTCGACGTAGGCCGAGACTTCGGAGGCGGCGTTGCGGGCGGTGATCTTCTTGACCCAGCGCGGATCCAAGTCGATCGCGTGGAAAACCGATCCGAGCCGTTCGGAGACAAGTCGAGAAAAGTAGCCAACACCGTGCGGCCCGCTCGGCATCATGCAGACGAAGCCACGGCCTTGCAGAAAGCCACCGTTGGCGAAGTCCTCGGTTTGCCATTGGATAACTTGCTCGACCCAATCCGGCAGCTGCACAGTCCTTTTCGGCGCACCGGTGGTGCCGCCGGACTCGAATATCTGCGGAATCGGCGGCGGCGAACCGTAGCCGCGCGGGATCAGCTCTTCAATGGGCACGTTGCGTAGTTCGTTGAGCAGGTTGGGAAACAGCCGCAAATCGGCGAACGTGTTCACATCGGTCAACGGGTCGAAGTTCAGCGTGCGCGCGGCCCGCAACCAGAACGTGCAGCCGGTGTCCTCGCCGAAGTGCCAGGCGATCGCGGTGCGCAGGTAAGCCTCGGGGTCGTCGACCGGCGCTGAACGCGGCACATCCAGCAACGAAAAGTCGATATCGGCCATGCCATCGATCATGTCGCAGCTCGGATCGGCCGAGCAATCGACAGGCTGCCAATCGGCTTAACCGAGAAGGTTTTTCGTACACCGTTCACTGGTAGTAGCAGCACAATTCGCCAGGCTGACACCTCCCAGACCTCATCACGCACCGTTCAACGACGGAACGGCCGCCAGCTGTCTTCCGGTTGGGCGAGCCGGTCGGCGATCACCGAGAGCGTTTCCACGTTATGGCCATACCCGAGGTGGCTGCTGCGCACTTCGACGTTCTCGGTTTCCGGCGCCGGCAAGCTGGTGCAGCACTGCCAGGCCACGATGCCGTCGCTTTTGCTGTAGATGCAGGTCGTCGGCACGGACAACGGTTGGGCGCGGCGCTCCAGAGCAGATTCGGAAACAGCCTCGGTCGCCTCTGCGCCGCGGTTGACCAGCCGCCACACCTTCCAAACGGTGCTGGCCCGATGGTTCCCGCGGAACGGGGATCCCAAGGTGATCACCGACCGGACATCGTCGGGGACGGCGCGCGCCAGTTCGCGGGCATAGATTCCGCCGGCGCTCCAGCCGATGATGCTCGCTTTGCGCCCATCGGACCGTTCCAGGATGTGGCGCAGGCGGGCCGGCAGCGTCTCCTCCATGCTGGCGCGGTATCCGACGTTGTAGCCCAGGCCCCAGTCGTAGACCTGGTAGCCCAAGCAGCGCAAGACATCACGCAGCAGCTGCGTCGAGAACGGGCCGGCCAGGAATGCGGGGATCACCAGAACGGGATGGCCGTCGCCGCGGGGCCAGTCGGCGATGCGCCGCGCAGCGGCGAGCGCGGTGAGATACTCGACGCCCGTCCGCCATTCCAGCGTGCGCAGCAGATGTCCCGGCGCGGCCGCGTTGGCGGCGTCGGGTAGCTCTGCTGATTGCTCGGCTTCGAGTTCAGGGATATCAGGAATAGAAGCCATCCAAAGTTTCCTTGTTCTGCTCGGCGACCACCCCGCGCTTCACCTTCAACGACGGTGTGAGCTCGCCCCGCTCGATCGAGAGTTCATGGTCGAGCAGTGCCCACTTCTTGATCGTCTCCCACCGGTTGAGGCTGGCGTTGAGCTTTTTGACGTGCTCTTCAACCATCTCATGCGCGTCGGACGACTTGGTCAGCTCCGCGTAGGACGCGTCGCCGAGCCCACGATCTTTGGCCCAACCGCCGATCGCGTCGGCATCGAGGGCGACCAGTGCGACGGCGAAGTTCTTGCCCTCGCCGAACACCATGAATTGGCTGGCGTACGGGCACAACGTCGCGAATTTCGCCTCGACCGCCGGCGGCGCGACGTACTTGCCGTTGGACAGCTTGAACAGTTCCTTGATCCGGCCGGTGATCTTGAGGAAGCCGTCGTCGTCGATGCTGCCCTGATCCCCGGTGGCCAGCCAGCCGTCGTCGCTGAGCGCCTCGGCGGTGGCCTTCTCCAGGTGGTGGTAGCCGGCCATCACGCACTTACTGCGGAACTGGACTTCCCCGGCCTTGCTGATCCGGACGTCGGTGCCCTCGAACGGCAGGCCCACGGTGCCGAGCTTGTAGTTGTCGGGGCGGTTGATGAAGCCCGCGCCGGCGGACTCGGTCAGCCCGTAGCCCTCCAGGATCAGCAGGCCGGCCGCGTCGAACCACTCGGCGATGTCGCGGTTGAGCGGCGCCGAACCGGAGATAAAGAACCGGATCCGCCCGCCGAACACGGCCCGCACCTTGGCGAACACCAACCGGTCGAACAGCCGGTGCGGCAGCTGCAAAAACAGCGGTATCGATCGGTGGTTGCGGCGGCGAGCCGCGACCTTGCGGCCGACCGCGAATGCGGTGTTGAACACGAGCGCTTTGATGCCGCCTTGGTTCTGCTGGGTGGTGACGACGCGGGCATAGGCCTTCTCGAAGATGCGCGGCGCGGCCCCCATGAAGGTCGGTTTGACCACCCCGGTGTTTTCCACGATCTTGTCGACGCGGCTGTCGATCGCGCTGGCGAACCCGCAGGCCAGCTGAGTGGAGATCAGCACCTTGCCGAAGGCGTGCGCGAGCGGCAGCCACAGCAGTTGTAGGTCGTCCTCGCCGAGCAGATTCATGTCGTTGATCGCGGTGCCGGTGTATACCCACGCCTCGTGGCGCAGCCGCACACCTTTGGGTTTACCGGTGGTGCCTGAGGTGTAGATCAACGTCGCCAGCCGATCGGCGGTGATCTCTTCTGCGGTCGTGCGCACACTGGACGGATGTTCGGCCAGGTGCTTCGCGCCCAGTGCGGCGAGATCGTCCAGGGTGATCACCCAGTCGCCGTCACCGGCTCCGTCGAACATCACCACCTTGGCGACGTTGGGTAAGTCGCCGCGGCGCTCGGTGAGCTTGGCCAACTGCTTGTCGTCTTCGGCGAAGACGATCCGCGATTCGGAGTCGGCGAGGATGTAGGCGGTGTCGTCGGCGTTGGTGCTCGGGTAGACGGTGGTGGTTGCCGCGCCGGCGCACAGGATCGCCAGATCGGCCAGGATCCACTCGAGCCGGGTGGTTGACGCGATGCCGATCCGATCCTCGGGTGCGACGCCCAGCGCCAACAGCCCGGCTGCCAGGGCCTCCACCCGTTCGGCGGCCTGCTTCCAGGTGACCGAGGTCCACTGGCCGTTCTCGGGGTATCGGAAGGCTTCCCGCTCTGCTGACGCCTCGACGCGCTGCAGGAACAGCAGCGCCAAATTGGGTGCTTGGGTGGCGGTCGGGGTAAGGCTCGTCTGGCTCATCGAACTTCCTTCTGTACTCTCAGCAACCTCGCAGTACCGATCTTGCTGGGAGTGCCCGCCATTAGATGGCCAAAACGTAAATTTGCTGCCGCTTTTGTCTGCCACGGGACGGCGAGTGAGGCCGGTGCGGCACCCGGATCGATCCTGCATGAGCGGCAGCATCGCGGGCTTCGCGGCTTCTCCGGCCGCGGTGACGTGTCGACGGGCCGCAGCCACCGCGTCGGTGGCGGAACGGCGTCGGATCGCGTCGGCGTACTCCTGCCTTGCGGACGTCGGTAGTCATCGACAAGGCCCTAGTGCCGATCTCGAAGTCGGGCGTTTGGCCGCTTTGGCCGATCAAGCCGGAACATCCTGTGGTGTAACGGAATTACCGGATCGTGTGATGGTGCGGCTGATGATGTCGGAGATGAGACGCGGGGTGTCATGTAGCAGCATGTGCCCGGCGCCGGGCTCGTGTACGAGCATGGCCCGGGGGATGCCGGCGGCTAGATCGTGGGCATGCGCGGGCGGGGTGAGCTTGTCGGCTCCACCAGCGATGACGGTCGTGGCGGCGGAGATAGAACCAAGCGTGTGGTACTGGTCGTAGTTCCGCAGGCTGGGAAGGAACCCGACCTTGGTCGTCAATGGGGTTGCATTAATGCTTGCGGCGGATACCGCGGCGAGAGCACCGCTGCCTGCAGCGTATCCGGCATATCTCGTCAAGGCGGGCCACACCGGGCGGGCGAGAGCCCGAACTATCTTATCGGTCACCGAATGCGGCGTGTGCTGCACGAGCCCGTGGAGGATCTTCGCCACGGGAGTGGCCAGGAGCCGGCCGAGGCCCCGGTTGGTGAGTTTGCCTGCAGCAGTGGCGACGAGGACAAGCGATTTCGGTTCGACGGGGCGATGACTGCTGCTGCGGGCGAGGTAGGCCAGGGCTGTCATACCGCCCATGGAGTGCCCTGCGAGTGTGAGTGGGCCTTTAACGCGAAGCCTTATGAGCAGCGTGGCTAGATCGTCGGCGAGCTGCTCGATGCGGTAGGTGTGCATGGGCGCGTCGGCGGAGTCGCCATGGCCGCGATGGTCGTAGCTGATGATCCGAATGGCATTGCCCCACTCGCGGATCAGCTGACCGATCTGAATATCCCATGACGATTGGTCTAAGCAAAGGCCATGCAGAAGGACCACAGTGTGGTCAGGTGCGCGACACCCATAGTCACGCACGGACAGTCGCACACCGTCACCAGCAGCGATAATCCGGCTGCGGCCCAGAGGCGGCCTGTCTCGCCGTATTGCCGCGCCGGGCTGCATCCGCGAGGATCCACTTTGGGCGTGGTCTGGCGATGCCCAGGGCCGCCGATCTGGCGCGCTCACGATGTCGCCGATCGTGCGTAAAGGTGGGCGATTAGTTCAACCCACTCACGGGCGTTCTGTTCGTTTCCCAGCTGAAGGTGTGGCGGGACTAGGCGGGGTTGCGACCGGCCGCTCGCTTCGGCCACGGTGGTACTGACATATATCAGCCAGTAGGGGCGGCCTGCTGGTTTGAACGCGCCGCAGATCTCTGCGCGGTCCATTCCGAAAGCACTTATCCGCTCGCCACCGTCGTCATCGACACAAGTGATAACTCGATGCAAGTCGGCGACCGTCGATGTCATCTTCGATTCCTTCTGTACTTTGGACTCATCATCGGCCGCCTAGGGTTGCACCCGCATTCGCGAGCGCACGGTGCAACTGGCTAGTCGGGTAGCTGACCAGTCAGCTCGACTCGCAGCGGCGGCTCAATCGGATAGGACACGGTCCAGCTGCTTGCGCGGTTCAATGCCGAGTTTGATGTAAGCGTTCCCCCATGCTTGTGCGGAGCGGCGAACTTGTCTGCTGCGCCGGACTGTTGGCGCCAAAGTCTATGGTGCAATTGATGATTGGCGCTTGCCCATCTGGAAGCTGGTGCGTGGCGTCACACAGTGTGTGCCAGCACTCCCATCAGTTGCCGGGCACTGTCGGCCGATGTCGAGTTGGCGTCGCGGGGCTGAGAGACCACCTGCCGTTCCATTCCTATCCGAGTGCAGCGGCGAATTCTTCGCGGTGCTTACGAACGAATTGGGCGAATGTGGTCGGCGGGTGGCCAAGAGTGTTGGCCAATGCGTCAGGATCGGCCAGCATCGCTGGTGCCTTGCCGCTGGCGAAACCCGCGCCGATGATCGAGATATGTTGAGCCATCCCGGGGTTCACTGGCCCCGCTGTCTGCCTGACTCGCCATCATGTCGCGCCACCGTTCGTGCGAGATCGGTTGATATTCGATCTTCTGAACTCAGGCCATGGTCGGTCGGGCCGGAATTTCACGCTTCGTCGGACTGGACGATCCCGGCGGCCTTGGCCAACAAGTTGGGGGCGAACACCGACAGGCCGGTGGCCGCCGCGGTGGCGCCGGCGACGCCGGTCCAGGCGACCGGTCCTAGCGGCGTGCATCCGAAAAAGTGGCTGACACCGGGCGTCTGGACGATGGCGATCAGAACCGCGGAACTACCCAGCGCGGTCGCCACGACGAGCGGGCTGTGGCGCCGGGTCAACAACGTTTGGGCCAGCTGCGTCGTCACCAAAGCTGTGAGCCCCATTGTTGCGGTGCGTCTTTCGGTGCCCGGAGTCCAACGCCCGATAGCCCAGGCCGCGGTTGCGCCGGCAGCCGTGACGGCGCCGCGGGTGACGATCTGCCGCATCAGCGGAGCGTCCAGCGACGGTGTCGGCGCGGTGAGCACCGATCGTTGGTAGGCACGGCGGGCCTCGTCGGCCTCTTCCTCGGTGTCGAATTCGTCGGCGTCGGGTTCATCGAATTGCGGGGTGACGGCGACCGCGAGCGCGGGGAACATGTCGGTCAGCAGGTTCACCAGCAGCAGTTGCCGGGTTCCGATCGGCGCTCGTCCGGTGCCGAGCGCCGTACCGATGATGGTGAACAGCACCTCGCCGACGTTGCCGCCGACCAGGATCGTCACCGCGTCGCGGACCCCGGCCCACATCCCGCGGCCCTCGACCAACGCGTCGAGCAGCACACCAAGGTCGTCGTCGGTCAACACGATGTCGGCGGCGCCGCGGGCGGCCGACGAACCGCGACCGCTCACCCCGATGCCCACGTCGGCCATCCGGATCGCCGCGGCGTCGTTGGCCCCGTCGCCGACCATCGCCGTCACTCGTCCGCAACGCTGCAGCGCCGCAACGATCTGCACCTTTTGTTCGGGGCTGACCCGGGCGAAGACCTGAACATCGGCAACGAGTTTGGCGCTGGCGTCCTCGTCGAGACCGGCCAGCTCGACGCCGGTGATCACCCGGGCATCCGGCGGCAGACCCAGTTGGCGCGCAATGGCCCGCGCGGTGACCGGGTGGTCTCCGGTGATCAGCACGACGTTGCGGTCGGCGTCCACCAGCGCTTCGATCAACGGTCGCGCCGAAGGTCGTGCTGTGTCCGCCAATCCGACGTAGCCGATCAACTCCAGATCGTGTGCGGCGGCGTCGACGGCATCGGCATCGGTGTCGTCGTCTTCGGTCTCGTGTACCCAGCTGCGCTTCGCCACCGCCAGCACCCGCAGCCCCTGCTCGGCAAGGCTGTGCACCAACGACTCCGCATGGTCCTGGTCGGCCTCCGGGTCAGCGAACCGGCAGCGCGGCAGCACGACCTCCGGAGCGCCCTTCAGCATCAGCAACGGGTTTTTGGGATCCGTGTTCAGCGTGCCGATCGCGGCCGCGAAGCCGCGACTGGACTCAAACGGCACTTCCGCGATCAGGTTCCACTCCGAATCACCTTCGCTGCTAAGCGAATCCGCCGCTTTGAGAATCGCCTCATCGGTGGCGTGAGCGTGACCCCGCCCTTCTTCTGGCTGGGTGGATGCCCAGCCGGCAGCCCGCAAGACGTGGGCGCCTTGCGGATCGCCGGTGTCCGGGAACGGCCCACGCGGCGCGGTTGCGGCCGGAACCGAACGCACGACGCGCAGCCGGTTTTCGGTGAGCGTGCCGGTCTTGTCGAAGCACACGGTGTCCACGCGGCCCAGCGCCTCGATGGTGCGGGGTGCGCGGACCAGCACGCCGCGTGCCGAGAGCCGCTGGGCGGCGGCGAGCTGGGAGAGCGTGGCCACCAGCGGCAGGCCTTCCGGGACGGCGGCCACCGCGATGGCGACGCCGTCGGCGACCGCCTGACGCAGCGTCGCGCGGCGCAGCATCGCCAGACCCGTCACCGCGGCACCACCGGCAAGGGTCAGCGGCAGCACCTTGGCGGTCAGCTCGCGCAGCCGAGCCTGCACCCCGGCCGCCGATTCGACGTCGATGACCGCCGAAATCGCGCGGTGTGCGGCGGTCCCCACGCCGGTGGCCACCACGATCGCCCGGGCATGCCCGGCGACGATCGTGCTGCCCTCGAACAGCATGCTGGCCCGGTCTCTATCGGTAGCGGCGACCGGGTCCACCTGCTTGTCGACCGGCAACGACTCACCGGTGAGCAACGACTCGTCGACTTCGAGGTCTTCGGCCACCAGCAGCCGCGCGTCGGCGGGCACCACGTCCGGCGCGACCAGGTCGATCACGTCGCCGGGACGCAGCGAGCTCGCCGAAACCGTGGCTGTGCGTTCGGTGGTGCGGGCCGCGTCAAGCCGGCGTCGCGACGTGGCGACCGTCGGGACAACGACGCGGCGCGCGACCTGATCCTGTTCAGCGAAAAGCTCTGCCGCCGCCGCGTCGGCCCGCAACCGTTGCGCCCCGCCGGTCAGCGCGTTGACGGCCATCACGCCGCCCACCAGAAGCGCGTCGACATTGCTGCCCATGATCGCCGACGCCGCCGCGCCCACGGCCAGGATCGGGGTGAGCGGATCGCGGAGTTCGTAAAGGGTCGCGTCCAGCAGCCGGCCCGCCTGACGCGCCGGGCCCCGCAGCGGCGCCACCAACGGGCTGTAGGACAGATCCTCGAGGACACGTCGCCAAGCCGGCGCACCAGGCTGGACGGTCAACGGCCGGGTGCGGCCGGCCAGCCGCGCGTAGACGATCTCGGGATCCAGCGCGTGCCAGGCGGTCAGCGGTTGCGGGGTGGGATCGGGTTGCCGGAGGACTCTACTGGCCGAGAAAGCGCCCGACACGAGGGCGCTGGCGGCGGCGGCGTTGACGGGATTGAGCCAGCGTCGCAGCGCCAGCGGGTTGGTACTCGTGCGGGTGTCGCCGGTTACCAGCAGCAGCCCGGCCAGCGTGGTGCCGCCCTTGGCGAGGTTCACCGACGATTCACTGGCCGCGCGCGCCGCGGGTAGCGCCGAGAGGATCCGCACGGCGGCGGCCAGATCGGTGCCGGTGATGATGTCCGCGGTCCAGGGTGTGGCCGCGCGGGGGTCGTCGAGCGCCACCCCGACGTCGGCGACGGCGAGCGCCGCCAATGTGTCGGTCGAGGCGAAGTCGCGGTGTAGCGCGGTGATCAGCAGCACCGGTCCGCGATCCGTCCGCAGATCACGCACCAGCTTGAGCAGCGGCGTGCCGCTCGGGTGACTGGCGGCGACGCTGGCGGCCAGATCCTGGGTGCCGGCGACATGCCGCAACACCACCCGGGCGCCGGTCCGGTGCGCGATCTGCAGCAGCGGAATCGCGAACGGGTCGACCTCCCAGCCGACTTCGACGTGGCCGACCATGTCGCCGTCGACCACCAAGTCGGCGTGTTCGAGGCCTTGGGCGGGGGTGGCCGACGGGCCCTGCGCGCGAACCCAGCGCAGCCGCGCGCCGGTGGCGGGCAACTCGTCGGGGTCGGGCTCCGGCGGCTCCTCAGCGTGCAGCAGCGCGTCGGCGACCTCATAGACCCTGTCGTCATCCCAGCCCGGAACGTCTCCGCGGGCGTTCAACACCGCGCGGTGATCACCGCGCAGCGCCGCGCCGTCGATTACGACCACTTTCACCCGATCGAGGCGACGCAGAGCACCCGGATCGAGGATCATCTGTCCGTCCTCGGCGAGCCCGCGGCCCAGCACCGCGGCAAAGGACTGACGGCCCATGTGCGCCGCCTTCGGAATCCCGGCCAGCACCGCGCCGGCAGCGTCCTCGGGGCCACCGCCGGCAACCAACGCACTCGCGGCGGCGATCAGCGAACCGTTCGCGGCCTGGTTGACGTATTCCTCCACCGCTCCGGTCATCGATCCCTTGGCGGTGTCGATGGCGGTGTCGATCGCGCCATCGACCACGACGTGCGACGCCTCGCCGGCCGCTGCGGCTGGCCAGTTGTGCCGTGGGGCCTGGGATTTGACCCCGGCCGACGAGATAATCGGTACCACCGGGGCTTGCGGCCGGTTGGGTGAGGCCAGCTGCGGCTCGCGGTCCCGCCAGCGGCGACGATGCGCCTCGGCTTCGGAGATCTCCAGGACCCGCTCCACCAGGTTCAACAGTGGAGTGCCGACCGCCTGGGTCAACCCGTTGGCCGCCGCTGTCGCCGCGCTGAGCGCGAGGTCGGTGCCCACTCGGCCCAGTCGCGACTCGAGGACGGACACCATCCGCGGCTGATTGTTCAGCAGGGCGGCCGCCGCTCGGGTGGTACGCGGTGCCGCGGGCAATCTGACGACCCAACCGGTGACCGCGGCGCCGATCGCAACCGCATCAAAGGCCGCCGCGGTCAGCGGCACCAGGATCGCCAACGGATTACCCGGGTCGGCGAATGGCGCGGTTCGGATTTGTGGCTCCGGGCCGGCGGCGGCTAGGCCGGCCGCCGCGGACGCCACCACGTCGCGCACGTTGTCCAGGACAGCGTCGCCGTCGGCGTCATCCTCGAGTTCGATCACCAGCCGGCCCAACGAGCCCTCGACGTGGGCGGTGGCCACACCGGGAAGCTTGCGGACCGGCTCTTCGACTATCGCCGCATGCTCGTGCCAGCGTGGGAACGGCAACAACGGATCCAGGTCCAGGTGCACCCGCCGCCCGCTTTGCCACCGCACGGTTGCCGCGGCGCCGTCCGGCTTGCCGTTAGACGAACCGCCCGTCCCGAGCACTCTTGCGGTCGATTGACTCACCGAATTGACCACCGGGCCGGCCAGCATCTGCATCGTGCCGGCGGCCGTCGCAACGCCGTTCACCCCGGCTTGCAACATATCCACTGCTCCACCGGTTATACCGCCGACAATGGCGGCGACACCCGGAACCTTCATTGCGCACCCTTCAACATGTTTACCGCGCCCATACTTACGACGTCTTAGCTAACTGTCCACACGAAAGGCCGCAGTAGGCCCCAGTAACTGTCGCGCTGACCCGCGACAGCAGCTATCTGGGATCTCGGATCACCGGATTGGCGGCAGACCGAACGCGGAAAACAAGGCCGGATCGAGAAAGACGACGATCCCGGCGATTCCAGCGGAGCCGGCGGTAATGACGTGGATCGAATGCGCTCGCATCACGTTGTCGGCAGTCCGCCGGTATTCGGCGACAGCGGGCTGCCCGTTGGCGGCGGTCGGGACGAACACCACGTCGCCGGGTTCGGCAAAGGCGCGCCGGGCAAGGAATCGTGTCACGGCGTCACGCCCGGTGAACCACACCGGCAGCGGCGGCATCTCAAGCCTGATATCGGTTTGCAGCAGCTCGCTCAGCGCCGCAAGATCGGCGTTTTCGAAGGCCGCGCAGTAGCGGTCGAGTAACTCGCGGAGATCCGCGTCGTCCGGCTCTGCCACATCCTCTTCGCTCGGCGCGACGTCGGCGAGGTGGGCGCGGGCTCGCTGAAGCGCGCTATTGACCGCGGCCGGCGTCGTTTCGAGTAGTTCGGCGACCTCGCCGGCACTGAACTGCACCACGTCGCGCAGGATCAGCACCGCGCGTTGCCGCGCCGGAAGTTCTTGCAGCGCCGTGGCGACCGCCAGGCGCACGCTCTGGCGGGCGCTGAACGCGGACTCGGGTGTCGACACGTCCGGCAGCGGCTCGAGCCAGTGATAGCTCCCGCCGTCGCCCTCGAGGTCGGTATCCGGGTCGACCGAGCCGGCGCCCAGCCCTGCGGGCAGCACCCGGCGGGCCCGGTTCTCCAACGCGCGCAGGCACGCAGTGGTCGCGATCCGGTACAACCAAGTCCGCAGCGCGGCGCGTTCCTCGAACGCCTGGTAGCCGCGCCAGCCGCGCAGATAGGTTTCCTGGACAAGATCCTCGGCGTCGTGCACCGAGCCCAGCATGCGGTAGCAGTGCGCAATCAACTCGGCACGAAACGGCGCCGCCTGCTCGATGAAATCCTCCTGAGCCGGCACGGTTCTCCTCCTACAGGGACACCGGAGACGGAAACGCTACATCAGTACAGAGACGGCCGGCCGGCGAAATTCATCGGTCGGCCGGCGATGAATTCCGCCGCCGCGACGTATCGAAATCACTATGACCAATAACCAACAGATTGAGAACCACGCCGACGCGCTGGCCGGCACAACGGCGATCGTGACCGGTGCCAGCCGCGGCTTCGGCCGCGCCATCGCCGCCACGCTGTCGGCCGCCGGTGCCCGCGTCGTCGGCGTCGCCCGCAATAGCGCGCAACTCGACGAGCTGCGCGCCGAGCTCGGTGACACGTTCACCCCAGTGACCGCCGACGCCGCCGATCCGGACGTGGCTCGTCGGCTCATCGACGAGCACCGGCCGCGCACGCTGGTGCTGTGCGCCGGGACCGCTCCACACATCAGCCCGCTATCCGAGCAGAGCTGGCAGACCTTCAGTAAGAACTGGAACGTCGACGTCGCGCAAGCCTTCCATTGGATCCGCGAAACACTGCAGCGCCCGCTGGCACCGGGCAGCTCAGTGATCGCGATCTCAAGTGGCGCCGCGGTCAACGGATCGCCACTGAGTGGCGGCTACGCGGGAGCGAAGGCCACCGTCAGGTTCATCGCCAGCTACGCCGCCATCGAATCGCAACGGGCCGGGCTGGGAATCGATTTCGTGTCGGTTCTGCCGCAGTTGACCCCTGCCACCGACCTAGGCGCGCCGGCCGTGGCGGCCTACGCCGCCTGGGAAGGGGTTGACGTCGACACCTTCCTGAAGCACCGCGGGCCAGTGCTCACCCCTGACCAAGCCGGGAAATCCATTATGGATCTAGCGACCGGCGGACACCCGGACCACCTCGCGTACATGCTTAGTGCCGCGGGCCTTTCGCCGCTGGCCTGATCGCAGCGAAACCGAAGGGAGACCGCAATGCAAACACCCCCGATCGTGTCAGCGCAGGACTGGGCGGCCGCGCGAAAGCAGCTGCTGGTAAAGGAGAAGGAGGTGATGCGTGCGCATGACGCGCTGGCGGCGCAGCGACGGCGGATGCCCTGGTTGGCGGTGGACAAGGAGTACGAGTTCGACGGGCCCGACGGCAAGGTCAGCCTGCTGGGGCTGTTCCAGGGCCGACGTCAGCTGCTCGTCTATCGCGCTTTCGTCGGGCCCGACATCGACGGCTGGCCCGACCACGGCTGCCGCGGCTGCTCGATGATCGCCGACCACATCGGAAACCTGGCCCATCTGAACGCCCGTGACACCACGCTGGTGTTCGCCTCCCGTGCGCCGCAGCCGGGCATCGAGCGACTCAAGGAGCGGATGGGCTGGCGGATGCCGTGGTACACGATCACCGACAGCTTCGACGTCGACTTCGGCGTGGACGACTGGCACGGCACCAATGCGTTCATCCATGACGGCGACCGGGTGTATCGCACCTACTTCGTCAATAACCGCGGCGACGAGGTGCTGGGCAACACCTGGAGCTTTTTGGACATGACGGCGCTGGGCCGCCAGGAGACCTGGGAGGACTCGCCGGAGGGCTACCCGCAGAGTCCACCGTACGAATGGTGGGACTGGCACGACACGTACGGCGAGCACGCGCCGTCGCGTTGGTTCGGTGACCCAGATCCGAACGATCCCAACGACCAGCGTCCACCGCGCACCTGACATCTGTGCGCACTGACCGGCCGCAGTAGGTTTCCTTTCGGGGAGCGAGACCCGAAGGGAGCCTGCATGCCCGGAGCAACCAGTGACGTCTGGGAGGTGATGTCGACCGCGCGGACGATCCGACGGTTCACCGACCAGCCGGTCGACGACGCCACGCTGGCGAGGTGTCTGCAAGCGGCGATGTGGGCGCCATCCGGAGCCAACGCGCAGGCCTGGCGTTTCATCGTGCTGCGGTCAGCCGAGCAGCGGGCCGTGGTGGCCAAGGCCGCGGCCCGCGCCCTGGAGGTGATCGAGCCCGTCTACGGAATGAGTCGCCCCGCCGACGACGACGACAGCCGACGGGCCCGGACCAACCGCGCGACCTATGAGCTGCACGACCGAGCAGCCGAATTCACCTCGGTTCTGTTCGCGCAGAAGCATTTTCCGACGGCCTCCGAGCTCCTGCTCGGCGGGTCGATCTTCCCGGCGATGCAGAATTTCTTGTTGGCCGTCCGTGCCCAAGGTTTGGGCGCATGTCTGACCAGCTGGGGTGCCTATGGCGGCGAGCAGCTGCTGCGGGACGCCGTCGGCGTGCCCGACGACTGGATGGTCGCGGGACATATCGTGGTGGGCTGGCCCAAAGGCAAACATGGCCCGGTGCGTCGCCGACCGCTGACCGAGGTGGTGAACCTCGACCGCTGGGACGAACCGGCGGATGAGCTGGTGAGCCAACGCGTTTGAACCGAAGGGAGGCGCGGGCCGTCATTCGAACGCAGGCGGTGCCAGTAGTCCAAGCGGAGGAGTGATATGTCGACGACGACGGCAAGGCTTACGATCGGTGGCCCGCGCGGCTGAGTTTCGTCGGTCAGGCGGTTAGCCGATATGGATTGGCGCTGACGCTGGCGTGGATCGGCGTCGGCAAGTACATCAAGATGGAAGCCCGGGTCCTGATCGAACACAGCCCGTTGATGAGTTGGGTCTATGACGTGTTCAGCGCCAACACGGTCGCGCGGGGTCTGGGAACGCTGGAAATCGTTGCCGCGATACTGATTTGCCTGCGCCCGTTTACGGCGCGGTTATCGGCGCTCGGCAGCGCGATGGCGATCGTGCTGTTCAGCGGAACGCTGAGCTTCCTGTTCACCACACCCGGCGTGGTCACACGGTTCGCCGGGCCCATTCCGGTGCTGTCCGCGCTGCCGGGCCAGTTCCTGCTCAAAGACGTTGTGCTGATGGGTGTCGCGATCTGGACCCTCGGTGAGGCCCTGCAAGCACACCGGTCGGCGTCAGCCCTTGATGCCGACCGTCAGCAAGTCGGAGATGGCCCGGGTAAACAGCGGCCGCCGGACTCGGTGTTGCTCCTCGATGGTGAAACCCGCGTCCTCGAACAAGCGTCGCATCGCGCTTGCCGACGGGTGATGCGCCGGCTTCCACCGGCTGGTCGCCGGCCCCTGCGGAAGCAGTTGCCGCGCACTGAGAGTCGAGACCGCCACCAGCCCGCCGGGGGAGAGCACCCGGTGGAATTCGCGCAACGCCGCGGGTTGGTCGAAGAAGTGAAACGCCGACGTCGTCACGACGGCGTCCAACGCCCCGTCGTCAAACGGAAGCTGCTCGGCGGGGCCGCGCAACCACTGGACAACCGTCGAGCGGGCACGGGCCTGGTTCAGCATGCCCTCGGACATGTCCACGCCGTAGACCTGCGCGGGATGCAGATCGCGCTCGATTCGGTCGGCCAAAATGCCAGTGCCGCAGGCGATGTCAGCTACCCGCGCAGAGGAGTGCGCGCGTAGCTGCCCAACCACTTCGTCGTGCGCCGGCCGGTATACCCACTGCTGCAAGAACGGCGAGTTGTAGGCCGGTGCGGCGAAACCCCAGAACCGCGTGACGGCGTCGTTGAAACCGCGACGTTGCGCTGCCGCGGTCACTTGATCGAGGTGTAGTAGACCGTGTCGGCTACCGACACCGAGTCGTTGCCCTGCGGGATCGCCGGAAGCCCGTTGTCCGCCAGCAGTTCACTCATCGGCCGGCCGGTCGAGCGCCAGCCCAAGGTGTCCAGGTAAACGGCGACGTCGTTGCGGTCGCCCTCATACCCGAGTTCGGAGAACTCGAGGTCGAAGCCGTGGGCACGCCATTTCTCGGTGGCCTTGCGCATCATCTCCCGCGCCTGGTCGTGGTCGACGTCCGACATGTCCGGAATAGCCTCGGTGGCAAGTCGGCTGCCATCCGCGCTGAGCGCGGAAATGTTGTCCAGCAAGCGGTCTTGCGCCTCCGGCGGCAGATAACCGAGCAGTCCCTCGGCGATCCACGCGGTGGGTTGGCTCTTGTCGAAGCCGGCTTCGATCAACGCGGCGGCCCAGTCGTTTCGAAGGTCGATCGCGACGGCACGGCGATCGGCGGTCGGCTCGGCGCCGAGATCGGCCAGGGTGGTGGTCTTGAAGGCGATCACCTGCGGCTGGTCGACCTCGAAGACCGTCATACCGGCGGGCCATTCCAACCGGTAGGCGCGGGCGTCAAGACCGGACGCCAGGATGACCGCCTGCCGGATTCCGGCGCGCGTCGCGTCGTGGAAGAACGAGTCGAAGAAGCGGGTCCGGACGGCCATCGCAACGGGCATGTGCTCGAGCTTCCAGGGGGCCTCGTCGTCGTCGACGTCGGCGGCGTCCAGCTCGCCGGTGGCCAACCTCGTCAGGAAATCCACGCCGACGGCGCGGACCAGCGGTTCGGCGAACCGGTCGTTGATTAGGGGGTTGTCAGCCTTGCTGGCGATTGCCCGGGCGGCGGCGACCATCGTCGCGGTCGCTCCCACGCTGGTCGCCAGGTCCCAGGTGTCGTTATCGGTGCGCGGCATTGCGTGCTCCTCAAGTCAGATCAATTTTACTTAGTTAGCATAACAAGTATTTAGTCCATATAACAACTCTTCCCTCCATCTTGCCTCTAGGTCAGGCGGTTACTCCCCTTGACGACTCGGCGATCCAGTGCTGGGGTTGGTCCGTGACAGACCCGCCGCACCCGGCCGTCGGCCGACGTCAGCTTCTGGGGATCTCCATATCGGCCGCAGGCGCCATCGCTGTATCGGCGTGCGACAAGCCGCAGCCGAAGGCGGCAGAGCCCCGCGCACCCGCAGAGGACGAAGTGCCGGTCACTCCACCCGAAGACTTGATGCGCGAACACGGAGTGCTCAAACGGGTACTGCTGATCTATCGAGAAGGAATCCGCCGTCTGCAGGCGAGCGAGCAGCTTCCCGCTGACGCGATCAACGCCGGGGCGGCAATCATCCGAAGCTTTATCGAGGACTATCACGAGCAACTGGAAGAGCAGCATGTCTTCCCCAAGCTGGAGCAGGCGGGCAAACTCACCGACGTCACGTCGGTATTGCGCACCCAGCACCAGCGCGGCCGCGTGATCACCGACCGGGTCCTCGCCGCCACCACTGCCGCGACGGCGCTCGATCAGGCTAAGCGGGAAGTGCTGGTGCAGGACATGTCGGCGTTCATCCGAATGTATGAGCCGCATGAGGCGCGCGAAGACACCATCGTTTTCCCGACGTTGCGCCAGGTGGTGCCCGCGAAGGAGTTTCGCGACATGGCCGACCTCTTCGAGGACGAGGAGCACCGGCGGTTCGGGCAGTCCGGCTTTGAAGGTGTGGTCGATAAAGTCGCCGATATCGAAAAGAGCCTCGGCGTCTACGATTTGAGCCAGTTCACCCCGACCTAATTCGGGGTGTGCGCACCGATCAGGAACCGGGCGAGTTGATGAACCAGACGTTGTCTTCCCGCAGGCTGCGACTGCGCCAGCCGGCGCCGGTGCGGACCAATTCGTGGTGGTAGTAGCCGCCGCAGTAACTGAGCTTGGTCATCCCCGGCAGCTGCATGGGGTTGTAGAACATCGCCCGCACCCGCGCGGTGCCGCCCTCGATCTGGCTTTCGATGTTGGTGATGTAGTGCATCGACATCGGAATCGCGGCGAAGCCCTGCGCCAGCCAGTCGGCAACCTGGTCGCGGCTGCCCGCGATCGCTCCCGCCGACGAGTAATCGATGTGCGCATCGTCGGTGAACACCGATCGGTACAGATCCCAGTCCTTGCCGTCGACGGCGCGGGCGTATCTATTGAGCAGCGCGGTGATTTCGAGTTCGTCGCTCATCCTCTGCAGGTCCATCCGAGATTCTCCTAGGTAGGTTCGTCGTCAATCGCACCATGCGCCGTCCGATCGAGTCGATCCGCTTGCGGGTCAGGTCCTGCAGCGGGTGCACGGCCACAATCATCGCCACCCGGCCATGGTGGTCGAACACCGGCGCGGCGATGGTGGCCACCGGCTGAGCCCGGTGCGGGGCGTCATCGGAGAGGAATCCGATCGTGGTGAATTCGGCCAGCAGTTGATCGGTGATCTCGCGTACGTGAGCGGGCAGGCCGTCGCTGGGTAGCGTGCCGACGACTTGGGCGGCCCGGGTCAGCGCCGGCGTTGTGCAATCCACGTCGAATCCGCGTTCGCGGGTGTGGGCCAGCACCTCTTCGAGGCGACGCGCCAGGGCGGAATTCGTTGCGGCGCCACGGTGTATCCACGCGCGTTGCTCCTCATCGGTGTCCCAGGCGGCAAACGCAACCCCAAAAGGCGGGGCGTAGCGGATCCGGTCGCCGGGTGCGCCGCCGGACCGCTGGCCGGCATCCTCGAACGCGGTGATCACCAGCGAATCGCCGAACCGCTCGACCACCGAAGCGGCGTAGCCGAATTCCTCAGCGAGCTGCAATGCGGCCGCGTGAGCGGTGTGCGCCAGTGGCCGCGCGGTGTCTACCCGCGCCGCCACCGCCGCAAGGGCCGGGCCCAGTGAATACGTCTTGTCGACCGGATCACGGCTGGCCCAGCCGCGGTCGCACAGCGTCGTCAGGATGGCATGGGTGGTTGCCTGAGTAAGGCCGAGTTCGCGCACCACATCGGAGAACCTGAGTCGCTCGTTGCCCGGCCCGGCGAGCAGCTCGACGACATCGAGGACGCGGGTGGTGGGGGCCGACGGGGGAATGTCTTGACTTCCTTTCTGCGGTGTTCGTACTGTGAAGTTCAAATTATCGAGAGCATATCTCGAATATTCGAGATCCTCCAAGGCAAAGGAGTCTGCGGGTGCG
>Ga0209656_10000109_pt1 | contig 52345 bp, 45 predicted proteins | sample BogFormECP12_OM2_FD_188239 | JGI IMG/M metagenome (GOLD analysis project Ga0209656, IMG submission 188239) | Bog forest soil microbial communities from Calvert Island, British Columbia, Canada - ECP12_OM2 (SPAdes) (version 2) | ecosystem: Environmental > Aquatic > Freshwater > Wetlands > Bog ...
AGCTTCCAGTATGGAATAGCGGTGATCCATCGCCCCGGCGAGATCCGTGTTCGCAAATGCGATCCGGCCAAATGGCGCTTTGCGTAGGATCTCGCGTGGCGCAGGACGGCCCTCCCGTCCAAAAAAAATCCGGGCTGCGGGCTGAGATAAGCGTGACCCCAGCGGTTAAGGATGATCCCGGCGATGTCCCGTGGCGCATCGAATCCGGAGGTTGCAAACATTTCGGTGAATTGTTCGCGGATTCGTCTTTCGTATTGCCGGAAGGAGGTCCCGAGCAATTCCGTGCGGCCCAGGTTCCCTTGTTCCTCAGTGGAGCGCCCCGGATGGGAATAAAGAATCTTCATGGACAGAACGATGGGAGAGTCAGGACTGATTTTGGGATCCGCGATGCCGGTCAGTGCGAGCTTGCGTACCTCGACATAGTTGCCGATTCCTTCGAACCAGCGGCAGCCGCTGATGCCCATCTTGTATAAGAATCGCCAATTCCTCAATGCAATATTGGCCATCATGCATGGAGAGCGGTGGAACTCGGCATAGGCGTTACGGTGGGATTCTGGAAGGTCCTGCACGATGTGCTTGGTCGTCCAGCTTCCTCCAGCCAGGATGGCAGAGCGGGCTTCGACTCGGTAAAGTTTGCCGTCCTTGAGATATGAGATGACGACAGAATCAGATTTGCTCACTTCACCGTCGTGTTGCACAGAAATCGCAGTTGACGAAAGCCGCACTCTGGCGGTGGTTTGCGGTGTGTCGAGCGCGGCGAAGTTGACGTTGTTGGCGGTAACCGCCGTCACGGCGTCCGGCCCTGCGGCTCGACCATCGATCGCCCCTGGAATTAAGGCCTTCACGATCAATCTTGCAATGGTCGTGTTGCCGCCCGGAAACATCTGGTCTCTGGTACCTTCGCCAGTTAAGGGATGCAGCATTTCAAATGCATAATCTGAATAGGCCGATAGAGCGTCGGGACCAAGGCCCGCGCCGCCACCTTCCACGGGAGAGAGAAACGTACGGACCGTCTCCCGGCTCAGGCCGAAGCGCTCCATGTAGTGCTGCTCGAGCGTGATCGAGTCAAGGTAGCGGGAAGTCTGATCCCCTTCTTCTTTGGGATGAACGAATCGATCTCCTTGCACCGGCATGCTCTTCAGCCAGCGTAGCCACTCCGTTCGAGTTGCCTCGAGAATGGGAGCATCTTTGAGATTTTTTCCAACAGGATCGACTAACCACATCCCGCCCTTCTGTCCGAACTTCGCTCCAAACCAGAATCCGTATTGCCCATGCGCCAGGCCAATGGCTTCATAGGGAGTTTGCGAAAGCGGCATCTCCGGCGTCGGACCGGCCCATTGTTGATACTCGAGCTTTTGTGCTTTCAGACCAATGCTGTCGTAGAACTGGGCGATGAAGCTCTCTGAAGAGTGAAGCTGGTAAATCGCCGAGCCCTGGTGCGCGACCAGCCGCTTGCCGTCTACCAGGAACTCATTTTGCTTCGCTTCGCCGCCAAAGATAGGATGGTTCTCCAGAACCAGGCATTTCGCCCCCGGGTGCGCTTGCCGTTGGAAGAACAATGCGGCGGCAAGTCCGCTGATTCCGCCGCCGACGATCACACAATCGTAAGTCTCACCGGTATCGATGACGTCCTTGGGCAGCGGCTCATAAACTCCATCGCGGATGGTATGCCCGGCCTCGAGCACAGCCAGGGTGTTGCCGTTGGAAGTGCTGTATTCGCCGACTCCGCCATACCCGGTAAATTCGTCGCCAGCCGCTAGGAGTTGCGCGGGCGTAATCGATTCGAGCAAGAGAGCCCCGGAGGCCAACAGCGTAGAACCGAGGAAATCCCGTCGGGTAATGGAATCGTTCATGCCTAACTCTGTGCCGCCGGCGGCAGTGGCTTTCTTGGTCATTGGTTGGGCCTCATTCTGGGTTCTGCGCACTTTAATTCGTTAACGACTTATTTTGCGAGCAAAGATGAGCTTCCTCCGAATTATTGTGCCATCGAGATTTCTCTGCGTCTCCTCTTGACAGCCCGGAAGGAAAACAAGCAATATTCTGCCTGTATTAAATGCAAATGCTAGGCCCGCTGCAAGGAGCAAGTCATGTTGCTTTTTAGCCTCTCTCCTTCGATCCGCTTTCGACTTGTTCCCATTGCCAGCGTCTTACTCTCGCTCTTGGCATACACTCGGGCTGCACAGGCGGAGTCTGCCTACGTGCGAGTAAATCAAACCGGATACGAGGCTGGTGAGACATCTTTCCGTGCATATCTGATGTCCACTGCGGCAGAAAGCGGAGCCAGCTTCAAGGTAATCAATTCGAAGGGCATCATCGCGTATTCAGGCCATGTCGGCGCTTTGCTGGGCACGTGGAGTCATAGCAAGACAGTGTCCTTCGACGTATACGCGCTGGACTTCAATGTTCCTGCCGGCGATCTTTACACGATTTCAGTATCCGGGCCGGAAAATGCGGTTTCACCCAGTTTTCCGGTGGATGGTCCGGAAGCGCTTTATTCCGGCCTGCTCTTGAACACACTGTTTTTCTACGAAACGCAACGTGACGGACCGAACTTTATCCGCAACGCGTTGCGTACCGAACCCGGACACCTGAAGGACGAGAACGCACACGTTTACCAGACACCACAGCTTGACGGCAACGATTTTATCGACAACCTGCCGCCCGCGCCGCCTTTGGTATCCGCAGGGCTTCCAAGCATTGACGCCTCCGGCGGATGGTGGGACGCGGGCGACTATGAGAAGTACGTCGAAACCACCAGCTACACAGCGGCTCTGATGCAGATAGGGGTTCGCGACTTCCCGGACCAGATGGGCGCAAACGCTCGAATGAATCCTCCGGCACCTCCAGGCGCACTTTCTTACGCAGGCAGCAGCTGGCCGGGCGCTCCGTCGTCAACTGACTTCACCGGAGAAGCTCGGTTTGGGATCGACTGGCTGATCAAGATGTGGGATGACAAGACGCAAACCCTGTACTACCAAGTAGATAACACCCAAGACTGGGATTACTACGGAGAGGGCGATCCCAGTTCAGCCACCGGCAATTGCGGCGGAACATATTTGACTCCCTACTGCTTGATCACCGAGTACGACATCTGGACGCTGCCGCAGGCGGCCGACCATTTCGAGCAATCCGGAGATCCCCGCCCTTGCGATCCGTATACGACTTTCTTTATCTGCAATCGTCCGGTATACGTGGCTGGGCCGGCGGGATCGCCGATCAGCCCGAATCTAGCGGGGCGCTTGGCGGCAGATTTTGCGTTGTGCTACCAGCTCAATCACAGCACGAACCCTTCTCTCGCTAGTCGGTGCCTTAAGAATGCGGAGGACATTTTCGCGCTCGCTGACACATCGTATCCGGACCCTGCGCCTTCAGGAGGTTCGGGCTCATGCGGTACTTGCCTGCTTACTATTTCTCCGTTTGACGGCTATCCCGAGAACGTTTGGGAAGATGACATGGAGCTTGGTGCAACCGAGTTATACCTCGCGCTGCATTCGAAAATGAGTAACCAGGAACTGCCCAGCGGGCTGGCGCATACGAATCCGGGGTACTACCTGCGTAAAGCGGCCCAGTTTGCTGGTAATTACATCACGAACATCTACGACGCCGGTTACACCGATACGCTGAATCTGTACGATGTCAGCGGACTTGCACATTTTGAGTTGTACCGGGCATTGGAAATGGCGGGAGATCCCAGCGGCTTGGCTGTATCGGCAGGGAGCATTCGCAAGCAATTCCTGCGGCAGGTTGGTGACGCAATTACCCAAGCGGGCACGGACGCGTGGGGCTTTGGGTATCAATGGAGTTTTGGCGATACCACTTCTCACGGAGCCGGTTTGTCGGTGATGGCCAGTGAAGCGTATTACCTCACCCAGAGCAAACGCTACGATACGTATTCGCAGAGATGGCTGGCCAATGTCCTGGGAATGAATCCGTGGGGTTCGTCTTTCATCGTGGGCGACGGGAGTACGTTCCCAAATTGTATTCAGCACCAGGTAGCGAACCTGGCAGGGGCGCTGGATGGAACCTCCTCGGGCACACCGATCCTTTGGGGTGCGGCTGTGGAGGGTCCGGCCAGTTCGGCCAGTTCCGGGGTGGTCGATGGCATGATCCTGTGTCCGGCAAACGGAGCAGACACCTTCAGGAAATTCAACGGAAACAATGGCGCGTTCGATCCGTCCCAAGTAGCGGTGTATCGCGACAACATGCAGTCGTACAGCACAACGGAGCCGGGGATCGATCTTACAGCAACATCGTTCCTTATGTGGTCCTGGAGACTGGCCCAGCACCCCAGCTTCTGACATAGACGAATAGACGACCAGCTTAGTCGGCAAGACCGTCGTCGCGTCCCTAAGTCTTATCCGGCCTTTCTTTCGCTGTCCAACCAGCGCATTTGATTTTCGTCGTAGCGTGTCCCGGCGATGGCGTCGGGCGGTATCGCCTTTTCGAGTTCAGCGAGTTCCCGGGGCGAGAGCTTGAGGTCGAGCGCCCGCACGGCATCGTCAAGTTGCATACGGCGGCGGGCGCCTACCAGCGGAATGATATCGGTGCCGCGCGACAGCACCCAGGCGATCGCGATCTGAGCCGGCGTCGCATTCTTCCCGGCAGCAATCTCTTGAAGTGTCGCAAACACCTTCTGATTTTTCTCGAAGTTCTCTCCTGTGAAACGAGGCAGGTGAGTGCGGAAATCGCGGGGGCCGGAAGGGCGAGATCCGCTGAGCAGCCCGCGGGAGAGTACTCCATACGCAGTCACGCTCATGCCCAATTCGCGCACAGTGGGCAGGATTGACGCTTCGATGCCGCGAGTCACGATAGAGTACTCGATCTGCAGAGCGGCAAGCGGATGCATGGCATAGCCACGACGAAGGCTCTCGGCCGAAGCTTCGGATACGCCGATGTGCCGCACGTAGCCCGCTTTCACCAGGTCGGCGATGGCGCCAATCGTATCTTCGATCGGGACCTTCGAATCGATGCGGCAAGGTTGGTAGAGGTCGATGTAATCAGTGCCGAGGCGCCGCAGGCTGTAGGCAACGAAATTCTTGACCGCGACGGGCCGCATATCGAGGCCGTTGAACGAGTTGTCTGGTCCGCGCAGGGCGCCGAACTTGACTGCTATAAAAACTTTGTCGCGGCGGCCTTCGATGGCTTTGCGGAGGAGCATTTCGTTGTGGCCCATGCCGTAGAAATCGCCCGTGTCGAGCAAATTGATGCCGGCGTCGATCGCGGCGTGAATGGTAGCGATGCTTTCGGTTTCATCAGCGGGACCATATATGTCTGACATGCCCATACAGCCGAGTCCGAGGACCGAGACTTGCGGGCCATTCTTCCCGAGAGATTGACGATTCATGATGGCTTCCTTTGCGGAGAAATCTTGACAGTAATTGATGATGGTGCGACAGAGCCTAGATCGCGACTTGCTCGCTCTGAGCTAGGATTCGCGCGTTGGCAGGTATGAAAGGCTCGAGCAGCGAGGTGAAGTGCGCGTTCAGATGCAGCTCCTCACTTTGCCGGTTCAGCAGTTCGCGCGGGTTCGGCGCGGTTTTCAGGGCGTAGCGCAGGTACGACACCCGCAGAAGCCAAACCGCATGTTTGAAATCATCTTCCGTGCGTACGTGAAAGGTGATCCAGCCAGAATTAGGAACCCAGTGGTGCTCTTGGGCAAGGCCCTCCGCCAAAAGAACATCGCGAAGCGGACGCGGAAAAGGTATATCAAGAATGCCACCGTTGTGCATATGCCCGAGCTCGGCACTTCCGAAGCGGAATTCCCTGCCGCCAAAGCGATGCGAGTGAACCGAAATGTGCGGCCACGCAGAAAGCTCGTCTTCCAAACTCCTCAAATACGTCATATTCCTAAATCCTCGCCGGTGTAATTCTTCGATGCCGGTGCACATTTGGGCGATTCAGCTGCTGACTCAGACTACAGCCCTTATGAAGCTTCTCGTAGCCATTGTTCGGTCTATCGTTGTCGCGGATTCCACCGTTTCGCAAATCCCGTGAGATTCGCAAATCTCGAAGATTGAGTCCAGGTTTGTGACTTTCAATATCTCCCGCACCGGCTGCGTCGGGTTCATTAACTTGAGATAAATGCCCGCAGCTTGGAGTGAAACCAAAGCTCCGATTCCAGCTGCGTCGACTGCGTCAACCTCGGCCAAATCAAGAACGATATTGCGTCCCGCCTGGTGCAGAGCCGAGCACAAGAGAATGGTTTCATAGCCGCATACGATTCTGCCCAGGCAATGCAAAATCACAACGTCATCGAGGGTTTCGGTAGTTATCGTCAACATGCTTCAATTCTCCCGGTACTCCTGCCCATGAAAGCCGCCATTATAGGCGAATGAAAAGCGAATATCAACTAACAAAATAGGAGCCTCCTCCGCTCAAGCTTTCGGCTCCGCTGCCGGTGTTCCAAAAGATCCGCAGCGGCCACGCATGCCCTGACGAAACTTATCGCGTTCCTCGGGCGTCATCTGCTCCCACCGCTCGATCATGCGGCGACGCCAGGAAAGATGTCGGCCCGCGTGGCCCCGGAATCCACCGAAAAGAATCTTGCTCAGGACCAAAATCCCGACAGCTTGCCAGAAATTGATCAAATGCCAGCCAAAAAGACCCGGCATAAGCCAGTTCCACAGCGCCCTCACCACAAAACCAAACACGGTGACGAACAAAACAGCGAATAATACGAACTTCAGTCCCCGCGCTAACCTTTTCATGTCTATTGACCCCCTGCTTTTCTAAAGTCGTTGTAGATGGTTTCAAGGCGTTCGCGAAGGTGCAAGACCGCATAACGCTTGCGGGAGAGCAGCGTGTTCATGCCGACGCCCGTCTGTTCAGCGAGTTCTTTGAAGCTGTAGCCCAGGAACTCGTGAGCCAGGAACACTTCGCGCTGCTCCTCGGGCAATTCGTCGAGCGCCGCGTCTAACTCCTCCAGCAACACACTTCGCGCGTAGGAGGACTCGGGCCCGGCATCCGGCGAGGGCAGCAGATCCTCCCACTGGATTTCATCGCCATCCTCAGTTCGGACCGCCGGCTCACTTGATTCCGTCCGCTTCTTGTTGCGGAACAGGTCCGTAATCCGATTGCGGGCCACCCGGAATAGCCAGGCGGTCATCTGCTCCACCGGCTTCATCATCCGGTAGGCCTCGACAAGCTCGTAGAAGACTTCCTGCAGAATGTCTTCCGCGTCGCTCTGGTCAGCCACCCGTTTGCGGATGAAGTTGCGAAGCCGGGGCTTTTCCCGTTCGATCGCCTCAGAGATCCGCTGGTCTTGCTGCACCATGATCCACTGTTTTCTCAGCGCCTCGTCCATCTATTCATGTAGACGAACGAGCGAGCGAAATATTGTAGGCTTTTGATCGAATTCACTCGAGAGCATCTTCTTATGGTATTGATGCTCATCGACCAGCGTGGACAGTTGAGACGCATGGCATTCTTGCCAATGTCAATGTTTTCTGTAAGATAGCCAATCTTCCAGCCGGTCAGCGTACGTTCGGCCGAAGCGGTGTTCCGAGCCATCGGGCCTTCTTGACGAATGCGCGGCGCATGATCCAATCCCACGCGCGCGTGATATCAGCGGGATCCACGAAGAGAATATAGGCCGACAAGATGTCCCACTGGAACATCGGAATGTTAAGGGAATATTCCAGGGAGAGATGAAATAGCAATCCCAGCGCGAGCAGAATATAGCGAAGATCCTTCACCCAGATCAAAATGCCCAACGAGAATTCGAGGGCAAGGGCTGACCAACTGCCTATCTTCAGCATCGTTGGGTGGAGAAGCCAAGCCGGAACGGGGAATCGCTTAAGGGCATCGAGATGATAGATGTAAAATAGCGCGGTTCCCTGAAGCCAAGCCGGGCCCTTCACCTTCCAGCAGAATGATGCGAAGTACAGAAGCGCCAGTTGAATCTGGATCATCCGCTGCGCCCACGGACTCCGCGGCCTCGGAGACTTACCTTCCTTCCCCCGCCAGATTCCGATTAGCCGATCTACGGAAAAGGCAGCGCCGGCGGGAGCGAAGATAAGGAAGAACCCGGCCACGCGCAGGAACGTGTCGCCACCGTGAGTAATGAACAGGTTCCTTTGCTGAATCGAGGTAAGACACAGAAATACGATCGCGCTGTTAACGCGAGTGAGAAATCCGACCGTGAGCAGGATTGCCGAGCCCAGGAATACCCAGAAGAAACTGTCGATCCAGGCATCCGTTTGCGGAATAACCGTGAACAGGTTTAGCCGCCGACCCGGCTCGAGCGCTTGCATTGTTGGCAAACTGATCCAGGCATGTCGCCCGTACCATGCCAGCCAATCTGGGCGCAACAACCAAAGGGTGGCGATAACCGCTGTGCCATACGCGATGCGAAACAGCGCAATTGGCGTCGGGGATTGTTCTGCGAAAAAGAATCTGATCCATGCCGTTGTTAAGGATTTTATGATCATCGCAAGTCCTCGGGCTTCACCCCATAGCCGTAGAGGACATGCTGATCCCAAGGTTCAGGGCGATATGAGCCCTGTGCTCCTGGCGTTATGGCTGACGACTCCTGAACCAAGATGATGGTTTTCGCTTGGGTTGCGGCAGTGCTGTTCGCGCGCGCAATATATCGAGCGACATCGGGCCAGAGAGGGTCGTTCTTGTCGTTTTGGAGGTTTTCCGCAAACTTGCGGTAGCGTTCTTTGAAGTAGCGATCGCGAACACTAAGTTGCTCCATCCTGGGGAACGACCAGATCTTCCTGCACCCGTCCCGGTAGACAATGATTGCCTCGACATAACTGTTCGCCGACCAGGGCGCTGGAGCAAATGTGTCCCAAGATTGAAACAGTCCTGCCCACACGAAATAAGGCCGGACCAGATCTCTGCATAACGTGAATATTGGCCCGTCCAGCGGCAAGCACCAGCACGCTACAAACAAAATGTGAAAGCCCAGGAACAAGTTGATCGCGACGCGTTTTACGTTTTGCAGTCGACCACGACTCCAATATGTTTCTTTTTTCATTTTCGAAGTGGATGCTGTTGCGGACTTCCCTTCTCTGGCCGGGCGGGGAAGGGCCCTTAGTAACATCTGGATTCTTCAAAGCAAACTTACCACTCCCAACCTCGATTGAGGAGCAAGATGCTTGGAGATCGTTGGAGTTAGTTACTCTTGCGAGGAGATCAGAACAGAAAAAGTGCGCTCGGACGTCTCTTTCATGGAGTGTTGGTGTTTCCGGGGTGTGTCCGGATCTAGAGACCCAGCTCAGTCAATCCTGGATGCTCGTCTGGCCGACGACCCAACGGCCAGCGAAAGAGCCGGTCGTGCTCCTTGATAGAAAGATCGTTGATGCTGGCATGCCGAATTTTCGAGAGCCCTGCGGCATCGAACTCCCAGTTTTCATTCCCGTACGAACGGTGCCATTGACCGGACTTGTCGTGTGATTCGTACGCGAACCGGACAGCAATCCTGGTTTCATCGAAAGCCCAGATCTCTTTGATGAGGCGGTATTCCAGCTCTTCGCTCCACTTCCTGTTTAGAAACTCGATAACCTCTGCTCGCCCCCGGAGAAACTCAGAGCGATTGCGCCAATAACAATCCATCGAGTAACCGCGCGAGACCCTCTCTGGGTCGCGTGAATTCCAGTTGTCTTCGACGGCGCGTACCTTCAGGATGGCTGTTTCACGGGTGAAGGGTGGTACCAGGGATACAATCGTCTTCGGCTGTGCATTCATAACAATTTCCTTTCGTCGAACTGCCTTCACGTCAATGAGGGATTGGCTACTTCCGCAAGGAACTTTCCCCGCGCTATCCAAGTGACGTGTAGAGTGACGTACGCCGAGTTACTCTCCAGCCTTGGCCGCCAAGGTCCCGACGACGGCGATATTTTGCAGCAGATCCTGCGGCAGACCGTGCCGCTCCTGCAAGTACTCCGGGCTGTTGTAAGAGAGCCAAACCTTTCCCTGGCCGTCCTCCCATACCAGAATCTTCAGAGGAAGGTCGATGGCGATGCTGGGAGCTGCCAGCATCAGAGGCGTGCCGCCTTTGGGATTGCCGAAGATCAAGAGCTTCGTAGGAGGCATTTGCATTCCGACCTTGTTCGCCTCGCCACTGTGGTCGATCAGGGCAAACAGAGTGATCCCCTTCGATTGCAGAATATTCTTGAGTCGCGCAACCGTCTCATCCACAGAGTGATTACTGGGAACGTCGACAATTCCATTCTTCTTTTGGACCGAAGTATCGGTCGCCGGCACCGGCAGGACAAATCCCACGACCAGTAGAAGCAATTGCCACACTTTCACAACCCACCTCCTGCCGTCGGATCCGCCCTATTGAGTTGGGGAGCCTCATCCCCTTTGGATGCAGACTCTTCCCGCCAGGCAAATTACAATCTGCACGATCACCGAGACCAATACATCACGAGATTCAGTGTTTTTTTGCTACCACTCTAGGTTGGGTGTGAAATACCCCGTTCGGGGTAGAGGGCAAGGTAACAATAAGTGAGGATGATGTCTCCCTGGCGGGCGCTGGCCGCGAGTCCTATTTAGCGAGCCCGGAACTCTCAGACGACGATACTTTGCCACGAAGAACGGTGACAGAAGCGGCCGGCAACTTGTACAGGGCGTTCTCTTCGCCTCTGACCCGCGAGGTTGCGGGCGGCCCGTCCGGATCAGCATAGCCTTTCTTTCTGGCGGCGTGCCACTGATATTGCGCCCTGCCGAACGTGATCATGGTGACCGGTCCCGCAAAGAACGCGTCACGGTTGCTGCTTGCGTCGTGGAATTCGATTCGGACTTGATGCGGGTGATCGTGATCTTTGTTAATGAGCATGAGGGCCCATTGACCATCCGGGCGCTGCAAAGGATAAGCCGTGACCAGCGTGTGTCCGTTGCCGTCCTTGACGTCGCTGGAAGCAGCGTAGAGCCTGTGCTCGGCGTCTTTCGGTTCTGCCCACTCCTGCGTAAGGAGCTGCGCGGCGAAGAACTGCGAAGTCTTCCGCTGGATCTTGTAGTGCTCGTCAACCATGAACATATGGTAGGTTCCCCAGCTATTACTGCAGGCGGGATGAGGTGGTGAGTAGCATAGGTCGTGATAATAATGCGTGGACTTGCCGCCCGCAGTGAGAAATCCCGCGAAGGAATCGGCCAGCCAAAGAGCGCCGAAGATATCGACCGCAGCCTCACCACCGTGATCGTTGGTTTCGGTATCGAGCAAGGGAATCGAGGGAGGCAAGCCGTCGTCGCGCCAGACTTTCATGATGTGGGTGATTAATTCGGGTTCCTGATAGAGGTTCTCCCAGGGCGTCTCGCATCCATCGTAGGGATAATGCTCAAACGACATGAAAGCGAGATCCTGAAGACGATCATGAGCCTTCAGATAATCGAGGAAGCGCCCCAGCCAGGAAGTCCGGCCTTGCGCATCGGGCCAGGCTTTAATGTCCTCGGTGACTCCTTCGAAAACAGGACCGCCCAGCTTGAAATTCGGATCGACGTTGTGTAGAACAGTCGCAAATTGCAAATATAGGGTCGCATAGTCTTCCGGCAGCATGTATTGGCCGTCGGGTTCCTCGCCCATCTCGACATATGACACGGGATAGCCGCGTTTCTTGATGTAGGTCATCTGCGCGGCGGCGTCCTCGGGCGTGCTGTACAACATGGCTACGGGAACGATGGCAGGCAGGCCGCGCGTGATTCCACTCTTGAAAAACAGGTCGAAGCCCGGCTGATCTCCTGACTCCATGCGGTCTGGCGCCAAATAAAGATCAGACGCATCGTGCCATGGATCAACCGACGAGCACAGAGTCAGCGTCTGCTGCTGATCAGGCGAATGATGGAGAATATCTTTGAATTCGTTGTTCGCATCGACGGTTCCGAGGTAAAGCTCGCGGATGGCGTAACCAACACAATTTCTACGATCGGCCGAACCATGGGTATCGCAAGTATTCGACGAGCGGGTCATCCATACACGCACGTATTTTGTGGTGACCGGTGAAGAATCGAGATGAAGCGTCGCGGTGCCCCCTTTTCCATCCGTCACGTTTCCTGACGCGAAGGTCTTCCATGCTCCTTTGTCTTGCTCGTCCATGGCATCGCCGTCTCCGACCCAGTACTGCACTTCGTAGACCCGGGCGTAAGGCTCCGCCCAGTCAATGCGAATCGCATCGATGGTTTCCTTCTTGTCAAGAGCGATTACAACCCATTGCGGATGCAGCGAATCGTCCTCTCCCGTGAAGGCCTTCGTGAGATACGGATTGCTCTTCCAATAAGACTGCGGATCTCCATCATCGAGGCGCGAGAAGCCGTCAAACTCTGTTCCCCCGTTGCGAGTGAAGCCGCGGTGACGAAGGGAGTAGCCATAAGAGTGGCGAATCATTTCCTTCGTGGGAGTGGGATCACCGGTGAAATATCCCTTGCCTGCGGGATCGCTCCAAGCGCCCTTGGGATTCCAATGCCAGGCTTGCACAAACAAATCGGTGTTCTGCCGGTAACTGATGACTCCCCACCCGGCGGACAGGACCTGCTTGATCTGGTCGGGCCGAAAAAACATGTCGGTGGCATTGCTGGGCACACGATCCACGGTCGAGCCCAGTGCATAGAGGGGACTGAATGTGTTTACGACATGGCTGGGCGTTGCATCGACAATAACGGTCTGCCCCATGCCACAAGTTGGCGCGACACCCAGAAGAATGATTGCGTTCAGCACTTTGCAGAGAATCGATTGCGAAAACGACGAGTGCATCAGAGACCTCGGAGAATCTGATCGTAATCCCGCATGAAATTCATACATCAACTCGCTGCTCTGGTGCTATGTCCGACACTGCCGGCTTTCACGCAGTGAAACCGACGTTCATGATTCCATCCTCGCGCCCGTGCTCTTTTGTATAATTTTTCGACTCCAAGACGGTAATCCCGAGGAAACCGATTCATGCTTCTCAAAGTGTTCGAAGATCGGGTCAAGCTCGGGCAGTCGGCTGCAGAACAGGCCGCGACAGCCATTCGCCGCGCCATCGCAGAGCGGGGCCATGCTCGGATCATCGCCGCCACAGCTGCATCACAGCTGGAATTTCTGGAAGCGCTGACGAAGGCGCCGGGAATCGACTGGTGCAAGGTAGAAGCTTTTCATCTGGACGAATACATCGGCTTGCCGGTTACTCATCCGGGGAGCTTCCGCAAGATGCTGTTGGAGCAACTGGTTCAGAAAACCGGAATCACTGATTATCATCTGCTCGACGGTGATGCCGCTGATCCGTTGGAAGTTGTGAGCCGGGTGGGTAAACAGCTGGCATCTCAGCCCGTGGATATTGCATTTCTTGGCATCGGCGAGAACGGCCACATCGCGTTCAACGATCCGCCCGCTGACTTCAAGACGGAAGAACCTTACATCATCGTGAACCTGGACGAAGCCTGCCGCCAGCAGCAGGTGGGCGAAGCCTGGTTCGCCAATATTTCACAAGTGCCGACGCGAGCCATCTCGATGTCGGCTCGCCAGATTCTCAAAGCCGAGGAAATCCTGGCAGTCGTGCCCGGCCCGCGTAAGGCGGAAGCGGTCAGGGCTTGTTTTGAGGGTGCGATCAGCCCCATGGCCCCGGCGTCGATTCTGCGCACCCATCCGAATGCCACGGTTTATCTCGACAATCAATCGGCTTCGCTGCTGGGCCCTGCCCTGCGAAATGCGCTCAACGAAAAATCTCAGGTCACAGTTGGCGCTTAATCTCTGGTTTGCAAATCATCACGCATGGTAACTGCCAGAAAGCCGATTGCATCTTTGCGTTGGTGGATTGGCGGCCTTCTGTTTGCATCCACGGTCATCAACTACATTGACCGGCAAACTCTCTCGCTTCTCGCTCCTTACCTCAAGCTCCAGTACCACTGGACGAACTCAGACTACGCGAATCTCGCCATCGCCTTCCGGGTAGCTTATTCGATCGGGCAGACAGTTTTCGGAAGACTCATGGATCGCATCGGCACGCGCCGTGGTTTGACTCTCACGGTCATCTGGTATTCCGCGGTCTCGATGCTCACGTCGCTGGCCAGCGGTTTTTACAGCTTCGCCACATTTCGATTCCTATTAGGTGCGGGGGAATCGGCCAACTGGCCGGCAGCAACGAAGGCGGTCTCCGAGTGGTTCCCCAAACGCGAACGCGCGCTTGCGACAGCCCTTTTTGATAGCGGCTCTTCGATCGGAGGAGCCATCGCTCCTTTCATTGTGCTATGGATTTATTTTCGCTGGGGCTGGCGCCCGGCATTCATGCTCCCGGGAATTCTTGGATTTTTCTGGCTGATCGTTTGGCGGTGGCTCTATTATCCGCCGGAGGCGCAGAGCCGAATCAGCCCAACTGAACTTGAAATGCTGATCGCGGACAAACAGGAATCGGATAACCCCTGGCAAGGCAAACCGCGGCTCCGATGGAGTGAACTGTTGCGACTTCCGCAGACGTGGGGCGTGATCACTGCGAAAGCTTGCACCGACCCGGTTTTCTTCTTCGTCACGGAATGGTTTCCGATTTACCTGGTCGCAAAAGGCATCGACCTCAAGAACGGATTGATTGCCGTATGGATCCCATTCATCGCCGCCGATCTGGGCAGCTTTTTCGGAGGTTATGTATCCGGGTATTTGATCAAGCGGGGATGGTCGCTCGGTGCGGCGCGCAAGGCCCTGATTGTTTTTGGAGGAATCGGCATGACCATGCTGATTCCCACAATCTTCACGACCAACCTTCACTTGATTGCCCTCCTGTTTGCAGTCGCAACTTTTACTTATGCGGGTTTCACCACGATGGCGAATGTGTTGCCGTCGGACCTGTATAACAGCGAATCAGTGGCATCGGTCAGCGGGCTGAGCGGCACCGGGGCGGGCATCGGAACGATCGTTGCCTTCAAACTCATTGGCTATTTTTCCGATGCCCGCCAGGCCACCGGCACTCATTCCTTCGATCCGATTGTGGTCATCGCGGGCTTGGTGCCTTTCCTCGGCATGATTTTGGTCTTACTCTTGGTTCGCAACACGCAAGCGACCAACGCAGGACTGGTCCGCCGAATCTGACGTCGGATACACTTTGAGGAACTATGGGATACAAGCACCTGGAACTCGACGGCAAAGTGGCAGTCGTGATCGGGGGCAGCTCAGGAATCGGCCGCACCCTCGCTCGCGGCTTGGCGGAAGCTGGTGCCGACGTCGTACCGAGTGCGCGGCGTCTGGAGCTCGTCAACACGGCGGCCGATGAAATTGAGTCTCTCGGCCGCCGGTCGCTGCGCGTAAGTTGTGACGTGAGCGACCGCGGATCGTTGGAACGAGTATTGCAGGCCTCTGTCCAGACACTCGGGAAAGTAGATATCCTCATCAACGCAGCCGGTTTCAATCAGCGCGCCCCAACTCTCGATTTCCCCGACGCCGACTGGGATCGTCTCATCGATACGAACCTCACTGGCACGTTACGGGCTTGCCAGGTTTTCGGGCGTCACATGATCGAGCGCAGCTATGGCCGGATCATCAACATTGCTTCCATGGGTTCGTTCCTGGCTCTCTATGAAGTGACAGCGTATTGCGCGAGTAAGGCAGGCGTGGCGTCCTTGACCAAATCGCTGGCGATCGAATGGGCGCGGCGTGGAGTCTGCGTGAATGCGATTGCGCCTGGATACTTCCGCACGCCGCTGACGGAGAAGTTGCTGACAGGCACGGCCAGGGGACAAGAAGTGTTGATCCGCACCCCGATGAAGCGCTATGGCGAACTCGAAGAACTGATTGGTGCAGCGGTCTTTCTCGCATCGGATGCCGCGAGTTTCGTGACGGGCACTCTGCTGGCCGTAGATGGCGGCTATCTCGCCAGCGGAGTAAATCAATGACGTCTGATTACTTTCTGTCGTGCATTGCGGGTGTACTAACACCCTCTCATCGCAGGTAGGGCACGAAGCCTCGCGTCTTCGTTTCCAGTCGGTACACCGAGGTGGTGGCGGTGATGAAGAGCGTTCTATAGTCCTTGCCGCCCCAAGTCAGATTTGCCGGCTGTTCTGGCATCACAATTGTGCCGAGATGGTTGCCTTTGGCATCCCAGACCCAGATGCCTTTCGGTCCCGTGATAAACAGGTTTCCGTTCTTGTCGACCTTGATGCCGTCGGGTACGCCATCGCCCTTCCCGCCCGGTTCGTCGCCGAAGATGCGGCCGTTTTTCAGAGTTTCGTCCGGAGTGAAGTCGTAGACCCTGATATTTCTCAATTCGCTGTCGTCGACGTAGAAGTGTTTGCCATCCGGCGAAAAAGCAAGACCATTCGGCTGGGTTAGATCCTTGGTGAGCAACTGCACGCTTCCGTTGGCATCCAAGCGATAGACACCCTGAAAAGGGATCTCCTGCTTCTCACCGGCAACCAGATCCAGAGTTGGATCCGTGAAATACAACGCTCCATCCGGTCCAACGATCACATCATTCGGGCTGTTAAATTTCTTGCCGTCATAATGGTCGGCCAGGATTTTGTATTTCCCGTCGGAAGTTACCTCAATGATTGCGCGCAGTACACTGGCACAGTCAATCAGCCGACGCTGGCGGTCGAAGGTATTGCCGTCCGGGTCGCCGAGCGAAATCACTTCCTCCTTTCTCCCGTCGAGATGAAGCCGGTAAATCTTGTTGATGGTTTCATCGCTTACATAAAGGAATCCCGCCTCATCCCACACTGGACCTTCCGTAAATCCAAACCCGGCGCCCACCACGCCAAGCTTGGCGTCGCGATCCACCAAATTCCAGAACTGCGATGATTTTCCGTCCAAGCGAAACTCTAGGGGTGCCGGAGGTGCAGACAGAAAGCCTGATGCTCGAGCTGCAAGGAGCACGGTGACCACGACGACGAAGCTGTTCAGGATTTTTATGCTGCGGTTCATAGAAACGGTTCTCCTAATTGAACATCCCCACCTAAACTTTCATCTGGTGAAAACTAGCCCGCGATCTTGGAAGTCGGCTGCACCTTGTGAATGAGCGTTTATCTCAATCGCAGTGGACATGTCAACCTCACCGCCCAGGACGATTCACTTCTGCTTCACCGCAATTGCGGAGATCTCAATCCGCGCATTGTTGACCAAGGCCGCGGCCTGAATCGTGGCACGGGCTGGCTTGGGATCGGGCATCACGCTCTTGTAAACCTTGTTCATGTCGGGGAATTCATGGATGTCGGCGAGATAGACGGTTACATTGACAATGTCTTTCATCTCGAAACCAGCGGCCTTCGCGACCTTTTGAATATTCTCAAGTGCCGCGGTCGTCTCGGGACCAATCCCTCCTGCGGCCAGTTTCCCAGAATCATCCGCACCCTCCTGGCCCGCTATGTACAGAGTATTTCCTACGACGATCCCATCGCTGAAAGGAAGTCCACGGGCGTCGGAGAGATTCACCGCTTTCTTTTCCTGACCGTTAGCACTCTGCCCCGCCACGCCCACGGTTAGGGCGATGGCGAAAGCATAAAAGAACAGGCGAGCACGCTTCGTGTGAATTGCAATTTTCATTTCCGTTTCCTTTCGTGATAAAAGATTGGCTCTACCATGCGGCGAAAAACCATGTTAGAGTCCGCGCACATATATACATTGAGGAGTGCGAAATGAACAAGTTTCGTGTCTTTGCCAAGTCCCACACCGTCGCCACATTTGTCCTATCCGCCGCGTTTTTGACTGCTGTCTTGTGCGGAACCAGAGCACTAAGGGCACAGGGTGTCGCCGAGCCAATAGGAGCGCGAACAGACACTGCGTTGATTGCAGACTTTCGGCGGGTCGAAGTGGCCTCAGTATCGGATGCGCTCGAGCAGTTAATCGGCAAACGGATGTACATGAGTCACCGCATGCATCCCATTTTCATCACAAAGTTTGCCGGATTTGCGCGCACCGTCCTGCTCAAGAAAGACGAAGGTAACACCGACCCCGCCGCGCTGAACGGAATGCTGGAAGCGATTGATCAAGGATCAACCGATTCCGTTTACGTGATGGCAGTCGAGGACGGTGAGGATATTGCCGGCATGGGCGGATTAATGGGCACGGCCATGGCAGCGCGCGGCTACGCCGGAGCTGTCATCGATGGAGGAGTGCGCGACGTGGCCTATCTGCGCAAAATCGGATTCCCTGTCTATGCGACTGGCATCGTGCCCTCGACCTCTGTGCATCATTATCGATTCGGAGGATCCCAGATTCCTGTGACCTGCGACGGCGTGACCGTGAATGCGGGTGACATTGTCGCGGCCGACAGTGATGGGGTTGTGGTCGTCCCCCGGGCCAAGGCTCAGGAAGTGCTATCCCTCGCGCAACAAATGGATTTCAAGGAACACTCCATGTATGCCGTGATCGAGCAGATGAAATCGATCGTCGAGGTGGTCAAAAAGTTTGGGAGACTATAGGGCGTAAGATATCTGCTTGCATAAAATTGATTTTCATCAGATAATCCGCACTTTCACCCTGCGAATTGTCAACTGAACTCGGCACTCATGGCTGTCACCTCCAATCGAAGCTACAACATCACCGCGCTGCAGCGTGGGTTGCGCCTCCTCCACCTCTTCAGCGAGTCGCCCCATGGACTCACCGCTAAACAAGTCGCGGCACGCTCTCGACTGCCAGTAAGTACGGTTCACCGCTTCCTGGTGAATCTGGAAAGTGCGGGTTTTTTGAACTGCGGAGGGGATGGCGTGTACCACCTGGGAATTGCCTGTTTCGCGATCGGCCAGGCGGCTTTGGGGCAACTCGATATTCGCCAAGTGAGCCTGCCGTACCTTCAAGAATTGAACCGGCAGACACGCGAAACCATCCATCTGACCGTTCGGCACGGGCTATCCGCCGTTTACGTTGAGAAGCTGGACTCACCCGAGCAACTGCGCATTTACTCTCGCATCGGCGCCGCGGTTCCGTTGTATTGCACGGCCGTAGGCAAAGTCATGTTGGCTTACATGCCAGACGACGAGCGGGAAAGGGTTCTGCCCCAATTGGCACTGAAGCACCTGACGCCGAATACGGTGGGAAGCCTTCAGGAGCTGAAGGCGGAACTGTATCGCGTCCGAAAAAACGGCTACGCCTGCGATCTGGAAGAACACGAACTGCACATTCGATGCGTCGCAGCTCCCATCTGGGATCATGCTGGAGGCGTGAGTGCTAGCCTGAGCATCACTGCACCCATGGTACGGATGGCAGTTACCCGTCTGCGACAACTGGCGCCGCTAATTCAGACCGCTGGATTGCAAATCTCGCGCGAACTGGGATATCAGGGGACTAGTGGCCGTTCCACAGTGAGGAAGAATATCGCGGGGGAGGCGCCGCTTGCGAAACCTCTCTGAGCGAAATCACGCGAGCGATTACGGAATTTTTCCCCAGCTCGGTGGCATAAGGAAGGATTCGTAGGTGCGGGTCGCTATACTCATCGTCATCATTTTCATCTGCCTGGCAGCTCTGGCGGGTGATAACGCCCCTGCTGCTATATCGGCATCACTCGATGTGCGCTCCAACGACCTTTTGGTTCAGCCTCCGGCAGAAAACTGGGTCTCCTACAACGGAGACTATTCAGGACGGCGCTCCAGCGCGCTTTCTGAAATTAATGCCGGCAATCTTGCGCGACTTCGCGCGGAATGGGTTTTTCATGCGCGCAATAGCAGCCACCTTGAGGTTACGCCAGTCGTGGTAAACGGAATGATGTTCGTGACTGCTGCAAACGATGCCTCTGCACTTGACGCGCGCACGGGGCGAGCGGTGTGGCATCATGCGTGGCCGGCTTCGGAAGGGTTGATCGACGATGCGTCCGGGCACATCAATCGCGGTGTCGCGGTGTGGCATAACCGCGTGTACATGGAAACGGACAACGCGCATCTCCTTTGCCTGGACGCGCGCTCCGGCAATTTGATCTGGGACGTCGCTTACGCAAATTGGAATAAGAACTATGGCGCAACCAGCGCGCCGCTCGTCGTTAAAGATAAGGTTCTGGTGGGGACGTCGGGAGGCGATGACGGCGTGCGTGGCTTTGTGGCGGCTTACGACGCGTCGACCGGGAAGCTGGCTTGGCGGTTCTGGACGATCCCGGGTCCGGGCGAATTCGGTTCCGCAAGCTGGCCCCGAAAACTGTACCTGCATGGCGGCGGAACTACGTGGATGCCGGGAACTTATGATCCACAACTCAACCTGATTTACTGGGGCACCAGCAATCCTGCGCCTGACTTCGAGGGCGGCGTGCGGCCGGGAGACGATCTTTACACCGACTGTGTGCTGGCCCTCGATCCGGATACCGGAAAACTGAAGTGGTACTTTCAATTCACGCCCCACGATTTGTTCGACTACGACGCGGTTGAGACTCCGATTCTGATCGACGCGGTGTATCAGGGCGCCGCACGGAAACTGCTTGTACAAGCAAACCGGAATGGATATGTTTACGTGCTCGATCGCACCGACGGAAAGTTTCTATCCGCAACGCCGTTTGTCGAAAAGCTAAACTGGGCGAAAGGAATTGATTCGCACGGAAGGCCGCTGCGTACCGGCGTGGAGCCGACGACAGCGGGGACGCGAGTTTGTCCGGGCTACTCGGGAGCGACCAACTGGTTTGCGCCCTCGTACAGCGAGACCACTCATTCGGTTTATTTCATGGCCCTGGAGGAATGCGAGACCTATTTTTTCAAACCGCAGACTTTTCAGGAAGGTCAAGGCTATTACTCAACCGGCGTAAAACGCATTCCCAGCGAGACTTCGCAAAAGATTTTGGTCGCGTTCAATCTGGATACAAACTCGATCGCCTGGAAGTATCCGCAAACGGGTGCGGGGCGCTCTTCGGGAGGGACCATGGTCACGGCCGGCGGCTTGCTATTTTTCGGGGACGATGCTGGTTCCTTTGAGGCTGCCGACGCGCGAACGGGCAAGCCGCTCTGGCACTTCAATACCGGACAAAGCATGAGCGCATCTCCCATGAGCTATGCGATCGCCGGCAAACAGTACGTGGCGATTGCCGCAGGTAGTAACGTTTTCAGCTTTGCGCAGCCTTGAATCGAGCGTGAAGGTAGAAGGCTAAATTTGAAGGAGGGATAGATGAACTCGAATTACACTCGCAGAACCTTTGCCATGAGGTTCGCTTCCGTGCTTTCCGCTTTGGGATTTGCTACAGCTGCGTTGCCTAGTCGTGCTTTGGCTCAGAGTTCCGCGGCACCAGATGCGGGCGGAATCCGAAAGCTGAATAGCGAAGGTAAACCGGGCACCGAAAAAGACGTCATCATGCCGGTGATTGTTCACAATGGATTGATTTACGTTGCGGGGCAGGGTGCGCACGATACGCGAGACTCAAAGGAGTGGACGATCGAATCCCACACCAGCATGGTCATGGACAAGATCAAGAAGCACGTGGAAATCGGCGGCGGAGACATGGACACCATTCTTCAAGCGAATGTCTTCCTGGTAAAGATTGAGCACTGGGACGGAATGCACAAGGTTTTCGCAACATATTTTCCTCATGGCGGCCCATCGCGCACCACCGTAGCAGTAGCTGCCTTACCGGGAGATTCACTCGTAGAAATCAATTGCATCGCAGCCGTCGCTCGTAAGTGAGCGGCAAAGGAGCTTCGTTCATGCGTCTGAACTCAAGATGGAACCGGCGCGGTTTTCTCGGCGGCATCGGAGTGATTGCGGGCTCGATTCTAGCGCCGCGTAAATTGTTCTCCTGGAATCGGCCGACAGCGGGCGCGAGCGCGCGAGTCAATGGCTTTGGACAGACCGGAAATCCCTACGAAGAACTTGGAGTCACAACGGTGATCAACTGTGAGGGAACCATGACCATGTTGGGCGGTTCCCTTCCCCATCCAGAACTCGAAGCCGTGATGACGATGGCCGGACGCCATTTTGTCAGCATCCCGGAGTTGGAAGTGGCTGCCGGAAAACGTATCGCTGAGATGCTGAAGTTACCGGACGGTTACACCGCGTTGGTGACCTCCGGTGCGGCGGCGGCGATTCAGTCAGGACTTGCCGGCATTCTCACTGGCGGCAACGAGGCCATGATTCGCCAATTGCCGGACCTGACCGGCATGAAGTCGGAGGTGATCATTCAGAAGTCGCACCGCAATCCGTTTGATCACCAGCTTCGATCCACGGGGATCAAGCTCATCGAGATCGAAACCGCGGACCAACTGCGAGGGGCGGTCAACGATCGCACGGCGATGATGCATTTCTCCAATTTCGCCAATGCCGCGGGGCAGATCAAAGTTGACGAGTGGGTCAAGCTGGCGAAGCAGTACAACATTCCCTGCATGAACGACGCCGCGGCCGATACGCCACCGGTATCCCATCTGTGGGACTACACCAGGATGGGTTATGACCTGGTGACCTTCAGTGGCGGAAAGGCGATTCGGGGGCCACAATGCGCCGGCATGTTGATCGGCCGCACAGAAATGGTGGCGAATGCGCTGCTCAACAATAGTCCGCACGAAGATACATTGGGCCGCAGCCAAAAAGTGGGGAAAGAAGAAATCGTTGGCATGGTCAAGGCGCTCGAACTTTTTCTCGCGGAGGACCATGACGCGCTGGCCAAAGAATGGCAGGCTCGCCTGGAGTTGATTTCGAACGAAATCACCAAAGTTCCTGGAGTGAACACGTCGTTCTTCGTGCCCGACATTGCGAATCACGTGCCGCACATGAGCATCACGTGGGACACGGCTCGCATTTCATTAATGCCTGAACAGGCTTCAAAGCTGCTGCGAGGTTCGAAGCCGAGCATTGTGATCGGAGCCGGAGAAGGACGACCGGGGCTAGCTATGAATTCCTTCATGCTGCAGCCCGGCGAAGAAAAAATTGTTGCCGAGCAGCTTTCGCGCCTTCTGCGCGAACACGCAGCGTAACCGATGTCCGCTATGACCAGTGCTACCACGAGCCATGTGCGATGGTTTCTGGTCTTCTGGCTGTTCATTCTCAGCGCGGTTTCTTATCTCGACCGGGTAAACATTTCCATTGCCGGTGGGTCCATTGCCGAGGCCTATCATCTCAGCGATGTGCAACTCGGCAAAGTGTTCAGCGCAATGCTGGTCGGCTACGCACTCTTCCAAACTGTGGGGGGTAGGCTTGCGGATCGTTACGGGCCGCGTCGTGTGCTCACTGGAGGCGTGGTGTGGTGGGGAGTCTTCACTGCCTTGACTGCACTGGTCCCTGCGAATATTGCAGGCGCGGTCGTAGTTTTTGTTGCGGTCCGCTTCTTATTGGGCGCCGGAGAAGCTGTGATCTACCCCTCCGCCAATCAGTTCATCGCGCGCTGGATTCCGACGACGGAACGCGGCATTGCGAACGGTTGGATCTTTGCCGGAGTGGGAGCGGGCGCTGGCCTCACACCGTTGATTATTACTTACATCATGGTTCATTACGGCTGGCGGTCATCGTTCTGGGTTTGCTCCATCATCGGATTCGCCGCAGGGGCAGTCTGGTTCCTCAATGCCCGAGACACTCCTCAGGAGCATGCAAGCGTGTCTACCTCGGAGTTGAATTTGATTCGCGCCGGCCTGGGGCAATCGCAACCAAACCGTGACGGGAAAGCGCTCGTGCCCTGGGGACGCGTCATGCGGAGCAAAGAGGTCTGGGCCGTTACGATCAGCTATTTCTGTTACGGCTACGTTGCGTGGATCTTCTTTAGCTGGTTCTACCGCTATCTCGCAAAAGTACGCGGCCTCGACTTGAAGGCCAGCGCCTTCTACACCATGCTGCCCTTTCTGGCCATGTTGGTGTGCTGCCTGTTGGGGGGAGCCATCAACGATCGTCTTACGAAATGGCGGGGACCGCGCCTGGGACGCTGCGGTCTTGCGGCATTCGCAATCACCCTCGCGGGGATATTTATCGCGTTCGGCTCCCAGGTTCAAAGTGCTCGACTGGCTAGTGTTGTTCTCGCGGGCGGAGCAGGTGCGCTGTATTTGTCTCAGAGTTCCTTCTGGTCCGTGACGGCCGATATTGCTGGTGCGTCCTCGGGATCAGTATCGGGGTTTATGAATATGGGCAACCAACTCGGAGCGGCGCTCACGGCTACTTTGACTCCCTGGATCGCCACTCGGTTCGGTTGGACAACCTCGTTTCTGGTGGCTTCTGGATTGTGCATCGTTGGTGCGGTGACTTGGCTGGTGGTAGATCCTTCGCGACAATTGTCGGTTCAGTCCCCGGATACCAGCAAACTGCGAAGCCGATCTGCCGTCGCTATCGCAGTTGTTGCGCTTCTCCTGCACGGCGCAGCCGCGCACGCTCAATCGGCTTCGCTCGCGGAATCTCAGTCTGCGACCATTCACGTTGATGCGACTCCGGGACATGCCATCAACTCCTTCGATCCCGACAGTGCTCTTGGCAGTTCGATTGATGTCTTGTCTCATGCCGACATCGACAAGGTTTATACCCCACACATTATCCAGGAATCGCTTTCGGCGGGATGGGGACCAATTACTTACCGCAATAATTCCGAGCTGCGCATGGCAGCCTGGCACTGGAATGAGAATGGAACCTGGAGCCATCCGGCACACAAGAGTGGGTACTTTACCGGCAGCACTGATCTGAAGGAACCGATTCGTTACATCCTTTCCTACGCGCTGCCGCACCGTGGTTTCTCAACTAGTGGCGATCGCCCGTTGCAAGGTCCCAATCTCAGCTATTGGAAGAGCAATCCGTATCTCACCAGCAAGTTCACCGGAGAGAGCGACGCACTGCACCCACAATGGGTTGTCGTGGATTTGCAAGCTGAAAAGCCTGTCAACGCGATTCGCATCGCCTGGGCGAATCCGTATGCCACCACATACGAGGTGGATTACTGGGTGGGATCACGCGCGCTCGACTTTGATGCAGGCCCGCTGGGCGAATGGAAAACCTTCTCCGTCGGCTCAATCAAGAATACTCAAGGCGGAACCGCAAGTCTGAAACTCGCCGATGCTCCGATCAACACTCGGTACGTACGTATCTTGATGACGGAATCTTCGAACACCTGCGACCTGCACGGAGCGGACGACGTCCGCAACTGCCTCGGTTACGCTATTCAGGAAATTCATGTCGGCACGATCGATTCCAGCGGCGCTTTCGCCGAAGTTCAGAAGAATTTTGGCGATAAGCCAACCACCTATTGCACGTCATCGATTGATCCCTGGCATTCCGCTGCTGATGTGGACGCCACAGGCGGCTACCAGCACAGTGGCTTCGACCTGTTCTTCACCAGTGGACTTACAAATAATCTCCCCGCAATGATTCCCGTTACCTTGCTCTATGGAACGCCGGACGACGCTGCCGCGCAGATCGCCTACATTGAGAAGCGTGGTTACCGCATCGGATACATCGAAATGGGCGAAGAACCCGATGGCAAACATGCGATGCCGGAAGATTACGCAGCCCTGTACATTCAGTGGGCCGCTGCCATCCACAAAGTTGATCCGAACCTCAAGCTGGGAGGGCCGATCTTCGAAGGCGTCAACGAAGATATTCGAGTCTGGCCGGACGCTCAAGGTCGAACCTCATGGATGGGCCGCTTCGTAGATTATTTGAAGATGCACGGCCGCATCTCCGACCTGGCGTTCGTCTCGTTCGAGCACTATCCGTTCGAGGCTTGCACCATCACCTGGAAGACTCTGTACACCGAGCCGCAGCTGATGAAGCACATTCTGCAAGTGTGGAGAGACGACGGCGTCCCCAAAGAAGTGCCGCTGATGGTGACTGAGAATCATCTGGCCAACGAGCTCACCGGCCCCATGACCACGATCTTCGCCGCCCTGTGGCTCGCCGACAACGTTGGCTCCTTCTTCGAGGGTGGAGGCGCAGCTTTCTATCACTCGCCGATTCAGCCGCAGGGTATTCAGAACACTTGCCTCGGCTGGTCGTCGTGGTCAAATTTTGTATCTGACGAAAACTACGACATCAAGGGATACACATCGCCCTATTTCGCAGCTCACATGATTAACCTGGAGTGGGTGCAGCATCGCTCTGGGGTACATCAGATGTTCCCTTCTTCCTCTGATATCAAAGACGCTGAAGGCGACGTGCTGGTTACGTCGTATGCGGTGCATCGGCCCGATGGGAACTGGTCTTTGATGCTGGTGAATCGTGACCAGAACAATCCACATACGGTGCATGTGCAATTCGAGGATTCCCAGCGAAAACAGAGCGTGACATTTTCCGGGCCGGTTGCTTTCGTGACCTTCGGGAGCGAACAGTATGTCTGGATTGATGACGGCCCGAACAGCCATGCGGATCCCGATCAGCCGCCGATCTCGACCACTCTGGCGGCGGGTCCGGACACGACGTTCACTCTACCAGAGGTCTCCATCACTGTCTTGCGAGGAAAGGTCGCAGGTCTCGGGGATTGACGCGGCGAAAGAGATATCGTGCTAACACAGTAACTAGCCGTGCGATGTTCAGCGCTTGTTCGATCCCAACAACGGCTGGCCCGGAAAAACATCCGGCACGATCTTGCCTTCGTCGACGACCAAGGTTCCTCCTACCACCAAATAGCGCACGCCCACGCTCGGATCCATGGGCTTCTCGAAAGAAGAGCGGTCGCTGATAGTCGCGGCGTCGAACACAACGACGTCGGCGTCGTCACCCTCCTGCAGCCTGCCTTTTTGCCGTCCCGCGGGAGTCGAACGCTCCAGCATCTCCGCCGGCATTAAACTCATCTTGCGGAGAGCATCCATCAACGTGATGGTTCCCTTTTCGCGGACATATTGCGCCAGCACGCGCGAGTAGGTTCCGGCGTTGCGCGGATGACCTTTCTCACCGTCGCTGGCGATCATCACCAAAGGATGAGGAATCACTTTGTCCACCATTTCCTGTGTGTTGGAGAAAACCAATACCAGGTGAGTCGTGCTGGAACTGTGCAGCTCGTCAAAGCGCTCCTTGGTGAGGTGCTCCCCAGTATCCGGAAGCACGAGGTCGCCATAGCTAATGCCGAACTTCTCCTGCCAGCCAGGATTGAACAGCGCCGAGTTGATTGAGGTCATGCCCGCGGTGTAAGGGTAGGCCTCGGTCGTGACATCCAGGCCGCGGGCACGCGCTCCTTCGACCATGGCGAGACACTCCATCGCGTCGCGCGCACAAGTGCTGTTGATGTGCACAATGTGCAGCGAAGCACCCGTGACAGCAGCTGCTCCGATGACCTCGCTGGTCGCCTCAATGGCCGAACCGGGCTCGACGCGGCCGGCACTGCGCATGTGCGTGTATACGGGCAATCCCCGTTCGGCGGCGAGACGGAACATGTCAATCACTTCCAGCCGAGTTGCTCCCGGTGTGTACTGAATGCCCATGCCTACCGCCAACCCGCCAGCCTCCAACTCTGCGCGCAGGCGATTACGTATGGCTTCGATTTGTTCGGGAGTGGCGGGCCGGTCGGTCGCGGGTCCGCTCTTGGGCAGAATTTCTCCGGGCGGGAGCGGGGCTTTGAACACCAGAGCTCGCGCCGCGACATGGCTAGCCGAGGTGCCGTAGTGAATGAGCGAGTGGCCTTCCTTCGCCTTTAAAAACTGAGCGACGTCGGGCGCCCCGATTTCCAACTCCAGCGCAGTAGTGACGCCATCAAGCGCCTTGACGCGCTGGCTCTCGAGATCCTGAGCGTGCTGGTGCAGATCGATGAATCCCGGGGCAACCACCAGCCCGGCGGCAGGGACGACCCGACGTCCGCTTAACGCTTCGGAGGAGATGCGGACAATTCTACCGTCGCGGATGCCTACGTTGCGCACGGCATCCATCCCGGTTTCGGGATCCATGACCCTGCCGCCTTCGAGCACGAGATCGAACTGTTGAGCTGACACGATGGGGTTTGATAGCGGCAGAAAAAGGAGAAAGAAAATCAGATTGCGCATGGTTGCTCCGTTTGCTCCGCGATGATATCAGGATGAAGCTCAGTTTGGAGCTTGCTGCCGATTGCCGGCGAACTCCGGGTCACGGAAGCAGTCGGCGCCCCGGCTAATCAGCATCAACACGGATAAACCGAAGCCTTTTCATCGCACCTTCTTCCAGATTTCGCTCGCCACGAAGCTTGATCGGAGGCCTCAGCCCTCATCGGTGCTTGATGAAGCTTCCGTTCTGCAGTTCGTCTACCGCCTGACGCAGTTGCTCCTGCGTGTTCATCACGATCGGTCCGTACCAAGCCACGGGTTCCTCGATCGGTTTGCCCGAGACTAACAGGAAGCGAATTCCTTCAGGCCCGGCCTGCACCGTCAACTCATCTCCACGATCGAACAATACCAGCGAGTGATTGCTGACGTCGTACTTGGCTGGTGCATTGGGGCTTGCGGCCTGTTCCGTCAAGACCGCGCGAGGGTCCGAAGCATCACGGAACGTGCCGGAGCCAGCGAAAACGTAGGCAAAGGCATTGCGTGTCGTCTCGACTTTGAGCCGCTTCCGCTGGCCGGGGGCAACTGAAATGTCGAGGTAATTCGGATCAGAAGCAACACCTTCCACCGGTCCTCTCTTACCCCAAAACTCGCCGCAGATAACCCGCACCCGGGTGCCGTCGTCGTCGGTGATCTCGGGAATCGCGCTCGACGGAATGTCCTGATACCGCGGGTCGGTCATCTTAAGGGACGCTGGGAGGTTCGACCATAACTGGAAACCATGCATGCGCCCCTGCTGATCGCCCTTGGGCATCTCCTGGTGGAGAATACCGCTACCGGCAGTCATCCATTGCACGTCGCCAGCGGTCATTTTGCCTTTGTTACCCAGGCTGTCTCCGTGCTCGACCGAGCCAGCAAGCACATAAGTGATGGTCTCGATGCCGCGATGCGGATGCCAGGGAAAACCCGCAACGTAATCTTCGGGATGCTCATTACGAAAATCATCCAGCAGCAGGAAGGGATCGAAATCCTTGGTTTTGCCGAAACCGAAGGCGCGTTGCAGCTTGACGCCAGCGCCTTCGATCGTCGGCTTCGGTTGAATAATTTGTTTTACTGGGCGGAGTGACATGACTCCTCCTCTCTTTTCTTTCTTCTGCGCCGCCTGGCCCCGGGTTCGGTGCGCGCGGCGAATCGTTTAGGCTTGCGCCTTTATGAACTGGACATCCAGAGTGATAGTGATTTCGTCGCCGACGAGAATGCCGCCGGTTTCGAGCGCTGAGTTCCAAGTCAGCCCGAAGTCTCGCCGGTTGATCTTGGTTGTCGCCGACAATCCCCTGCGAGTATTGCCCCATGGATCTTTGGCTGCGATGGTCGGTCCCTCGACCTTGAACACCACGAGGCGCGTGACGCCATGAATGGTCAGATCTCCGGTTACGGCCAGTTCCTCATCTCCGGTGCGGCTTACGCCCGTCGATTTGAAGGAGAGCGTCGGAAACTTCTTGACATCGAAGAAGTCAGCGCTTTTCAGATGCCCATCGCGTTGCTCGTCGCGGGTGCTGATGGAAGCTGCTTCAATCGAGGCCTCGACACGCGAATTCGTGATATCGGTCTCATCCAGGGACAGTGTGCCGCTGAGGCGTGTGAATTGCCCCTTCACGTTGGAAATCATCATGTGTTTCACCTTGAACTCGGCCACGGAGTGGACGGGGTCGATGTTCCAGGTGGTGACGGTTTCGAGGGTAGCGGGAGTGCTCATCGTAATCTCCTTAGTCTGGACCTATTCATTTGATGCGTTATACCGATAATCGTTGCAACAACTATTAAAGCCAATAAATCATTCCACTTGGCTACGCGAGACCTGCAGAAGCTCAGTAAGCGCCCTCAGTCTCTCTCTTCCCAGGTGGCCCAATTGCCTGCTGTGGGCGGCCTTCACCGGTTCATCCAGTCGCGCCAGAACCTTCAGACCTTCCGTTGTGATCCGAGCCATCACGGTTCGCCGGTCTTTGGTTTCGCGGCATCGCGAGATCAGTGCGCGCTTCTCCAGCCGGTCCAGCAGTCGCGTAACGTCCGGGTCTCGGGTAATCATTCGGTTCGCGACTTCCCCACAGGGCAGTCCTTCCGGCGAACCGCGGAGGATTCTCAGCACGTTGTACTGGGTCGAAGACAACGCCTCAGTCCTGAGAACTTGCACCAGCCCCCGGGACAACATGTCAGTGGTACGCAGCAAATCCAGGAATGCCGTCTCCTCTGGACTGCCGACGCCCTTGTTTTTGCCTGGCGCAACCAGTTTCGTCATCAATAATCGATACTATCCGTTACAACGACTATTGTCAAGACGACTATATTTACGGCCGGCATGCCCCTGCATCCAAACCCTCGCGCACCAGTACAATCGTCCATCAAACTGCGCGCGCGGGTTCGAGGTGGAACCTCTTCGCCGCGAAGATCGTAAGCACAACAAAAACCAGCATCACAGTGAGCTGCGCGACCCGGAATGGCGGCTCTTTCTCCGTCGGGGCAAGCGCTTTCAATGCCGGCACTTTCATGAACAGCTGTGCGATCAAAACGAAGACATTCAGGTAGAGAGCAATAGCAGCTCCTACCACATAGGTACCCCGCCATGCGCCCGCGAGATGAAAGACGTAGCGTGCCGGAATCGTGACCGCCAGCACAACGAGCGAGATGATTCCGAGAATGTGTGAAGGCAGAAGGTGATCAAAGGGAAAACCGAAGCCGGAGACGCTGGTCAACGCCGTTGTGGTCAAAAATACCGCAGTCAGGCCGTCGAGCCCCTTCCCGGTGAGGAACCCCACCATGACGATCAACCCGGAGCCGATTCCGATCAAGCTGATCAATACATGCAGGAGAGTGTATGTTGCGGTGGACATGCCGAGAATCATGATTGGCCCCTTTCAAGACCATGGACCTAATCTGTTGGCTCTTGCGATACTTTTGCAGAGTCTTATGCTGAGATCTCTACAAAATCTGATGATCGCGCCTCAACTCGCGGAAGGAACGCGGCCCCCGAAAGTCGGCGTAAGGCCTGGGTTTGGATCTGGGCGACCTTCCTCGTGCTGCAGGCCAGCAGCACGGAGCACTCCCAATGGGAGTAGCGCTCCAGAATTGAAAGCACAAACACGAAGCGCTCCAGCGGGGGAAACTGCGTCACAGCGTTGATTTCGTCCCCTGTGCTTCCATCATGTTGGCCCAGGGTCCAGAGATCGCGTGTTTCGCTACTCTTGCCGGAAGTGGGCGATACCATGCGAACCGCATTCTTAACCAGGCTGCGCTTGATCCAGTATCGCGTCCAGTCCCTGAACACGGTTTGTTCCTTCTGCGCTTCCTCGACGGTCATAACAAAACACTGCTCGGCCTTTTCGTGATTGCCTGTCAATAGGAAAGCCAGCAGATACAGGGACTGCAAGTCTTGTTCAAGTACCTCGCAGAAATCAGCACGGGTCGCGTAGTCAGCGCGGAAGTCGGCGATCATTGTCTTTTTGGGTCGAAACATGCGTCCCCTTTTATGCGTTGACCATCCCACAGCAACAAATTATGCGGCCGCCTGCTTCCTTTGCTGTAAGAACGCAAGCAGGTCCGCATTGATTTGATCGGCGTTAGTTGTGGGCATCCCGTGCGGAAAACCCGGATACACCTTCAGGGTCGCGTTCTTTATGATCTTCGCGGACAGCAAGCCTGCCGCCGCGATTGGCACGATCTGATCGTCATCACCATGCATGACGAGCGTGGGTACATCGAACTTTTTGAGGTCCTCGGTAAAATCCGTCTCCGAGAAGGCTTTGATGCAGTCATAGTGAGCCTTCATTCCTCCCATCATTCCCTGGAGCCACCAGTGCTCGCGGATGCCCTCGGAAATCTTGGCGCCGGGCCGGTTGTAGCCGTAGAACGGGAGGGTAATGTCCCGGTAAAACTGGGGCCGATTTTGCACGTACGCTTCCCGCAGGCCGTCAAAGACCGAGAGAGGCGCGCCCGCAGGATTTTTTTCCGTCTTCACCATCAGCGGTGGCACCTAGCTGATAAGCACTGCCATGGCGACACGTTTTGAGCCATGGCGTCCAATGTAACGCGCAACTTCTCCGCCGCCCGTGGAATGGCCAACATGGATTGCGTTCTTCAGGTCGAGCTTTTCGGTGAGAGTCGCGAGATCATCAGCGTATGTGTCCATCTCGTTGCCATCCCAGGTTTGCGCGGAGCGACCGTGCCCTCGCCGGTCATGCGCGATGACTCGATAACCACGCTGGCCGAAGAACAACATCTGTCCGTCCCAATCGTCGGCGCTTAACGGCCACCCGTGGCTGAACACGATGGGCTGTCCTTTGCCCCAATCCTTGTAGAAAATCGTGGTTCCATCTTTTGTGCTTATCGTGGGCATCGCCTCTTCTCCTTCAGTTTTAGTTTTGGTTTCTTAGAAACGTGGATACGGCATTTCACCGGTCGTAGCAGATGCAAGTGCGAGACTCACGCCTGACAAAGGTAGTTTGCCGGATTGTGGGATGGGGACGCATCACGAGATGCAGTGTTTCTTTGCTACCTCAAAAGGTTGGGAAGCCGATACCTCCTTGGTGGTAGCGGGGCAGCGTCCGCGACATCGAGAAAGACGGCTGGAGACACTCCTGCGGAGGGATCAGACCTGTGGGGAATTTCGAGGCCGAAAATGGCGAGCGGGATGATCCCCCACTTAGAACACCAGAAGCCGGCTTGTATTACTTTTTCTCTCGCTTCGTTCCCTGTTCTTGAGCATGATGCGATCGACTGAACCATCGCGGCCCGCGACCCGAAGCGTAATGACGAAAAGCGACATGCCCCGGGACTGACAGCTCAACTTCTGTTCCACCTGCCGGACGGCTCCAAACTTTGACCTTCGCGCTGATCCTCTCCGCCCGCTCACGCATGCCTGACAGTCCCCAGTGTCCTTCGCGTCCCGCGCGCAACACCTGCGGGTCAATGCCGCAGCCATTGTCGCGCACTAGAACCCGCAACTGGTCTTCCGCATACTCCATTTCAACTTCGACGCAGCTCGCCCGCGAATGTCGAAACGCATTCGCCAAAGCCTCGTGACCTATGCGATAGACCTCGTCGCGAATGACCGGATGCAATGGCCGGACCTGCCCCTCGACAATCACCCGAAAATCGACGGGCTGTTGAATGAACATTTCCTGATGAATCTGAGAAAATGCCTGCTCGAGATTGTCGGATTCCGTAACGGACGAGCGCAGTCCGCGAACTGCCTTCCGGCCATCATCCAGCACACGTCCCATCAGTTCGAGAACACGGCCTATGATGGGTTTTGCTGGCCAGTCTTCCGGCAACTGATCATTCGCGACATGAAGTTGCATGGTGGCGCTTAGAAATCCCTGCAGCAGCGTATCGTGCAGTTCCTGCGCGATTCGCGTTCGTTCCGCCAGTCGCTCCTCGAATTGCGAATCCAATCGAGCCGCTAACTGACGAACGTGCTGCTGATACGCCGCCCAGACAATGCCCCCGAATGCCGCCAGGCAGATGAGAAGGAACCAGTTTGTCTGGTAAAAAGCCGGGAGCAGCGTGAAGCTGAGCGAGGCTCCGACCTCATTCCAGACCCCATCATTGTTGCAGGCGATCACGCGAAACCGATACTTGCCGGGCCGAAGATCACTATAAAAAGCCTGTCGCCGCCCCTGAGGGTCCTGCCAGTTCGCATCTCGGCCGTCCAGTCTGTAGCGGAAGCGGACCTTTTGTGGCGCCACGAAACTAAGAGCCGTGTAGTCGATTTCAAGATCACGAGTGAGCGAGGGCAGGGGAAGACCTTCACGCGGCGCGTAGCTCTTGCGATCGGCGACGACCTTCTCGATCTGAATTGGCGGTGCCGTGCGGTTCTCGTACAGACGGTCAGGATCAACCATTTGCACCACCGAACCGTTTACAAACCATAACCGTCCGTCACGTGATCTCGCAGCTGATGGTCGAAAGTCCGAAAACGCAGGTTGTGCACCATCAACCACGTCAAAGAACGTCAGCTTCACCTTGGCGTCGGGATGCTCCCACCACTTTTCTAGCTCAGAATCAGCGATCGCAATCACGCCGCAACCGGTGTAAAGCCAAATCGATCCCCTCGGATCCCTCAACATGGAGAGAACGGAATCGCACGGCAGATCATTTCGCGAATCGAGGGTTTCCTGTTTCCCGTCTTTCCACCGCATCAGTCCGTTTGAGGTTGCGGCCCAGATGGAACCATCCGAATCAGCCAAAAGATTTTGCACGGGCTGATTGCCCGCACCCTGTTTCTTGGGAAAGGTCTCTAGCCGGCCTTCGCGATATCGGGCCAGATCCCCGTTCGTGAGACCCAACCAGATACCACTCTTGAGATCGGCCGCCAGTGATTTGGCGCGTGGGATGCGCGGTGGTGCAATTTCCTCTCGCACCTGCCCATCCTGAATGCGCACCAGTCGACTTGGGTTGCCGATGGCCTCGGCCCAGATCACGTGGTGGGTATCCTCGGTGATCGCAATAATTCCCCCCAGCGCACTACCATCCGCCCTGTTAATGGGGCGGAAGACGCCTGCCTCATAAACGGTTAGCCCGCTGTCGACGCCCACCCATAACCGGCCCTGGTGATCTTCAAGGAGCGAAGTCACTCTTCGTCCGGGCAATCGACTCACGGTCCGAAATGCAGAGGATTTGCCACCAGTGAGAAAATCCAGGCCGCCCCGGTTCCCAATCCACAATGTCCCGTCATGTGCGCTGAGAACCGATCCGACATCCTCGGCGGTCAACCCCTGATGGATGGAAAAGCTCACGACCGGAAAGTCGTGAAAGCGATCGATTCCGGCGGACGTCACTACCCACAGGTTACCCTCGCGGTCCTGGTAAAAGCTTTGCACAGAGTCACTCGATAGTCCGTCCCCGCTACCGAAATGATCTGTGTTGCCGTTCACAATTCGATAAATCCCACCCGATACGGTTCCGATCCACAACACATTATCGCGGTCAACGAAGAGAGCACTGACGCCCGAATCGATGCCAGGCAACCGGGGAAGCACTTGGTGCTTCCAAACTCCGTCGACAAATTGCTGCACGCTTGGCCCCGCGCCAGGCGAATCAACACTGCTCCATATCGAGCCGTCTGGGCCGGACGTGAGTTGCCATAATCCGATGCCTCCACCCGCAAGGGCAGCCTGATTCACAAAGTAATTAGTACAGGCCGAACCTGGTCTCCAGCGACACAACGCACCATTGGTCTCAATCCACAGATTTTGGCTCTTGTCTTGGACTAAAAAACCTCCATAGGGATACGGAATTCCATCGCCAGTGCCATAGCAGCGAAGTTTTTTGTCCTGAACCTGGCAGACTGGGCCCTTTCCGTCGGAGACCCTGGACCGGGCGATCCAGATCGCCCCTCGTTCGTCTTCCAGAACAGTGTTGACCCGCCCATTCGTGTCCGTAAAGTTGAACAAGTCATCGTTCTTCCATTGGCTCAGAGTGCCGCCGCTGCCAATCCAGAGGCTTCCGTCGTGGGCACCGAGAAGCGAGTAGATGCTGGAGTTGGGTAAGGACTTCCCTTCTGGCGGAGTCCAGGGAACAAATCGGACGCCATCGAAACGAACCAATTCAGTTTGCGTGCCGATCCATATGTAGCCATCCGTAGTTTGCGTAATCACGTCGGGAGTGCCGCTGAAGACTCCGTCTTGGGCGCGCCAAGCGGTGTGCGCGTATTGGATGATTGCCCGCTGAGGATCGAGTGCCGCAGCCGGCACGGCCAGCGCCAGGCCAATCATGAGGAAGGCCCAAAAGCCCAGCCGGGAAATATGGACTCGCGCGGTTAGGCCGCGACTGCGATTTTTCCGTGCGGAACTCAAAGCTATCCTTAAGTGCCCAGTCCAGCCGAAAACCAATCCGCAAGAATCGGCTTTTTGCGGCTGACGCGGTTTCGCCATGGCCAACTGGCCGCAAACTCGGATAAGAAAACCCCATCGGCTTGGTCGCAAGCCGCCAATGCGTTGAAACGCATTCCCACCTTTGGGAACTAGTATAGCGGGTGTTCGATGTGCAAATCCGGGACGGCCTCAAACAAGCCCAGGAAGGCACGCGGAGATTCCAAAGGGAGAATGCGTCAATTGGAACTTATTGCGTCCTTGAAATCATCAGTGCAGCCACCGCGGCACTTGCCATCGAGAGCGCAGCGCAAATCGACATCACAACTCGGAATCCGAATACAAACGCCTCTCCGACGGGGTGTTTAAGCCCCACTCTCATGCTGTCGTCTGTACTGGAGGGCAGTCGCAGGCCAGCGAGTCTCACCTGGTCAGTCTTGATGTCCCGGAGAACGTTCGGTGGTATGGAGACGTTCGCCAACTCCCGATTCAGCTGATAACTGAATGCGCGAACCATCACAATCCCCAGGACCGCGATCGCCAGCACCCCTGCGACCCGCGCAACCGCATTGTTGACTCCTGAAGCTGCGCCGACACGATCCTCGCCCACCGAATTCATCACAACCGTAGTGAGCGGCGCCACGGTAATTGCCATGCCAAAACCAAGAGTGATCACCGCAGGAAAAAACGCCTCCCAGTAGACACCGCCAACCGAGGGCACGGCGAATAGAAGAAAGCCTAACCCGGCAACCAGCGGGCCGATGATCAACGGAAGTCTTGCGCCGTAACGTGTCACGAGACCTCCCGACCAGCGTGAAAGCAAGAAGACCAGAAAAATCAGTGGCAGCATAGCGGCACCCGCGGCGGTTGCTGAATATCCCTGGACTTGGATCAGATTCAATGGAAACAAGAAGAAAAAAATCCCAGTCGCCCCGTAGAGAAATAGCGTAAGTAGGTTGGTGCCGCTAAAATCGGAAGATGCGAATAGCGTCAGCGGAACCATGGGTGAAGTCACCCTTCTCTCAATGAACAGAAACAAAACCAGGCAGCCACAACCCAAAATCAGGCTGGCCAGCACCAACGGATCCTTCCAGCCTAAATTCACCGACTCGATAAAACCGTAAACCAAACCTGCTAGTCCGAGAGTTATGACCATGGCACCGAGCCAATCGACAGAGCCGCCGGCGGAGTTGCGACTCTCCGGGATATGCCGTAGCGAAATCGCGATTACAGCTGCCGCCAAGGGGAGGTTGATGAAAAATACCCAGCGCCAGGAAGCGTACTCAACCAAGCAGCCTCCGAGAACCGGTCCCACCGCGGTGGTGATCGCCGTGAAGCCGGACCAGGTGCCGATCGCCTGACCGCGCCTTTTCTCGTCGAACGATGTGCTGATAATGGCCAGGCTGCCGGGCACCAGAAGTGCACCTCCCACACCTTGAAGACTCCTCGCAAGGATCAGCCAATGTGTATTCGGAGCAAGCCCGCAGCCCGCGGATGCCATGGCGAAGATCGCGACGCCCATCAAGAACATAAGGCGACGGCCAAACAAATCGCCAAGCGACCCTCCGACGAGAATCAACGCCCCCAGCAAAAGTCCGTAAGACTCGATCACCCATTGCACATCGACCACCGTTGCTTGGAAGCTAGCTTGGAGAGCCGGCAGAGCGACGTTCACGACCGTACTGTCGATGAAGGCCATGCTCGAACCAATAATAGTCGCGGCGAGTATCCAAATTTTCGCTTGTGCAGCACAGGGAGATTCAGGAGCCCCCGACCGGATCACCGACTCGTCGCAGGGCGGTCTCATGGAAGCATGGATGCCACATCAGGCAAATTTGTTTCTGAACATGGACGAGCCGCACGCCGAGGTAATAGAAGATCAAGAGTGCGGTGGAGCGGAAGCGCCAGGGATGATAATCTCGCGGCGCCCGAATAAGCGGGCATCCAGTGAAAACGCTCCCGGACCGAGGCAAACCAGAGCGACTGCGATTACGGTCGCCAAAGCGGCCGTAGGCTTGGCTTCAAACAATTCCAGGTTTGGTGCTGGGAACCACGAAAACGCGCTGCCCACGCAGAACAACCCGCCGAATATGCCAGCGACCGGAGTTAGATAACCGACTATAAGTGAGAGACCGCTCGCGACCGTAAGTAGGGCGAGGATAAAGGTTAGAAATCCCAATGTATTCCAATCTACAAGGTAGGCGGCGCCTTGTGCGAAGAGCGTCGCTCCTGCCGCAGCTCGCAGTAGAAGAAGGCCCGCTCCGGGTAATCCATCCGGGAACGTAGAAAATGCCCTCTGCAATCCCGGCCTCCTCGATCGACCGTGCTTAGAGTAAAGGTTTCACTTATCAAAGGAATCCCTATCGCGTGGAATCTTTTCCTACCACTTTTGAGGTATCCGGAGAAGTTCGGTTTGAAGATGCAACTTACAGTTGGATGATCCCGCGGCGCACTCCAATGGCAACCGCTTGAGTGCGATCACTCGCGCCCAACTTTTCCATGATGTGTTTGATGTGGACCTTCACAGTTTCCTCGGTGATGAAGAGCTTATCGGCGATATCCCGATTGCGATTTCCGCCCGCGATTTGACAAAGGACTTCAACTTCGCGAGTGGTGAGCGCTTCGTCGCTGTAATGTTCGGCTAGATTTGCCGCAATCTCGGGAGGGATACGCCGTTTGCCAGCATGAACCTGGCGGATTACTTCCACCAATTCTTTAGGAGGCATGCTTTTCAAAACGTAGGCGCGAGCTCCGGCCGCGAGAGCGTTCTGAATTTCTACATCGCCAGAAAATGTTGTCAGAATAATGACGCGAGCCTCCGGGAACTCCGCCCGTATCGCGATCATCGCGTCGACACCGCTCATATCGGGTAATCGAAGATCCATGAGAGTAACGTCCGGAATGTGCTCCCGAAAGCGCTGAAGCGCCTCCCGGCCATTGGACGCTTCTGCCACCATTATCATGTCCGGTTGATTCTTGATAACCGTAGCAAGGCCCTCATGCATAAGAGGATGATCATCGACGCTGAAGATACGGATCTTGACGGCTTCGCTCATTTGCCCTTCCCGCTTCTCAAACTCTCCGGCTTGAACACATCTTTGTCTCGCGTATAGATCCTTGTGATCCAGTTAGACGCACGACTCGATGCATCGGATTCGAACGCAATCCGGCTTGGGACAATCAGTTCAACTTCTGTTCCACTGGCGCCGCTGGTTGACACTTTCAGTCTTGCCCCAATTCCTTCCGCGCGCTCGCGCATTCCAGAAAGTCCCCAGTGACCGTCGCGCCCTGAATGCAGCACTTCAGGGTCAATACCGCAGCCGTTGTCGCGAACAAGAACCCGAAATTCGTTGGGAGCATATTCCAGTTCCACTTCGATATTGCTCGCCTGGGAATGGCGAAATGCATTCACCAGTGCTTCGCGGCCGATACTATAGATATCGTTACGGATTGCCGATCTCACCGGCAGGGCTGGCCCTTCGACGAGAACTCGAAAGCCGATCTCTTGTTGTACGCTCAGCTCCTGCGGAACCCTCGAAAATGAATACTCCAAATCATGAGCACTTCCCACGGACGACCGCAGCCCTCGAAGAGTCGTCCGGCCTTCTTCCACGACTTGCCCCATCAACTTCAAAACATGGTTGAGAGCGGGTTGCGCGGGGGAATCAGCGGGCATTTGGTCCACTGCGACGTGAAGTTGCATGGACGCACTAAGTACACCTTGCAAGAAAGTATCGTGCAGTTCCTGCGCAACGCGCATACGTTCGGCGAGACGCTCCTCAAAACGTACGCTCAGCTTCCTTGTGGTCTGACGAAGTCGCAGATGATGGAAACCAAATATCGCTACTACGCCGGCCATGACGCATACGAAGGGGAACCACCATCGCTGCCAGAACGCCGGCGAGCCGTGCGTTACCGCAAAAGTCACGACGCCCGCAGTGGGCAGTTCGTTGGACGTAAGCGGTGGCTGAAAATCGGTGCCGACGAGAAGCGCCGCATACTCTGTTCCGGGATGGGTAAAATTGCCCCACTTCGAACTTGGGCGAATGCTCGTGAAAGGTTGGTTCGCGAACGGCTGCACCCACCAAGCCGTCTCCCCTTTGGCGTATAGAACGATCTTCTGTCCAGGCTGGGCGCCGATCACACGTCCCTTAATCGTGCTGAGTTTGTCGGGGTCGCCCGCGCCTGCCAAGGGAACCGCAGTGAATTCTATGGTTGGATGCGCAAGATTGTTGCTGTTTTGTCGTACCTGACAACCACCCAACAGAACACAAATAACTACCGCAAAGGCCGTGCTAATCGCCCGAGTTGGGGGCTCAGAACAACAAAGACTTGCGAACCAACGACATCGCGCAGTCGTACTGCGTTTGCAGGTGGAGACGCCGGAATTGATCGTATTCTCCATTAGAAGACGAACCTTGCACCAAATTGACCAATGCGAGGTCCGGGAAGGCCATTGATATCTTCCGGCAGTACCTTAGCAAAGTCCGCCGTTCCGACTTGCGTATTAGGGCCATTGAAACCGTGACGGTTGAACACATTGAATGCCTGAAAGTACAAGCTGAGCCTTGAACGCTCGCCAATTCCCAGGGATTTTCTTATTCCAACGTCCTCCGACGCGAAACCCGGATTGCGAAGGTTCGCCAGATAACCCGGTGCATTCCCAAATGAACCGTTTACGGGATTGGTAAAGCAGGCTGGGTTGAAGTAAGTGCTGCCGACCTGTCCATTGAAGTGTTCGCTGAAGTCGCAACCCGGCACGATGTCCGAATACACGTTGTTGATTCCGGGATAATACACGTTGGCTGGAATCCGCATGGGAATTCCGGTGTTGTAGCGGAAGCCTCCGCTGACCCTCCATCCACTTACGAAAGCATTCACAGCCGGGCTCCCGCCAGAAAGCAACGCCTTGCCTTGACCAAACGGCAGTTGGTATAGAACGTATCCCTTTACGATATGGGTCTGGTCGAAATCGGAAATGGTCTGGCGCTCTTTCTGCAAATTGTAAACATCCTGCAGTGGCCCGGTCGCATAGAGGTCCTCGAAACTGTCATCCACGTCCCCGTGAGAGGACGACAGGTTGTAACTGGCGAGCATTGAAAGCCCATGCGCCGCACGCTTCTTCACCGTGAACTGCAGCGATCGGAAATCGGTGTTACCCAGAGGCGAACCGACATAATAGAGAGGACCATAAGTCATGGCAACAATCGGAAACGGAGCCACAGAGGCCCATCCCAATCCCGTGAAACCTGGCTTTGACACCGTGGCGTACTGCAGGCCTGCCTGAACCAAAGCAGTGTAATCCGATAGCCGAGGCTGGTTTGCGGCCACATATCCGCTCTCGAGGTGATAGCCGTGGTTCTCGATGAAGGTCACGTCAAGCACAAGGTCGCGGCTGATCTCACGCTGCATTCCCACGGTCAATTCTTGGACGTTGCCGAGTTCCAACATGCGGGGATCGATCGACACCATGCCATAACGAGTGAAATTCGGGTTCATCCCGATATTTACTCCCTGGCCCGGGTAACCGCTGTCCCAGTTGAACGGCGTCAGCACCTGGTTGTTCAAAACAAATCCGGGGTTGAATTCGTATGGAATCCCGCTAAAGGTATTCAAGTTCAGTGGAACGTAATAGACGCCGAACGATGCTCGCGCAACTGTCTTTTCCGTGAGCCGGTATGCTCCACCCGCATATCCTGAAAAATTGCGGTAATACTGTTTTTTCTCAAAGGAGTCGCCACCGCCGGTTCCGAATTCCAAAGCACCCGGCTGGCCGGTGACCGGATTGATCGCAGTCGTGTCGAAGTTCGACCAGTGACCGTATTTTTCGTGGTAGCGTCCGTTGAAATCCCAGCGCAAATCCAGATTCAAAGTGAACTTCGCTGTAAGCTTGATGTCGTCCTGGGCGTAAAGTGAGACAGATTTTCTGCGGCCATAAGTATTGTCCGGTTCGCTGACCGAGCCCTGATTGACGTCGCCCAACAAGAAGCTGGCAAATCCGAAGCCAGCGTTTGCACCGAAGGTGCCCGCCGTTTGCGCCGGATCAAACACGAAGGTTGGAACTCCATAATCTCCGTGAGAGTTGAATTGCTGGGCGCGGAATTCTGCGCCAAACTTGTAAGTTTGGCGACCCCTTACCCAGGACAGATTGTCGTCGTAGATGAAGGTGTTGGCAGCGTAGAAGTCTTTGAACTGGCTCCCCAGAAGCGTCTCATCGACGGGTAGGCCGGCCACATAACGATGTTGGTCGCTGTTTACCCCCTGAAACTTGATGATGGGAAAATTCCCCGCGCCGAAGTCTCCGAGTCCCAAACTCGAGGGCCAGTTTCCCTCCCGTGAACGCGCATCGCTCGGATTGCGGAAGCGATTGAACGTGGCGCTGAACACATTCAAGAGCGTGTTCGAGATCGTCCAGGAATCACGGGCGCGGACCGACGGCGCAGTCGTGTTGTGGTCGTACGCGTTCGCCATCGGTCCACCATCCTGTGAACCGGCCGACCAGATCCCACCCTGGTCCGATAGCAAGCGCGGTATGTAGGCATAAATGATCGATCCATCTAAAAAGTGATTGCGCGATAGTTTGTAATCCAGCTTCAAGCTGTACTGATTGCTTTGGTACCAGGTCGCCGGGCTGCTGAGCGGCAATGCATTGTTGTTCGTGAGAGTCGATGAAAGCGGCTGATAGTATTTCTCGTAAAGACCGAGGATCTTCTGCGATACCGCGCTGATGCGTGCCGCGGGAATGATGTTTCCGGGAAATGCATCCCCCGTCAGCGGATCAATGATGGCACCCTGATACACGGTCTGACCGGCGCTGTCCGTCCCAAGGACCACTGCGGGATTCAAGAGTGCACTGAAATTGCCGTTCAGAAGAGCTGTGGTGGGGACGGTCGAAGTGAGCCCGCCGATACCATAGTTGGTAAATGTGTAACGCTCCCACGCCGAGTAGAAAAACAACCTACCCTTCTTGATGGGACCACCGAGGCTCGCGCCATAGGTGTACAAAGAGTCGGCCGGTTTGCCGAACGCGCGTTGGCAACTCGCGGCCTGTGCAGGGTTGGCATTGTCGTCGTTCAAACACACGACCTCGTTGTACTTGTCGCCCCAGGATCGAGCATCGAAGGCTTCGTTATGCATGTAATAAAACCCGCTGCCATGCCAGGCGTTGGTGCCTGATTTCATTTCATAACGGAACACCCCTCCGCCAGTACGTCCATCGTCAGCCCGAACTCCTGCGCTGGTTACCTGAAATTCCTCAACTGCTTCCATGGGAGGGCTTGATTCACTGAGATAACCTCCAATTTGCGACACCGCTGACGTTCCATCGATCATCACTTCCTTGTTCTGACTTAGGCTGCCATTTATGTGCGAAGTGTAATCGTTACTCTGCGGGCTATTCCCGCTGCCTTCCACGCCGGGAACATAAGCAAACATAAAGGCCGCGAGATTGCGTCCCCCTTGCACGTTTAGTGGGAGTTCGGTGATTGCTGCATTGCCCAGACTTGTCGAGATGGAGGAGGTCTGCGTCTGAAGAAGTTGAGCGTCCCTAGTAACGGCGAGAGTTTCGGTGCTTGCGCCAACCGTCAGCACTGCGTCGATCTCAGCCACCTGACCGATAGTAAGCTTGATTTCGGATCGTTCGTATTTCTTGAACCCCTCCTTCGAACATACGAGCCTGTACTCCCCGATGGGCAAATTCAATACGGTATAAACACCTGCAGCGTTCGTGACCGAGCTGGCCTGAAGGTCATCGCTTGCATTGGTCACGTATATCTGCGCACCGGCAACGACCGCGCCACTCAGGTCCTTAACGTTTCCCGTGATTGAGGCCAGATCAGATTGGGCAAGGATTTCCCCGGCGGTGAGTAACAACACCGAGAGAACCATGACCTCAATCTTCATGCGACCCCACACGTACTTGGTCAACGGGAAGACGCGTGAAACATTCCAAGGGGCCCACGCCCTTCGAACTGCACAAAGAGCAACCAAAGCTGACTTGGACTCGTGCTAAGTCGCCATCTACGGCGATCTCCTAATCCGCTATCGGCGCGAATATACGCGAACATAGTCCACCAGCAATCGCTGCGGAAACACCGTAGAGTCTTCCGGGCTCCCGGCCAAGCCTCCGCCAATCGCCAGATTCAGGATGACAAAAAACGGATGATCGAACACCCAACGTTTGCCAGGCGGAAGATCCGCGGGCGTTTTGGTTTCGTAAAGCTGCCCGTCCACATAAAAGCGCACGGCTCGGGGCTCCCAGTCGGCAGTGAAGACGTGGAAGTCGTCGCCAACGTTTCCGCTCGGGAACGAAAAGCTTCCAGTGAGTGCGCTCTCTCCTGAGTACCCAGGGCCGTGCACGGTGCCATGAATCGTCGATGGTTGCGAGCCAAGGCTTTCCATGATGTCGATTTCCCCACATGCCGGCCACCCAACAGCAGGAAAATTATCGCCCAGCAACCAGAAGGCTGCCCAAGTTCCCTGTCCAGACGGAACCTTGATCCGCGCATCGAATCGCCCGTACCTCTGGGCGAATCGTCCCTGTGTCTTGAGGCGCCCCGAGGTATAGCGCCGCTGAGTTCCGTCAGCGGCAGTAAATTTCTCCTTGATCGCCTCGATGACGAGGTTCCCGTTTTCCTGGCGAACATTTTGGCTGCGGGCTGTATAGTATTCCAACTCATCATTGCCCCAGCCATTTCCCCCACTCTCAACCACCCATTTGGCCGGGTCCGGTGTCGAACCGGTGGGGCCATTGAACTCGTCGCTCCACGTCAGAACCCACCGCGGTTTCGAAGGCGATGATCTCGAGTCGGCGTGCTGCCGCGAACCGGCGAGCAGCCCCCCGGAGAAGAAAAGAATAAATGGTGCCAGTGAACAAAGTCGCACATCCGTCCTTTCGAAACGAGGCCGATGCATTGGTCATGTTAGGACTTGTCGGCAACTTAATTGGAGAGTCTGCTTCCGCTAACTTTCGGATTTAGATTAGAGGCGCAGACTTGCGACCGAATCCCCCGGCTTGGGCATATTTTGATACCACTTTCGGGGTACAGCCTCTTTCACCCCCGGACATACCCTCGATGCTTCTGCTAAACCGGGCGGCATGGAATCTTCAGCTTACGAATCCGATACGTCAGAGTCGTGCGTTTCATCCCGAGCCGCGCTGCCGCTCCGTTCGGTCCTCCAATGACCCAGTTAGAATCTCGAATTGCCTGGAGAACATGTTCGCGTTCCATCTCTTCGAGAGTACAGATCTTCGAACTCGGACTCGGAACGCTTGCTCCTCTCAGCTCGTCGAGCGGTGGCCGGAGCGCGTTCCCCGGCGACAAGATCACTGCCCGCTCGATAAAGTTTTGCAATTCGCGCACGTTGCCTGGCCACGGATAGCTCGCAAAGACCTCCATCGCGCGGGCAGGAATTGTTTCAATGCACCGGTTCATTCGCTTGGCATACTTGTCGACATAGTGCCGCACAAGCATCGGGATGTCTTCGCGTCGATCCCTCAAGGGGGGGACGAGTAAAGGGAAGACATGCAAACGGTAAAACAAGTCGCTCCTGAACTGCCCGTCTTTGACCATCTGTTTCAAGTCGCGGTGAGTGGCAGCGATCACACGCACATCCACCTGCTGCGTGCGCGTGCTACCCAACCACTCAAACTCCTGTTCCTGCAAAACACGCAACAATTTGGACTGAACCTCGAGTGGAATGTCGCCGACTTCGTCCAAAAACAGAGTGCCCTTGTCCGCCACTTCGAATCGTCCAGCCTTCCGCATGATGGCGCCGGTGAATGCGCCCTTCTCATGACCAAAGAGCTCACTCTCCAGCAGGCCGGAGGGAATGGCAGCACAGTTGAGCTTGATAAAAGGGCGATCACGGCGGGCACTCATGTCATGAATGGCGCGGGCAATGAGTTCCTTTCCGGCTCCAGTCTCACCTTGAATCAAAACGCCGGAATCGGTGGGCGACACGACCTCGACCTCTCGGAGCACCCGCTGCAGAGCGGCACTCCTTCCTACAATCTCCGTGAAGTTATGGGGGCTGCGGATTGGATCGTCCAAGCGCACACTTTCCTCGACGGACTTGTCCCTCAGACTGCGTAGTTCTCTGTTTACCAGTGCGCTCTCGATAGCCAGGGCTACCAGACTCGAGGCATGCTTCAGGAAATCCACTTCATCCTGGGTATAGGATCTTTCCTCGCGCTTGCCGAGCGCGAGGATGCCCAGGACTTTGTCGCGGCTTACCAGCGGCAAAGCACAGATGTTCCTGAAACCCGCCGCCCAGTTCGGACATGCCTCTGTATCCGCGTTGGCAAACTCCTCGGCCTTGCCCACCCAGGGTTTGCCGGTAGAGAAAACGCGGTCCCCAAGCACTTCTGCGAGGGAACTTTCTACTTCCTCATCGAGTTTGATGTGGGCTGGCAAATCGAACGCCTTTATGTGCAGCCGCCCACCTTCCGAATCCAGCAGTCCCGCCATGGCAAAGTCCGAACGCCCAACTCCCCGGGCGCTCGCCGCCATCTCTCTTAAGAGATCATTCGTCTCCAGGCGGGAAGCTACGCTGTTCGCTAAATCAAGTAAGAGTGTCAACCGGGCAGCCTTCGCATCCGCCTCTGACTGCGCGCGGAGTGATCTCTCGATGACCTCGGCGCCCAGCAGAGGCTGCTCCACAAGCAACCGGGGTAGGGCGCTTATGAAAGATGTCTGTGGTGTTAGTCCAACTTGCGCGACGCTCATTTTGTATTCCTCGCTTTCTGACGGACCTCGGTCCCGGGACCACCAAAAGGTGGCAACCGATATCCCGGCGTTACTGTGCAATCAGTTTTTTATTGTCACGAGTGCATCATGCAGGTCGCGCGGAAGGAATACATCACGGAATGGAGGGCTTTTTTGCTACTTCCAACGGTTCATACCCGAATACCACCATCGGGTTACCGAGATTCCTGTATAGAGGAGTGGCTTTTGTGCCGTCTGCACGCGCCGATTCGGTAGCAACTACCTCTGCCGAGAAGCGCCCCCGCCGGCGTCTGAGGCTCGAGCGTCCGGTTCACCGGGGTCCGTCTGAGCCGCCAGTGGATTCTGCAAGCGGCGAAGAATCAACGTCTTCACTGGAGACCACACTTTGGGATTGCATTCGATCTCGATGTGCCCAGTCGTGAAAAGGCGGGCATGCCAGGGAAACTCACGACATTCCGCGGGCTCTTCGTTGTAATTCATATGGAAATCACCCAGGATCGTCGTTCGGGATGGGTCGGCGGCCGTTATATGTGGCTGGCCGTGAATCAGGCCGTGTGTTTGGTAGAAATTTGCTACCACAATTCTTGAGGAGACCTGCCTCACGGACACACCGACTCCGCACGAAAGGCCGACGAATCAGCAGAAACGGCTCGCCAGACTTGCCTTCGAGGCTTCACCCCCATGATCTGAGCCAACTTGCCCCGCGCCCGCGCCACTTGTGCCTTCACTGTTCCCTCGGGCACCCCCAACCGACGTGCAGTCTCTTTTGTGGAAAGACCCTCAATGTCGCGGAGCTGAAATGTTCTACGGAGCGTCGGTGAAAGCTGGTTCGCGACCTCGAGCAACCGCTCATGTGCCCGGGAACTGACGCAGATTTCCTCCGGACTTGGCTTCGGATCCGGGATCCGCTCCAGCAAGGCGAGCCCGTCTTCTCCCTGCTTGTGCTCCAGCGACAATGGAGAGACGCCGCGGCGCCGGCGTAGTTTCATCCGTGCAGCGTTGATGACGATTGCGGTTAACCACGTTGAGATGCGCGCCTGTCCCCTGAACTGCGCCAAGTGTTTGTACGCCGAGAGGAGAGCATCCTGAACCGCATCTTCCGCATCCGGTGCGTTGCCCAAGTATCGAAAGGCACTCTTGTAGAGCGCACGCAGGTTTCTCGCGACGACATCGTCAAGTTCTCTCATACGGTCACTCAGCAAACCGGATCCGATTTCCTGCCCACCCTCCATCGAGGCTTCTGTCACACGCATATATCTTGTCTCCTGTCACTGGTTGCAAGAGCACGTCTGATACCAGTGCATGGAAGGAGAGGAGAAACAAAAATGCCAGGAGAAAAGCTGCGAACCACAGCATCAAATGGCGAAGTGTGCAGGACGGCCTCCACATTCAGGTTGTGTCGATCCAAAACTCTCCTGCCAAGGGCTTGTCACGTGCTATGACTTTGACACTTCAGCTCCCGCAATCACTGTCAGGCCAGGAGCGATCTACTCTCTTTGGCCTAGAGAAATCAACCGCAAGAAACGAATAGCACAAATAGCAGCGGAAGGTAGACGATGGATGCCATCAGGAGCCAGCGAGCGTTCGTTCTCGATCTGTGAACTATGAAATGTGACCCGCAGCAGAAAAATCCTAGAGTCAGGAGCAAAGCTCCGGTACAGCAGAGAACGCTGGGCTGGCCTGCCCGGGCCGGTAGCAGAGTCACGGGGAACAGAGCCAGAAGCGGCAATACGGTTTGTAGACCAACCAGACCATCTCTCGCGTGACCGCGAGGAAGCACGAAGTAGCCCGCGCGATCGTAGTCTTCGCGATACATCCACGCGATTGCCATGAAGTGTGGAAACTGCCACAGGTAGAGCACGATAGATAGGGTCCATGCCTCGAAATTCAACCGCCCCGATGCGGCCGCCCAGCCGATCAGTGGCGGCATCGCCCCCGGCAACGCCCCGACTACCGTGCATAGAGGTGTCTTTCTCTTCAATGGCGTGTAAACGAAGAGGTAGCCTGTGGGCGTGAGAGCCGCAAGAGCGCCGGCAAGGACGTTCACAGCGACAGCCAGGTAGATGGCACCTGCCGCTGAGAGAACAATCCCGAACCACAGGGCATTTGAAGGTTCGATCCGACCGGCCGCCAGTGGGCGTCTCGCCGTTCGCCGCATCTGGGCATCAAAACGGCGTTCCATGTACTGATTTAGAGCAGCGGTGCCGCTGGCAACCAGTAGGGTCCCAACCAAGGTATGAACCAGCAACGAATAGGGGAAATTGTCGTACCCCGTAGGCAGCCCCGGGTAGAAGCCGGTAAAAGTTGCAACTGCGATCAGGAAATTGATTTCAGGCTTGGTGAGCGCCCAGTAATCTACCACCCTGGCGTACGCGCGACCGGCGATGCTTTCCGCTGCGCGTATGGGCGCAGCGGGAGTGCCGATGATAATGACGGGTTCGCTTGCCACGTCTAGAGCACCTCAGCCTCGGAGTCGTTCCGCAACCGCCCCACTTGCGTGTCCGGTGCAGCTGGCATTGTTACGTTCGAGTTCCTGTTTGACGGTGAAAGTATCTGTGTTGTGAGGACGACTGCAGGAATCAGGTACGCAAACGTTACCCAAACCCACATAAGGGCGCCTGCACACTCCTGATCTCCAAGAGGAGTCATGCTGAACAATTGAGCTGTTGATCGGTAGTAGGGATAGACAAGCCGGTTACAAAAGACCAGGAATGCCGAAAGAACGTCGCAAGGCAATGTGGCCAGAAAAAGATATAACGCTGCTGACCAGCGAGGAGATCTCGTTGCGCTCGGCGAGGGCTGCACGATGGGGCACCAGAACAACAGACCGGCCAAAAGAAAGCATGCGTCCTCCACGGTATGCACCCAATGAGATCGCATGCCCAGTTGAAATGCGATGGGAAGGTGCCATCCAATAACCGCGACTGTGGCAGCTAGCCAGCACGGTACAAGATGGGTGGGAACGCGCTCGAGCCATCGTGCTGACCAGTTGACGAGCATAGGATCGCTCTTGATGAAGAGTTTCGGAAACCCGGAAACCATCAGAAATACCGGCGCGCCCGCAAGAATTAGCGGAGCCGCAACCGTCATCAGCAAAAGGTGCTTCATCATGTGAACCGTGAGCGACTGATGATCGAGAGTACCGACGGGAGTTGCCGTGGTGGCCCACACTAACAAGAGTCCAGCGATAAATGCCGCGAGACGCCAACCGGCAATCAGTCTGGGGAAAGCATTTCGAAGACAAAGCCAGCCTCGTAAGTAACCCAATGCCATGACCAGCAGCCCGACGGTGATGCCGACCGCCACCGGCCAGGACTGCATGTATGCTTGGCACTCGAACGTAGCTAGCGTTAGCGTGGCGAAACCTCGCTTGCTCCGAGCGCCACCGCTTGAGAAGCATTGCGAGCCGGTTTTTGATTTGTCGGGTGCAATGTTTCCAGGAATGCGACCAGCGCAGTCGTTTCCGCCGGACTCAGATTTTTTCCATAGGCCGGCATATTCCCGCCGCCCTGGATTACCTGGCGAATCAGTTGATCTTCGGTGAGGCGCAGAGCGACTCTGTCAAGCGCGGGTCCACGCTGACCTCCTTTGTCATCCAGCGAATGACAGTTGTGACACTGCTTCACCTGAAAAACAAGCGCACCCCGGCGCTCTAAAGCAGTCCGACCTTGTAAATATTCTTGAGGGATCGGCTCGCCGCTCCAGGCATTCATCACCGGGCTCCAGGGCGTGTGCTCCGCTAGATGAGTCAACGTACCGAGGGTTACTGCAACCAGCAGAATCGTGAGGACAGCAATTGGCCTGCGCTTCCAACTCTTCTCTCCCTCGCCTGCTACTAGCGGAAGCACCAGCAGGCCAATGATTCCGACGGCGGGACCAATCAGAAGAATCGGAGTCTCGGCTGACGGGGGCAAGAAGGAGAGTAGTGCGTACAACCAAAGAAAAAAGAAGTCCGGACGCGGTGAGGTCTGGATCACCGTCGGATCAGGCTGGCCACCGGGACCGAACGGCCCGAAATAGACTGCGCACGCGGCAATCGAAAGAAGAATGAAAGCGGAAAAGAGAATGTCCTTCCACACCGCGTTCGGCACGAACGGCTCACCCTGCTTATGCGTTAACTCGTGATACTCCTGGAGGTATGTGGCGCGGCGAACGACGCGGCCGGGCATCGGCCATTCGTTGATTCCTAACTTCAGCACCATGAGCAGATGCACGCCCACAAAGGCAATGAGTAGTCCGGGAATGACGAAGACGTGGAGCGCGAAGAATCGCGAGAGCGTCGCTCCCGCAATGATCGGGCCGCCGAGCATGAGATTAACGGCCCAAGGCCCAACTACCGGAACACGACTCGCGATCGATGCTCCGATGCCTAATCCCCAGTAGGCATCCTGGTCGAAGCGCAGAACCTGTCCGGTAAATGCCATACCCAGCGTCACAAGCAAAAGTAAGACGCCAACCATCCAGGTAAGTTCTCTGGGAAATTTGTAGGCTCCAAAAAGGAAAACCTGCACCATGTGGATTAGGACAATTGCGACCATGAAATTCGAGCCCCAACCGTGCAGCGCTCGAATGAACCAACCCAGAGAAATGCCGTGGTTGAGCGTCTGGAGGCTGCTCCACGCTTCTCCTGCGGAGGGCACATAGATCAGAGCGAGCAAGATGCCGGTGACAATCTGGAGCATGAAACAGGTGAGTGCAGCACTGCCGAAAACGTAGAACCAGCTCGCCGTCTCCCGAGGAACCGGATGCTCTAGCGTTTCGCGAATCGGCGCGCCCAACTGCAGCCGCAGATCGAGCCAGTTGGCGAGTTTTTGGATCATGCGCATGTCATCTTTTCTCCCGCCTTCTTTGCTACGGGCTGACCGGGAGTCGGCATTTCGCCAGCCTTGATGAGAAGCTTTCCGTCTTCAATTTTGTAGTGATACTGAAACAATCCTCGCTCTGGAGGTCCCGACGCGCGGGATCCATCTTGGTAATAAGCTCCGCCGTGGCAGGGACACATGAAGAGATTTGATTGAGGAAACCAGCGAACCGGGCATCCCAGATGCGCACAATTGACGGCGAAGACCTGGAAAGTGTGATCATCCACATTCCGCACCCAGCAAGCGATGTCGCCGGTTTCGCCATCCCAGACATTGACGACGGGATTTTTGTAAGTGGCAAGCCTCGTCTGGCCCGCCGGAAACTGTTCCAGCCCGCCAAGCGAGAGCCACGACTCGTATCCAAGTTTTTTTTCGCGAATCACTGGCGACAGGAGATAGCGCACGATCGGCACTGCCAAAAAAGCACCGACGATACCGTTCAGAACCAGGCCAAGTTTCACGAGCGCCGCTCGTCTGGAGATATTGTTTTCTGCACTCATCGAGATCCTCCGACGGCCGAGTTCATGGAAGCGGTGGAATAAGGCTGGCCGGGGAACTTTGTCCGCTGGCTGGAAAGCCACGCCACCAAATCGGAAATGTCTTGGACTGACATGGGGCGGCCCTCGACGTCAGCGCGCCAGTCCGGCGCACCCAGTTCGGGCCGGCCTGCGATTACGATGGTTCGAAGTTGCTGGTCGTTGATCAGCGCGAGAAACGAGCCATCTACAATCGAGCTAGCCTTACTTCCGCCGCGTCCGTTGGCTCCGTGACAGGAAGCGCAGTAAGTTCGATACACATCGGCGCCACGTTGCGGATCGCCAGGAGCCTCGGCCGCATAAGGTGGCGGAGTCTGATCGCCGAGAACATCCGGTTTCGCCCAGGATCGGATTCCTCGAACAAGCGCATCAATTTGCTGGTCAGTGAGCATGCCTCCTGCGCTCTGCGCGAAGGCAGGCATTGGAGTGCCCGGTTCTCCGTTCGCTGCGGTGCGCCGAATCACCGTATCGTCGGCAATTGCGAGGAAAACGGGATTAGCCAAGGCGATGGATGCTCCTCCTTTACCGTCTGAGCCGTGACATCCCGCGCAGTTCTGTCCATAGAGGAGCTTGAAGTCGACGACCTCGCTCGGCGCTACTACCACTGAGTCCGCTCGAGGAGTACCAGGGGATGCGGTGCA
>Ga0209656_10000110_pt1 | contig 52150 bp, 46 predicted proteins | sample BogFormECP12_OM2_FD_188239 | JGI IMG/M metagenome (GOLD analysis project Ga0209656, IMG submission 188239) | Bog forest soil microbial communities from Calvert Island, British Columbia, Canada - ECP12_OM2 (SPAdes) (version 2) | ecosystem: Environmental > Aquatic > Freshwater > Wetlands > Bog ...
CGGGGTCGATCTCCACCTCGACGACATGGGCGCCGTTGGGGAAGGTCATCCATTCGCGCGTCCAGGCGTGATAGGTGTCGAGCGGCGTCCCGTTGTCGCGCGCCAGTGCCGCGACATCGAGCAGTGCCACCGATCGATCGGTGCCCGCTACGACAAAACTGCCGTCCGCAAAGCGGATGTCGGCTTCCGCCGCCTCCAGCGCCTCTGCCGCGATGCGCGCACCCTTGGTGATGATCTCCTCGGAGGCGCGCCAGATCGCCGTCCCGCCCATATAGGTCGCCCGCGAGCTGCCGTGTCCGCCACCGATCGGGATCCGGTCGGTGTCGCCTTGCACCAGCCGGATGCGCTCGTTCGGGATGCCGAGGCGGTCGGCAAGGATCTGCGGAAAGGTCGTCTCGTGACCTTGTCCGATGGTCTGGGTGCCGGTGATTAACGACACGGTGCCGTCCGCCTCGAACCGGATGTCGACGTTCTCGGAAGGCGAGCCGCCCGTCCCCTTGATGTGATAGGCGAAGCCGAGGCCGCGCAGCAATCCGCGCGCCTCGCTCTCTCGGCGGCGCGCCGGGAAGCCCGCGACATCGGCTCGAGCCAATGCGCGATCGAGAGTCTCTGAGAAGGCGCCGCTGTCGACGGTGTTGCCAAAGGCGTTGGTGACAGGCATCGCCGCGGCCGGGACCATGTTGAGACGCCGCAACTCAGCGCGGTCGAAACCGTATTGCCTGGCCGCCCGGTCGATCAGCCGCTCGATGATGTTGACCGCCTCGGCGAAGCCCGGCCCACGGGTGACGCCGATCGGCGCGGTGTTGGACAGCACGGCCGCGACCTCCAGGTCTATCGCCGGGATGCGATAGACCGTGCCCGGCAGATGGACATATTGGAGGGTCTGTACCCCTCCGGCGCTGACCATATACGCGCCGACATTGGCGATACTGCTGACGCGCAGGGCGAGAAATCGCCCGTTCGCGTCGAGCGCCAACGCGGCCTCGGCCAGATGGTCGCGCGCCTGATGGTCGGCGAGAAAAACCTCGCTGCGGGTGGCGATCCACTTGAGCGGCCGCCCGACCCGCCTGGCCGCCCAGAGTATCAAGACGTGCTCGGGATAAATGAAATTCTTGGCGCCAAACCCGCCACCGACATCGGGTGCCACGAACCGCACCGCCGCCGGAGCAACGCCCAGCGCGTGGGCGGCGTTGTCACGAGTCGTGTGGATGCTCTGGCTCGAAACATAGGCCGTGTACCGGCCCTGCTCGGCATCCCAAAGGCCGACGACGCCGCGCGGCTCGATCGGGTTGGTGACGATCCGGTGATTGTCGAGGCCGAGCGTGACCACGTGCGCCGCCGTCGCGAACGCCGCATCGACCGCGGCGGCGTCGCCGACATGCCAATCGAAGCAGATATTGCCCGGAACTTCGGCCGAAATCTCGGGCGCCCCGGATGCGCGCGCCGCAGTGGCGGAAGTCACCGTCGGCAACGGGGTATAATCCACCATCACCTGCTCGGCGGCGTCGAGCGCCTGCGCGCGGGTCTCGGCGACGATCAGAGCCACCGGCTCGCCGACATAACGGACCTTGCCCTCGGCCAGCAGCGGCTGCGGCATGAAGGCGAACCGCTCGCCGGTCTGAACATTGGCTTCCGCCGACGGCCGCAACGGCTTGAGCCCGTCGGTGCTGGCCTCTTCGGCGGTCAGCACGGCGAGCACGCCCGGGCCGCCCGCGCCCGTTCCGTATGCATGCGTTCGATCACCGCATGCGCGTGAGACGAGCGCAGCACGACCGCATGCGCCAGCCCTTCGAAGGCGAGATCATCGAGATAGCCACCCCGACCGGTGACAAAACGCAAATCCTCGCGCCGTTTGGGAGCATCGCCGATAATCGAACGCGTCGTCACCATCTGCTATCCCGGGATCAAGGCGGGCTTGTCACGAGCCTGCGGCTGCCGCGATTAGCCGCAACAGCTCGGCAAACTCGCGCCCTCCCCCTATCCGCTCCTCTCCTTCCTTTACGTCGACGAGCTGCACCACCACCAGGCGCAGATGAGGAACAACCGCCAAATCCTGGCCGCCATACCCAAGCGCCCGATAGCTACCTCCGAACGCAGGGTACCGGACCGCGACCTCGGGCGGGGAGACCCACCAAAGATACCCATAATCGAGGGGAATGTCCGTGTGCGACCAAGGTTTTGTTGCCTCGTCGACCCAGTCCGCAGGCACGATCTGGGCCCCTGACCACATGCCGCGGTTGAGAAACAGCCAACCAAACCGCGCCAAGTCACGAGCGGTCAGTCTAAATGTGTAAGCAGGATAATCGGACGAACGCTCGAAAACGACCTTCCCATCGTCTGCCGAGAAGTCCTCCATGCGGATCGGCTTGGCAATTCGCTGCTCAAACGCTTCAAAGACGTTTTTGCCGACGAGCTTTTGATAGATGAAGCCGAGCGTATTAAAGTCCCAATTGTTGTAATACCAATAGCTGCCGGGAGGATGACTGCCGCGCTGCGGGCGCTTTGCCTTGGCATCTGGCGTCTCATAGGCGGCAGCGTGATAGATCCCGGATCGTGCCATCACCAGGTCGCGGATAGTCGCCTGCTTTTCGCTCTCGGACAGGCTCGGGGGCCGGTCGTCAATGCCCAACTCGCCGATCGTTTGGTCGAGCCTGATGCGCCCCTCGGCGACCCCGATGCCGTACAGTGCGCTGATAAGGCTCTTGCGTATCGAGCGGACGTTCACCTTGTGCGAGATATCACCCCAGGACGCTATGATCCGCCCGTCCTGAACGATCATGACGGCCGTCGGAGCATAGGCCTGAGTGTATTCTTTGGCCTGCGCCAGTTTCTCCGGAGACCAGCCGAGCGCCGCGGGATCTTCCGCCTGCGTCCAAGTCGTTGATGGCCATATCGGATCTGCTCCGAATGCCGGCGGCGTGAGCCAGCCGGTCAGGACCGTGAGGAGGCCTGCGGCGACTGCAGGTGCGAAAGATGCGCCCATCAGTCGGCGGCTCGGGAGTCCGCGGATAGATGGCGCATTGCGACGGAGGCGTTCGTTAGCGTCGAGGCCTCGTACGCGGGTTTGGGCGACATCCGCCCGTTGCCTCTACGGATTTTCGGCTTCGCTCCGGTGTTCTTCTATTGCGGCAACTGGTATCCGACGGCACTTTCGATTTCGAGCACCCGCCCGACCGCCGGGCGCGCCATCATGCGGTCGTAATGGGCGGAGAGGCCGGGGTAGGTTTCGCGCGCGGGGTGGAGCGAGCCGAAAAAGCGCCAAAAGAGGCGAAAGAGATGGATGTCGGCGATCGAATAACGGCCGACCGCCCAATCATGCCGCGCCAGTCGCTTTTCGGCGATTTCGAACACCTCCTTCCACCGCTCAACGCCGATCCGCCGCGCCGGATGGACCGTCGAGGCGATGAACGACATCCATGAGATGATTTGCGCTTCGGCCTCGATGTCGCCCTCCGGGAAGAGACCAGCTTTAGGGAAGCGCTTGGCGAGGTAGTAGAGGACCGCCGCCACTTCGGTCAGCGGATGCCCGTCGACGAGCAGGGTCGGAACTTTGCCTTCGGGGTTCAACTTGAGGTATCCCGGCGCGTGTTGTTCGCGCTTGGCAAACGATATCCACCGGCGCTCGAAATCGACGCCGATCTCGTGCAGCATGATGTGCGGCGCCATCGAACTGGATCCGGGTGACATATAAAGCGTGAGCATAGGCGCTTTCCTTGGAATGCCGAGCGGCGGGAAAATAGACCGCGGGAGCGCGGAAGAGAACCGTCCGCTTCGCCCGCTCGCTGTTCGGCGTCTGCCGCGCCGGTCCCGATAAACGGGACTATGGACTCTCCTATTACGATCAATTAACGTTTGCGGTTGGGAGGCGCCGACGATTTGCGTTAGCAAATGAAAGCTTGCGTTCCGGCCATCCTTGCATTCGTTCTCTCGGCTGCCTGGGCTGCGACGGCCGTCGATGCGGGGCCGTGCGCTCGTGACAAATCGCGCAACTGCTTCGATCTCCCTGCGACCATAAATTTCAGCTCGGTTCCCGAAATTTCCAACCAGATCGTCGGTGAAGAAAAGATAAAGCCACCGCCGTTAAAAAATCCGGCAGAAGGGACATCAACTCCGTATACCGGGCCAATGATTGGGACAAGTCCGCGGCCGGGGAGAACGCCGACCGTCGGATACTATTGGTCTCTGGAGTAAAAGACCGACCGAACATCCGAAGCAATTGTGTTGTCTGACGATCGCCTGATGCAAATCCTCCAGGCGCTGGCGGTCCTCTTGTTCGTCAGCGTCGGCGCATTGTCGTTGGGCCGCGCCCGATATGCCTGGGTGAAATGCGCGAGATGGGGCTCGATCGCGATCTTTTCCATGGCGGTGATGTTCGCCCTGGTCCTGACCTTGCGCTGGGCGCTGTTTCGGACTTTCTGACGAAGGAGTCGCCGTCGGTGGGTGCCCCGACGTGGTAAGGTGGCAAGGAGAATGGGGAGGGTCGCGGATGTTTCGCAAATTCATCGTCCTGCTGCTGGCAGCCGGCGCGACTTTGCCGGCCCCGTTGGCGGCGCAGACCGTCAAGATCGGGCTGATCAACAGCTATACCGGCTTTGTCGCGCAGGCCGGCGACGAGGGGCAGAAGGGCATCGACCTCTACATCAAGGAGCACGAGAAGGATCTGCCGCCCGGCGTCAAAATCGAGCTGATCCGCCGCGACGATACCTCGAACCCGGAGGTCGGCAAGCGGCTGGCGCAGGAATTGATCGCGCGCGATCATGTCCAGTTGCTGACCGGTCCTATTCTTTCGCCGGTCGCGGCGGCGATCGCGCCGCTGACCGCCGAGGCCAAGGTGCCGATGCTGCTCAGCCTCGCGTCCGCCGGCGTCGCGATCCCGCGGATCTCGCCGTACATCGCACGCGTTACGTTCACGCTGTGGCAGCAGGGCTATCCTATCGGCAAATGGGCAGCCGAGCAGGGCTGGAAGACGGGCTATACCGCGGTCAGCGACTTTATCCCTGGCCACGATTCGGAGATGTCCTTTACCAAGGGCTTCACCGACGGCGGGGGCAAGATCATCGGCGCGGTGCGCATGCCCCCGGCCAATCCCGACTTCATCCCGTTCATCCAGCGCATCAGGGACGCCAAGCCGGACGTCGCCTTTTTGTGGGTGCCCGCTGACCCGCAGGCGACGGCGATCATCAAGGCGGTCAAGGATCTTGGCGTGCGCGAGGCGGGGATCAACATCACCTCGACGCAGGACCTGCTGCCGGACGAGGCCTTGCCGAACATGGGAGACACGCCGCTCGGCATCATCACCTCCGGCACCTACTCAGTCGCCGGGAAGCGGCCGGCGAACGAGGCATTCCTCGCGGCCTGGAGGCGGGCCTACGGCGACGGCTCGACCCCCGATTTCCTGTCGGTCGACGGCTGGGACGGGATGAATGCGATTTTCGACCTGATCAAGGCGACGAAGGGAAAGTTCACCGCTGACGAGGCGATGGATTTCTTCAAGAGTTGGAAGGACCCGGACAGTCCGCGGGGCCCGATCATGATCGACCCGGAAACCCGCGACATTATCCAGAACATCTACATTCGCCGGGTCGATAGGGTGGACGGCAAGCTCGCCAACGTCGAGATCGCGACGATCCCGAATGTGAAGGACCCGTGGAAGGAGCTGAACCCGGCGAAGTAGCCGCTCATCCGTTTGCCTGCTGTGAGATTGCTTCGCTTCGCTCGCAATGACCGCAAAAACGGATTCCGTCATTGCGAGGGAGCGCAGCGACGAAGCAATCTCGGCAGCCGTATAACCGCCGCCCCCGGGAGCCCCAATGCCGTGAGCGAGACGTTTGCCGCGGCGATCAGCATCCTGTTCCACGGCACCGCGTTTGCAATGGTGCTGTATCTGATTTCGGTCGGACTGTCGGTGACGATGGGGCTGATGGGGTTCGTCAACTTGGCGCACGGCGTCTTCGCGATGCTCGGCGGCTACGTCCTGACCAACCTGATGGGCCGGCTCGGCGTGCCGTTCGTCGTCGCGCTCGCCGCCGCGGCGGTGGCGACCGCGCTTGCCAGTGTCGTCGTCGAGCGGCTGCTTTATCGCCGGCTCTACGGCGCCGATGATCTCGACCAGGTTTTGCTTACGATGGGCCTCATCTTCATGTCGGTGGCCGGCGCCACCTATTTCTGGGGCCCGCTGGCTCAGCCGATGCACCCGCCACCCTGGCTCAGCGGCCCGGTAGATCTCGGCTTCCGCAGCTTCCCCGGTTACCGCAGCTTCCTGATCCTGTGCGGCGCAGCACTGGTAACCGTGCTGTGGCTCGGCCTCGAACGCACGCATTTCGGCATCCGCGTCCGCGCTGCGGTCGACAATCTGCGGATGGCGCAATCGGTCGGCGTCAACACCTCGCGCCTGTTTACGCTGACTTTCGCGCTGGGCAGCGGATTGGCCGGGCTGGGCGGCGCGCTCGGCGCCGACCTGCTGGCGATCGAGCCGACATACGCGCTCGAAAATCTAGTCTATTTCCTGATCGTCGTGGCGGTCGGCGGGCTCGGGAGCATCCGCGGCCCGTTCTTCGCAGCGCTGGTGATCGGCATCGCCGACACCGGCTTTAAGTATCTGCTGCCGCAGCTCGGCGCCTTTTTCATTTATGCCCTGACAATGGTGATCCTGCTGTGGCGACCGAGGGGCTTGTTCGGGCGAGCGGCATAAGGCACGACGAGTTTGCGGTCGCCGCTTTTGCGCGGCGCCATCGCTATCACCCGCTCGAGGCGTTGCCGTGGGTCGCGGCGTTGGCGGCGATGATCGTCTTTCCCAGCTATCTGCCGCTCGGATCGCAGATCCTGGCGACGATCCTGTTTGCGCTGTCGGCCGATCTGGTGCTGGGTTATGCCGGCATCGTCACCTTGGGTCATGCCGCGTTTTTCGGTACCGGCGCCTATACCGCCGGGATTCTCGCCGCCAACGGCTGGGGCGAGCCGCTCACCGGCCTGCTTGCCGGGGCACTGGCCGCAGGACTGGTCGGGTTCTTGTCGGGGCTGGTGGTATTGCGCACCACCGGCCTGACCCTGCTGATGCAGACCTTGGTCGTCGCTACCTTGTTGCACGAGGCGGCGAACAAGGCCTCCTCAATCACCGGCGGTGACGACGGGCTGCAGGGCATGGAGGTCTGGCCGATTTTCGGCATCTTCCGCTTCGACCTGTTCGGCCGCACTGCCTATGCTTACTGCCTCGTCGTGCTGTTCGTGTGCTGGTGGCTGGCGCGCCGCCTCGTCCATTCGCCGTTCGGTCGCTCGCTGACTGGGATTCGCGAGAATGTCCGTCGCATGCACGCGATCGGCGCCCCGGTCGCCCATCGCCGGCTCATCATCTATACGATCTCGGCGGCCTTGGCCGGCGTCTCCGGGGCGCTGATTGCGCAGACGACGCAATTTGTCGGCCTGACCAGCCTCAGCCTCGACCGTTCCGGCACCGTTCTGATCATGCTGATCATCGGCGGCGTCGGACAGCTTTACGGCGCGTTCATCGGGGTGCCGCTCTATATGGTCGCGCAGGACCGCTTCTCCGAAATCGACCCGGTCTACTGGTACTTCTGGATCGGACTGTTGATGGTCGTTGTCGTGGTTTTCGCCCGCGGCGGGGTGCTCGGGCTCTTCAACCGGTTTCGGCGATGAATACGCCGGCGCTCGAGACCCGCGGGCTATACAAGAGCTTCGGCGCGCTGACCGTGGCCAATGCCGTCGATTTTCGCCTCGAGCGCGGTGCGCGGCACGCGCTGATCGGTCCGAACGGCGCCGGCAAAACGACCTTTGTAGAGCTGGTGACGGGAGCATTGCGACCGAACGCCGGGCAAATCCGGCTCGACGACGCCGACATCACCCACTTGGCGCAAGCAGTACGGGTCAAGCGCGGTCTCGTTCGCACCTTTCAAATCACTTCGCTGTTCCCCCGACTGAGCGTTCTCGAAAACGTGACCTTGGCGGTTTGTGAGCGCCAAGGGATCGGCGGCGGCCTGTTCCGCCCGGCCGGTCACCATCGCGCCGCAATCGAGGAAGCTCACGCATTGCTCGAACGGCTCGGGCTCGACGATGAAGCGCTGCGCCCGGTCAACATGCTTCCCTACGGCCGCCAGAGGCTGGTCGAGCTTGCCGTGTCGCTCGCGCTGTCACCCAAGGTTCTGCTGCTCGACGAGCCAGCGGCCGGAGTTCCGTCGGGCGAGAGCGGCACGATCATCGAGGCCATCGAGCGCTTGCCGCCAGAGATAGCGCTGTTGATCATCGAGCACGACATGGATCTGGTCTTTCGTCTGGCGCGACGCATCACCGTCTTGGTCCAGGGCAGTGTGCTAGTCGAAGGGTCGCCCGAGGCGATCGCCGCTGATCCGGAAGTTCGCCGCGTCTATCTCGGGGAGCGCGCGCCGGCATGAATGGGAAAGCCGGGCTTGTCCTCGAGGAAGTTTCGGCCGGATATGGCGAAACCGTTGTGCTCGAGGGTATCTCGCTCGCAGTGTCGCCGGGCCAGACATTGGCGGTGCTGGGGCGAAACGGAGTCGGCAAGACGACCTTGCTCGCCACGATTATGGGTCATACCCGCCTGCACGGGGGCGGCATCCGTTTTGCCGGTGGCGAAATCGGGGCGCTGCCCCCTTACCGGCGCGCGCGTCTCGGCATCGGCTTTGTGCCTCAGGAGCGCGAGATCTTTCCTTCACTAACGGTCGAAGAGAATTTGACGGTTGCCGCGCGCCCCGGGCAATGGACTCTTACGGAGGTCTACGACTTCTTCCCGTCATTGGCCGAGCGACGCCGCAATCATGGCAATCAGCTCTCGGGCGGCGAACAGCAGATGCTGGCGATCGGGCGCGCATTGATGGGCAACCCGACATTGCTGTTGATGGACGAGCCGCTCGAAGGTTTGGCCCCGGTGATCGTAGACACCTTGCTCGCCGGGCTCGATCGCCTGAAGCGCGAAGACGATCTGGCGCTCCTTCTTGTCGAGCAGCATGCGAAGCTTGCCCTCGAACTCGCCCAGATTGCGATCGTGCTTGATCGTGGCGCGATCGTGTTCACCGGAACGAGCCGCGAATTGCTCGACACTCCGGAGCGTCTGAACGACTTGATGGGGGTCGGTGGACGCCAGGGATCAATGATCCGTTAGCCCGTTGAGAGGTCTCCGATGACAACATTTCTGTATACCCATCCGGCCTGTCTCGAACACGACCCCGGCCGACATCATCCGGAGGGGCCGGCGCGGCTCCGCGCCGTTTTTGATGCACTTGCCGATCCGGAATTCGCCCGATTGGAGCGCCGCGAGGCACCCGAAGCCGCGCTGGAAGATCTCCTACGAGTTCATCCGCGCCCGCACGTCGAGCGCCTCCTGCGCGCCGTTCCAAAGTCGGGTCATGTCGGGATCGACGCCGACACGATCCTGTCGCCAGCCTCAGGGATGGCCGCCCTGCGCGCGGCCGGCGCGGTGGTCGCTGCGGTCGATGCGGTAGTCGCTCGGGAGGCGGACAACGCTTTCTGCGCCGTACGCCCGCCGGGGCATCATGCCGAACCCGAACGTGCGATGGGATTCTGCCTGTTCAACAACGTCGCCGTCGGCGCACTGCACGCTCGCGCGGCACACAAGCTCCACCGGATCGCCGTCGTCGATTTCGATGTTCATCACGGCAACGGCACTCAGGCGGCTTTCGAAGCCGATGACGGGCTCTTCTACGCCTCGACCCATCAATACCCGCTCTACCCCGGCACCGGAGCGGCGAGCGAGACCGGGATCGGCAACATCGTCAACGTGCCGTTACGCCCGATGTCGGGATCGAGCGAGTTTCGCCGCGGCATGACACAGCGCATCCTGCCCGCGCTCGACGCATTCCGTCCCGAGTTCTTGCTGATCTCCGCTGGCTTCGACGCCCATAGAAGCGATCCGCTGGCGCAGCTGCTGCTCGAAGAAGCTGATTATACTTGGATCACCGAGAAGCTGGTCGAGATCGCCTATCGCCATGCCGGAGGCCGGCTCGTCTCGGCGCTCGAGGGAGGTTACGATCTCCCGACGCTCGGCGCGAGCGTCGCAGCGCATGTCCGCGTGCTGATGTCGGTTTAGGGAACGGGTCCGGCTTCGTACTGTTGCGATTGTGCAACGTTCGCCGAGTTTCGCGCTCTCGTTCCCCGCTCGCGTGGCGCATCATGCTCGCGTATTTTGGTAAAAAAAACGCAGATGGTTGATTCAGACGTTCCCGCTGATATCGCGGCGATGAGTTTCGAAGAGGCGCTTGCCGAACTAGAGCAGATCGTCCGCCGGCTCGAAGGAGGACAGGTCAGGCTCGATGAAGCGATCCTCTCCTACGAACGGGGAGCGCTGCTCAAACGCCATTGCGAGAGGAAGCTCAACGAGGCGCAACAGCGGGTCGACCGAATCGTTATCGGTGGGGATGGCGCGGTCACCGCGGAGCCGGCGAAATTTGACTGAGACATTGTGGTCCGACGCGATCTCCTTTCCGGAGGCGTTGGCGCAGGCGGCGCAGATGACCGATATTGCTCTCGAAAAGCTGCTTGTTGTGCCGCCCGGCCTCGAGGCGCGCGTCTATCAGGCGATGCGCTATTCGGCGCTCGCGCCGGGCAAACGGTTGCGCCCGTTTCTCGTGCTGGCCAGCGCGCGTCTGTTTGGTGTCGCGCGGCGTTGCGCGCTCCAGGTGGCGGCGGCGACCGAGATGGTCCATGCATACTCCCTCGTGCATGACGATCTGCCGGCGATGGATAACAGCGACTTGCGTCGCGGCCGGCCGACCTGCCACAAGGAATTCGACGAGGCGACGGCGGTGCTGGCCGGGGACGGCCTCTTGACCGCGGCATTCGAGGTTCTGGCCGATCCCGATACGCACGGCGATCCCGGGGTGCGCTGCGAACTCGTCGCCGCACTCGCCGGTGCAGCCGGGGCCGCCGGCATGGTCGGCGGCCAAATGATCGATCTGATTGCAGAGCATCAGACCTTGGACATCGGTGCAATTACCCGGCTGCAGCGTATGAAAACCGGCGCGCTGATTGCCTTTTCGTGTGAGGCCGGGGCGATTCTCGCCAAGGCGCCGCATGAGCTGCGCACCGCGTTGCGCGGCTACGCTCACGATCTGGGACTCGCCTTCCAGATCGCCGACGATCTGCTCGATGTCGAGGGTTCGGCGGCGGAGACCGGGAAGCCAGTCGGCGCCGACGTTGCGTCGGGCAAGGCTACCTTCGTGTCGATTCTCGGCGTGACGCGCGCTCGGGCGCAAGCCGAGCTTCTGATCCGCCAGGCGATGGCACACCTTGATTTGTTCGAGCAAAGAGCGGAACTTTTGCGTGAGGCAGCGCGATTCGTAATTACGCGCCGCACCTGAGGAGCGCACTTTGGATTCAAAACCTATGCGTCCAATCTCCAATCGGACCCCGCTGCTTGATCAGATCGATTTTCCGGCCGACCTGCGCCGGCTGCCAGAACAGGATCTGCGGCAGCTCGCCGACGAGCTGCGTGCCGAGCTGATCGATGCGGTGTCAATTACCGGCGGTCACTTCGGCGCCAGCCTCGGCGTTGTCGAGCTGACCGTATCGTTGCACTATGTCTTTGACACGCCGCACGACCGGCTGATCTGGGATGTCGGCCACCAAGCCTACCCGCACAAGATTCTGACGGGGCGGCGCGACCGCATCCGCACTATTCGTCAGGGCGGCGGACTGTCAGGTTTCACCAAGCGCTCCGAAAGCGAGTACGACCCGTTTGGTGCCGCACACGCCTCGACATCGATCTCATCGGCGCTTGGCATGGCCGTCGCGCGCGACTTGCGGGGCGAGCGCCGCAACGTCATCGCCGTGATCGGCGACAGCGCGATGAGCGGGGGCATGGCCTATGAGGCGATGAACAATGCCGGGGCGATGGATTCGCGGCTGATCGTCGTCCTCAACGACAACGACATGTCGATCGCGCCGGCGGTCGGCGCGATGAGCGCCTATCTGTCGCGTCTGCTCTCTTCAAAATCCTTCATGTCGCTGCGCCACATCGCCAAGCAAGTGGCGCGCCATTTCCCCAAGCGGCTCGAGGATGCCGCGCGACGGGCCGAAGAGTTGGCCCGCAGCTTCATCACCGGCGGTACGTTGTTCGAAGAACTCGGCTTTTATTATGTCGGCCCGATCGACGGCCACAACATCGATCATTTGTTGCCAGTCTTAAAAAACATCCGTGACAGCAACGAGCCGGGACCCGTCTTGGTCCACACCGTGACCGAGAAAGGCCACGGGTATCTGTCGGCCGAGCAGGCCGAAGACAAGTGGCACAGCGTCGCTAAGTTCGATGTTGTCACCGGGACCCAGGCCAAATCGACCCCGAAGGCGCCGCAGTACACCACCGTCTTCGCCAAGTCGCTGATCAAGGAGGCCGAGGCCGACGATCGCATCGTTGCGATCACCGCAGCGATGCCGTCGGGTACCGGGCTCAACCTGTTCGGCGACAAGTTCCCGAACCGCTGCTTCGATGTCGGCATCGCCGAGCAGCACGCAGTGACCTTTGCCGCCGGTCTCGCCGCCGAAGGCATGAGGCCCTTTGCCACGATCTATTCGACCTTTCTGCAGCGTGCCTATGACCAGGTCGTGCACGATGTCGCGATCCAGAAACTGCCGGTGCGATTCGCGATCGATCGGGCCGGCCTCGTCGGCAACGACGGTCAAACTCATGCGGGCTCGTTCGATATCACCTATCTCGGCTGCCTGCCCGGTTTTGTGATCATGGCGGCGGGCGACGAAGCCGACCTCTTCCACATGGTCGCCACCTGCGCAGCGATCGACGAGGGACCTTCGGCGGTGCGCTATCCGCGCGGTGATGGGATCGGAGTGCCGCTGCCCGAGCGGGGCGTGCCGCTCGAGATCGGCCGCGGGCGCATCATGCGCGAAGGCACCACGATCGCGCTGTTGAGCTTCGGCGGCCGTCTTGCCGAATGCATGAAAGCGGCGCAGGAGCTCGGCGCTTACGGACTGTCGACGACTGTCGCCGATGCGCGCTTTGCCAAGCCGCTCGACACCGACCTCGTCAATCGGCTCGTTCGCGAGCACGAGGTCGTGATTACGATCGAGGAGGGCGCGATCGGCGGCTTCGGCAGCCACGTGCTGCATCATCTGGTGATGAACGGAATGCTCGATCACGGGCTCAAGATCCGCACGATGGTGCTGCCCGACGTGTTCCTCGATCACGATTCGCCGCAGGCGCAGTACGACCAGGCCGCGCTCAACGCCCGCCACATCGTGGCGATGGCGTTGTCGGCGCTCGGCCGCGAGATTGCCGCGCAGCCGGCCCGCGCCTGACCTCTGAAAAGTGCCGGCAAAGCGGCGGGCCGATCAGCTCCTCGTTGAACAAGGCTTGGCGGAGAGCCGGACGAAGGCGCAGGCGCTGATCCTCGCCGGCCTGGTCAACTGCGGCGAGCGGCGTGTCGACAAGCCCGGCGAACAGCTCGCGGCCGACGCGGCGCTCGCTCTCAAGGGGCGCGATCACCCCTGGGTGTCGCGTGGCGGAGTCAAGCTTGACTCCGCGCTCGACCACTTTCGGATCGCTGTCGAGGGACATGTCGCACTCGATATCGGCGCCTCGACGGGTGGCTTCACCGACGTGCTGCTGTCGCGCGGAGCCCGGCGCGTCTATGCCGTCGATGTCGGTCACGGCCAGCTCGCTTGGAAGCTGCGCCAGGATGCTCGGGTCGTCGTTCATGACAGACTGAACGCGCGTCACCTGACCCGTGCTGACATCCCCGAGCCGATCGACATCATCACGTGCGACGCAAGCTTTATCGGGCTCTCGGCGGTGCTGCCGGCCCCGTTTGGCCTCGCGGCGGAGAAGGCCCAACTGGTGGCGCTGGTCAAACCGCAATTCGAGGCCGGCCGCGCGCATGTCGGCAAGGGCGGCGTCGTGCGCGATCCTGAAATTCACCGCGTAGTCTGCGAGCGCGCCGCCTCGTGGGTAGCTGCGCAGCCCGGCTGGTCGGTGGTCGGGCTCATCGAAAGCCCGATCCTCGGCCCTGAAGGCAACCGTGAATTCCTGCTCTACGCCCGCCGTTGCGGAGAGGGAGGGCGATGACGGCTGTCACCTCGGGGTTCGGCGGGTTCCGGTCGGCAGCCTTCGCCTTTCTGAACGATTTGCGCGACAACAACGACCCGGCCTGGTTCAAGCCGCGCAAGGGGCTCTACGAGGCCGAAGTGCTGGCACCGTTTCGCGACTTGATCGTCGCGGTCGGGTCGAGACTCAGCCAAGCCGGATTGCCGCTGATCGGCGACCCCAGGCGTGGCATCTTCCGCATTTATCGTGATGTCCGCTTCTCGCCCGACAAGCGGCTCTACAAGACGCATGCCGGGGCGGTGCTGACGCGCTCGGGCGGTAGGCGCGATCCCGGCGTCCTCTACATTCACGTAGCGCCGGGCGAATCGATGGTGGCGGCGGGCTTCTGGCATCCCGAGCCCGCACTGCTGGCGCGGCTGCGGCGGGGCGTTCTCGGTGATCCGGACACTTTCCTGGCAATCGTCGACCGGCTCGCCGCGGCCGGCTGTCCGCCCTCCAGCGATGAGCTGCTGAGCCGCCCGCCCCGGGGCTTCGAGGCGGCCAAGGGCACATCGGTGGCCGAGTATGTCGGCTGGAAATCCTTCACTGCTCACCGGATGCTGAGCGACACGGAGATGCAGTCTCCGGCGCTGGTCGACCATATCGTCGATTTCGCCCGCACCGTTTTGCCGTTGCTCGAATGGGGCTGGGCAGCAGTGGACGAGGATGCGCCGCCGCCGCTACCGATCCGCAAGCCCGCCCGGCCGCTGCCGAAACCCGATTTCTAGCCGGGCCGAGATTGCTTCGTCCCCCCGGAACGCCCGCCTTGGCGGGCGGGCGGCCGGGGGTCCTCGCAATGACACGATCGGCGCTTTCACAGCGAACGGGCGATCAATAGCTTCATGATCTCGTTGGTGCCGCCATAGATCTTCTGGACGCGCGCGTCGACGAACATGCGGGCGATCGGGAACTCACGCATATAGCCGTAGCCGCCGTGCAATTGCACACAGTCGTCGATCGTCTCGACCTGCTTCTGGCTGCACCACCACTTGGCCATCGACGCGGTTACGGTGTCGAGCTCGCCGACAATGTGGCGGGCGATGCACCAATCGACGAAGGTGCGGGCGATCATCGCCTCGGTCTTGCGTTCGGCGAGCGTGAAGCTCGTGTTCTGGAACTCGATCAGCTTGTGGCCGAAGGCCTGCCTGTCGCTCCTTGACGTAAGCGACGGTCAGGCCGAGCGCGCGCTCGGTCGCGGCGACCGCGCCGACCGCCAGCGCCAAGCGTTCCTGCGGCAGCTGTTCCATCAGCTGATAGAACCCGCTCCCTTCCTCGCCACCCAGCAGGTTCGCGGTCGGCGCGGCGACATCGTCGAAAAACAATTCCGAGGTATCGGAAGCGTGGAGGCCGATCTTGTCGAGGTTGCGCCCGCGCCGGAACCCTTCGGCACCCGCGGTTTCGAGTACGACCAGCGAAATGCCCTTGGCGCCCTCGCCCGGGCCCGTCTTGGCGACGACGATGATCAAATCGGCGAGCTGGCCGTTGGTGATAAACGTCTTCTGGCCACTGAGCCGATAGGCATTGCCGTGATGCCGGGCCGTGGTGCGGACGGCCTGCAGATCCGACCCGGTTCCCGGTTCGGTCATCGCGATCGCACCGATCCACTCGCCGGTCGCCAGCTTCGGCAACCACCGTCGCTTCTGCTCTTCCGAACCGTAGCGCAGGATGTAGTGGGCGACGATCGTCGAGTGGACGCTGTAGCCCGTGGCGAGCTCGGAGACGACCCCTTCGAGGTCCTCGATAACCGCGGCATCGTAGGCGAAGGTGCCGCCCTGCCCGCCATAGGCTTCGGGCACGCTTGGCAACAGTGCGCCGATATCGCCCAACGCGCGCCAAGCTGCGCGGTCGACGATCTTGTCCTTGCGCCAGCGCTCGGCGCGCGGCGCCAGCTCCTTGGCCAGGAAACGGCGGAACTGGTCGCGAAAGGCGTCCAGCTCCTCGGTCATCCATGGCGAGCGATAAGGCGGGGTCATGCCGCCTTCCGCCGGTCGGAATAGATGGCGGCGCGGCGCCGCGCGAGATCGCGCAGCATCTGGTTTGGCAGAAACCGTGCGCCGTGCTGCTGCGCGAGCCCGTCACAAAGCTCGACAAAGGGGCCGGTGCCGAGCATGTCGATGTAGGAGAGCGGGCCGCCGGTCCACGGCGCAAAGCCCCAGCCGAGAAGCGCGCCGACATCGGCATCGGCCGGGTCGGTCACGACATTCTCCTCGAGGCAACGCGCCGCCTCGAGCGCCTGGATCGCAAGAAACCGGGTCTTGACCTCGTCCAGCGACGGCTGCGTCTCGGCTACCGGCGCCAACCGGGAGAGCCCGGGCCAGAGCCGCTTCGGACCGTCCGCCGGGTAGTCGTAGAAGCCCTTTCCGCCCCGCCTGCCGGGGCGGCCGTGGCGCTCGACCATCTCGGCGATCACCCGGTCCGCCGCGGTCGCCTGGTACTCGTCGCCAAGATCTTTGCGGGTCTGCGCGGCGACCTGGTGGATCAGGCTGATCGCCACCTCGTCGCTGAGCGCGAGCGGTGCCATCGGCATCCCGGAGGCCTTGCCGCCATTCTCGATCAATGCCGGCCGCACGCCTTCTGCCAGCATCAGCACCGCCTCGCGGGTATAGGTGCCAAAGACACGGCTCGTGTAGAAACCGCGGCTGTCGTTGACGACGATCGGCGTCTTGCCGATCTGTCGGACGAAATCCATCGACCAGGCCAGCGCCTCCTTGCCGGTGCGCTGGCCGCGAATGATCTCGACCAATGGCATGCGCTCGACCGGAGAGAAGAAATGGAGGCCGATAAAGCGTTCCGGTCGTCCCGAGGCCTGCGCCAGCCCGGTGATCGGCAGGGTCGAGGTGTTGCTAGCGAAAACCGCGGCGCTGCCAAGCACCGCCTCGGCACGGCGGATCACCTCGGCTTTGACCTCCCGGTTCTCGAGCACCGCTTCGATGACGATCTCGGCATCGGCGAGCCGCGCGTAATCGGCCGTCGGCTGCACCCGCTCCACGACGGCGCGAGCCTCGGCTTCACCGGCGCGGCCTCTCTCGACGGCGGTCTGTTGCTGCCGGCGGATATGATCGAGACCGCGCTGGGCCGCCTCCGCGTTCACGTCGAGCAGCGCGACTTCGATGCCAGCCCGGGCTGCGACATGGGCAATCCCCGAACCCATCAGCCCGGCGCCGAGGACACCGATCCGGGAGAAGCGTTTGCGCGCCACGTCGGCGGGCCGATGCGCCAGCTTGTTCGCCTGCTGCAGGTTGATGAACTGGGTGCGCACCATGTAGCGGGCACGCGGATCGAGCAGCAGCTTAACGAAGCTCTTGGCCTCGATCCTGAGCGCGATGTCCATCGGCACCAGCATGCCGCGATATACAACCGATTGGATGGCATCGAGCGCCGGGTAGTTGCCGTAGGTCTTCGCTCGCTGCAACGCATTCGCCGCCGAAAAGGCCTGGACACCCGCGAGTGAGCGCGGGTCGGCACCGGGAACCACAAACCCGGTCTTGTCCCAGGGCTTGACGATCGCGTCGGTTGAGGCCGCGCGGATCCACTCCCGGGCGCGGCGGACGAGTTCGGCATCGGGCGCTACCTCGTCGACTAGGCCGCGCGCTAGCGCCTGCGCCGGCGACAGGCTCGTCCCCTCGAGCAGCAACGGCAGGGCTTCGAGCGCCCCCAGCATGCGCAGGTATCGCTGCGTCCCGCCGATCCCCGGGAACAGCCCGACTTTGGCTTCGGGCAGACCGAACAGGGCGCGCGGGTCGTCGGTCGCGATGCGGCGATGGCAGGCGAGGCAGATCTCAAACCCGCCGCCGAGAGCCGTGCCGTTGATCGCCGCGACAAACGGCTTCTTTGCGGTCTCGATCCGCCGGAACAGGCGATGCAGGTCCATAAACCGATCGAAGTGGCTGCGGATGCGCGCCCCTTCGGTTTCACCCCCCGTTTCCGCCATCAGCGCCTCGAGCCACTCGAGGTCGGCGCCGGCGATGAACGCAGGCTTGCCGCTCGTAATGACCACACCCTTGGTCTCGGGCTCGGACAGCACCTGATCGACCGCGGCCGCAAATTCACCGAGCGAGACATCGTTCATCACATTCATCGAGCGCCCAGGCATGTCCCAGGTGATGACGGCGATCCCGTCTTCGTCGTGCGCCAGGGTCAGGTTCGTCATGGCGGCACCCTCAAACGCGCTCGATGATGGTCGCCGTTCCCATCCCGGCGCCGACGCACAGGGTGACGAGGGCGGTACCGAGCCCGGTCCGCTCCAGCTCATCGAGCGCGGTGCCGAGGATCATCGCACCGGTGGCGCCCAGCGGATGGCCCATCGCGATGGCGCCGCCATTGACGTTGACCTTTTCAGGGCCGAGCTCGAGGAGCTTCTCGTAGAGCAGGACCACGGCGGCAAAGGCTTCGTTGAGCTCGAACAAGTCAATGTCCGACGTCGTCATACCCGCGCGCTTCAATACTTTGCGCGTCACTTTCTCGGGCCCGGTCAGCATGATGCAAGGTTCCGAGCCGATCGAGGCGAAGGCGCGGATGCGGGCGCGAGGCTTGAGCCCCATCGCCACACCGGCTTCGCACGTGCCGAGCAGGATCGCAGCGGCGCCGTCGACGATCCCCGAGGAATTGCCGCTGTGATGGACGTGCTCGATCGCCTCGATCTTCGGGTAGCGCTGCACCGCGACGGCGTCGAACCCGAAATCGGCGCCGAGCTGGGCGAAGGACGGCTTCAGCCCACCCAGCGCCTGCATCGTCGTGCCGGGGCGCATATGCTCGTCGCGTTCGAGCAGGGTGAAGCCGATCTCGTCCTTGACCGGCACGACCGAGCGGGCAAAGCGGCCTTCCTCCCACGCCAGGGCTGCCCGGCGCTGGCTCTCGACCGCGTAGAGGTCGACATCGGTGCGCGAGAAACCCCATTTCGTCGCAATCAGATCGGCGCTAATGCCCTGCGGGATGAAGTAGGTCTTGAAGGCGACCGCCGGGTCGGTCATCCACGCGCCGCCCGACGAGCCGATCGGCACCCGCGACATCGATTCGACGCCGCCGCCGATCGCGACATCGGATTGCCCCGCCATGATCTGCCCGGCGGCGATGTTTGTCGCTTCCAATCCCGAGGCGCAGAAGCGGTTGACCTGAACCCCGGCGACGCTCTCGGCATAATTGGCGTGCAGCGCGGCGATGCGCGCGATGTCGGCACCCTGCTCGCCGACAGGCTCGACGCAGCCGAAGACGACATCGTCGACAAGCGCGGTGTCGATCCCGTTGCGATCGCGCACAGCGCGCAGCACGCCCGCGGCAAGTTCGATCGGCGGCACCTCGTGCAATGCGCCGTCCGGCCTACCGCGCCCGCGCGGAGTGCGGACGTGATCGTAGATGTAGCATTCGGTCATGATTTGCCTCGTCGGCTCGCCGTTCTTGGAGGTGAGGGTAGGAGCAGCACCATCGTTCTACAAGGCCACCGCTCGATATGCTTTCATCGCTTATGGTGCCGCGGCCACCCGACAGGAATCAGAGAGGCGCAGACGGGCTCGCGGAGCTTTCGGTCGAGCGGCTCGGCGCACAGGGCGACGGCATTGCCGAATGCGACGGCGAACCGGTCTTTCTGCCCTTTACGGTGCCGGGCGACCGCGTCCGCGCGCGGCTCGGCGCTCGCCGAGGCGGAGGCCGCGAGGGCCGGGTCGTCGAATGGCTGGACACTGGGAATGGGCGCGCCGATGCGCCTTGCACACATTTCGGCCGTTGCGGCGGCTGCGCACTACAGCATCTCAATGAGGCTTCCTATCTGGCTTTCAAGCTCGGCGCGCTAGGCACTGCGCTCAAACGGATCGGGATCGATCCTGACCTAGTGCAGCCGTTGCGGGTCGTTCCGCCGGAGCGACGCCGCGCCCGGCTCGGGATGATGCGACCGGGGGATCCCCGCTTACCCCCGCTGGTCGGGTTCCGCGAGCGCTTTCGTCACGATCTCGTCGACCTCTCCGAATGCCCGGTTCTCCAGCCGGCGCTCTTCGCGCTCGTCGACGAGCTGCGGCTCGCTGCCGGTAACTTGTTGCCGCCGGGCGGCGCGGCGGAGGTGACGCTGACCCGTACAGACAGCGGCGTCGATGCGCTATTCGAAGCCGCCGAGCGCCCCGGGCTCGGCGCGCTCGAAGCGCTAACGGGACTCGCCGAGCGCTGTGATCTCGCGCGTATCGTCTGGCGCTCCTCCGCCGAGGAGATGCTCGTCGTGGAGCGCCGTCCAGTCCGCGTGGTGCTATCGGGGGTCGCCGTCCCCTTCCCGCCGGGCGGCTTTCTGCAGGCGAGCCCGGCGGCGGAAACGATCCTCGTCGAGGAGGTCCTAGCCGGCATCGGGCCGCGCCATCCGGTGCTCGATCTCTTCGCCGGGCTCGGTACCTTCACCTTCGCGCTGGCCGCGACCGGACCGGTGCATGCTGTCGAAGACGACGAGCGCGCCGTGGCCGCCCTCGCCCACGCCGCCGCCGGCCAGCCCCGGGTTACCATCGAGCGGCGCGACCTCACCCGCAACCCGCTGCCGCCCGAGGCACTCTCTGCCTACGCCGCCGCGGTGTTCGACCCGCCGCGCGCCGGTGCCCTGCGGCAGGGCGCGGCACTCGCCGGCTCGGCCCTCGCGACGGTCGTCGCCGTCTCTTGCAACCCCGTAACCTTCGCTCGCGACGCCGCCCGGCTGATCGCAGGCGGCTTCCGCCTGGAACGGGTCGTGCCGGTCGACCAGTTCGTATGGACGCCGCATCTCGAGCTCGTGGCGGTGTTCGGCCGGTGATAACCTTGTATTCGATGTCTTTTCGGCTCTTACATGACTGTCATGGCGGCAGTCGCGTTCGATACTCTGAAACTGGCGCAGCGGCTTGAGGCTGCCGGCTTGCCCGGCAAGCAAGCACAAGACATCGCCAGCGCCCTTTCCGAGACCATCGGCGAGGCTGTTGTAACCCGGCAACATCTCGATCTTCGGCTCGCCGAGTTGGATTGTCGGCTGGCCGAGGTGGCTGCGCGGCTCGAAGGAAAGATCGCCGAGCTGGCCGCGCAGGTCGAAACCAGGATAGCCGAATTGCGCGCCGAGATACTGAAGTGGATGTTCGGAGCGGTCAGGCTACAGACGCTCGCCATCCTCGGCGGCGTGGCCGCGTTGCTGCGCCTTTTTGGCCGCTAATCTCAGCCCCGGACGCCCGACGCGAGGATCGCGAGGATCGGAACGGCAAAGCCGTCCGGGCGGCGGTAGGAGGCAGCCCCGCGTGCGATCGCGGCTTCGATCGCCGGCAGCGCCGCCGCGGGCTGGGCGCCGATCAGCGCCGCGGTGCGCACAGTCCCGCGGCGAAACCCCTCGATCAGATCCCCGGGAGTGGCAACGCGCCATTCGCTGCGCACCCGCCGCGCTTCGGTGTCGGTAAACCCGGCCGCGTTGAGGACGCGCAGCAGATCCTCGGGCAGGCGAAGGCTCCCGCCCGGAGGCGGCGCGTTGGCCGCTTCGAGGTCGCCATGCGCCGAGATTGCGTCGAAGAGGAGCTGCCAGGCAATGTTCTCGGCGGGCGCCGCCCAGGACGTGAACGCCACTCGTCCGCCCGGTCGCAACACCCTGCGCGCTTCGGCGAGAGCCCGGTTCGGTTCGGCAACGTGGTGAATTCCGAAATTCGCTACCACGGCGTCGAATACTTCGTCGGCGAAGGGCAGGACCTCCGCGTCGCTCTCTTCGAAGCAGATGCCGGGGTGGTCGGCGCGCGCCAACGCGATCATCGCCGAGGAAAAATCGAGCCCCACCGGCAGTGCTCCACGCTCCCCCGCTCCGCTCGCGACGAGACCCGGTCCGCAGGCGAGGTCGAGCACGCGCATTCCTGCTCCGACCCTCGCGGCGTTGAGCAAATCGTCGATGAAACCTCGTGTCGCTCGGGCAAAGGTCGCGGCATAGTGCGCTGCCACCTGCTGCCAACCGGCATGCTCGAAGTTGCGGACGGCCTGGGGATCGAAAATCATCGCAGCGCCGCCGCGGCGCGAGCGACGCGCTCGGCGCGGTCACGTTGACGGGGTGCGGCGCGCTTCAGCTCGGCGGCGAGCACTACGGGATCGGCGGTCTCGGGTGAGCCTGACGCGAAGGGCGGCGCCGGGGCGTATTCGATGCCGAGCTGAATCGCCTCCGCCGTCGTTCTACCCGCGATCTCGGCGGCGACAGCGAGAGCCACGTCGATCCCGGCGGTGACGCCACCGCTAGTAAAAATGTTGCCATCGACGACCACGCGCTCCGCCACCGGCTCGGCGCCGAAGGCGCGCAGCAGATCGCGCGACATCCAGTGGGTCGCGGCGCGGCGCTCCCGCAATAGCCCTGCGGCACCCAGCACCAGTGCGCCGGTGCACACGCTGACGACATAGCGCGCGGCGGGCGCGGCGCGGCGCAGAAAGGCGAGCACCTCGGCGTCCTCGAGCAGCGGGTTGATCCCTGCTCCGCCCGGCACGAAAACAAGATCGAGGGGTGGACAGGACGACAATGTGGCCATCGGCAGGATCGTCAACCCGTGCTCGGACCGCACCGGGTCGAGGGTCTTCCACAACAGCAATGTCTCGGCCCCCGGCAGCCGCGCGAGGACCTCGTAGGGGCCGGCCAGGTCGAGCTGGGTCAGGTCGGGAAATACCAGCATCCCACTTCTGAAGCGCGTCTCGCTCATCGCTTGTCTCCCCCGTGGAAGACGCTCTTGTCTATCTGTAGAGTGGCACACCGGCAAGTTAGAGGAGACGACCATGCCCTTGTTGCTTGCCAGCCCGGCGATCCCGCCGGGTGGCGAGATCCCATCGCAGTTCACCTGCGACGGCACCGTTATCTCGCCGCCGCTGACATGGTCCGGGCTGCCGGACGGAACCAGAAGCCTCGTCCTCGTCGTCGAGGATCCGGATGCGCCGTCCGGAGTGTTCCGTCATTGGGCGGCGTTCGACATTCCTGCGGGATCGCGCGGTCTCGACGCCGGTTATTCCGCAAATCGGCCGGCTAGCGGTTTCCACGAGGCGCGCAACGATTTCGGCAAGGCGGGCTACGGCGGCCCTTGTCCCCCCAAGGGGTACGGGACTCACCATTACCACTTCCGTCTCCTTGCGATCAGCCAGCCGACCCTCGACCTGAAGCCGACTGCGACCGCCGCGGACGTGCTGAGGACGGCGGAACCCTACGTTATCCAGCGCGCCGAGTTGGTCGGCACCTATCATCGCTGACCGACGATATCACGAGCCCTCCTGAGCCGGATTCGGGAACGCCGCGTTTGCTAACCCCATGCCCAATACGGCGGTAACTCAGACAGACGCCTACCGCACGGTTGGCCAAAGCCTGACCGTCGCGGCGCTCGGGGTAGTCTATGGCGACATCGGCACGTCGCCGCTTTACACCGTCAAGCAATGTTTCCCCGACATAGCCGGCGTCACCGAACCACGCGTGTTTGGTGTCCTCTCCCTGATCGCCTGGGCGCTGACTTTGGTCGTCACGGTGAAGTACGTCATCGTCCTGATGCGGGCCGACAATCGGGGCGAGGGCGGCATCCTCGCGCTGATGGTTCTGGCGTTGCGTGCCGCCGCCGGCCGGCGCAGTTGGTGGATTCTCTGGGCCGGGCTATTCGGCGCCGCGTTGTTCTACGGCGACGGCGTTCTGACGCCGTCGATTTCGGTGCTGAGCGCGGTCGAGGGCCTCAAGGTCGCGACCCCGACGCTCGAACCCTACGTGCTGCCGTCGGCTCTCGCCCTTCTCGTCGTCCTATTCGTCGCCCAACGCACGGGTACGGGACGCGTCGGCGGGTATTTCGGCCCGATAATCATCGTCTGGTTCATCACGATCGGCCTCCTTGGTGCGATCGAGGTTGTCCGTTATCCCGCCGTCATCCGGGCTCTCGATCCGCGCCACGCGATCGATCTGATCCTGCTCGATCCCTGGCGGGGTTTTGTGCTGCTCGGCGCGGTCGTACTGGCAGTGACCGGAGCGGAAGCGCTTTACGCCGATATGGGACATTTTGGGCCGGCGCCGATCCGGCGAGCTTGGTTGCGCTTTGTCTTCCCGGCATTGCTGCTGAACTACTTCGGGCAGGGCGCGCTTCTCCTTGCCCACCCGGACGCCATCGAGAACCCGTTTTTCCGTCTTGCCCCGGATTGGGGGGTCTATCCGCTCGTCGGGCTCGCCTCCGCCGCCACTGTGATCGCCTCACAGGCGGTGATCTCCGGCGCCTTCTCGATCACCCATCAGGCGGTGCAGCTCGGCTATCTTCCGCGGATGCTAGTACGGCACACCTCGGAGCGGGAAATCGGCCAGGTCTACGTGCCGGCGATGAACGGGATCTTGCTGGTGGCGGTCGTCGCAACCGTGCTCGGCTTCCGCTCCTCGAACGCGCTCGGCGGCGCCTACGGCATCGCCGTCACCGGAACCATGTCGGTCACAACCATTCTCGCCTTTGTCTATCTTCGCTGGGGTGCCGGCTGGCGCCTCTGGCAGCTGATCCCGTTATTCACGCTCTTCTTGGTCGTCGATCTGTCTTTCTTTGGCGCCAACCTGTTGAAGCTGACGGAGGGCGGCTGGTTCCCCCTCGCGATCGCCGGCGCCACCTATACGGTGATGATGACGTGGCTGTGGGGGCGGGAGCGCGCCGCTGCGCAGCGGGCGAGCGGCGCGTTACCGCTCGCGACATTGGTCGAGACGCTCCGTCCCGACCGCCCGGTGCGAGTCCCCGGCACGGCGATTTATATGACCGCACGGGTCGAAAACGTGCCGACCGCGCTGCTGCACAACATGAAGCACAACAAGGTACTGCACGAGCGGAACGTGCTGATGAACGTGCGGACCGAGGATGTGCCAAGTCTGCCGGAGGCGGAGCGGTTGGAAATCCATCATTTTGGTCAGAATTTCCACACCGTCACGATCCGCTACGGCTTTCTTGAAGAGCCCGACATCCCGCGCGCATTGGCGTTGTGCCGCGTCGGCGGGCTGCGCTTCAATCTCATGGAAACCTCGTTCTTTGTCCGGCGTGAGAAGATCATCGCCAAGCGCCGGTCGGGCATCTTCCTACCCTTCAAGAAACTCTTTATCCTTCTGTCGAATATGGCGCTCGACGCGACGGAGTTCTTCAGAATACCGGTCAACCGGATCGTCGAGCTCGGCGGGCAGATCGAGCTCTAGTCTAGGGTTCATCCAGTCGCCAGGCCCGCCGGACGTTCTCAGTGGATCTCTTCCTGTTCGGCGAAGGCCTGACGCAGCCGGGCGACCGAGAAGCCGGGCGCCTTTGCGGCATCGATGATGACCTTCTCGCGGCGAGCAAGCAGCGCGACGGCAGCCGGCAGGTCCTTGATCGCCTCGGCCGGGATGACAACGGCGCCGTGCCGGTCGGCGTGAATGACGTCGTTTGGCGACACAATCATCCCGGCGACGCTGACCGTGCCGCCGAAATCCACGAGATGGACGTGGGCGTGCGAGGGCATGATCGAGCCGGCCAGGACAAAGAAATCGGGCGCCATCGCATCGAGATCGCGCACCGAGCCATCGGTGACGACACCGGCGCAGCCGAGCCCTTTATGGACATTGCTCTGCACCTCGCCCCAGAACGCGCCAAAGCCGGCATCCGGCGCATCGATGTCCTGGATCACTGCGATGCTCGGCAGCGGCCCGGCGGCTATGTGCTCGTAGTAGGCGAGCCGCATTCGCGTCGCCTCCTCCCGGCTGCGCGGATGCGGCTCGCGCGAGCGGATCAGAGCTGTCCGAGCAAAGGCAACGACGGGCTTCAACTCTGGGAAAGCGGCGACCAGCGGCCGGCGCGTGAAGCCGGTCGCACGGCGGGCCGGAACGACGAGCTCGAGCGCGTTGCAAATCGTTGGGGTATCGAACTCCCTCAAAGCATGGAGATCAGCGGCGTCCGGCAGCTGCGGCATGGGGGTTTCCTCCGACATCGTTGTCGGGTTCCAGCCTTTATTGAGAAGCGCCGCGCGCAGCAACCCCTTTCCGCAGAAAGGTCGGGGCCGGTTGCCGGTCCAAGGGCTAGCTACCGATTCTACCGCCGACGATCAGTAAACCGAGCGGAAGCACAAGCGCGATGATGACGAGCATTATCGCGAAGCAGCGCTCGGCGCGGCTCCATCTCTTCCAGTCGGAGATCCAGTCACGCATTCAACAGCCCCCGCCAACCCCCGGACTGATCGATAACCGATGGGCGTGGTGAAAATTCGACCGAACTATGTCTCTGTAATGATAAAGGAAGCGTAAATTCGCCTTAAATATCGTCTCCGAACCCAGGCCGTGGAGGCAAAGGACATGTACGAACCGGATCGGGTGAAGCGATTAGAGCGGCCGCACGGCCTTCCCTTCCGCATCGGCAAGTTGGGACATGTCGTTCTCAACGTGCGCGACGTCGAGCGGTCGGCGCGCTTCTATGCCGAGGTGCTCGGCTTTCAGATCTCGGACGTCTATCCGGAAGAGATGGTGCCCGGCGGCATGGTCTTTCTGCGCTGCAACCCGGACCATCACGGCATCGCGCTCGTCGGCTCGATGACGGCGGAAGCGCCCAATGTCGAGCTCAACCACATCGCCTTCGAAGTCGCAACCCTCGACGAGGTCATCAGAGCGCGCGACCATCTGCGCCGGCACGGGGTCAAGATCGATTTTGCCGGGCGGCGGCGCGCCGGCTGTCAGCTCGCGGTCGAATTCCGCGATCCGGACAATCACCGCCTGGAGATTTACTGGGGCATCGACCAGATCGGCAGCAACGGGCATGTGCGCCCCTCGACGGAGTGGAAGGGTGCTCAGAGCTTGGAGCAAGCCATCGCGGACCCGGTCCGCGGGCAGGATACGACCCTTCACGACCCGACGCTGCTCGATGGTGAAAAGACAACGTCAACGCGATGAAAGTTAAAACGATATCGACACGGTCTGTCGCCGATGCGCTGCATCGGGCGAGCTTTCTGGTGGTCCTGGGGATGTTGCTGGCATCGCTGCCGCGAGCGAGCGCCCAACAATATCCGCCGGCCTACCCTGGGCCCGCGCAGCCGCCGACTTACCCGGGTCCAACGCAATCGCCGGTGTACCCTGGTCCAGCGCAGCCCCCGGCTTATGCTGGTCCCGGATACGGCGGACCAACCGGCGCGCCACCGCCGTTGCAGCAGGAAGCGGTCCCGCCACCGCCCGGGGCCGCGATGGTGTGGACACCGGGCTATTGGAACTGGGCCGGCCGTTGGGTGTGGGCGCCGGGCCGCTACGTCGCCCGTCCCTACGCTCATGCCGTTTGGGTTCCCGGTCAATGGCGCCCACGACACGGCAGCTGGGTCTGGGTCCCGGGACATTGGCGGCGCTAGGTTACGAACCGCCCGCACCGGCCGCGGGTTACACGGTCACCGTACGCGGCCTCGTGCTGATGTGCAGCATCGGCATACGCCGGCGCGAGCGCGAGCAACGGCAGCGCGTTCGAATCTCGGTCGACCTGATCGCGACAGCAGCCGCCGCGTCTCCCGGAGACGACCGCCGGCAGGTCATCAACTATGAGAAGGTTGTCGCCGCGATTCGTGAGATCGCGCGCTCCGGGCATATCGATTTGTGTGAGGGTTTTGCCGAACGGATCTGTGCGGCGTGCTTTGCCGACGCACGGGTCGAGCGCGTGCGTGTCTGGGTCGAGAAGCTCGACGTGTTTTCGGATGCGGAAGGCGTCGGCGCGATGCTGGAGCGGACCCGGCCCCTCTCACGCGTCAGCGATCGCTCCCCATAACGCAAGGGCCTGTCGGGTTTCGGCGACATCATGAACCCGCAGGATTTGTACCCCTTGCTGAACCGCAAACAACGCGGCGGCGAGGGAGCCGGGTAGACGGGCGTCGGGCGGTTCGCCGCGGCTCAGTCGGGCGATCATCGATTTCCGCGAGACGCCGAGCATGAGCCCGCAGCCCAGCGCGTGAAAGGCGCCGATCCCCGCGAGCAGCTCGAGGTTGTGGGAGACTAGTTTGCCGAACCCGATCCCCGGATCGACGACGATCCGCTCGCGCGGGATCCCGGCCGCAGCACATTCCGCAATCCGTGCCTCGAGATACTCGAGCACCTCGACGAGCGGCGAATCGTAGAACGGCTCGTGCTGCATCGTCAGGGGTTCGCCGCGCATATGCATCAGGACGACCGGCATTTCGCACCGAGCGATATAGGCAAGGCTGCCTGGATCATGGGTCAGTGCCGAGACATCGTTGACGATCCGCGCGCCGGCCGCGAGCGCGCATTTCATGACCGCTTTATGCCGAGTATCGATCGACACGACGGCACCGCCCTCGACAAGAGCGCGCACGACCGCCTCGACGCGCCGGATCTCTTCGCCGGGCGGCAGCTCGACGGCGCCGGGACGCGTCGACTCGCCGCCGACGTCGATGATGTCGGCGCCGGCCTCGACCAGTGCACGGCCGTGCACGATGGCGCGCTCGACATCGAACCAGCGCCCAGCATCGGAGAAGCTGTCGGGCGTGACGTTGAGAACGCCCATGACGAGCGGACGGTCGAGGGCAAAACCTGCCCATGGCCGCGGCGGCGTCGACATTCGGGAGAGCCGCTCTTGCGTACGCTCGGCAAAGCGGGCGCCGGGGCCCGCGAGCCAGTCCTCGAGTTCGGAAATCGGCGCCGTCACCGAGGCCAAACCCCGGTCGAATCCGAGCCCGAGCGCCGTCACCAGCGTGAAGGCGAGGTCAGCGCCGGCAAGCCGCCGCGCCAAACCCGCGGCCACCGCCTCGCGTGCCGCGTACCCGCAAAGCAGGCCGAGTGGCCGCAGCCACAACCGATCCGCGGCGACTTTGTCGAGCCGTGCCCAGTCGGCATAGCGAGCCTTGCCCTCACCCACCCAGCCCTTCGGGCCGGGTCCCCCCTCTCCCGCACTGCGGGAGAGGGTGTCGAGCGCAGCGAGACGGGTGATGGTTCTTGGGCCGTTGATGGCTAACGCCCTTACGTTCATCACGATGGCGGCAGCGGTGCCCGCTGGACCGGTGCGTTGCCGGGTGGAGGTGTTCCCGGTGCGTACCCCTGCGCCGGATTTGGCCCCGGACCCGGCGGATAGGGATAGGGGTAACCCGGCCCATAGGGGTAAGCCATGGGGTAGGGGTACGGGGGATACGGGTACCAATACCCTGTATAGGGGTCGTAATAGCAGCCAGATAGCGCGCCCCCGCCGACCAGGGCGATCAGCACCGCCCGCCACAGGCGACGATATCGCCTCATGGCATTCTTATCCTTCACCGGTGTAAACCGGCCTGCGCTTTTCAAGAAAGGCACCGACACCCTCGGCAAAATCCTCGGTCGCGGCACAGGCGGCAAAGCTCTCGGTTTCGCGTCGCAGCTGCGCATCGAAAGCGTCGCCGGCCGTCGCCTGAAGCAGCCCCTTGGTTCGCCCGTAGGCGTGGGTTGGTCCCGCTGCGAGCCGAGCCGCCAATGCGGCAGCTTCCGTGTCGAGCGCCTCCGCCGGGACGACGCGGTTGACGAGCCCGAGCGCCAGCGCGCGCGGTGCGTCGAACCGATCGCCGAGCAGCATCAGCTCCGCCGCGGCCTTGAGGCCGACGATGCGGGGGAGCGTCGCCGTCATCCCGCCATCTGGGCTGGTGCCGAGATGGATATAGCCCGAGGTAAAGACCGTATCCTCGGCGGCGACTGCCAGATCGGCCGCCAGAACGAGGCTGAGCCCAAACCCGGCAGCGGCCCCTTGGACGGCGGCGACAATGGGTTTTGGCATATGCCGCATCCGGATCAGCAGCGGGTGAAGGGTGTCGACGATCTGGTAGAGGGCCTTCAGGCGCTCGGCCGGTGCGAGCCGGATCAGCTCGGCGAACATCGTGATGTCGCCGCCGGCGCAGAAATGCGTGCCGGCGCCGCGCAGCAGCACGGCCCGGGCGGCACGGTCCTCGGCCGCCTCGGCGACAGCGGCCGCGAGTGCCCCGATCGTCTCGCGGTTGACCGCGTTGAGGATCTCCGGCCGGTTCAGGATGATCTCGAGCACACCCTCGTGTCGCTCGACGACAACGCTCGGCATCGCGTGGCTCCTCATGCGCTTCGGTCTATCATAGGGCGCGCTTCAGCGGAGAGGTTACCATGAGCCAGACGATTCTGCGCGACGGGCTTGTGCTCGACATCGCCGCCGGCACCGCCGAGCCGGCCGACATCCTGATCGAAGGCGACACGATCCGCGAGATTGGGCCGCCCGGCTGCGCCGCCCCCGAGGGTGCCACCGAGATCTCCGCCGCCCGGAGGCTGCTCCATCCCGGCCTCGTCAACGCCCATACCCACGGTATCGGCAACTTCGCCAAAGGGATGGGCGACCGCTGGACTCTCGAATTGTTGCTGACCGCGGGGCCATGGATCGTTGGCAACCGCACTGTCGAGGACGGATACCTGTCGACCCAGCTCGGCGCGGTCGAGATGGTGCTGAAGGGCTGCACCGCCTGCTACGACCTTTCTTTCGAATGGCCGCTGCCGACAAGCGATGGCCTGGCGCAGGCTGCCCAAGCCTATGCCGATGTCGGCATGCGCGCGGTGGTGGCACCGATGGTCGCCGACCGCAGCTTTTACGAGGCGATCCCCGGCTTGCTCGAAGCATTGCCGCCGCCGCTCCAGCAGGGTGTCGCCGAGCTGCGCCCGCCGTCCGCCGAGGCGACCCTCTCGGCGATCCGCGGCGCGCTGCGCGGCTGGTCGCTCGACCGCGACCGGGTACGCCCGGCGGTAGCGCCGACGATCCCGCACCACTGCTCCGATGCGTTCATTCTCGGCTGTGCCGCCCTGGCGCAGGAGTTCGATGTCGGGTTGCACAGCCATGTCGCCGAGTCGAAGGTGCAGGCAGTGACCAGCATCCGCGTCTACGGCCAAACCCAGACCGCGCATTTGGATGCGCTCGGCGTGCTGGGCCCGCATTTCACGGTCGCCCACGGCGTGTGGCTCGACGAGGACGACATGGCGCGGCTCGGCGACAACGGCGCCTCGGTCGCCCACAACCCCGGCAGCAACATGCGGCTCGGCAGCGGGCTCGCCGATGCGCGGGCGATGCTCGAGCGGCGGGTCAATCTCGGGATCGGCACCGACGGGGCGAATTGCTCCGACAACCAGAACATGTACGAGGCGATGCGGCTGGCCTCGTTTGTCTCGAAGGTGCAGGGTCCGGATTGGCGGCGCTGGCTCACGACCCGCGAGGCCGCACTGGCGGCGACCGAGGGCAGCGCCCGCGCCCTCGGCTTTGCCGGCAAGATCGGCCGGATCGCCCCCGGCTACAAGGCCGACATCGTGATGCTCGATCTCGAGCACCCGAACTGGCTGCCGCTGAACGACCCGGTCAACCAGCTCGTCCATTGCGAGGACGGCACGGCGGTGGCGAGCGTGATGATCGGCGGCCGCCTCGTCGTCGACAACCGGCGGGTCACCACGGTCGATCTCGACCGGCTGCGCGACCGCGTCGCCGCGGCGCGCGAACGGCTCGCCGCCGCAAACATCGACAACCGGCGCCTCTACGAGGCGCTCGAGCCGGTGGTCGGCAGCCACTGCCCGGGCCTGGCCCGCAGCCCCTACCACGTCCACCGCTACGGCGCGAGGCTCGAGTGATCTCCGCAACGCGGACCCCCGTAAAAGCGGGAAAACAGGCCGAATTATCGATTCGACGCTGAGATTTGCTCGAATAATCCTCTATAAGTACAACTGAATCAGATACTTATAAACGGGGTCGAGGTTCGCACGAACAGGGCTCCCAACGGCGCCGTCCAGGGGGCGGAATCGGCCTATCAGGGGGGAAACAGGAGAGGCTACCAGACATCCATTTCGAGGCATTGCGAAATCAGTTTATTTCTATATTGACAATAAATCCGGACGCCCACATATAGGCCGAAACTCCACCTCGGCAAGCCGGCGATCGGGTGCGGACCGTCGATCTCGCCCGGTTGCACGCCCGCGCCCCCTAACACGTGCACCGCTACGGCGCGCGACGGTCATTTCTCGGGAATCCCGTATTCGCCCGACAGCGCGGCGATGCGATCGAGAAACTGCGGCTCGAAGTAGCCGGGAGAAAGTCGGCGCCCGATCGCCACCGTGAACGTCGGAGCGAGCGCGCGCAGGGCGGCGAACTCTGCCGCGGCCTGTTCCTTGCGGCCGGCCAGCGCGTAGGACATGGCGAGCCACAAGCGAATGTCCGGGTGACTCCGCCAGTGCGGCGGACCCTGCTCGAGCAGGTTTATGGCATCGTCGACGCGGCCCGACTGGTCATAGACCGCAGCCAAAAGGACGGCATACAGCGCCGAGTCCGGATCGAGTTCGCGCGCCCTCTCGAACGATCGGGAAGCGTCGGCGTAATGCCCGGCCCACGCCTCGACCTGTCCGCGGTACAAGGGTCCGAGCGGATTTTTCGGGTTCGCGGCGACCGCCGCCTCGACCTCCGCGATCGCCTGTTCGTGATGCCCGGCCGCGCTCAGCGCGATCGCGTGCAAGCCCAGCGTAAAAATATCCGGGTGGGGCTTCAGCCGCATGGCGGTCGCGAACTCCGCGGTCGCCTCGTCGAAATGCCCGAGCTGATAGAGGACAAAGCCGAGTTCCCAAAGGTTCCTTTCGTCGTTGGGTCCCAACTCCACCGATTTGCGCGCATCCGCGAGTGCCGCTTCGGGGTCGGATTCCGGTAATTCCCAGCGCATCTCCAAGCGGGCGCGCAAAGTGTATGCACGCGCGAACTCCGGGTCGAGCTGGAGGACCTTGTCATTGAGCTGCCGTGCCCGGCCCAGCGCCGCGAGCCGATCCTTGACCCAGCCGAAGTCCGCCTGTTGGAAGTACGTTTCGGCCAGGACGTACGATGCCGGCGCGTAATTCGGGTCGAGATCGGCCGCGCGTTGAGCGAGCTTCTGCGCGTCACTCATGTCGGCGGGGTTGAAGCGCCGGAAGGCCTGACCCGCCTTGACCAGGTTCTCCCAGGCTTCCAGGTTCCGCGTGCCCTGAGCAGCGATGCGGGCCGACATCGTGCCGCTCAGCTGCACATCGAGCGCGCCGGCGATCTGCAAGGTCAGATCGTCTTCGAGCGCGAACAAATCGGTCAGGTTCCGGTCGTATTTTTGCGACAGCAGGTGGTTGTCGTTGACGGCGTCGATCAGCTGCGCCGTCACTCGGATGCGGTCGCCGGACTTTTGCACGCTGCCTTCCAGCACGTAACGCACGCCGAGGTCTTGCGCCACCGCCCGCGGCGCCACCGCCCGCGGCGCCACCGCCTTGCCGCGATATACCGAGGTCGCGCCGCGGGCGATGACGAAGAGGGCCGGGTTCTGCGCCAGCGCGTCGAGCAGGTTCTCGGTTAGCCCATCTGCGAAAAACTCCTGTGCCGGATCTCCGCTCAAATTGGCAAACGGCAATACGGCGATCGACGGCTTGTCGGGCAGCGCCGGCGGTGTTGCGGGCACTCTGGCCGCGGTCGCGGCTGGCCCGGGCTGGTATAGTCGCCAGACCGCGGCGGCTCCGACGGCCAGGACGACACAGGCGGCGATGGCGGCCGCGGTCGCCCAGCGCGGGATCCGTCGTCGGGCGACCGGCGCCGCACCATCGGTCAGCACCCGGTAGGCCCGCACCGGCCGCGCGATGTTCTTGACCTGCTGCTCGCCCATGTCCTCGAACGAGAGGGCGAGCTTGTCGCGCACCTGGTCGCGCACGACGCGATTGACGCAGACCCCGCCCGGCTCGGCCAGCGCTTCGAGTCGGGCCGCGACGTTGACGCCGTCGCCGAAAATGTCGCCCTCTTCGCTGATGATATCGCCGAGATTGATCCCGACGCGGAATTCGATGCGCCGGTCGGGCGGGACGCCGGCGTTGCGCCCGGCCATCTCGCGCTGGATCTCGACGGCGCAGCGCACCGCATCGACGACGCTGGCGAACTCGGCTAGCAAGCCGTCGCCGGTGGTCTTGACGATGCGTCCGTGGTGCTCGGCGATCTTGGGATCGACGAGTTCTCGGCGATGTGCCTTCAACCGGGCAAGGGTGCCCTCCTCGTCGGCACCCATCAGCCGGCTGTAGCCGGCGACATCGACGGCCAGGATGGCCGTCAGCCGTCGCTCCACCCGCTCGCTGGCCAAGCCTGCCATTCCCTGTCGACCTGCGCCAAAATTTTGGTGGCGGACGATTAAAGCATGACGAGACCGGTCGCGGGTAGCCATTGCCCCGCCCTTGCCCGTGCCGTACCACATCGACCGTTACGGTGGCTCCACTGGTTAAAATCGCAAGCCGCCGCCAATATGTGTGGTATCGTGTGTGGAGGCCTACACATGGCTACGAACTTGTCGATCGATCCCGACCTGCTCGATCGCGCTCTGGCGGTGAGCGGTGAGCGCACCAAAAAGGCGGCCGTCACCAAGGCGCTCCAGGAGTTCATCGCGCGACGAGAGCAGAAGCGCTTGCTCGAGCTGATGGGCCAGCTCGAATGGGACGAAGGGTTCGACTACAAGGCCGAGCGCTCGCGCCGTTGAGCCTGTTTGTCGATACCAGCGTCTGGTCGCTGGCCTTCCGGCGCGCCGCGCCTGCCTTGGCGAGGGAGGTGCGCGAGCTGGTCCGTGCCATCGAAGCCGGCGAGGAACTCATCACCACCGGCCTCGTTCTGCAGGAGCTTCTGCAAGGCTTCTCCGGGCCAAGGAACCGTGCGCAAATCCTCGATCGGTTTGCCACGTTGCCGCTGCTGGTTCCCGACCGACGCGATCATGTGGACGCGGCCGAATTGCGCAACAAATGCCGACGCGGCGGCATTCAAATCGGCACGATCGATGCGCTCTTGGCGCAGCTCTGTCTCCGCCACGACCTCACGATGCTGACGTCCGACGGCGACTTTCGCAACATCGCCCGGCACTGCGCCCTGGAACTCTGGACCGCGCCGGCGTAGCGAACGCGGCGCGCGAACGTCATTTTTCCGGGATGCCGTATTCGAGCGATAGCGCGGCGATGCGATCTAGAAACTGCGGCGCGAAGGCGCCGAGAGAAAGTTGGCGCTCAAACGCCACCGTGAACTTCGGAGCGAGCGCGCGGAACGCGCCGAACTCTGCCGCCGCCCGCTCTTTGCGGCCGACAAGCGCGTAGGACATGGCGAGCCAGAAGCGGATTTCCGGCACGCTCCGCCACTGCGGCGGGCCCTTCTCGAGCAGGCTGATACCATCGTCCACGCGTCCCAGCTGGTCATAGACCGCAGCCAGATAAAAGGCATAGAGCGCCGAGTCGGGATCGAGCTCGCGCGCCCACTCGAACGATCGGGCAGCGTCGGCGAAATGCCCGGCCCACGCCTCGACGTTTCCGCGGAAAAAGGGCCCGAGCGGGTTTTGGGGTCCGCGGCGATTGCGGCCTCGATCTCAGCGATCGCCTGTTCGTAATGCCCGGCCGCGCTCAGCGCTATCGCGTGAAGGCCGGGCCGCGAAATATGCGGATGAGGATTGAGCCGCAGGGCGGTCGCGAACTCTACGATCGCCTCGTCGAAATGCCTGTTCAGATAGAGGACGAAGCCGAGCTCCCAGTGGTTGATGTCGTCGTTGGGTCCCAACTCCACCGATTTGCGCGCATCCGCGAGTGCCGCTTCCGGGTCGTATTCCGGCAAGTCCCAGAGCATCTCCAATTCGGCGCGCAAATAGTATGCGGGCGCGAACTCCGGCTCGAGCTGGAGGATCTTGTCATCGAGCTGCTGGGCGCGAGCCAGCGCCGTGAGCCGATCGTTTACCCAGCCATTTGTCGCCTGTTGGGAGTACGTGTAAGCCAGCCGTTTCAATGCCGCCGTGTAATTCGGGTCGAGATCGACCGCGCGTTGTGCCAGCTTCTGCGCGTCGCTCATGTCGGCTGGGTTGAAGCGCCAGTACTTCTGTTCGGCCTTGACCAGGTTCTCCCAGGCTTCCAGGTTACGCGTGCCCCGAGCCGCGATGCGGGCCAACGCCGCGCCGCTGAGCTGCGCGTCGAGCGCGCCGGCGATCTGCAAGGTCAGGTCGTCCTCGAGCGCGAACAGGTCGGTCAGGTTCCGGTCGTATTTTTGCGACAGCAGGTGGTTGTCGGTGACGGCGTCGATCAGTTGCGCCGTCACCCGGATGCGCTCGCCCGATTTCTGAACGCTGCCCTCCAGCACATAGCGGACACCGAGGTCTTGCGCCACCGCCCGCGGCGCCGCGGCCTTGCCGCGATAGACCAGCGTCGCGCCGCGCGCGATGACGAACAGCGCAGGGTTCTGCGCCAGCGCGTCGATGAGGTTCTCGGTCAGCCCGTCGCCGAGATAGTCCTGCGCCGGATCGCCGCTCAGATTGGCGAACGGCAATACGGCGATCGAAGGCTTGTCGGGCAGCGCTGGCGGTGTTGCGGGTGCTCCGGTCGCGGTCGAGGCTGGCTCGGGCTGGTATAGTCGCCAGACCGCGGCGGCTCCGGCGGCCAGGACGACACAGGCGGCGATGGCGGCCGCGATCGCCCAGCGTGGCGCCCATCTACGGGCCGCCGGTGCGGTCGCGGCAGCGACCGGTGCCGCACGATCGGTCAGCACCCGGTAGGCCCGCACCGGCCGCGCGATGTTCTTGACCTGCTGCTCGCCGATGTCCTCGAAGGGGAGGGCGACCTTGTCGCGCACCTGGTCGCGCACGACGCGGTTGACGCAGATCCCGCCCGGCTCGGCCAAGGCTTCGAGCCGGGCCGCGACGTTGACGCCGTCGCCGAAAATGTCGCCCTCTTCGCTGATGATATCGCCGAGATTGATCCCGACGCGGAATTCGATACGCCGGTCGGGCGGGACGCCGGCGTTGCGCTCGGCCATCTCGCGCTGGATCTCGACGGCGCAGCGCACCGCATCGACGACGCTGGCGAACTCGGCCAGCAAGCCGTCGCCCGTGGTCTTGACGATGCGTCCGTGGTGCTCGGCAATCTTGGGATCGACGAGTTCGCGGCGATGTGCCTTCAACCGGGCAAGGGTGCCCTCCTCGTCGGCACCCATGAGCCGGCTGTAGCCGGCGACATCGACGGCCAAGATGGCCGTCAGCCGCCGCTCCACCCGCTCGCTGGCCAAGCCTGCCATTTGCTGTCGACCTGCGCCAAAATTTTGGTGGCAGCCCAGTAAAGCACAGCAAGGCAGGCCGCGGCGAGCTTGTCGCGACGGGTTGCAACCATGCCGTGTATCTCAGATACCTGGCACCGTCCCGAGTTCGCCGCCAGTTGCCGCTTTGCCTTGCCGACGAAGCTGAAGCGGCGCACCCTGTCGCCGGTGGGAGGCACCTAGACCATGCGCGACGACGTACCGTGTGAGTTCCCGGCCGGCTACGACGGCTCGGCCGTTCTCGAGCGGCTTGCGCAGGTGCTCGACCCCGAGCTGGACGAGCCGATCCTGGACTTGGGCTTTGTGCGCTCCCTAGAGCTGCGTTCTGGCCATGCCCGCGTTGCGCTCCGGCTGCCGACCAGCTGGTGCGCGGTGAATTTCGCCTATCTGATGGCGGAGGATGTTCGGCGCGCGCTGCTCGGGGTGGAGGGCATCCGCCAGGTGACCGTCAGTCTCGGCGACCACTGCGCGGCGCGAGAGATCGAGGCGGCCGTCAATGATGGTCGGACCTTCGCCGAAGCCTTTCCCGACCAGGGCGCCGGGAGCTTGGCGGCGCTCCGTCTGACGTTCCTGCGCAAAGGGTTTCTCAGCCGCCAGGAGCGGCTGTTGCGAGACCTGCGCGGCGCGGGCTGTGCGCCGGCGGCGATCTGCGCGTTGCGGGTCGGCGAGGTAGCGATGCAGGGCGGGGCGCTAGTGATCCGCCAGCCCGGCTATGCACCGGTCAAGTGCGGATCGGCCGCGATCTTGCAGCGCTATTTGGAGCGCCGGGCCGAACTCGCCCTCGACTGTAGCCCTGCCGCACCGCTGATCATCGACCTCGAGGGCAAGCCGTTTTCCGCAGACCAGCTACAAGCCCATTACGAGGCCGCCCGTACTGTGCGCGTGGCACTGGAGGCCAATGGTTCATTCTGTCGTGCCTTGTTGAGCGTGCGTCACCTCGACACGGCCGCGCCATCGGGACACACAAACACGGGAGGGAGACATGTACAATCATGACGGGCACGACATCTTTGTGATCGACGGCCACATGCATTTCTGGGACGCCAACCCCGAGAATTGGAAAAACAAGTACGGGGAGAGCTGGATCAAATGCTTTCACGCCTTTCACAGCGGCCTCAGCCCGGCGGAGGAGGTGTGGCCGTACGACAAGTTTTGCCGATATGGCGAAGAGGTGCTCGTCAACGACCTGTTCCGCACCGGCTACGTCGACATGGCCATCCTCAACTCGACCTATCTTTATGAGTTCTACAAGAACGGCTTCAATTCTCACGTCCAAAACAACGTGATCAAGGCCAAGCATCCCGACCGCTTTCTATTGTGCGGCTCTTTCGACCCGCGGGACGAAGAGGCCGGTATCGACCCGTTTCGCCGGATGATGGCGGAGTACCCGATCCAGGGGCTCAAGCTCTACACGGCCGAGTGGCGCAATGGCTCGCGCGGCTGGCGCCTCAACGACCCGTGGGCCTATAAGTATCTGGAGCTCAGCCAGGAATTGGGCATCAAGAACGTCCACGTCCACAAGGGGCCGACCGTCTACCCGTTGAGCGCCGACGCATTCGATGTCCGCGACGTCGATTATGCCGCCACCGATTTTCCCGACCTCAATTTTATTGTCGAGCATGTCGGTCTGCCGCGACTGGACGATTTCTGCTGGATCGCCACGCAGGAATCCAACGTCTATGCCGGGCTGTCGGTGGCGATGGCCTTTGTCCATCTCCGCCCCCGATATTTCGGCGAGATCATGGCCAATCTATTGTTCTGGCTCGGCCCAGACAAACTGTGCTTCGGCACCGACTACGCCATTTGGTCGCCCAAGTGGCTGATCGAGAAGTTCATGGCGTTCGAGCTGCCGGAGGATTTGAAACAAGAGTACCACATCGATCTGACCCCTGAGATCAAGCGGAAGATCTTGGGTGAAAACGCCGCTCGCCTCTACGGGATCGACATTGTGGCGCAGACGGTCAAGCTGAGCCAGGACGGGATAGGCGTCGGACAATGACCGGGGGGCGGCGGACGTCTCCGACAAAGGGCACGCCCAACGCCGACGTTGGTTTCGACAATCTCAATCTGGTTTTGCAACCGCGCCAGATCCGCTGCTATGTGGCCACGGGTGCGGTCCGTGCAACTTGCGCCGGGGCACGGGCTTGACGTTGATGCCGCCCTCGCGATGGCGCGCCTGCGCGAGGTCGTAGGCCATTTGCAGCCGCCGCCACGTCTCCGCGCCGCCGCCAAATGCCTTGTCGAGACGGATCGCCATATCCGCCGAAAAGCCGCTCTTGCCGTTGACGAGATTATTGAGGGTCTGCCGAGTCACGCCTAACGCCTCTGCGGCCTCGGTGATCGTCAGGCCGAGCGGTTCGATGCAATCGTGCCGCACCGAAAGGCCGGGGTGGGGCGGGTTTTTCATTGTCACGGTTATGCCTCCTATTCTCTAGTGGTAATCGACCAAATCAACATCCGTGGCGTCGCCTTGCTCAAAGCGGAAGATGATCCGCCAATTGGCACGAACGGTGATACTCCAGTATCCGGCGAGGTCGCCCCTCAGCGGGTGCAGCCGGAATCCCGAAGGGACGTCATTCATCCGCGCGCTAGTGGGGTGGCGACCGAGCCCTCCTCCTTTCCGATTGCCGGCCCGCTCCGGCTAGCCTGAAAATGGGCGGAGCATCGGAGGCATGACGGACGAGATGGCGGGCGCGCGCATCGGCGAATCGCTCGAACGGTTCGAGGACTTCGCCCTTTTAACCGGGCGCGGCCGGTATGCCGACGATTTGCCGGTGACAACGGGGACTTTACACGCCGCGATCCTGCGCTCGCCGCACGCCCATGCCGAGATCCTGGCGATCGATACGGCCAAGGCATTGGCGATGCCGGTTGTCAATTGCGTCGTGACCGGCGAGGACGCCCGGCGCTGGTCCCGGCCATTCATCGCCGCCGTCGAATCGCCGGTCGAGCATTGGTGCCTCGCGACCGAGCGCGTGCGGTATCAAGGCGAGCCGGTTGCCGTCGTCGTCGCCGGCGACCGCTACCGGGCCGAAGACGCGCTCGAAATGATCGAGATCACGTACCGGCCAATGGCCGCGGTACTCGATCCGCGCGCCGCCGCCGGAAACGATGTCGTCAGCGACCGGCACTTCCGCTACGGCGATCCCGAAGCAGCCTTTGCCGCGGCGGCACATCGCATCGCGATCACCACGGAGTATCCGCGCAACGGCTGCTCGCCGATCGAATGCTTCGTCGTCGCCGCCGAGCATCACCCCGGCGAGGACGCCTACGAGGTCACCGCTAACTTCTCGGGGCCGTTGGCACTCCACCCGGTCATGGCGCTGGCGCTCGGCGTCCCGGCCAACAGGCTGCGGCTCAAGACACCACCGGATTCGGGCGGCAGCTTCGGCGTCAAGCAGGCCGTCTTCCCCTATATCGTTCTGATGGGCATCGCCGCTCGCAAGGCCGGTCGGCCGGTCAAGTGGGTCGAGGACCGATTCGAGCACCTTCTTGCCGCGAGCTCGGCGACGAACCGGGTGACCACCCTCGAAGCGGCGGTGACCGATACCGGCGAAATCCTGGCGCTCGCCTGGGATCAGATCGAGGATTGCGGCGCCTATCTGCGCGCCCCGGAGCCGGCCACGCTCTACCGCATGCACGGCAACATGACCGGCGCCTACCGGGTGACGAACCTCGCGATCCGCAATCGCGTCGTGCTGACCAACAAGACGCCGAGCGGGCTCAACCGCGGTTTCGGCGGCCCACAGGTCTATTTCGCACTCGAGCGGCTGATGCACCGCATTGCCATGACCCTCGGCCTCGACCCGCTCGATGTGATCCGCCGCAACCTCGTCCCGTCCGGCGCCTTTCCCTATCATTGCCCGGCCGGGGCGATCCTCGATTCGGGCGACTACCCCGGCACCATCGATGCCGCTGTCCAAGAAGGTGCTCTCGCCGAGCTCCGCGCGCGACGCCATCGAGCGCGCGCCGAGGGCCGGCTCTACGGTATCGGCTACGCTGCAATCGTCGAGCCGTCGATCTCGAACATGGGCTACATCACGACGGTTCTGACACAAGAGGAACGCGCACGCGCCGGCCCGAAGAGCGGGGCCCAAGCCACCGCGACCGTGGCATTCGACCCGTTGGGTGGGGTCAGCGCCGTGATCGATTCGGTGCCGCAGGGCCAAGGACACCGGACCGTCGTGGCGCAGGTGGTCGCCGAAGCCTTCGGCTTGCCGGCGACGGCGATCCGGGTCAATGCCGAGCTCGATACCGGCAAGGACGCCTGGTCGATCGCCGCCGGCAATTATTCGAGCCGGTTTGCCGGTGCCGTCGCCGGTGCCGCGTACCTCGCGGCGGTGCGGTTGCGTGATAAGCTCACCCGCATCGCCGCTTCCCAGCTCAACATCGGGCCCGACGAGGTAAGGTTCGCCGATGGCAGGATTTTTGCGGCCGCCAATCCGGACAACTCCGTCCTCTTCAGCCGGCTGGCCGGGACGAGCCATTGGTCGCTGGGATCGCTCCCGGACCCCGGTGCCGCGGCATTGCGCGAGACCGGGGCTCGACGCGCCGAACGAAGCCGACGAGATCAACAGCTCGGCCGCCTACGGCTTCATTTTCGATTTTTGCGGCGTCGAGATCGACCGCGACACCGGACAGGTGCGCATCGACAAATATGTGACGATGCACGATGCCGGGCGGATCCTGAACCCGGCGCTGCTCGACGGCCAAGTGCTCGGCGGGTTCGCGCACGGGGTGGGTGCGGCACTCTACGAGGAGTTTGTTTACAGCGAGGACGGCAGCTTTATGTCTGGTACCTTTGCCGATTATCCGGTGCCGACCGCCTGCGAGATCCTGCAACCGGTGATCCTGCATCGCGAGACGCCCTCGCCAGTGACGCCGCTCGGCGCAAAAGGCGTCGGGGAAGGTAATTCAATGAGCACACCCGTCTGCCTTGCCAATGCCGTTGCCGATGCGCTTGACGTCGCCGAAGTGGCGCTGCCGCTGACGCCGTCCCGGATCGCGACGCTGCTCCACGCCGGTTATCCGTCACCCCGGCGCAAGTAGGCGCGTGAAAAAATTGGCCACCCGGCCGGCTACCTCGCCCCGCTTGCGGGGAGAGGTCGGCATCCGCGCGACTGCGCGCGGATGCCGGGTGAGGGGCAACGGCGCGTCCGTGCAACCTCCAAAAAACCCCTCACCCCGCCCCTCTCTCCGCGAGCGGGGCGAGGGAGAACTCTTCGGCTCTGACCAGCCAACGGCCAATTTTGTCATCCTGCGCAAGCGCAGCTTTCGATGGGGTGACGAAGTAGGCCAGTCGCGTGTTTGACCTCGAGCGCAGTCCGCCGACGAGTGAGTTCAGCCTGCGGCGCGGCGGTTGAACACCGACAGCCCGCGCAGGACATCTATCGCTTCGGCCAGTTGCTCGTCGCTCGCCGAACCCATGTCCTCCGTCGCAACGGCAGGAGCCTCTTCGGGGGCGGGTGTCGCGGTTGCACCGGGCGGTGCATCGGGCGGCGGCTTGTCCCCGGCCTGGTCGGGGTTTTTGAGCGCGCCCGGCAAATCGGCCTCGCGCCGCATTTGGCCTTGCGCCAGTCTTGCGAGCTTGAGGGAGGTAACGGCAAGGTCGGGATCCAGACCCTTGCCCTGAATTTCCCGGCCCGAGGGCGTCGTGAAACGGGCGGTGGTCAAACGGATCGCGCCGCCGTCGTTCAACGGGATCACACTTTCGATCGAGCTCTCGCCAAAGGTCTTGCTGCCGAGCAGCACCGCCCGGTGGTTGTCCTGCAGTGCTCCGGCGACGAGCTCGGCCTCTCGCGCCGTGCCGCCATTGACCAGTGCGACGAGCGGCAGGCCCTTCGCAAGATCACCCGGGGTGGCGCTGATCCGCTTGACGCTCGTGGGTTTGCGGCCCTTGATGACGACGATGTCGCCCTTGTCGATGAAGGCGTCGGCGGCCGCGACGGCGGCATCGAATGCGCCCCCGGGGTTGTTCCGCAGATCGAGGATGAAGCCGATCAGCTTGCTGCTGGTCTTTTGCCGGAGGTCCTGCACCGCGGCGGCGAGTGCGGCCTGCGTTCCGCCGTCGAACCCGGCAATGCGGAGATAGCCGATGTTCCCCGCTACGACGCGCCCGACCACGGTTTGGAGTTTGTACGCCCCGCGCGTGAGCGTCAGATCGATCGGTTTATCGGCGCCGCGCCGCAGGGTCAACTGGACTTCGCTGCCGGCCGGACCGCGTAGCTTCTGCTCGGCCTCGCCCAAGCTCAGATCGTAAACCGGCTCCTTGTCGATCGAGAAGATGACGTCGCCGGGCCTGATGCCGGCCTGCGCCGCCGGTGATCCGTCTTGCGGCGAGATCACCTTCAGCTGACCGCTCTCGATCGTCACCGCGAGCCCGAGGGTGGCAGCATCATCATTCGCCGGCGTCTGCAACGCCTTGAATGCCGCTTCGTCGATAAACGAGGAATGCGAATCGAGACCGGACAGCATGCCGGAGATCGCCGCTCCGATCAGCTTCGCATCAGTAACCGGGTCGACCGCGTCCTCTCGAATGCGCTCGAAGGCTTGGTCAAACAGGTTGAGCTCCTCGTAGACATTGTCCTTGCCAGCCTTTTGCTGGGCAAAGACACCGCCGGCAAAGAGCGGCACGCTCATCAAAATCGCGATCGCCAATCTACGCACGCGCAACATCCTCCATCACGATGCCAGCCTCGCCCGGCGCGCCGACCGTAGCCGAACAATCATGGTAATACCATGGCCGTCGCTGGGCGCGGTCCGATCATGCTTTGGGATACCCGGTGAGGCCACGGCTGTGCCATGATTGCGGTTGGATAGCTCAACGAGGAGCGCGCGATGGCCGGAATACTCGACGGGAAATCGGCGCTGATCACCGGCGGGGGTGGTGGTATCGGTCGCGCCACGGCTCTCGCCTTTGCGCGCGAGGGCGCTCGCGTCGCCGTCGCCGATGTAGTGGTGGAGGCCGCCGGTGAAACCGTCGCTCTGGTCAATGCGGCCGGCGGGCAGGCGATATCGCTGTCGGGCGATGTCAGCCGCGACGCCGACGTCCGCGTGATGATCGAAGCCGTGGTCGGCACCTACGGCCGCCTCGACTGCGCCTTCAACAATGCCGGGATTGCCGGCTGGCAGGTCGACGCAGTGGGCAAGAAGACGGCGGAGTGGTCCGAGGAGGCGTTCGACCGCATGATTGAGGTCAACCTGAAGGGTGTCTGGCTCTGCATGCGGCACGAGCTGCCGCAGATGCAGGCCCAAGGCGCTGGTGCCATCGTCAATACCGCCTCGATCGCCGGCCTCGCCGGCCTCTATACCGCATCGGCCTATGTTGCAGCCAAGCACGGCGTGGTCGGTTTGACCAAGACCGCCGCGATCGAATATGCCGAGGCCAACATCCGGGTCAACGCCGTCTGCCCCGGCTATATCCGCACCCCGATGACCGAGCCCGGAATGCGGCTGCGCGGCGAGGTGATTCTTGCCCAGACCCCGCTCAAACGGCTGGGCAATCCCGAAGAGATCGCCGAGATGGTCGTCTGGCTCTGCTCCGAGCGCGCCAGTTATGTGTCGGGTGCGGCCTATAATGTCGACGGCGGGTGGATGGCGACCTGATGCGTCCGCGGTCGATTTATTCCTCGAGGAATATTGTCGGGACCCAAGGCGGCGGTAATCCCTCGCATTTTTCTCGGCATCGTCTCTCCAGATCTCGAAGCGCGCCGGCCTGACCCGCGCCGTCGCCATCGACAGCGGATCCCTCGACGCGCTGACCGAGGCGATCGCCGCACTCGTCGCTGACCCGGCTAGACGAGCCTCGATGGGCGGGCCGGTCAGAAATGGATCGAGTGCGATTTCACCGACGAGATTTTCGCCCGCGATACCCTCGCCCTCTATCGCGCCGCCCTCGCGGGGACGAGGTCGTTTCCCGGTTTTGCGGGAAAAACCGGGAAAAAACGCGATATCGGATGCAAAATCGACCTAATAGTCTTTTTCTGTCAGCTACTTACGCGCCGATTACCGTACGACAAACCGGGAATTTATGAGCCCTGAACCGGGAAGCAAAACGCATAACCGGGAAATAACCGGGAATCGGGGCCGACGGCGCTATTGGCGAGCGGAAGCCCATCCCGCCGCGAATGATACGCTTCGATCTTGACGCCAAGATGGCAAGTCGAGTTATAGCACGAGAATGGGGGCGCCCCCGGCGGGCTTTGTCCATAAATGACCCATTTCTTGTGCAGATTCTAAAATTAATGTGCAAGAGCGGACTCAAGGCGGCCTACCGGTTTCTCGGGGTAGCCCGCTTGTCCGGTCGTGAGCGCGAGCGTGGCGACGGCGACCCCGCGTGCTTAACCGCCCGTCAACGATCATTTGGCATCACATCGCTATGCCAGACGAACACCAGTTAACCTTGCGCCAAGCGGACCAAGCTCGCACCGACTTTGGTGCGATCGAAGCCGAATTGGAATTCAGGCGTCACCGGATGGCCGAGACGCTGTGCGGCTCGGGGCGCTCTTGCGCCTAGCGCGCGGCCCCGAAGGGGACACGCCCCAAAAAGTCCGCAACGTCTTGTATGTGTGGGGTTGCTAGACCGTTATCGCCGGTAAGCGCATGCCATCATAGCGAGGACGACCGAGGTGAAATGGACCGCCTCCCGGCCTCACATGGCGATACCAAGATTGTCCGCTGCATCAGCTTGCAGAACGCGATTGTTGATTATTGCGGCGGATAGGGCAAGCGCAGCACGATGCAAAGCCGGATCATCGAGGTCGCCTTGCGGCCAGTGGCAACTGAAAGGGAATGGTTTCGCGACCTTACCCCGGAACGGGTGAGGCCACCATCTGCGCATCGGCGACACCGAGAAAGGCCCCGGCTAGGACTCGACCGGCGGCGTTGCCTTTGTTGACGATAACCGGGGGGTTCGTTCCGTTGTGCTGTTCGGTGCCGTCGTCGGGCGACCACGGCAATGCGACGACCAGTTCCGGGAGCGTGCATTGCGCGACTGGCGGGCAATGCGGCGCTGCTGGCTCTGCTGGCAAAACGGCTTCCGCGGTTAGGATCAGTGCGACAAGGCCGCTGGCGACGACGTTGTTTGTATTCTTCATGCCTCCTAAGTCGGAATCCGACTGCCGCGCAACAAGAGGGGCGGTAGCGGCCAAGGGGGTAACTTGAGACGAGGTTGCGTGCTCCCAAATTAAAACGGCGACAACGGGGGAAAACGACCCATCTCCGTCTCATCGTGCAGTTCCGCATACCAGTCTTTTGCGATTAGGTGTATGCCACGACTGTTGTGATCGATAAAGCGATGTGCTGCATAAACAGAATATAGGTTCCATTCGAAATCAGGTGGGAATTTTGCCAACTCAGATGAAGAAATCGATAACAAAACTATAAGGCCAGTTGTTGGTTGTCCTTTGATAATGTTCCCGTATTGGTCTTTGTTAAGAACCAGAGGAGATTTGACTGTGATCTTAAATCCCTTCACATCACCGTATTGCTCCCGAAGTTTGTTCGCCACGATGAATACCCTGTGCATTTCCGCGCGCAACTCGGTTTGCGAGAAGAGGCCCAGCATATTCCATATCACCTCGGCCGTAAGGATACCCGACGTCGGACTCCAGCTAACAAACGAAACCTGCTGATCTCCAAAAACTTGCTGGAAGGCGTCCGTTGACTGCGCTGCGATGCTATCGGGGGCAGGGATTGGTGGACGCTGTGTTGGAGGATTTTGTGTTGGTTAAAGTGAATAATGAGGAACCGAAGGGAGTTCTGCTTGGACTGTCGTTGCGGGAGCAGTGATCAAGAGCATTCCTGCTATCAGCGTTACTTGGGCCTTCACGTTCAACGATCCCGACGTTCACATATACGATGGCGCTTGCTGTAGTTGTCGCGCGTCCGCGCGCCACCGTCAAATCCGCATGGCCGAAAACGGCCGGAACCCTTCGGCGCTATCAAGGTTCGGAAGCAGGGCAACCCCGTCGAGTTCTGGACAATCGTCGAATGAAAGCTTCTCAGACTTTTGCGACAGTGAAGGCTGCCTTTACTACTTGAACTATCGTCTTCGCGGTGCGATATCATCGCGTGTCGCTTAACATCGAAAAAAGTGAACCGGACGAAAAAGCATACCGCTGAAGAAACTGTGAAACTGCTGGAGGGCTGGAGCAAAAACGCGCTCTTATGACCAGTGTAGAGAGGCGGGATGGACTCCACCTCTCGACAGATAGCAAGGGGAAGAATAAATGTTTGGCGGAGATGACTCCATGACTGTGAATTGTGTATAGTTTGTGAAAGGTATTCTAAAATCAGCGTCCTTTCCTGCAACGTCGCTCAAGAAATCTGAGGGCGAAAATACCGAGAAAATGGTGCTCGCAGTTGGTGATACTGTTACACTTAAAAGTGGCGGGTCTTTAATGACCATTAACTCGATACCTGCGCAGATCCAAATCCTCGGGCCGGACGTCACGGTTTGAAGCACCCGGATACATTTACTATCCCAAATCCGGGGATAAACCGGCCGAAAAGGGGGCCGGTCGGCCCGCGGGCGTCGGCGAGCAGCGCCGTGTGCAAGCAACGGAGTTCTGCTGCATCGCTTCGATGCAGAGCTTCGCGCCGAACTCCGTAGGGAGCCTTCGGCAGCACGCGGCGCAATCGACTTTCACGAAATCGCCCGGCCCGAGATCCTTGATGCGGGCCGCATTTGGCCCAGCGGTGTCGGAACGAGGCTCGCGCTCTCTCGATGAGAGCTAGGAGAGCCAGCAGAGCTAGGTAAGAGAGGACGCCAAGGGGTAGTGCACGAGGCATCGAAGCCTCAGTATACGAGCCAAAGACCGAGCGCCGTGGAGTTTTTAAAGTTAAGAGAAAAAATCTGACCGAGAAAGCTCCAATCCAGTTATTAAGAAAGCCGAAAGGCCACGGAGACCTGCCGTCGCCTTTCTCACCCGTGCAATGGTCGGAGCTGTCACGAGCCATCGCTGCTGGTAGCTGCGCGTATTTAGTCGCCGCAATCGTATCGGTCAAGACGGTTCCCACCCAAAAGAGGAGCGGTATCCAATGCCTGAACATATCGAGCTAGGGAAATGGTATCTATGGGTCGGGTGCTTTGTCGCAATCTTGGCTCTCGGCAGCGTAACAGCTCGGGCTCAGGCCGCGCCCCCGACCCCGATCTCTGCATGCCCGTATACGATCACGGCCTCTGGCAATTACGTCGTTACGAGAAATCTGACAGCATCAGGAGATTGTATCAACATAGTCACTGGTGAAGTCGCGATCGACCTGCAAGGCCATAGCATCACCGGAAACGGCACCAGCGGTGTCGGGATCATGGGTGGCGCTGACCATATCGTCGTCACCAATGGGTCGATTACGAAGTTCCACGAGGGTATTTATTTTGTGGATAGCTTTCACGTGGTCTCGCACATGACCGTGCTGCGAAATGCGGGAAATGGGATCGATATTAACAGCGGTTATAGTGTGGTCACCGATACTGTAGCGAACGAGAATGGTAAGATTGGTATCAATGGGGAGGAAGGGCTGTTCTTGTCCGTTACCAACGTCCAAGCAAACAACAACGCGGACAGTGGAATACAGCTTTCCACTTCGACCGTCGCCAACAGCGAGGCGAGCGGTAACGGAGGCATCGGCATTAGTATGAACCTGGGAGGAAGCTTTGTAGTAAATTCCACCGCTCAAGGCAATACTGGCGACGGCATCTGGCTCGGCAATGTCGGTAACTCGGTAACCAACAGCAAAGCCTCTGGCAACGGCGGAAACGGCATTTCGATTCCGAACGGAGGCGCATTGGACAGTAGCAACAGCGCTACGGACAACGTTGCCAACAACAATAGCGAGGCCGGGATATTCCTCGCTTGTCGAGGCAATGCGGTCGACAACAGTACAAAGGGAAACGCTGGAGGCAATTTGCTGACGTCGGACAGCACCTGCCTTCTGTTGAACAACAAGACGCCGTAAGACTCGGCGAAGTCGAGATCAGGTATGCAGCTTTGGCCGCGATGTTCGTGGCGATGCCAGCCACCACTCCGCCACCACGCTACTGATATAGCCAGAACCTCGTGCGTCTGCCGTCGATTAACTTGGACCGGCGGCAGCCGTGTTTCAGCATCGAGCAAGCTTCACTCGTGCGCAGTAACGGCTCCAGGATTTCCTTGTGGAATCAGTGAGGGAACTCAGTCTTGCCGCTTAACGTTGGTATCCAAGAATAAAAACCACGCACTGTGTCGTCATGCTTGGCACGATCCTGCTCATCATCCTGATCCTGATCCTGATCGGCGTACTGCCTACCTGGCCGCATAGCGCGGGTTGGGGATATTATCCGAGCGGCGGCTTCGGCCTCTTAGTCGTGCTCGTCATCGTTCTTCTATTAATGGGACGAATATAACCGTCGCGGCTGTGGGCCCATTGCATGGCCCGTCTCCTCCGGTCCGTAGATCACGAAGCCGATGGACTCACGGGCTCGATCTTCGATCGCTTTGCGCGTTGGATCGAGCGTCAACTTGGCCGTTCCACCACATTCGCATTGGCGTTCTTCAGCATCGTGCTGTGGGGTGTGAGCGGCCCATTTTTCGGCTGGTCGGATACCTGGCAGCTCGTCATCAATACGGGCACGACAATCGTGACGTTTCTGATGGTTTTCGTGATCCAGAACACGCAAAACCGGGACACTCAGGCGCTCCACATGAAGCTCGACGAGCTGATCCGGGTAAACACGACCGCGCGAAATTCACTGATGGGTCTGGAGCAGAAATCGGAATTGGAGGTCGAGGAAGTTAAATCGGCATTTGTCGAGTTCGCCTCGACAGCCGACGCACGCGTCGAGAAACCCGGCGCCGGCCAGTGTTAGCCGGTTGGAGCGGCCAAATTCTCCTTAACGGTCCCGCAAGAGAATCAGTATCCTGCCCTAACGTGGTAAGCGTAGCCACTCACCACCGACAGGAGGAAGCCATGGCCAAGGGCCTTTTCGTGGTGCGCGCCGAGGTTCCGGACGAGAAGGATCGGGGGCCGTTCGACCACTGGTATGCGACCGATCACTTGCCTTGGGCGATCGACGTTTTCGGTGCGCAGCGCGGCTGGCGCTGCTGGAGCCAGAGCGATGCCGCGGTCCATTACGCCTTTTACGAGTTCGACGACGTCGTCCAAGCTCAGGCGCTGATCGGCTCCGAAAAGATCAAGCCGCTGATCGCCGATTTCGATCGCGTCTGGGGTGACCGCGTGGCGCGCCGGCGCGAGATCCTCGAAATCGTCCAACAGATGACGCCCTAGGTAGCAGCGGATGGCGGAGATTGCGCTCGGCCGCGTGATCAGCGGCGCGCGGGAGATTTCACGCGACACGCTGATGGAGCGGGCAGCCTGCGCAGCGACCGGACTCGGCGAGCTCGGCCTCGGCGCGGGCGACGCGGTCGGCATCGTGCTGCGCAACGACTTTGCCTTTTTCGAGTCGAGCTACGCGGCGCAGCGCCTCGGCGCCTACAGCGTGCTGATCAACTGGCACAGCAAAACCCAGGAGATCGCCTATGTGCTAAACGACTGCGGCGCCAAGGCGGTGGTCGCTCATGCCGACCTATTGCTGGAGGTCGTGCCGGCGATGCCATCTGGGGTGCCGCTTTTCGTGGTGCCGACACCGCCGGAAATCGCCGCCGCCTACGGGATCGCCGCCAAGCCTTGCCGGCCACCACCGGATGCTCTGGAGTGGGACGACCTCGCGATCAGCTTCCCGCCCGTGGCTGGCGCCTCAGCCGGAGGAATTTCCAGCATGATTTACACCTCGGGCACCACCGGCAATCCCAAAGGCGTGCGGCGGCTAGACATCGGTGGCGATCCCGCACAGCTTCGCACCTTCCTGATGGACAAAGTCTTCGGCATAGCCCCGGATCGGGTCGTGCGCACGGTGATCACCGGTCCGCTCTATCACAGCGCGCCCAACGCATACGGACTTTACGCCGTGCGCATGGGCGGTCTCGCCGTGCTGCAACCGCGCTTCGATGCGGCGGAACTGCTCCGTCTGATCGAGCAATACCGCATCACGCACCTTCACATGGTGCCCACTATGTTTGTACGGCTGCTGCGTCTGCCGGAGGAGGTCAAACGGAAGTACGACCTTTCATCGCTCGAATGGGTGATACACGGCGCCGCACCCTGCCCTGTCGAGGTAAAGCGGGCGATGATCGGATGGTGGGGGCCGATCATCCATGAATATTACGGCGCGACCGAAACGGGCGCCTTCATCGTCCACGGCTCCGAGGAAGCGCTCGCGAAGCCCGGCACCGTCGGCCGGCCACTGTCCGGTGGCACGGTCCGGATCTACGATGCCAATGGCGGAACCCTGCCTACGGGTGCGGTGGGTGAGATCTACCTTTGGCTCGAGGGCGTTCCCGATTTCACCTATCACGGCCTGGACGACAAGCGCCACGAGGTCGGGCGCGACGGCCTGGTCACTCTCGGCGACGTCGGCTATCTCGACGAGGACGGCTATCTCTTCATCTGTGACCGCGCGCGCGACATGGTGATCTCGGGCGGGGTCAACATCTATCCCGCCGAAATCGAAATGACGCTCCTCGCCATGCCCGGCGTGCGCGACTGCGCGGTATTCGGCATCCCGGACGACGAGTTTGGTGAAACGCTCTGCGCCCACATCGAACCCGACCCCAAGGCGCCGCCCGTCGCGGGCGAGATCACGGCATTCCTGCGTGAGCGTCTAGCCGATTTCAAGGTGCCGCGAGTGATCAAGTTCGAGACCGCCTTGCCGCGCGAGGATTCCGGCAAGATCATCAAACGCAAATTGCGTGAGCCCTATTGGGCGCAGACGGGGCGGAGTATTTAGAGCGGCCTGAACGACTTGCCGTGACCGATGAGCCGCTCGCGCGGCAGATGGACCGCTTTGCCTTCGTCTTCGATGACCCGGCCGATAACCCGCGCGCGCCGGCCGTGCCGCTGGAGGATAGCCAGGGCGGGATCGGCGTCTTTCTCTGAGACGAGAACGCAAAAGCCGACCCCCATGTTGAAGACCTCAAACATTTCCGAGTTGTCGATCCCTCCAAATTGCTGAATTACACGAAAAATCTGGGGCATC